>Ga0335085_10009615_pt1 | contig 14572 bp, 19 predicted proteins | sample Lox_Sample_45_FD_206712 | JGI IMG/M metagenome (GOLD analysis project Ga0335085, IMG submission 206712) | Soil microbial communities from Loxahatchee National Wildlife Refuge, Florida, United States - Lox_Sample_4.5 | ecosystem: Environmental > Terrestrial > Soil > Wetlands | place: USA...
TCCCTGCGGCATGATCAATACGGTGGCGCAGGCGCTCGAAGACCCGCATACCAAAGCCCGAGCGATGGTCGAGACCGTCGACCACCCGACCGCCGGCAGCATCAAGATGTTGGGCATTCCGATCAAATTCTCCGACACACCGGCGTCCGTGCGCGCCGCGCCGCCGACGCTCGGCGAGCATTCGAATGAGATTCTCCGCGATGTGCTCGGCTTTAAAGCCGATCGGATCGCCGCCCTGCGCGCCAAGGGGACTGTGTGAGCCATGGGCACAACTCTCAGCCACGTCTCGATTGCCGTCCCCGATCTCGACGCGGCGATCAAGACCCTGCGCGAGGTCTATGGCCTCGCCACCGGCGCGATCGCCGAAAACGCGCAGCAGGGCGTGCGTCTCGCCTACCTTGACCTCGGCAACAGCAGGATCGAACTGATGCAGCCGCTCAACGCCGATTCTCCGGTCGGCCGTTTTCTCAGCAAGAATCCGAAAGGCGGCCTGCACCATCTGTGTCTCGGCGTCGACGACGTCGCGACGGAGGCCAGAGCCTTAACGAACAAAGGCGTCCGCCTGCTGGGCGACGGCACGCCGGCATTTAACGTCCACAATCAGCAAATTGCATTTGTTCATCCGGCCGATTTTTTCGGCGCTTTGCTGGAAATCGAGCAGCACGCAGCGAGCAAGTCCCATGACGCATAAGCGGCTCGGCATCGCGGTCATCGGCTCGGGCCGCATCGGCACGTTGCGGGCGAAGCTCTCGGCCAAGCACCCGGCGGTCGATTTTCTTGCCCTGTCGGACGCCGACCCCGTCAAGGCCAAGGCGTTGGCCGAGCAAACCGGCGCCAATGCCTATTCCACGGACAACGACGAGATCATCGCGCATCCTTCGGTCAATGCCGTATTCGTGTCGACGCCGGAGAACGAGCACCTAAAGCCGATTGTGGCGGCGCTCAAACTCGGCAAGCCGGTGCTGGTGGAAAAGCCGATCGCGCTGTCGCTTGCGGACGCGGAGGTCATCCTGCAGACGCTGAAAGAAACCGACGGAACGTTGTGCGTCGGTTACAGCCGCCGCTTCAAGGACTGCTTCCTGCGCGCCAAGGAGCAGATGCGGCACGAGCGCCTCGGCCGGGTGATCGGCGGCACGGCGCGGGTCTACAATTCGCGCGCCCAGGCCTTTGCCATTCTCAAGCGCGACGCGCATGCCACCCCGGTCGTTGACGTACTCACTTATTATGTCGACCTGATGTGCTGGTTTCTGGAAGGAAATCCGCCGGTCGAAGTGGTGGCGCGGGCGCAGTCCGGCATCTTTAAGGAAGCCGGTTACGCGGCCGACGACGTCACCTGGGCGATCGTCACCTTCGCCGACGGCGCCGTGGTCAATCTGGGCGTGAGTTACGCCTTGCCGGCCCGCTACCCGACGCTCGGGCAGATGGACCGCGTCGAACTGCTCGGCTCCGACGGCACGATGATCATCGACGACGACCATATGGATCACATTCTTTATTCCGACCGCGGCGTGCCGCACGCCTATGTGCCGGATCACGCCGTCAACATGGCGTTTCTCGGTAGCAATACCGCGGGCGACTGGGCGGTCGGCAATTTCTGGGGGCCGCTGGGCAACGAGACCCGCGCCTGGCTCGACTTTCTTTCGACCGGGGCGGCGTCGGTTCACACCACACCCGATCAGGCGCTGATCAATCTGCAAACGACGCTGGCGATCGAAGAGTCGGTGCGCACCGGGGAGGCGGTCTGGCTGCCAAATCGCGCACGAAGCTAGCTTTGCAAAATGCAAAAGAACGCCGAAGGCGGATAAGGGGAGGGTGTCGATGTCTACGCGCCGGAATTTTCTCAAAGGCGCGGCCGCGGGCGGCATCGTGTTCTGCAGCTGCGGCCTGCTTGACGCTGCGCGTGCACCCGAGCCGGCGACCCGGCACCTGCCGGTGACGGTGCGCGGCAAGCGCGTCAAGACCATCGACGTGCACGCGCACTGTCTGTTTCCGGAAGCGGTCAAGCTCATGGGCAAAGAAGCCGCGGGCGTGATCCCGCCGACGCTGATCGTCGAGAAATCCCGCTTCATCGATGTCGACGAGCGGCTCAAAAGCATGGACCGCATGGCCATCGACATGGAAGTGCTGTCGATCAATCCCTACTGGTACCGCAAGGATCGCGACACCGCCGCGGCGATCGTCAAACTGCAAAACGAGAAGCTGGCGCAAGTCTGCGCGGCGCACCCGGATCGCTTTGGCGCCTTCGCGTCGCTGACCTTGCAGGCGCCGGACCTTGCCGTCGAAGAACTGACCGTCGCCATGAAGAAGCAGGGGCTGCGCGGCGCCGCGATCGGCGGCAGCGTCGCCGGCGTCGAATTCTCCGATCCGAGCCTGCATCCGGTCTGGGCCAAGGCCGAAGAGCTCGGCGCCGTCCTGTTCATCCATCCGCAGAGCACCCCGCAGCTCAACGGACGCTTCAAAGGCAACGGCTGGCTGTCGAACACCATCGGCAATCCGCTCGACACCACCATCGCCCTGCAAAAGCTGATCTTCGAGGGCACCCTCGACAAGTTTCCCAAGCTCAAGATCGTCGCCGCGCATGGCGGCGGCTATCTGCCGTCCTACGCGCCGCGCAGCGATCACGCCTGTTTCGTCTCGCCGTCGAAGTGCAATCCGGACATCAAGCTGAAGAAAAAGCCGACCGAATATCTCAACCAGCTGCATTTCGACTCGCTGGTGTTCACCCCGGAAGCGCTGCGCCATCTGACGGCGCAGGTCGGCGCCAGCCAGATCATGCTCGGCTCCGATCATCCCATTCCGTGGGAGCAGCATCCGGTCGACCTGGTTTTCGCGACCAAGACGCTGAGCGACAAGGAGCGCGCCGCGATTCTGGGTCTCAACGCCGCGCGGCTATTCGGCATCAAGACGACGTAGGCCCTGCAAGTCGCGGCCCGTCGAGAGCCGGCGCCTTGCCGAGGCATGCAGGCGCTGCATCGGCTGGCCGTAAATTGACGCCTAGTCGCGCTGGGCGCGGCGCGATAGACCTCCTGCCATGTCCGATTCCGCCGCGCGGCCGCCCATCAATCCTTCGCTCGCCGAACTGTTTCACGCCTTTTCGCTGGTATCGATCTCCGGCTTCGGCGGCGCATTGCCGTGGGCGCGGCGCATGATCGTCGAGCAGAAGCGCTGGATGAGCACGGAAGAGTTCAACGAAGCCTTCGCCCTCTCGCAATTCCTGCCCGGCCCCAATGTGATCAACTTCTCGGTGGTGTTCGGCTCGCGCATCGCCGGCCCGGTCGGCGCGGTGGTGGCGCTCGTCGGCCTGTTGGGGCCGCCTTTGGTGATCGTCACGCTCCTGGCGATCCTTTACGAACGCTTCGGCGGCGTCGAGGTGCTTAGCCGCATCCTTGCCGGCATCACAGCGGCGGCGACCGGATTGCTCATCGCGGTGGTCGCCAAGATGGCGGCGCCGATTTTCCTCAGCCGGTGGAATTCGGCGCCGGTCTTCGCGATCCTGGCCTTCGCCGGCGTCGCGCTCATGCACTGGCCGTTGCCCTATGTGTTCCTCGGCTTGGCGCCGTTCAGCATAGCCTTCGCGTGGTTCAAGCGATGAGCTCGTCTCCGCTGACCGCGCTGTTCGGCTATTTCGCGCTGCTGTCGCTGTTTGCGGTCGGCGGCGCCAATGCTGCAATCCCGGAAATGCATCGCGTCGCGGTCGATGTGATGCACTGGATGAACGACCGGCAGTTTGCCGATATGTTTGCGATCTCCCAGGTCTCGCCGGGGCCGAACGTCATCATCGTCGCCTTGATCGGCTATCACGTGGCCGGTCTCGCCGGCGCGGCGGTCGCGATCACTGCGATGTGCGGGCCGACCTGCACGCTGGCGTTTTTCATCGCGCGCACCTGGGACCGCTTCAAGGAGGCGCGCTGGCGCATGGCGATTCAGGCAGGCATTGTGCCGTTGTCGCTCGGCCTGATCGCGGCGAGCGCCTTCGTGCTGGCGCGCGCCGCCGACCATAACATCTATGCCGTGCTCATCACCGCCGCGACCGCGGCGGTGACGTTTTTCACGCGTATCAATCCGCTTTGGCTTTTCGCGGTGGCCGGGATACTCGGTCTGTCCGGCTGGCTCTGACCGATCACTTGAGCCCGATGCCGGAGATGATGAGCGCCACGCCGATGGCGATCGCCGACACGATCGCGATCGGGATCAGCGAATCGAGAAATTTTGCGCGGGCGAGTGGATGCATCTTCCCTTTATGCGGCATGAAATACCAAAGGCCGGCGCCGCCGCCGCCGGCAACGATCAATCCAGAAACGATTGCCAGCATACGAACCTCCGGCGCCGCTTTGTGGCAGACGAAAAATTTTAGGCGTTCCGCGAGTCAGGGCGCATAAAGCTTGTCCGCGCCACCATAAAAACCAGATAAACGGCCGGCGACGCTGGGCCGCGTCTATTGCGGTGCAAGGACGATCCAAACGGCGGCGATGACAATGATCGCGACCAGGAGCGGCGGGATCACGCGGTCGAGATAGTAAGAGAATTCAACGGCGCTCAGCCTCGCAAACAACTGGCCGGCCGGGCTTTCGCGGACGACACCTGACAGATAGACGATCATGAAAATCCCTCGCTCCGGTGCGTTCGGAACGAGGGCTGTTGACGCCGGCGCGACGGGCGGCTGGCGTAAAGTTTGTACCCACCACCGTAAAAAGCGAATGAACTGCTTCAGCCGGAGAATGCCGACAGCGCGCCGAGAACGAGAACAATCGACAGCACGCTGAAGGCGGTGATGTTCACGTCCCAGCGCTTGGCGATCAGCGGCAACGGCGCCGCAAACGGGATATAGCCGTTATTGTCGTAGGCCGCGCCGCCATAGATCGGCATGGCAAACACCGCGACAAAGAACGCCGCATAGACGATGGCGCCCATCAGCGCGACAAGATAGAGCCGCTCGGTGGCATAGGCGCCCGGCCACCAAAGCAAAGCCAGCGCCAGCAGGCCGAAGCCGACATAGCTGCAGATCTGCCAAACGACATGGAAGCGCGCATGCGGCGTCCATTGCGGATTGGTCGCGTGCGTCTTGTTGAAATCGGCGAGCACGGTGATGAAGCCATAGCCGATGGTCACCACGGTGAGCAGGGTGCGGGCAAGCAAACTCATGTCGAAATGCATGGTCGTTCTCCCTGGCAGGCTTTTTGTCAGTATAGCACGACTCGGGGCCTTGCCCTGCCGGCGACGCTGACGCGCCAACGTGCGCGAGCCAAGTCAGTCACTGCACCTTGATATTGGCGTCGTGAATAATGCGCGCGGAGTCGTCGCCTGGCGCTTTGATGAAGACGGCAAAATCCTTGCCGCAGCGCTCCGGCGCCGGTTTCAGGCGGCTTGCGGAATACCACGCCGCCATCGGGTCATGGGAAACCCCGCCATTATGTCTGCGGTCCGCACAGCGCGATGTCGCGCTCGGCGCGGAAGACGTTGGAATAGAGATTGGCGACCCACTGCCGCCCGCTCGCGGTCACGTGCAGGTATTTGATCGCGGTCTGCACATAGGGGGCGATGCAATTCCAGTAGAACTGCGGGTATTTGTTGACGAGGTCGGCGGGCGACTCGTAGCCAAGCTGACGGTTGAGCCCAGCTTCTTCGAACTCGAAATAAAGCGCGTTCGCTTTGCGGATGTAGTGCGGATCGCCGAGTTGACCGATGAGATCGGCGGCGCGCAGCAACGCGGCTTCCTCGTCGATTTCTTCCACCTCTGCCGGCATGCTGCTGGGAAAGCGAGAGCCCTCGACTGCGCGGGCGATCCGCGAGGCGTCGAGCAGACCGATGCCCTGGATGCGCTCCATGATAAACAGCTTCGAGCGGTCGACGTGATGCGGCAGCAGGGCTGCATCGGAGGAACCGCGCGGCGGCCTGACCTTTTGGCCGGCGGAATTGATGACGTAACCGTCGGCATCGTCGTCCGGCAGAATGCCGCGCACATAGCCGATATCGTGGGTCAGGCAGGCGATGATGAGATGGGCGTAATCGTCGGGTGGCATGTGCGCGTGCAAAGCGCGCCCCCGCAGAATGTCGTGCCCGGCGAGCGTGACCAGCATCGTGTGTTCGACATTATGGTAGAGCGCGTCGCTGTTGCCGATGCATTCTAGCGCAATGCGGGCGATCGAAGGCACGATCTCCACCAAGCGCGCCTCTGACGAGCCGAACCTGCGTTCCATATAGCTCGCAAGGAAGCCGCCGAGCGCATCGGCTGCGAGTTCCGGAACGGTTATCATGATCGATCCCCCGATCGTTTGGAGCTGGCCCGGTGCGCCGAGCGTGTCACGCGATTATCGCGGCGAGATGACAGCAGGTGAGGCGCAGCCGCTGCAGGCGACGGGAGGTAAAGGCTTGTACGGTCAGCGGGATGGGCGTTGATAACCGCCTGCCGCTCGGTTGCGCCCCAGGCTATTCTTTCCCATCTTGAGTCGCGGGAGACGACTGCGGGCTATGCGCCAATACCTCGACCTGATGCAACGTATCTTGAGCCACGGCGCGGAAAAGCATGACCGCACCGGCACCGGCACGCGCTCGGTGTTCGGCCATCAGATGCGCTTCGATCTCGCGGAGGGCTTTCCGCTCACCACCACCAAGAAGCTGCATCTCAAATCGATCGTGCACGAGTTGCTCTGGTTCCTCGCCGGCGACACCAACATCAAATATTTGAAGGACCACGGCGTCCGCATCTGGGACGAGTGGGCCGACGAGCGCGGCGATCTTGGGCCGGTCTATGGTCACCAGTGGCGCTCGTGGCCGGCCAAGGACGGCCAGACCATCGACCAAATCAGCCACGTCATCGACATGATCAAGCGCAACCCGGACTCGCGACGGTTGATCGTCACCGCCTGGAACCCGGCCGACGTCGACAAGATGGCCCTGCCGCCGTGCCACTGCCTGTTCCAGTTCTATGTCGCGGAGGGGCGGCTGTCGTGCCAGCTCTACCAGCGCTCGGCCGACGTGTTTCTCGGCGTGCCGTTCAATATCGCGTCCTACGCGCTGCTCACCATGATGGTGGCGCAGGTGACCGGCTACGAGCCCGGCGAATTCGTGCATACGTTCGGCGACGCGCATCTTTATCTCAACCACCTCGAGCAGGCGCGGCTGCAATTGTCGCGCGCGCCGCGTCCGCTTCCGATCATGCATATCAATCCGGCGGTGAAAAACATCTTCGAGTTCCGTTACGAGGATTTCGCCATCCAGAATTACGATCCGCATCCGCACATCAAGGCCGAGGTGGCGGTGTGAGCGTGACGATCCGTAGCGCGCGTCGTGAAGACAGCGCGCTGATCTTTGCGCTGGTGCGCGAGCTCGCCGACTACGAAAAGTTGACAAGCGCCGTCGACGCGACGCCGGAGCAGATCGCCGAGGCGCTGTTTGCGCCCGCGCCACCCATCTTTTGCGATATCGGCGAGTGGGACGGCGAGCCTGCCGGTTTTGCCGTCTGGTTTCTCAATTTCTCGACGTTCCGCGGCCGCCACGGCATCTATCTCGAGGATATTTTCGTGCGGCCGGCGTTTCGCCGGCGCGGCATCGGCAAGGCCTTGCTCCAGCGGCTCGCCAAGCATTGCGCCGATCAAGGTTACGCGCGTTTCGAATGGGCGGTGCTCGACTGGAACGAGCCTTCGCTCGCCTTTTACCGCTCCATCGGCGCGCAAGTCCTTGACGATTGGCGCATCTGCCGGCTGAGCGGGGAGGCGTTGCGGGCCTTCGCCGGCGACGGAGCGCATTGATGCACATCGTGTTGGTCGCCGCCGTCGGAGAGAACAATGTCATCGGTTACGCCGGGCAGCTGCCGTGGCATTTGAAATCGGACTTGCAGCATTTCAAGACGCTCACGCTCAACCGCCCGGTGATCATGGGCCGCAAAACCTATGACTCGATCGGCAAACCGCTTCCCGGCCGCACCAATATCGTGCTGACCCGCGATCTCCGGCTTACCGCTCCCGGTACGGTTTTGGCGACCAATCTCGACGCGGCCCTCGGCTACGCGCGGGAGGATGCCAATAAGCGCAGTGTCGATGAGATTATGGTGATCGGCGGCGGCGACGTTTTCACCGACGCCATGCCGCTGGCGGACCGACTAGAGATCACACACGTGCACGCGTCGCCGCCGGGGGATTCTTATTTTCCATCAATCGACCCGGCGATCTGGTGCGAGGTCGCCCGCGCGGAGCATCCGGCGGGTCCGGGCGACAGCGCCGCCTTCGCGGTCGCGACTTATTTGAGGCGATGACCGGCGGTAACGATTGGTAATACGCGGCTTTCCGGCGCGTTGTAACCACCCGTCCGGTCCCCTATAACCCACCCAACCAAGTCGCCGGCAGACCGGCGCCGGGAGAACACTTCAATGCCATGGAGCAATCAGGGCGGCGGGGGCGGCCCGTGGGGTTCCGGGGGCAAGGGCCCCTGGGGCTCGGGACCGCAGCCTTCGGGATCGACGCCGCCGGACCTGGAAGAAATCCTTCGCCGCGGCCAGGACAAATTGCGCCGTGTGCTGCCGGGCGGCAATCTCGGCGGCAAGGGCTTCGCATTGCTCGCGCTTGCGGCGGTCGCGCTCTGGGGCTTCTCCGGCTTCTTTCGCGTCGAGCCGGACGAGCTCGGCGTGGTGCTGCGTTTCGGCAAGGACGTGCGCGAGGTGCAGCCCGGCCTGAATTACCATCTGCCCTATCCGATCGAGACCGCGCTCACGCCCAAGGCGCTGCGCGTCAACAAGATCGACATCGGCATGCGCCAGGTCGAGGATGGCCGCCGCTCGGCGACGCGCGACGTGCCGGAGGAGAGCCTGATGCTCACGGGCGACGAAAACATCGTCGACGTCGATTTTTCGGTACTGTGGAAGGTGAAGCCGACCGGCGTCGGCGACTATTTGTTCAACATCCAGAATCCGGAAGGCACGGTGAAGGCGGTCGCCGAAAGCGCCATGCGCGAGGTGATCGGGCGCTCCGAAATCCAGCCGATCCTCACCGGCGCGCGGCAGACGATCGAGACCGCGGTGCAGGACCTCATGCAGAAGACGCTCGACCATTACGGCGCCGGCATCCTCGTGCAGCAGGTGCAGCTGCAGAAGGTCGATCCGCCCGCGCAGGTGATCGACGCCTTCCGCGACGTGCAGGCCGCGCGCATCGATCAGGACCGCTCGGTCAACGAGGCGCAGACCTATGCCAACCGCGTGGTGCCGGAAGCGCGCGGCAACGTGGCCAAGATCACGCAGGCCGCGGAAGCCTACAAGTCGCAGACGGTCGCCGAGGCGACCGGTCAGACCGCGCGGTTCCTCAAAATCTACGAGCAGTACAAGAAAGCGCCCGACGTGACGCGTGAGCGGATGTATCTGGAAACCCTGGAGCGCGTACTCGGCTCCTCCGACAAGATCATCGTCGACACCGGCAAGAATGCGCAGGGCGTGGTGCCCTATTTGCCGCTCAATGAACTGGGCCTTCCGCCGCATACGCAGCCCAAGCCCGCGACGGGAGGCCAGCGATGAGACTGAATTTTGTCGGCGGCGTCATCGCCGTCCTCGTCTTCGCCGTGCTGATTGTCGCCTATAGCTCGCTGTTCACCGTCTATCAGACGCAGCAGGCGCTGGTGGTCCGCCTCGGCCAGGTGGTCCGCGTCGTCAGTGAGCCGGGGCTCAACGTCAAGGCGCCGTTCATCGACTCGGTGATCGCCATCGACAAGCGCATCCTCGATCTCGAGGCGCCGGCGCAGGAGGTGATCGCCTCCGATCAGAAGCGGCTCGTGGTCGACGCCTTCGCCCGCTACCGCATCCAGGATCCCTTGCGCTTCTATCAGACGCTTGGCTCGATCCAAGGCGCCAACTCGCAGCTGGCGATCTTGCTCAATTCGGCGCTGCGCCGCGTGCTCGGCGAAGCGAGCTTCATCCAGGTCGTGCGCGACCAGCGCGCCGATTTGATGGCGCGCATTCGCGACCTGATCAACCGTGAGGCGGCAAGCTACGGCATCGTGGTGGTGGACGCCCGTATTCGCCGCGCCGACCTGCCGGAGCAGAACAGCCAGGCGGTCTATCAGCGCATGCAGACCGAGCGCCAACGCGAGGCGGCCGAGTATCGCGCCGAGGGTCAGCAGCGCGCGCAGGAAATCCGCTCGCGCGCCGACCGCGAGGTGACGGTGCTGGTCGCCGACGCGACCTCCAAATCGGAGCAGATCCGCGGCGAAGGCGACGCCACCCGCAACCAGATCTTCGCCGACGCCTTCAACAAGGACGCGGATTTCTTCGCCTTCTATCGCTCCATGCAGGCCTATGATGCCGGCCTCAAGCCGAGCGACACGCGCTTCCTGCTCAACCCGGACAGCAGTTTCTTCCGCTATTTCAATAATCCGTCCGGCAAGCCGCCAGCGCCGGCGCCGGGGACGCCGGCGACGCCACCGGCCGCGCCTGCGCATTAGCACCGCGCGATCGGCATGGAAGATTTTCTGGCCGCATTGGGGCTGGTTTTCGTGATCGAGGGCCTGGTCTTTGCGGCGTTCCCGGCGCAGGCCAAGCGGGCGATGGCCAGCGTCATGGAAACGCCGGAGACGTCGTTGCGTGTCATCGGCATCGGCTCGGCGGTTGTCGGGCTCGTCGTGGTCTGGCTGGTGCGCGGCTGAGACGCCGCTGGCTCTGCGCCGCTGGCCGAATGTTGATCGCCGATGCCCTTGAATCGCCTTGAAGACCGCGCCACCTTGCCACAGACGCCAATTCAGGAGAATCGACGCCCATGGGCGCACTCTTTCCCCGCATGACGGCACCGCTTGGCCGCGCCGTCGTGACGATTTTATTCGTTGCGGCAATTGCTTGGCCGGCAACCGCCGCGGTGCGCGGACCCGACGGCATCGCCGACGTGGCGGAAACCGTCATCGACGCGGTGGTCAATATCTCGACCAAGCAGACGGTGGACATGAGCAAAAATGCGATGCCGCAATTGCCGCCCGGCTCGCCGTTCGAGGAATTCTTCGACGAGTTCTTCAAAAACCATCACGGCCAAGGCGGCCAGGTCCCGCGCCGCGTCAATTCACTCGGGTCCGGATTCATCATCGATCCGTCCGGCCTGGTCGTGACCAACAATCACGTCATCGCCGAGGCCGACGAGATCAACGTCATTCTCAACGACGGCACGACGCTGAGAGCCGAAATCATCGGCCGCGACACCAAGACCGATCTCGCATTGCTCAGGGTGAAGCCCGACAAGCCGCTCAAGGCGGTGAAGTTCGGCGACTCGGACAAGATGCGCCTGGGTCAATGGGTGATTGCGATCGGCAACCCGTTCAGCCTTGGCGGCACGGTGACGGCCGGCATCGTCTCCGCGCGTCATCGCGACATCAATTCCGGCCCTTACGACAACTACATTCAGACCGACGCCGCCATCAATCGCGGCAATTCCGGTGGTCCGCTGTTTAACCTCAATGGCGAGGTGATCGGCGTCAACACCGCCATTATCTCACCCTCCGGCGGCTCGATCGGTATCGGCTTTGCGATTCCCTCGAACACCGCGGTGCCGGTGATCGACCAGCTGCGCGAATTCAAGGAAGTGCGGCGCGGTTGGCTCGGCGTGCGTATCCAGCAGGTGACCGACGAAATCGCCGACAGCCTCAGTGTCAAGCCGCCGCGCGGCGCGCTGATCGCCGGCGTCGATGACAATGGTCCGGCCAAGCCTGCAGGCATCGAGCCCGGCGACGTCATCGTCAAGTTCGACGGTCAGGACATCAAGGAGATGCGCGATTTGCCGAAGATCGTCGCCGAAACGCCGGTCGGCAAGGACGTCGCCGTCACCATCATCCGCAAGGGCAAGGAAGAGACGAAGACGGTCAAGCTCGGCCGCCTCGCCGAGGAAAAACAAGCCGCGCTCGCGCCGAAAAAAGATGAGAACCAGGAAAAACCGGTGGTGAAGAAGGCGCTCGGCCTCGACCTTGCCAATCTGACCGACGATCTGCGCAAGAAGCACAATATCAAGGACAAGGTGAAGGGCGTGCTGATCACCGCGGTCGAAGCGAATTCGGCGGCGGCGGAAAAGCGGCTGGTGCCCGGCATGGTGATCGCCGAAGTGCAGCAACAGCCGGTTTCGACCGCCACCGAACTGCAGGAGCGCATCGAGAAGCTCAAGCAGGACGGGAAGAAGGCGGTCGTGCTGCTGGTGCTGACGCCCGCCGGCGACCCGAGCTTCGTCGCGCTGAGCCTGCAATAAATTCACCTGTACGTGTTGCAACGGCCGGCCTTCGGGTCGGCCGTTTGCTCTTGGCGTGTTCAGTACGGCCACGCACGGCTTCCCGACGCTCAGCCGGAATTGTAAGATCGCCTGGGCTTCACTTGTGGGGGAGACATCCGATGCTGCGGCGGGCTTCTGTCGTGTGTTGTCTATCGACCGGCGTGCTGCTTGCCACGGGCGCCATAGCCGCCGACGATCTGCACATGTGTATCTACGAGAACGGCGATGTCGCGATCGAAGCGTGCAATCGTGCGATCAATTCCGGGCGCTATCAGAATGTCGATCTGGCGAACGCCTATATCAACCGCGGCGCCGAACTGATCAAGAAAAAGGATTACGACCGTGCGATTTCGGACGAGAACACGGCCATCAAGCTGTTTCCGCAGAGCACGCTCGCCCACACCAACCGCGGCCGCGCCTATCAATTGAAAGGCGATCTCAACCGGGCGCTCGCCGACTTCAGCAAAGCCATCAGCTTCGACCGTGAAAATCCGTCGGCCTACATCAATCGAGCGTCGGTCCGGGAGCAGCAAGGCGACCGCAAAGGCGCCATTGCGGATTTGAAACGAGCGCTGGCGTCGAAGCCGCGCAAGGGTAAATTCGTCAACGTGGAAGGCGATTTCAAGCGGGCGCGGGACTATTTGGAAAGATTGTCGAAGACGCCTTAGCCGTCGTCAGGTCATCGCCAAGCCGGCCGGAGCACTCGTCGCTTCGATCAATCCAGCACGTGATTGACCATGCCGTCGGCGAGCTTGGGCTCGAACCAGGTGGACTTCGGCGGCATGATGCCGCCGGCATCGGCGACCGCCATGAGGTCGGCCATCTGCGTCGGGTAAAGCGCGAAGGCGACCGCCATTTCTTTCGAGTCGACGCGCTTGGCGAGGCCGTCGAGCCCGCGCGCGCCGCCGATAAAATCGATGCGTTTGTCGGTGCGCGGATCCTTGATGCCGAGCAGCGGCTCGATCACCGTGCGGCTGAGCACGGTGATCGGCAGCCGGCCGATCGGATCGCTCGGCACGACCTCGGGACGCGCGGTCAGCTTGTGCCAGCGGCCGGCAAGATACATGCCGTATTCGCGCGCCGACGCCGGACGCACCGGCTCGGCGGACGGCGTTACGGCAAAACTTTTGGCGAGTTCAGCGAGAAACTGGTCGGCGCTGCGGCCATTCAAATCCTTTACGACGCGGTTGTAGTCGAGGATGGTCATCTCGCGGTCGGGGAAGATCACCGAGAGAAAAGAATTGTGCGAACCTTCGCCTTTGCGGGCGGCGGCAACGCGCGCGGCAGCCGCAGAACGATGATGACCGTCGGCGATGTAGATCGCCGGCAGCGCGTCGAAAACGCGGGTCAGTGTGGCGATGGTCGCATCGTCGGAGACGACCCAGAGCTGGTGGCGCACGCCGTCATCGGCGGTGACGTCGACTTCGGGTTTGCCGGAAGCCGCTTGCGCAAGCAGGGCATCGATCTCAGGGCTGTGCGGATACCCGATCATCACCGGACCGGTCTGCGCGTTGGCCGCCTCGATCTGGCGGACGCGGTCGTCTTCTTTCACCGGCGTGGTCAACTCGTGCTTGCGAACGCGGTTGCTGGCGTAGTCGGCGAGGGAGGCGGCGGCGGCGAGCCCGGTCTGGCTGTGGCCGCGCCAAGTCAACCGGTAGACGTAATAGCAAGGTTTCTGTTCTCGGATCAGGACACCGCTGTCGATCATCCGTTTGAGATTTTCGGCCGCCTTGGCATAGACGGCGCGATCATAAGGATCGGTTGCCGGATCGAGATCGATCTCGGGCTTAGAGATGTGCAGAAAGCTCCAGGGCTTGCCTTGGGCGCGCACGCGTGCCTCTGCGCTCGACAAAACGTCATATGGTGGCGCCAACACCTCGGCGGCGCGGCCGGGCGCCGGCCGGAGGGCGCGGAACGGCTTGATCAGCGGCAAAGACGGTCTCCAGGCATGCGGGTTTGGCCGGGCTTATTGCAGGCCCGGCCGCGCGCGGCAAGAGTGCGGCAAATGCGCTTTTTTCCAGATTGATTTCGGCCGGCGATTCCTGCAACTCACCGCGCATGAGCGAGGAAGCCGCCATCCTGGCCGCGAACGCGGCCTATTACGACGCCTTCAGCGGCGGGGATTTTGCCGCGATGAGCTGCATCTGGGCGGATGACAATGTGTCCTGCATTCATCCCGGCTGGCCGGTCATCATCGGTCGCAAGGCGATCCTCGAATCTTATCGTGAAATCCTGCGCAATCCTAACCAGGACCGCATCGACGCCCGCAACGAAACCGTGCTCGCCGCCGGCGAGGAGGCGCGCGTCATTTGCGTCGAGTTTGTCGGCGGCGCGGCGCTGGCGGCGACCAATTT
>Ga0335085_10009616_pt1 | contig 14572 bp, 13 predicted proteins | sample Lox_Sample_45_FD_206712 | JGI IMG/M metagenome (GOLD analysis project Ga0335085, IMG submission 206712) | Soil microbial communities from Loxahatchee National Wildlife Refuge, Florida, United States - Lox_Sample_4.5 | ecosystem: Environmental > Terrestrial > Soil > Wetlands | place: USA...
GTTGGTCTTCCTGCCGGCCTGTCGCGTCCCGTTGCACCCTTCGAGCGGAAGTTAACCCTCCAGGCCGGAGAAACGGTCTATCAACCCGTTGCGCCCTGGGGAGGCGGCTCATACACGGTTTCGCCGGCCACATAGACGTGCCGGACTTCGCCCTCTGCCTTTTTTAGAGGGACTGCCCATACGAGCCGGTCCGGTGTCCTGTCATAGGTAAGGAACAGTTCACCGCCTGTCTCGTCCGATCGGCGCTTAACCTCGGCCCGTCCCCGGATGCGATCGAGGTCGAGCCAATCGGCTGCCTCCGGGCACCCGGTGAGCTCGTCGACTTTACGCTGAAAGGACGAAAAACGCATGAACGTACCGTCAGGCAGGAACTGAAAGAAACCGACGAGCAGGTCGCCTGAGGTGACCGGCACGAACCAGGAATGAAGCCGGCCCACCGGCGCCTGGACCGCGAGAGGTGTTTCGATATTGCCGGAGGCGGCAACCAGGGGATTCCCGACCGTCCCATCCCGCAGCAGGTTTTGCGCGCGGGCGCGCAGGGGATTGGTTTCCTGGTTTTCCTGCATGGCTAAACGTGCTTGAGGACCGCCGTGAATGCGTACCGGTAGGTTTGTGTGGCGAAGTTCTCCCACTTCGTGATGACACCTCCGGCGTCGGGATGGGCGCAATCGGTGGGCGGCCAGGGATCGTAGACCAGCAGCCCTCTGAAGGGAAGCTTGCCGAGGAGCAGGATCATGCTTCGAGTATACCCGGCAACGGTCCGCGAGTGTCCGGGGATGAAACTGATCAGCGGTCGGTTGGCCTCGATCTCCGTCTCGAAGGTGCCCCAGGCAGGATTGGTGATCGCGGTGGCATCCAGCGTGTTGGACGACAGTTTCTCGATCGTATTGACGACCTTATACTCATCCCCGTAGGGAAGGCCACTGGGGGCGCTGCAGGTCCCCAGGTCCATTTCCTTGGCCAGTCGAGGCTGGTCATAGTGGTAGCGGTAGAAATTCATCAGCATTTCCACACTGGCGGCAACGCACCAGACGTTGGTCTGCTGCCCGCGCAGCTCATAGCAGGGGTGGTGATCATGTTCGCGTTGGGAGTAGTGGATTTCTTGCGTATCGTTCAGCTGGATCACAATGTTGATCGGGTCGAGCGTCCCCATCCGGATGACGGAGGGATCAAGGCGGCGCAGGTCCGGCGATTCCCAACGGGCGATGCGTTTCTTGAAGCCGCGCACCCGCGTCCGGCGCAGCTCACCCGGTAGCTCGTCCAGCAGGCTCCAGCGCTCGAAATTGGACGGTTCGGGCGACTTGCGTTCCTGTGGACGCGGCGGCACCTCGGTCCACGTGTGCAGTTCAAGCATCAGCACTTCCTTCCCTGCCAGGCTGAATTGCAGGGCGAGCTTGGGGTAACTGTAGGCGACGAAACGCACACTGTCATATTTCAACCCTCGCCGCTTCTTGCGTGCCATGGACAGTCCTTTTTCAAGCAGCGCTTTTCCATCCCAGGCACCGCTCATGGCGACGCCCAGCAGCGGTTCGGCCAGCGCCTCGTCCGCGGCGATGTCGGCATATCCGCAGGGCGTGCGACCGCGTTTCAGCGGCAGGCGGTAGAACAACAGCGCGCCGTTGAGGTCATAGATGGACGTCCCGGTGCGCGGAATACTGACCTCGTCGAATTCTTCGCCGAGGACCTCGGCGGCACGCAGGGCATTCAGCTCAAACCCTGCAATGCGTTGAATCTGATCAACTGATAGTGTCATGGTGGTCTCCTTTCAATGATGGTTCCGTAGGTACCCATAAAATTAAACAGATCCTGTTCTCGATCATTCACCTGCCAGGAGAAGCCTCTTCCCCACTCATTCAGCCTGTCTGATCACCTCCTTAAAGCCAAAATGGGACTTGACGTTGCGTTTCGCTGTCCATTTTACGGCCTTACAGGATACAAAGGTGAGTACAAAATCAGTGGAATTTAAGGATTGAACAAAGCCGGGCGGCAAACCCGCTTCATAGACTTGTTTGTTTTCAGGGGGTTGGGGTGCTGGAACTATTCTTCCGTGGAGCCAAAGGCGATCACCAGCATCTGCTGGTTCAGGAACTTGGGCGGGGTGAGCTCTCCCCCGGGGACGATCTGGCCCAGGGTATACCCGCCGGCAAGCGGGAAGTCCTTCCCGAAAACCTTCTGCACCGCGTTGATTTCCTCGCCCGGCTGGGGTTGCATGAGCATCTGCCAGGCGACGTCCACCAGCACGAGGGCGAATACCGGCTTGGCATCCCCCAGCGCGGCGATGGCCTGCTGGGCGGCCTTTTCCGCGGCCTCCTTGCAGGCCGTCGGGACGCCGACCAGCACATAGGCATCGCTGCCATCGCGCATCTGGACGTTCATCCGCAGGCTGCCATCCGCCTCCACGCGCAGCGGCGCGCGGATGAGCAAATCGCTGCTGCCCGTCCCCTGGTCGAGGCCGAGCGGATACAGGCGGGTCAGGTGGTTCAGCGGGGCAAAGGCCCAGTCACGGGTGGGATAGCCGAACAAACGGGCGTAAGTCTCGGAAGCCGGGCGGCCGTCCAGCGTGCGCAGCCAGTAGCCGCGGGAACGGGTGACTCGCGCGCGCGGTCCCACAGGCTGCCAGCCGTGTCCCATGCCGATGCCGACCTTGATCTTTCCGCGCAGGAATGCCGCGGACAGGCCGCTTACGCCCGACTGGCTCCCTGCGATCTGGAAGGATGTCCCGCTGTGGAGCTCGCCGCTCGCCAGCCCTCCCACAATCGGGATGTGGGTCGGCATGGCATTGCACATCTGCTCAGCGTCACCGTTGAAACCGTCCGCGAAGACGAGGATCGATTGGGCCGGGCGCTGCTGGTAGTCGAGCAGTTGCAGCATGCGGGTGGAGATGTCCTGGCTGCTCTGGGCGTAGGAGGGGAACCAGTGCGCCTCCGCCTGGATATCCTCTCCACTGAGCAGCGCCACGACGACCGACTGGGGATGCTGCCCATCCCGGCTTAAGGCCGCAGTCGTGCTGAATCCGATGATGGGGGTGTTCCCCAGCAGGCTGGCGACGCCGCCGATGACCAGCTGCGGGTCGTAGCGATAAGGGACGATCACGATCCCGAACGAGGAGGTGCTCGACTCAAGGCTGTTGAGCGCCTGGTGCGTGGCCTGCATACCGGCCTCGCGGCCGTCCAGTGACTGGGCATGTCCAACTGCGGCGAGAAATGCCATGGCTTATCCCCGACTAGCCTTCCGAAACCGGGACGGTGAAGTGGAAGGTGGTGCCCTTGCGGAATTCGCTCTCGAACCAGATTTTTCCGCCCATCATTTCAATAAGGCTCCGGGTGATGTTCAGGCCCAGGCCCGTGCCGGGGGAGCGGCGCGCCTGGTCGTCCTCTGAGCGGAAGAACTTCTGGAAGATCTTGACCTGGTCCTCGGGGCTGATGCCGATGCCGTTGTCCTTCACCCAGATGTGCACGACCTCCCGTGCGCCGCCGGGGTCCCACACGTTCGTGCTCTTCTCCGCGCTGACCAGGATATGCCCGCCCTCCTGGGTGTACTTGTGTGCGTTGCTGACGAGGTTCACGATGATTTGGATCAGGCGGTTGCGGTCCGCCCAGATCTTCGGCAGGTCGGGGCGGAGCTGCACCTCGATGGTCTGCTTCTTCTCCTCGATCTGGCTCTTGGTCGAGCGGATGACATCATCCACGGCATCATTGAAGTCGACCGCCTTGTATTCAAGGCGCAACCGGCCGGCCTCGATCTTGGAGTTGTCGTTCAGGTCCTCCACGATGGTCTTCATGCGCTCGATGTTGCTGCGGATGGTGGACAGGAAGTTGCTCTGCATGTCGTTGATTGAGCCCACTGCGCCGGCGGCCAGCAGTTCAGAGTAGCCCTTGATCGAGGTCATTGGATTCTTCAGTTCATGCGCGACGAAGGAGACGAATTCGCTCTTGGCGATGTTCGCCTGCTCCACCTCGGCATACAGTTGGGCGTTGGAGATGGCGATGGCGGCGTGGTCGCTCAGGCGGCTCAGGAAGCTTTGGGCCTGTTCCGCGAACTGGTCGGGCTGGGTGCTCTCGAGCACGAACAGGCCGATGACTTTGGCTTCGCGCCGGATGGGGATGACGAGCTGGCTGCGCGCGCCGTTGAGGAAGGATTTTTCCTTCTCATCGCCGGTCAGCGTGATCTGGTGCGGCTGTCCGCTGGCGAGCGCCTCCACCAGCACAGGATGGTCCAACGGGAGGGCTTCCTTCTCATAGGCGGCAAGCGACTCGCCGTATCCCTGTTGTGCCATCAGGCGCACGCCCTTTTCCTGCAGGATGCCGATCAGGCCGGCCTCCGCCGAGGACTGGCGCATCGCCCACTCGAGCGTGATGCGCATGGCACGCTCGACCTCCAGGCTGGCGTTCAGCTCCCGGTCGATGCGCTGCATGACGGACAGTTCCTCCACGCGCGCGGAGAGTTCCTGGTCGGTCAGGGTGTAAAGGCGGGCGTTGTCAATGGCGACCGCCGCCTGGCCGGCAAAAGCGGTGAGCAGGGTCTGGTCGTCCTCGGTGAATGGCAGCCCATCTCTCTTGTTGATGATCTCGATCACGCCGATGATGCGGTCCTTGACCTCCAACGGCACCGCCAGGATGGCATGGGTCACGAAGCCGGTCTGCTGGTCGGTTCGTGCGTTCCACGACGGGGAGGTCTGGACCTCGTTGACGATGACCGCATCCCGTGTGGTGACCGCCCGGCCCACCACGCCGGAGCCGGCCGGCAGGCGCTGGCCGACCAGGGTGGCCCCCGCGCCCACCGTCACGCGGAAGACCAGTTCATCGGTCTGCTCGTCGATCAGGAACAGGCTGCCCGCTTCAGAGTTCAGGATGCTCACCGCGCTTTCGAGCATGTTCTTCAGCAGCGGCTCGAGCTCAAGGGTGGAGGTCAACTGGCGGGTAAGCGTGTTCAACGTGCTCAACTGCAGGGCGCGCTGCTGCGTTTCCTGCAGCAGGCGGGCCTTGACGATTGCGCCGGCGGCCTGATCCGCGATGGCCTGGAGCAGTTCCACCTGTCGGGGGCTGTATAGGATGGAGGGGTCACGGCTGCCGATGCTCAGGGCGCCGATGGTTTCCGCGCCGGCGTTGAGCGGCACGCCGATCCATGCATACAGGCCCTCGTTGGAGGGTGTGACACCGAGGATCTGGCACTCACGCAGGTAATCCTGGGTGATCAGCGGCCGGCGCAGATTGACGACTTCCTGCTCGAGGGTCGACTTGAGGGGCAGCGGCTGGTTTTCCATTCGACCGATGCGCTCGTCGTTTTCCAGATAAAAGCCGTGGTAGAAGTACTGGCCCGTGCGGTTATAGAGGGTGAGGCGGAAATCGCTGCCCTGCACCACCTGGCTCGCCTGGGCATAGATCAGCTCGAGGATGTCGTCGAAGGTCAGGGTGATGTTGATGCCTTGCGCGACGCGCGAGAGGACGTTCATCTCATGCACGCGCTGTTCCATGTTGGTCACGATCTGGGCACGCTCCAGGGCGACGGCCGCCTGGTCGCAGAGCGATTCGAGGAAGGCAAGGTCCGCAGAGGAATAATTCTCTCCCGAAAGCCGGTCGCCCAGCGCCAGCCAGCCCACCAGCCGGTCCTTGCCGGGCATGGCTATGAACAGGCTTGCCCCAAGGAGCATGAGGCGCGGCTTTTCCGGCTCGAGCCCGATGGGCGGGTGGGCCCGGTCGAAGAACAGCGGCATGTGCTCGTTGCGAATCACAGAGGGGAGAACGCTGCTGCTGATGAAGCGGATGTCGCTCGTCGCGCGGCCGGTGTCATCGGGCGTGGCGGCGTACTGGTCGCCCACGGTATCGTAAACGTAGATGTGCAGCCGGCTGGGGAGCAGGGTGGTCATCACCTGTTCGCGCAGCACCTTGAGCACCTCGGGCAGTTGGACGGTGTTGGTCAACTGGTGGGTAAAAGTTTGCAGGCGTTCCTGGTAAACACGCTGCCCGCGGAAAAAGATCGAGTCCACATATTGTTGCAGGCGCACCCGGAGAGGATCCAGCACCAGCACCAGCAGGATGACTGTCAGGCCGATCAGCAACGGGTTGTTGGCCGGGATTACCGCTCCGAAGATCAGACTCAACCCAATGGTCAGGATGATGTAGCCCGCCAGGGCCAGGACGACCAACAGGGCATAGACAACGGCACGGCTGACCAGATAATCGGTGCGCAGCATGCGCGCCCGCTGGACGGTGTACGCGGTGGTCAGCGGGAAGATGATGACGAAGAGCAGGATGTACGGATTGAAGTTCTGAGGCGAGATGATATTGGAGAGCAGCCACAGGGTGATGGGCAGGAAGCCGATCAGCGCGCCGACCAGGATGGTGCCGCTTTGTTGTCTCACGACAGGCGAGGCCGCCGAGAGGCGCCGGTAGAGCATGATCCCGATGAACGCCAGGATTGAGAGTCCCGCAAACACATAGCTGATGCGCCAGCGGCTGATGAACTCAAGCGGTTGGGCCAGGTTGTAGAGCGCCTGGCCTCCATAGATTGCCAGCAGGGCTGCCACGACGTAGCCGATCCAGCGCAGGTGGGGTCGCCCCTGCATGAAGCGGGCTTCCTGAGGAAAGACCAGTCCCAGGTGGATCAGGCCGGCACCGATCATGGGCAGGACCCATCCCCACAGGTATAGGAATTTCTGGGTGGTATAAACGTCAAAGAGCCCGCCCGCCGCGATAGCCGCGGATGCGGCGAAGAGGGTGAAAGCCCGCCCGGAGGTTTCCCCGCGACGCAGGCCAAAGATCCACCACGACGTGACCATGAAGACCAGGCCGACCAGCAGGGGAATGAAGAAATAGGCGACCTGGTCGCTGAAGCCGAAAATCCCCAGGGTGACCTGGTAGGTTTTCTGCCCGCCGCCGTTTACCTGCCTAAGGACCACAGGGATGGTCTCCCCGGGGAAATGCTTCAGCAGGACCTGCCGCATCGCGGAGTAACTGGTGACCGGGGTGTTATCCAGCACCAGAAGCTGGTCGCCGGGCCGCGCCCCCTGCTTGATCAAGTCCCAGTTGGCAGGGACCGGTTCAGGGTGGACGTTGTTGACGACCATCGTGTTGTCGATGAACGCCCCGATGAACGGCGTGCTGATGTACTGGTAGGCCAGAAAAGGATATACCAGGAAGGCAATGATTACCAACCCCTGATAGATAAAGGTCGCGATAAGCGAGGCGCGATCCAGTCGTTGCGATAACCCTGGCGATTGTGACATAGGTTCAGTCCCCATTTTGTAACAATTTACAAGCCGGGTTTAACTTGGTCAAATCCACCTGCCGGCTCCATCATTGTTAACACATCTAATGTTAATGGATATTTTAACACATCCTCGGGCCGTTAATCGCCCCCGCTTCCAGGCCTGGACATCACAATATTGTCAGGGGAAGCCTTCCTGGGTCGTCGTTCGATTTTCGGCTCCCTTTACAGGGATTTCAGGATTTCCTCCCGCTTCTGACGGTATTCCTCTTCGGTGATCAGGCTCTTGTCACGCAGCGCTTCGAGTTCTTCCAGCAGGGCGGCGGCATGGGTAGGTGTGGCACTCTGGATGTTCAAGCTCAGGATTTGCAGGCGCTGCGGCTTTTCGGGGTCGTACTTGACCTCCGCCGTGGTCCCGGGTTGCACCAGGGCAACATTGAGGCGGGAGACCACGGTCTTGCTCTCAGCCTGGAAGGGACTGCCGCCCAGCGGGGAGACTTCCAGCAGGAGACCCACCTGCGGGTTGTTGTTGATCGAGACACCCGTGTCCCATACCTTGAGCACTCTGGCCTGGGCCGTGATGCCATTCTTAATCTCGGCGGGAAAAAGGATGCGCAGGAAGGGCAGCATGATGACCGCGCTGATGACGATCGTTACGAGCAGGATCAGCGGCACCATGAGATCGCCGCTATTCCACAAGTCGGACGGGCTCCGGCCGGCGAAATGAATGGCGTCCGGGCCTGCAAAAATCAGGTAGGCCACGATGCCGAGGACCAGGATCGCGCCGGCGATGGCAAATATAAAGACGGAGCGGACTGGTTTCATGCCGGTTTCCTGCGCTTGTTATGGTCCGGCGGGAGGACGTACGATCTCCCCGCCAGTGCATGCGACCTCTACCCGCCGATAAAGAGCCCCACCGCAAGCAGGACGGGCGTGGCAAGGTTGATTATCACGTTCATGCCCATGGAGGGAATCAGGGCAGGGATATTCTCGGCGTTCTTGCTTGCGCCTTGATAGGCGCGCCAGGCCAGGATGATGGTGAGCAGCGCAATCAAGCTGAACAGGGGCAGGAGTTTCAGCAATACACCGGCGATGATCGAAAGGTAAGCCAACAGCAGGAAGCTGCCGTAGATGAGGCTGCTGGCCTTGCGCCCGATGGTGATCGGGTAATGCCGGCGCCCGATGCTCTGGTCGGCTTCGACGTCGGGGAACTGGTTGAGCAGCAACAGGTCACTGACCAGGAAGGCAGGCACCAGTGAGGCGACGAAAGCCACCCAGCTGTACGTGCCGGTCAAGGCAAAATGCGTTCCCATGACCATCAGGATCCCAAATCCCAGCCCGGGCGCGATCAGGCACAAAACCGGATTGTAGACCCACCAGATGGTATAGGTGACCAACAGGATCAGGCCGAGCAGGCCAAGCGGCAATAGTTGCCAACCTCGCAGCCAGACGAAGTATGCACCGACGGCGGCGGTGATCGCGAAGGCCGCGCAGGCCAGCAGCAGGGCGCCCCTCTTCAGTTCCGGCCTGGCAGGGAGGGTGCCGCTGCCGCCGCTGAAGGGGGTGGGCTGTGTCTTGGCATCGAGCCCGGTCTTGAAGTCGAAGTATTCATTGAACACGTTGACGCAGATATGGGCGGCGACCCCGCCCAGCACGACCAGCAAAACGTTCAGCCAGTTTATCGTATGGGTCTGCGACCAGGCGGTGCCGATGCCCACGATGACGCAGGCAGGCGCCAGGACCAAAAAAGGTGGGCGCATGGTTCCAAGGAGAGGCTTAAATCTGTTCATGATGAATTCCTTTTTGGGTTGAGATTTGTGTTTCCACTCTATTATCGCTCAATCTGCCAATTCGATGATTTCCTCGCAATAATCTGTGTGCGGTCTGAGACTCTCATAATTCCTGCCAAACCGAAGCCTTGGATCTACCTGTTTCAGAAATTCTTCAACCGGTCGGTGATAGGCCTTTTTACAGATTTCTCGTGTATCCAGGCCGAGTTTCCTGCAAGCCTCCAGGGTGGGGCATGGATTGCGCCAACGCATGACCAACCTATTGTTTGCCCGTTCAATGATCTCACCATCTTTTGGAATTGATATTTTTAAATACCTCTCATAGAACCATCGATACCCCTCCATTACAGCGTCATCTTCTTTGACCTCACCCAGGTTGGCCTTCACCCAGGCCAACCTTTTTTCGATTACGCACTGCTCCAGGCATGCCAGGGCCTCATCCATTCCTACTTCGCTTGCTGCTCTTGATATTTCATTAAAAAGCTCGGTGGAATCACCTTGGGAGTTGTCGTATTTCCGCTTTATGCGTCGTCGATAATTTGGCATGGATCGAATCCTTCTGGATGCCGGTGTGTCGATTGTATTTCCACGGCTGTCCCCGGCCTTGTCCTTCCTGGCATGACCCTCCCCTTCAAACCATTGCCTTACTTCTCCAGCCCGACCTGGAAGCCAATCCCATCGATCTCAATTTTACATTTGCCGAACGGCGTCTGCGCGACAAAGGCTTCCATCTCGGCAACGGTATAGGCGTTTTTCAAAAGCATGCGGCGGAATGTCTGCTTTGTGAACCATTCATTCAACCGGTTAACTCCCATGTTCCTGACTTCGAGATCAATCTCCTGAAGCGAAGCGTCCCGGCGCAGATCGCTGATCACCGCCGTGCCGTGTGGGCGCAGGACCCGGTACATCTCGGCGATGGCCCCGACGGGTTGGGTGAAATTCTTGAAAGCGGCCTGACAGAACATGAAGTCGAAGCTCTCTTTTTCAAAGGGCATGTCAGAGGCGTTGCCCAGTCGAAAATCCGCCTTGATGTTGGCTTCGGCCGCGTTCTTTCGCGCAATCTCAACAAAGGTCTTGCTGATATCCAGCCCCGTGATCTCATAATTTCCCAACCTGGCAAGCTCGATGCAGAAATATCCCGGTCCGGGCGCAATTTCAAGCACGCGACTCCCCGGAGCGATTCTCCTGCTCATTCGGTCTGCCATCAACTTGTGCCGTTTGATATCGTTGAGGGTTATCCTGGCATACCAGGTGGCGATCGGGCCTTCCATGGCAATCCCTTTATAAGCCTTTGTCGTTTTGCCCACTTCAATCTCCTTTGTAAAGTAAGCCTGTCATGGAATCCGGCTGGCTCGAATTTATTATAAAGCCACCAACTCACGCAGCTGCGGTTCGACCTTGATCGCCAACTCCTTGACTTCATCCGCTTCGCCCAGCAATCCATTGATGACGCAGCTGAGAGCGCGGAGCAATTCGTCCCGTTCCAGTGAGGTGACCAGCGTCGCGCCGAAAGCGTCGTGCGCTTCAGAGGGGAGGTCATCAAGGCCTCTGCCGTACTGCGCTGGGAGTCCGCGGCGGCGGCAGGCGAGGTTGAGGGCGCAGTCACGGGCACTGCTGATCCAGTACTCGGCCTGCCAGGTGCGGCCGCGTTCGATGCAAAAGCGTGCACGCAACAAGTGGTGGACTGCGTAGCCAAAGAGCTCATGTGCCGATGGGGGCTGGGCGTAGGGCTTTTCCACTGAGCTGCCGAAGATCAATTTGAACTTCGGACCGCTCGCCCCAAATTGGGATGCCGGCGTGAACGAGAGGTCGAATTGCAGGCAGCCGGGGAGCAGGAACACCCGATAGATGGATGCTCCGCTCGGCAGGTCGAATAAGTGGACCGCGTCGAATTTTCCAACGAGATTATGCGTCCAATCCTCGAGGACATCGAGGACAGGCCATTTGTCCGCGACGGCGAAGGTCAGATCAAGATCCGACCAGCGATCTCCACCGCCCAACGCGAGTGAACCGACCGCGGCACCCGCGACGACCCGTGTGTCGGAAGCCGCCAGTTGGAGGACATAATCACGAACGAGGTCGCGGTCCTTAATGCTAAACATAGCAATACCTGATTAGGCTTTCTCATCATAGCCGCCGGACGAGGAGGTTCGTTTCGTCGTGAGGGGCAACCCGGCGGCTGTGTGCAAGAGGTGTTGTTAGTCGTCCTTTTTGCGGCCCCAATGAATGGCCATGGTCCCGAACATCAAACGAAGAAAATGTACAGCTTGAAAGCCTGCACGCTGCATGCAGGCTGCAAGCTCTTCCGCCTGCAGGAAATGCACCGTGGATTCCGGTAGATAGGTGTAAGCCTCTGCTTCGTCGGCAATCAATCGTCCCAGCATGGGAATGATCGTACGCAGGTAGAAATGTACCGGCCCATGCTGCCAATCTGAGGGAGGAGGAGTGGTGTCCAGGCAGACAACGGTGCCTCCGGGTTTAAGCACCCGATATTTTTCGGCCAGCGCCTGTTGCACATCGACCACATTCCGCAGCAAATACCCTGAAACGACGGCATCGAAACTTTCTCCGGGAAAGGGCAGATCGAGCGCGTTCGTATTGAGCCATCGGATGTGTTCGCTGCAGGGTCGGGCCTGACCCTGGCGCATCATCTCCATGGTGAAATCGCCACCGACAGCCAACGCCAAGTTGTCACGACGAAGCACCTCCCTGACCAGATCGCCCGTGCCTGTGCCGATGTCCAGCACCCTGCCACCGGAGGGTACCCGGGCCAGGTCGATCACCCGGCGCCGCCATTTTTCGTCCTGCCCCGCCGACACCAGCCGATTCAGACGATCATAATGTTTCGCCAGGCGGGCAAACATCGTGTGCACATAGGCTGCCCGTTCCAGGCCAGCTAATTGGGCCATTTCTTCCTTGTTTGTCCTGCGCGCGTAAGGTCCATGCCTCCCTACTTCTTGGGTGGCAGCGACCTGGCGTATTTCAGGCCGATTTGCAGCCAGTGCTTGAGATCGCCGTCTGTTTCAACCGCCTTGGCGCCGACGTAAATCCATCCCTTCATCGGCCGCCCCGAAAAGTCAAATATCCGGGTGTGCTTGTTGGCGAGGGCCCTGTCGGTTTGTTCCGGGTCCAGCCGGATGACCACCTCTGCTCCGATGACGCCACAACACATGTTGCCGTTCAGCAGAAAGCCAATCCCACCGAACATTTTCCTTTCGGTCAAACCTTTCTCGTCGGCAAGCTGTTTGCGGATGCGGTCTGCGAGATGATTGTCAAAAGCCATAGGCCCTCCACTGCCTGCCCGATCCTCGAAAGGAATCGGTGGCGTTTCTTTTTTAGAACAAGAAGGGGATCATCCTCCAGGACCTGGCGCAGTACTCATCCCATTCCTGGCCGAATTCCCCGCGCATCAGTGCCTCTTCAGCCCGAACCCGCCAAAAGAGGACCAGCAACAACAAGGCCACCAGGAGAGTCGCAAGCAGTGACCGAAAAACGAGCGATATGCCGAGGAAAAAGGCTAACATCCCCAGGTAGCGCGGATGACGAAGAATTTTATACGGTCTACTCTGAATGAGCTGGTGGCCTTCCTGGAGGGTCACTTCCACACTGAATTGTTTGCCGAGATATCTTTCGGCGGCCTGCATGAGAATAAATCCCGGGATGATCAGAAGAAATCCCAGAAACCTTCCCACTTCGCCGTAGTTGTAAACAAGCAGCGAGCGGCTGTCTGAAAACGGGGCCTGCAGCACCACGGCAAAGCTGAGGGCCTGGATCAGGATCAGATCACTTCTACGCTGCGGCAATCCGCTCTTGCGCTTTTCCTGATTGCGTCCCGCCTGGGGGTTGTAGGCGATGGCGAAAATCTGCAAGGCAAAAATGACGATCGCATACGTAAGGCGGGCCGGGCTGGCGAAAAAACCGGGAATATCAGGAATCCCCCAGCCTAACAAGGGAAGTCCAAGAAAGATCAGCAGGCTGACAAGCAAGGCAAGGAGGTAGGAAAGGACTGTTTTCATTGTTCACTTCTCTGGTTTGATTTTCGCCCGCCGTAAAGGATCAGGTCGATGATTTTCGCCGTGCCATGGTTCAGTTGTTCGGCAGGGTGGCTCATCCTTGCAAAGGCAGTGCCAAGCATACCAAATAATCAGCAAATTGAATACGAACCCTGCAATTATCGTTCAATTATCTTTTCAGCGCACTGGATTTTCGCAGCTCTATTCCACAGTGATGACGACTTTTCCCCGGGCGTGCCCTGCTCCGAGGTACCGGAGGGCTTCAGGTGTCTCCCTTAACGTGAAGCGCTTATCGATCACGGAGACAACTTTGCCCGTCTCCAGAAGCCCTTTGATGACCAGCAAGTCCTCCAGGTTTGTTTTCGCCGACACGGGCCCCATTTTTCTGCCCCCGGTCTCCGACATCCACGAACCCATGACCACCGCCTGGAAGAGTTGGGCCATGGTGCCCCCGGCCATGACGTAAATGCCTTTGGGGGTCAGCGCGCGCTTATAGGCTGAAATCGGATGATATCCATTGGCGGCAAAGATCAGGTCGTATTGCTGCCCGCTTTGGGTGAAATCCTCCTTGGTGTAGTCGATCACATGGTCCGCACCAATCGAGCGCGCCTGGTCCAAATTCCTTGGGCTGCATACGGCGGTGACTTCCGCCCCTAACGATTTGGCGATCTGCACCGCAAAGGTGCCCACCCCGCCGGAGGCACCTTGAATCAACACCTTTTTGCCCGGCTGAATCTGTCCCTGGTCGCGCAGGCCCTGCAAGGCGGTGAGGGCCGCCATCGGTGCAGCCGCTGATTCCTCGAACGAGAGATTGGCCGGTTTCAATGCCAATGCATTTTCACAAGCGCATACATACTCGGCAAACCCACCCTTGCCATACCTGGCCTCCCCGAACACCTCGTCACCCGGCTTGAGCTGCTTAATGTCTTTGCCAACCGCTTCGACCCGCCCCGCGATATCCGCGCCGAGCCGGGTGTCTTTTGGTTTGAGCAGTCCCCCGTCCACGAAGCGGATCACGAATATGTCAGCGCTCAGGAAATGCCAGTCATACGCATTTACAGAGGCCGCATGAACCTTTACCAGCACCTCATCGTCCCTGGGGGCAGGCTTTTCCACTTCTTTTAGCTCAAGCACGTCCGGCGGTCCGTATTTTGTGTATAGGATTGCTTTCATAAGCGTTCCTCCATTTGGCTTTGGTCGTGCACCGCGCGGTTGATAGAACCCATCTAGAGATACCTTCTGACCCGGCTGCAATACTCCAAGTACTCCCGGCCATAATGCACCTTCAAATAATCCTCTTCACGCAGTACTTGACGATGGAACAGCCACACACCTGCGACCAGATAGACCAACAGAACCCAATTGGAGAATACCAGGAACTGGCCCAACAGGATCAAGGCGAAGGCCGCATAGATCGGATTGCGGCTGAAGGCAAAGACGCCGGTGGTGATGAGTTTGTCGGGATGTTCGGTGTCGATGCCGACGCGAAAACTCTGTCCAAATGAAATAAGACTCCACAGGAGCAGCGACAGCCCTGCGAGGCAATACAGCACTCCGATCCAC
>Ga0335085_10009618_pt1 | contig 14571 bp, 14 predicted proteins | sample Lox_Sample_45_FD_206712 | JGI IMG/M metagenome (GOLD analysis project Ga0335085, IMG submission 206712) | Soil microbial communities from Loxahatchee National Wildlife Refuge, Florida, United States - Lox_Sample_4.5 | ecosystem: Environmental > Terrestrial > Soil > Wetlands | place: USA...
GAGAGGCAATCAGATGGTCGCGCCAGCGCTGCGAAACGCCGGGCTGGCGCGCAAAGAATGCTGCAAGGTCCTGATAGCCGACCGAGGTCGGCATCAATGCGGCAGAGACTGCGCTGAGCCAGAAAAGCCCGGAGAACGCATCCGCCGGCCGCTTACGCAACGCTAACGCTACCATTACCCCTCGCGCACGCTCAACGAAGCGACGCTTCCCACTCTCAGCAAACGCTACCGCAGTGGCGCGAATGCGACACATTCGGATATTGTCGGGTTAACCTTGCAGACCCGTTAATCGCGATGGCAGCTGTCCTCCGCTGCTGTCGGCGGCCTGAAACTTCTTGCCGACGCCGGCCTCAACCCCGTCGTTTGTTGTTATTTGTTAACCAGACGGCAATTCGCATCCGGGATACTCGCGCTCGATCGAAGCCGCGAGACCATGTCCGACACGCTCTTTCCCTACCTGCCGGACTGGCAAACTGCTGGGCTTGCCGTCGCATTGCTGTTGCTGGCCGTCACCGTCTTCGTCGGCCGGCGCATGCGCCTCAAAATCGATCGGCTGACCAACGCATTGAACTACATGTCGCAAGGCTTGTGCATGTTCGATGCAGCCGGACGCATCGTCGTGTGCAATCAACAATATCTGCACATGTACAAACTTTCTCCCGAGGTGGTGAAACCCGGCTGTACGCTGCTCGGACTCATGGAGCATCGCAAACAGACCGGCTTTCTGACTCGCGATCCCCGGCAATACGTCAAGGAAATTCTGGACAGCATTGCTGCGGGCAAGACTTCGAAGTGGATGATCGAAGCGAGCGACGGCCGCAAAGTCCATGCCATCAACGAGCCAATGCCTGGAGGCGGATGGGTGTCGACCCATCAGGACATTACCGAACAATTGCGATTGCAACAGCAGCACGATTCCATGGCCGAGCAGAACAAGCGCCGCGGCTTTATCGACGGCGTGATCGCTTCGTTTCGCAGCGAAATGGAAACGTTGCTCAAGACCTTCGGCGACAGCGCCTCGGCGATGAAATCAACCGCCGTGGTGCTTTCATCAGCCTCCAATCACACGTCGCTCTGCGCCGAGGGCGCAGTGGCGGCGTCCAATGAGGCGGCCAAAGGCGTAAACACCGCCGCGATTGCGACTGACGAATTGTCGAGCTCGATCGGTGAAATCGCCCGCCAGATCACCCAGACCAACAACGTCGTGTATATGGCGGTCGAAGAAGCGCAAAGCACCAATGGCGAGATGACGACGCTCGCGGAAACCGCGCAGAAAATCGGCGATATTATCAAGCTCATTCGGACCATCGCCGAGCAGACCAATCTGCTTGCGCTCAATGCCACCATTGAAGCGGCCCGCGCCGGCGAAGCCGGCCGCGGCTTTGCCGTCGTCGCCTCCGAGGTCAAGTCGCTTGCGGTACAGACCGCGAAAGCGACCGAGGCGATCGCCGGACAAATCCTTGCGGTACAGGGCTCGACTGCAAGCGCCGTCGAATCGATCCGCCGCATCACCCAGCGCATGCAGGAAATCCAGCACTTCGCGTCGGGGGTTGCTGCTTCGATCGAACAACAAAGCGCAGCAACGAACAACATCTCGTCCAACGTGGCGAGCGCGGCTCAGGCAACGCGGACGATGGCGCATATCCTCAACGACGTCGCCGGCGCCGCCACCCAGACGCACACTTCGGCCGAGGTGGCGCTCGACAGCTCGGCAGCCGTGGCAGCGGCCGTCGCAGACCTTCGCCGACACATCGAGGATTTCCTCGCCGGCGTCGCCGCATAGCGCCGCTCAGCTTTCCGAGCGGACGACCTTACCGAGAGCCGCTTGTGCGGCGGCCAATCGGGCAATCGGCACCCGGAACGGCGAGCAGGAGACGTAATCGAGCCCGATCCCGTGGCAGAACTCGACTGAAGCGGGATCGCCGCCGTGTTCGCCACAAATGCCGAGCTTGATCTTGGGGCGCACCTTGCGGCCGCGTTCGCTCGCGATGCGCACGAGCTCGCCGACACCTTCGCGGTCGATCGACACAAAGGGATCGGCCGGTAGGATACCTTTCGACGTGTAGATTCCCAAAAAACTTGCCGCGTCGTCGCGGCTGATGCCGAAGGCGGTTTGTGTCAGGTCGTTGGTGCCGAAGGAGAAGAATTCGGCCGTCGCCGCGATCTCGCCGGCCTTGAGTGCCGCGCGCGGCAATTCGATCATGGTGCCGACCTGATACTTGATAGGAGCGTTCGCTTCGCTCGCGACCGTTTCGGCCATCGCATCGATGCGCTCTTTGACCAGGTCAAGTTCGGCTTTGCTGGCGATCAGGGGCACCATGATCTCCGGCGCCACGGTCACTCCGGTAGCGCGGGCGGCCTCGATGGCGGCTTCGAAAATGGCGCGGGCCTGCATTTCGGCGATTTCCGGATAGGCGATGGCGAGCCGGCAGCCGCGGAAGCCGAGCATCGGATTGAATTCGTGCAGTTCACGGGCGCGATCCGCGAGTTTCTTCGGATCGGCGCCCATCGCCGCCGCCACTTCCGCGATTTCGGCTTCGGTATGCGGCAAGAACTCGTGCAGCGGCGGGTCCAGTAACCGGATGGTGACTGGCAGGCCACCCATGATCTTGAACAGTTCGACGAAATCGGCACGCTGCATCGGCAGCAGTTTCGCAAGCGCGGCGCGGCGGGCCTTTTCGTCTCCCGCCAGGATCATTTCGCGCACCGCGCGGATGCGGTCTTCTTCAAAGAACATGTGCTCGGTGCGGCAAAGTCCGATGCCTTCCGCGCCGAACCTGATCGCTGCCCGCGCGTCCGCGGGGGTGTCGGCGTTGGCGCGGACTTTCAGCTTGCGCGCCGCGTCGGCCCACTTCATCAGAATTCCGAACTCGCCGGCGAGTTCGGGCTCGCGCATCGGCACCTTTCCCAAAAGTACCTGTCCGGTCGAGCCATCGATAGTCAGCGAATCCCCCTTCTTCAGTGTTGTGCCGCCGGCGCTCACAGTCTGCGCGCGGTAGTCGACGCGAAGGCTGCCGGCGCCAGAAACGCAGGGCTTGCCCATGCCGCGTGCGACCACAGCGGCATGCGAGGTCATGCCGCCGCGCGTGGTCAGGATTCCCTCGGCGGCGTGCATGCCGTGGATGTCCTCGGGCGAAGTCTCGATGCGGACCAGGATCACTTTATGTCCCTGGCTCCTGAGTAGTTCGGCATCTTCGGACGAGAACACGACTTCGCCAGAGGCCGCACCCGGCGATGCCGGCAACCCGGTCGCCAGCACCTTGCGCTCGGCCGCGGGATCGATGGTCGGATGCAGAAGCTGGTCGAGCGCCGCAGGATCGATGCGCGTCACCGCCTCCTGCCTGGTGATCACTTTCTCCTGCGCCAGCTCTACGGCGATACGCAACGCTGCCTTGGCGGTGCGCTTGCCGCTTCGCGTCTGCAGCATCCACAGCTTGCCCTGCTCCACCGTGAATTCCAGGTCCTGCATGTCGCGGTAGTGTTTTTCGAGGGCGGCCTGGATGCGCTTGAGCTCGGCAAAAGCCTGCGGCAGCACCTTTTCCATCGAGGGCTTGTCGGAGCCCGCCTCTTCGCGCGCTGCCTCGGTGATTTCCTGCGGCGTGCGGATGCCGGCGACCACGTCCTCGCCTTGCGCATTGATGAGGAATTCGCCGTAAAGCTTCCGTTCGCCCGTCGATGGATTACGCGTGAAGGCAACGCCGGTCGCCGAGTTGTCGCCCATATTGCCAAACACCATGGCCTGCACGTTGACGGCCGTGCCCCAACTCTCCGGAATGCCGTGCAGGCGCCGATAGGTGATCGCGCGCTGGTTCATCCACGAGCCGAACACCGCACCAATGGCGCCCCACAATTGCGCATGCGGGTCCTGCGGGAACGGTTGGCCGGTTTCCTGTTCGACGCGCTGTTTGAATAACCTGGCAAGCTCCTCCCAGTCAGCGGCTTCGAGATCGGTGTCGAGCGTGTAACCGTTGCGGTCTTTGTGTTCATCGAGGATTTCCTCGAAGTGATGATGCGCGATGCCGAGGACCACGTCGGCGTACATGGTGATGAAGCGCCGGTAGCTGTCATAGGCGAAACGCCGATCACCCGATTTCTCCGCCAGCGCCGCGACCGTCGTGTCGTTGAGGCCGAGATTGAGCACCGTATCCATCATGCCGGGCATCGACGCGCGTGCGCCGGAGCGCACCGAGACGAGGAGCGGATTTTCGCCGTCGCCAAATTTCTTGCCGGTGATCCGGCCAATGTCGGCCAGCGCCGCTTCGACCTGCGGCTGCAAATCCTTCGGATAATTTTTGCCGTTGGCGTAGAAGTGCGTACAGAGTTCGGTGGTGATGGTGAAACCGGGCGGCACCGGCAGGCCGAGATGCGCCATTTCGGCGAGGCCCGCGCCCTTGCCGCCAAGGAGATTGCGCAAATCGGCGCGCCCGGCCGCCTGGCCGCCGCCGAAAGCATAGACCCACTTCCGCTTCTTGCCCGACGCAGCGGTTTTGGCTGCCGGGGATCTAACCGCCGCACGCGGCTTGGACTTCTTTACCGCCTGACGGATGTTTTTGGAGCGCGATTTAGCCATGGATTCTCGTTCGCTTAAACGGATCGCATCCTTAGTGCAGATGCCGGCGCGCAACGCAACGCCCAGTACGTGATGTCAGTGAAAGTTGAACCAATGATGGACGCCGTTGAGCCCCATGACACCGACGAAGATAAGATAGATCGCGACGATGTAATTCAGCAGGCGCGGCACCAGGAGAATGAGTATCCCGGCAATGATCGCGACAAGCGGGGTGATATGGGCAGCGGTAATGACCATTGGTTTTCCTTTGGCTTTAAAGGGACATCAGGTCGACAAAAGCGGTGCAGCACAAAACCGGCAAGTCCCGGCACAACCAATAACGCGTAAGGGGGCGTTCGGTTCTATGCGACAAGAGGGGTTTCGCGCAATCACCCCTCGATTCGGGAAAAATCGGCCACCGCGCGCGTCGCCTCGCGGATTTCGTTGAGCAGCTTGAGCCGGTTCTCGCGCAGAGGCTTGTCGTCGACGTTGACCGTGACCTTGTCGAAGAAGGCGTCGACGCTAGACCGCAATCTGGCCATCGGACGCATGGCAGCTTCGAAGTCTTCCATCGCGACCGCTTGGGTGGCCAAGTTCTTGGCGAGATCAATTTCTGTTCCCAGCGTTATTTCCTCATCCTGCCTGTACAGCGCTGGATCAGGCGGGCCAGTGTAGTCGCGACCGTCTTTCTTCTCCTCAATGCGGATGATGTTGGTGGCGCGCTTGTAACCGGCGAGCAGATTCTTGCCGTCCTCGCTGTCGAGGAATTTCCCCAGCGCCTCGACGCGGCGTACGATAAGCAGAAGATCGTCTTGCCCATCTAGCGCAAACACAGCGTCTACAAGATCGTGCCGCGCGCCTTGCTCACGCAGTTGCACTTTCAGGCGATCTGCCAAAAAGGACAACAATGCCTCACGAAACGCGGCATTGCCGGACGGGTAATGCGTGGCCATCACGTAGAGCAATCGCAATCGCAGCGAATTGCTCAAGATAATACGAATGACTCCCAGCGCCGCCCGGCGGAGCGCGTAGGGGTCTTTGCTCCCCGTCGGCTTCTCATCAATCGCCCAGAAACCGACTAACGTATCGAGCTTATCCGCGAGCGCGACCGCAACCGAGACGGGGTCTGCCGGGACAAAATCGTCTGGACCTTTTGGCTTGTAGTGATCCTCGCAGGCATGGGCGACGGCTTCGTCCTCGCCCTGTTCCTCGGCGTAGTATTTTCCCATCAAGCCTTGCAGCTCGGGGAATTCGCCGACGACCTCGGTGAGCAAATCCGCCTTGCACAATCGCGCGGCGCGCTTTGCCTTTTGCACATCGGCGCCGACCAGCGGCGCCAGCTCCGCTGCAAGGCGTTCGATACGCTCGATGCGGTCCCATTGGGTGCCGAGCTTTTCGTGGAAGACGATATTCTTGAATTTCGGCAAGCGGTCTTCGAGGCGGGTCTTCAGATCGGTCTCGTAGAAGAACTTCGCATCCGACAGCCGGGCGCGGATGACGCGCTCGTTGCCGGCGACAATGGCCTTGCCGCCATCCTCGGCCTCGATATTGGCGACCAGGATAAATTTGTTGACGAGCTTGGCGTGCGCCGCGTCGCGCAGGACGAAACATTTCTGATTGTTGCGGATGGTGGCGCGGATCACCTCCTCGGGAATTCGCAAAAACTCCTCATCGAATGAACCCATCAGCACCACCGGCCATTCGACCAGCCCGGCAACCTCGGCTAATAGGCCTTCGTCTTCAATCAGTTCGAGGCCTTGCGCGAACGCAAGCTGCTTCGCCTCGGTGAGGATGATGTCGCGCCGCCGCTCGGCGTCGAGCACCACCTTGGCCTTGTCGAGCTTCTGCTGATAGTCGGCGAGCCGGCGCACCGTGAACGGCGCCGGCGCAAGAAAGCGATGGCCGCGCGTCACGTTGCCGGCGGCGACGCCGCCAACAGAAAACGGCACAACATCCGGGTCCTCGGTCTCCGGGCCGAAGGTCGCTACGATTGAATGCAGCGGCCGGACCCACCGGAGCGCGCCCGGTTCTTTCGACTGCACGCCCCAGCGCATGGATTTCGGCCAGGGAAACTTCTCAATGATATCCGGCAGGATTTCGCCGATCACTTCGATTGCGCCCCGCCCCGGCTTCTCGATCATGGCGACATAAAAGTCGCCCTTCTTGTCAGGCTGAACTTTCGCTTCGCTGATCGATTTCAATCCGGCCGCTTTCAGAAAGCCGGCGATGGCGTTTTCCGGCGCGCCGACACGCGGGCCCTTCTTCTCTTCACGCAGGTCGGGCTGGCGTGCGGGAACGCCGTGAACGGACAGCGCCAGCCGCCGCGGCGTCACGAAGGCCCTGGCGCCCTCATAGACGAGCCCGGCATCGACCAGCCGATCAGTCACGAGCTTGCGCAAATCCTCCGCCGCCCGCGCCTGCATGCGCGCCGGTATCTCTTCGGAGAAAAGTTCAAGCAGCAGGTCGGGCATTGCGAGACTTTCGGAATAAGCGGCGCCTGCGTAGCAAGGCAGGCGCCCGCTGTCACCACGGCACGCTACCAACCGCCCCCGCCGCCGCCTCCGCCGCCCCCGCCGGAACCGCCGCCGCCACCGGAGAATCCCGACGAGCCGGAGGACACCGGCACCGCCGCAGCAAATGCGCCGCTCACGCTGCCGACCGTCGACGCCATCGCACTGTCGAAACTGCCGCTCGACCAGCTGTCGCCGCCGCCATACCAGCTCGGCTGATAGCGGTGCATCGGATCGGCATCCTCCGGATGCGCGCGCCGCAGCGCCGCCTCGAAGGCATGCGCCCACGGCTTTTCCACATCGAGCGCCACCGCATAGGGCAACAGCGCCTCGAAGCGATCCGTGGTGATCTCGGGCGCCCCGCTATTGAGCCGATCCGACTCCGCGGTCTCGAGATAAAGCCGCAAGCCGTCGAGCTGATCCATCACCTTGCGGCCGAGCGCGGTCGGCGCCTTCATCAAGTAGAGGAAAATGCCGTTGAGCGCCGCGAAAGCCGCGATCAGCACGAAGGAAAACGGATAATCCTCGACGAAAGCGCGCAGCCCCGGCAGACTTTCGGTCAATCTGGAGAACAACACCCCGCCCGCAATGTTGAATACGATCGAGATGAAAATCGCCCCAATCACGAGAGAGATTGCAAGTCTCACCAGTGCAGCGAGTTTGGGACCATCCCCGAACAAAGCCTGCAATGTCGGCAGCGTGAACATGCCGACGAACAGACCGCCGAAGCCGAGGCCAAACAGTATCGAAATGTCCGTGTCCAGCAGGCCGCCGAAGGCGACGATGGCGGCGATCACCGCCACCGTCATCGCCACGCCGAAAACCACATAGCCAAGATTGCGGCGGAAGAAACGATTACGGTTTGCCGTGACGACCGCGGTTGTGAATTTGCCGGCGAGATCGGCCACCGTCGTCGCGTGCGCCCGATCGATCACGATCGAGCCGCCCGTCACGTTGAGCTTGGTCACGATGGCGCGCTCTTCGGCCGACAGCGGCGCGGCGCCATCCTGATTGTTTCCGGTTGTCTTGAGCGTCAGGCCGCCACCCGAGCGGTCGAGGCGGATCAGGCCGCGTACGGCGAGCGACAGCGCCGCGGCGGTAAACGCCCGCCATTTCTCGCGGGTGAGGCCCCATTTGTGAATGTAGTTGGCGAGCGCAGGCGAAATCCCCTCCGGCGGATGAAACAAGGGAATGATTGGGCCGCCCGGGGGGTCGCGACCGAACGCTTCCCACGCGGCGAAATAGTAGATGAGGATTGCGACGAAGCCGATGCCGCCGATGATCCATTGCCGGTTGTCGAACAATTCGTACCACAAAAGCGTATCCGCACTCGGCGGATCCACCGCAGTCCCGGGCAGTGCCGCAACGACGGTCAGACCTTCGCCGGGCGCGAGCCGTCGTGTGGTAGAAACCGCGAGCACGCCGTCGTTGCCGATCGCGCCACGCCAATCGGTGCCGCGCGCGCCGACGCGGCCGGTAAAGGCGGTCCAGCGCAGCGGCGCCGCGCCGCCTACAAGGTGCAGATGGTAAGTCGCCGTTTCGATCGGGAAGCGCCAGAAATTGCCGGTGACGTTCCAGTTCAGCTCCGGCTTGCCATCGAAGAAACGCACTTGCCGTCCGGTGCGATATTCGAGCACGTAGGTGTGCTCGCCGCGCTCGATCAGTACGTCCTTGACTCCAGCATAGATGCGGATGAAGCCGTGCGTGCGCTCGGTGTGATACGGCTCGCGATGGCCGTCGCGCGAAACGGCGATCACGCTGAAGGTCACTTCGCGCAACCGGCCGCCGGCATCGCGAAAGGTCAGCGGGAAGTCGCGGTAGATGCCGTGCCGCATCGCGTTGCCTTCGGCGTGCACACGCAAGGTTTCGGTGACGGTGAGTTCGCCGTCCTTGGCAACCAGCACGTCCGAATTAAAGGAATGGATGACTTCGGCGGCGACCGCTTTGCCGGCACAGGTGAGCGCGGCGATCAAGACCGCGAGACGCCATAGCCTGTTCATGTCGACGCCGGATTAAACTGGACCTGCGGCGCGTTGCGCTCGGAAGTGTCCGCCAGCTCGAAAAAGTCGCGCGTAGCAAATCCTCCAGCGCCGGCGATCACGCTGCTTGGGAACGACTGCACCTCGACGTTGAGATTGCGCACCGCGCCATTGTAGTAGCGGCGCGCCATCTGCAGGTCGTCCTCAAGCGCGCTGAGTTGCTTCTGCAGTTCGAGGAAGTTTCCGCTCGCCTTGAGGTCGGGATAGGCTTCGGCGAGCGCGAACAGCTTGGCGAGCCCCACCGACAGGGCGTTTTCCGCCCTGGCCCGGCCAGCAACGTCACCCTCCGGCACGTCGCGCGCGGCGCCGCGCAAGGCAGTCACGTTGTCCAGCACCGAGCGCTCATGCGCGGCGTAGCCTTTGACCGCTTCCACCAGGTTGGGGACGAGATCAGAGCGCCGCTTGAGCTGGACGTCGATGCCGCTCCATGCCTCGTTCACCATCTGGCGCAGGCGCACCAGCCGGTTGAAGATTGCGATGGTGTAGACCGCCATCGCCGCGGCAACCGCGATGATGATCCAGAACAGCATTGGATCGTCTCGAAGACTGCCGACTATACCGATTGCAGCGTCTTGTGGGTGCCGTCGCACATCGGCTTCTTCGAGGAACGCTTGCAGGCGCAGAACCACGCTTCGCCGGCGGCCTCGGGCTTATATTCGATTGGCGTGAAAGTGGTCACCTTGTGCGAGCCGTCGCAGAACGGCTGCTTCTTGGAGAGGCCGCACGCACACCACCAATAGCTTTTTCCGGCTTCGACCTTGACCGGGATCGGTTGCCGTCCGCCGATTGCAGGCATCTCGCTCATTTGATCCAACCTCCACCTTCCGTTGCCAGCCACGCCTCGCCGCAGGCTTTGGCGAGTTCGCGCACTCTTAAAATATAGCTCTGACGCTCGGTTACAGAAATTACGCCGCGTGCATCAAGCAGATTGAAGACATGACTCGCCTTGATGCACTGATCATAGGCCGGCAGCGCCATCAGATGCCGACCCCGATTTGCGCGATCTTTGCTTGTAGCGTTGCCATCGCCCTGCCAGCCCGCTTCCAGATATTTCTTGCAGGCAGATTCGGCCATGCGAAACTGTTCGAACAGCATGTCAGTGTCAGCAAATTCGAAATTATGGCGAGAAAACTCCTGCTCGGCTTGCAGAAAAATGTCGCCGTAGCTGACTCTCTGTTCGCCCTCACGGCCATTGAAGTTGAGCGCAAAAACGTTCTCCACGCCCTGCACGTACATGGCGAGCCGCTCCAGCCCATAGGTCAGTTCGCCGGAGACCGGCGCGCATTCAAAGCCGGCGACCTGCTGAAAATAGGTAAACTGGGAAACCTCCATGCCGTCGCACCAGCACTCCCAGCCGAGCCCCCAGGCGCCAAGCGTCGGGCTTTCCCAGTCATCCTCGACGAAGCGGATATCGTGAAGCTTGGGGTCGATGCCGATGGCGTAGAGCGATTTGAGGTAAAGCTCCTGCAAATCGTCGGGCGACGGCTTAAGGATCACCTGCATCTGATAGTAATGCTGCAGGCGGTTGGGGTTTTCGCCGTAGCGGCCATCCTTGGGCCGGCGCGATGGTTGCACATAGGCCGCATTCCACGACTTTGGGCCAAGTGCGCGCAACGTCGTCGCCGGATGGAAAGTGCCGGCGCCTACTTCCATGTCGTAAGGCTGCAGGATAACGCAGCCCCAATCCGCCCAATAGCGCTGCAACGCCAGGATCAGCCCCTGGAACGAGCGTTCGGGCCGCATATGCGGCGGCAGATCGTTGGAAGCCGAGTTCATCGGGGGACGTTGTTGGGGAACGTCCGCTCGCGGTCAAGTGCCGCCGATTATCCTGGGCGGTATTCGCCGGAATCCGGATCGCGTTTCAATGTCGGCAGGGCGCCGCGGTCGATCGGCTCGACAGCTGAGGTCGCACGGACGTCGTCGAGGTCGATATTCACGCGCTGCACCTCCCTGACACACCAGCGCACCAGGGCCGCAGCACCCATCAGTCCAAGCGCCAAAGCGAATACCGGCGGCATGTCCTGAACCTCCTGTCTAAAGACCGTAACGCGCCCACAAAGCGCGGGTTTCAAACGCCGATATTATGTCCTCGGCAAGGCCTGTGGGAATCAATTCGCTGCTATCGACGCCGAAAACCCGGCGGCGAAACAGGCCGCGCTCGGCGGAAATAAGCGGGGTCAGAACCTTTTCGCCGAATCGCTCGCGAAGCGTGGAACGCAGTTCGCCGATCGCATCAACCAGACCCAGATCGAGCGCCCGCCTCCCGGTCCAGTATTCGCCGGAGAACAAGTCGTCCTCAGGACCGCGGAGTTTCTCGCCACGCCGCGACTTGACTAGCGCAATGAAATCGTCGTGGATTTCGCGCTGCAATTTCTTCAGCCGTTCGACGTCGTCGGGATTTTCCGGCAGGAACGGGTCGAGCATGGCCTTGTGCTCGCCGGCCGTGTAGAGCCTTCGCTCGACGCCGACCTTCGCCAGCAACTTGTCGAATCCGAACGATCCGCCGACCACGCCGATCGAGCCGACGACAGAATTGGGATCGGCGATGATCTCATCGGCCGCGCAAGCCAGCATGTAGCCGCCTGAGGCGGCGGCATCCTCGACGAATGCAATAACCGGCACATTTTTTTCCTTCGCCAGCTCGCGAATGCGGCGGAAGATGAGATGTGACTGGACCGGCGAACCTCCCGGCGAGTTGATGGCGAGCGCGACCGCGGCGGGGTTGCGCACGGCAAACACGCGGTCGAGCATGCGCGCGATGCCGGTGAGCGTCAGGCCAGGCCGCAGCGGCGACGAGAAGCCGATAATACCGGTGAGCCGCACCACCGGTACAATCGCCTGATCCTTACGGAAGCGTCGCGGGAGGAATTCGCGTAATCTTGCCAGTGCGCGCATAGAGCGCCTTCCCTTATCAGATCGCGGGTCGGAACATGAATCACCAAATTCACATAAGTTCACCCTGCAAAAGCCTCAAGTAACCGTTTGTTAACCCGCCAGGCCGTTTGTTCGCCGGGAGCTGAACGCGGGGAGTGTGCCGGCAATGAAGATTTGTTTGCTGTTGATACTGGTCAGCGTCATTGTCGCAGTGTCCTACTTCTCCAGCCGTCGCCAGGCACGGAAGGCCGCTCCGGCAACGCCCGAGCCCATGCCTGCGAATACCTGATACAAAACGCAAGCGCGTCTCAATTCCCGGCTAAAGGCAGCGCCACACCTTCGCGCAACACATCCTCTGCCTGTGCCGTCGGCCTCCCCGAAGCATCGGCAAGGATGAGTCCGGGCAACACTGAGAGCGGAGCGCGGCTCGCTTTGACCGCGCGGACCAGCACGCGGATTGCCGCCGCTTCCGGCTTGGGATGGACCGGCAATACCGCGACGGCGCCAAAGTCGGCCGCCAGCCCGGCGAGCACTTCACCAAGCCCGTCAGCGCGCCAGATCAGCGTTAGCGTGCCCGCGGGACAAAGAAGCCGTGCCGCCGCGCCCAGCCACGTTGCCAGCGTGTCGTCGGTGGCGGCGTAAGCAAGCCGACGGCCGCAGTCGGGCGAAGGATTCTGCGCGGGATTAAACGGCGGATTCATCAGCACGTGGTCGGCTGCCGCTGGCGGGAGTCCCCCTGACGCGAACGCTGCTGACGTAGCTCCGACATCGAGGCACACGACGCGCGCACGCTTGGCAAGCCCGTTACGCGTAACGTTGTCGCGTGCGAGCGCCACCAGCGCCGGGTCGATCTCGACCAGGGTAACAACGGCATCGGCGACCCGCCGGACGACGGCCAGCCCCGCTGCGCCGACACCGGCGCCGAGATCGACCAGGGTCTCGCCGGGACGCGCCGAACATGCAGCTGCCAGCAAGATCGCATCGTGGCCGACGCGATGGCCTTTGAGCGGTTGGCGCAGCACCAGACGCCCGCCAAGGACTGCGTCCTCGCTCGTCTGTATAAGTTCAACGGCCATCTCGGCGAAGCTCACGGGCGAAGCCGGCATCCTCAAGAAGCCTGCGTGCCGCATCGACCTCATCGTCGCCGACGAGAATGCGGCGCGGGAAAATGCCGATCGAACCTTCGAGCACGCTCATGTTTTGATCGACAACCATGTGAACGATATGCGCCCCCTTGAGCAGCGCTTCGATCGCCGAGATCAATACCGCGTCGTTGGTGCGAACCAGCTCGCGCACGCTTCAGCTCCGTCGGCGTTCCTCGCCCGGCGCGCGCAGAGCGAGATAGGCGAGAAGCTTGATTTCGCGCCGGCCGCGCGTGACGGTGTCCAGGATCAAGCCGCAGGCGATCGAAAGAAAGCCCAGCAGCATCAGCCCGGTCGAGAGCACCGCGGTCGGCAAGCGCGGCACGAGGCCCTGCTGCACGTAGGTGATGACGATCGGGATGGCGAGACCGATCGACATGATGGCGAGCGCGAGCCCAAACGCACCGAACAGCGACAGCGGGCGCTCGGCGCGGTAGAGTTTGAGAACCGTCCACAGAATTCGGCAGCCATCACTATAAGTTGAAAGTTTCGATGCTGATCCGTGGGGGCGCGAATAATAGGGCGTCGCGACCTCACCGACCGGCAGCTCGAGCTCAAGCGCGTGGATCGTCAGCTCGGTTTCGATCTCGAAACCGCCGGAGAGGATTGGGAAGGATTTCACGAAACGACGCGAGAACACCCGATAGCCGGACAGGATATCGCTAAAGGACTGCCCGAACATATGGGCAACAAACCCGGTGAGGAGCCGGTTGCCGGTGCGATGACCGCGACGATAAGCCGCCGTTTCGCGATCGAGCCGCGCCGCAACCACCATATCGAGCCGCTCTTCGACGAGTTTGGCGATCATCGCCGGCGCGCTTGGCGCATCGTAGGTGGCATCGCCGTCGACGAGCACGTAGATGTCGGCCTCGACGTCATTGAACATGCGCCGCACCACGTGACCTTTGCCCTGATAGGTTTCGCGGCGAACCATGGCGCCCGCGCTACGGGCAGCTTCGACGGTGCCGTCGGTTGAATTATTGTCGTAGACGTAGATGGCCGATTCGGGCAGCGCCGCGCGGAAGCCGGCGACGACTTCGGCGATGGCACGCTCTTCGTTATAACAGGGCACCAGAACCGCGACCTGATACGGGGTTTCGCCCACAATCCCCGCCAGCGGTCCATTGCTTGACATTCCTCCTCTCCGTCGCCACGTCGAAAATATCGCGCTTGAAGTGTCGGCCGGCGCGCTTGCCGCCTCACCATAGCGTTTCTATGCTCGCCCGTCCTGCATAGAGAGGCCTCAATTGGCTGTCGTCGTCCCGTTTGAAACTCCGGGTGGACCTTCCATCGAGCCGCTGGTCGAGCTCGTCACGCCCGACATGGAGCGCGTCAACGGCGTCATTCTTTCGCGCACCGGCTCGGAAGTAGCGATGATCCCGGAAGTCGCCAACCATCTCATAAATTCCGGCGGTAAGCGGCTGCGGCCGATGCTTACGCTGGCGCTGGCGCGGCTC
>Ga0335085_10009619_pt1 | contig 14570 bp, 15 predicted proteins | sample Lox_Sample_45_FD_206712 | JGI IMG/M metagenome (GOLD analysis project Ga0335085, IMG submission 206712) | Soil microbial communities from Loxahatchee National Wildlife Refuge, Florida, United States - Lox_Sample_4.5 | ecosystem: Environmental > Terrestrial > Soil > Wetlands | place: USA...
AGCGGCGGCAGCACCTGGTCGAAGGTGCCCTCGCCGAGCTGGTGGTGGTAGTTGTTGATCTGCCGCGCGCGCTTGGCCGCGACGATCACCAGCGCGTAGCGGGAATCGACCTGCTCGAGGAGCTCGTCAACGCGAGGATGGATCACGGCCGCGAATCCTACCTACGAGCGCAACTCGGCCCGGACAATCGTCTCCAGCTCGGCCAGCGCCCGGTCCAGGTCGTCGTTCACGATCCGGTGCCCGAACTCCGATTCGAGCTGGAGCTGACGCTCGGCCACGTCCAGGCGCTCGTCGATCTCGCCCTCGCTCTCGGTCGCCCGCGCGCGGAGCCTGCGCTCGAGCTCCTCCTTGCTGGGCGCCGTGACGAAGATCGTGACCGCGCCGGGCACCCGGTCACGAACCGCGAGCGCCCCCCCGGTCTCGATCTCGAGCAGCGGCGCCCGGCCGTGCCCGCGGATCCGGTCGAGCTCCGACCACAGCGTCCCCGACCGGTAGCCCTCGCCCCAGGGCAGCGCGACGTGCTCGAGGAAGTCGTCCGCCGCCAGCCTCCTGTCGAACTCGTCCTCCGAGATGAACCAGTAGTCGCGGCCGTCCTCCTCGCCGGGCCGCCGTGGCCGGGTCGTCGCCGAGATCGCGAGCTCGAGCTCCGGCACGCGCTGGACGAGGAGCGTTGCGAGTGTGCTCTTTCCCTCCCCCGAGGTGCCGGTGATGACGAAGACCGGCTTCTGCGACGCCTCAGCGGTTGAAGAGGCCAATCAGCTCCGCCCGCTGGCGATCAGAGAGACCGCCGACCGTCTTCGACTGGCTGATACGGCACTGGTTCAGGAACCGGGCGGCTTTCACGCGGCCGAACTTCGGCACGGCCATGAGCATGTCGAACACCTTCGCCGTCGAGACGTACTCCGGCGGATCCTCGAGGATCTCCTCGATCCGGACGTCGCCGGACTTGAGGTCCTTCTTCAGCCGGGCGCGGCGAACGCGGATGTCGTTCGCCCGCTTGAGCGCCTCCATCCTTTGGTCGAGAGAGCGAAGCGGCGCCTGGGCTTGAGTTTTCACGGCGGCGGCCACGGCGGGGGATACTAACAAGACCGGAGCCTCGGTCAACCCACCATATTTCAGCCTGTATGCAGGGTTTTTTCGAGGACAACCCTCGATGTCGAATCGAGGGTTGATGCCTCGCTCCCCTGTGCGACCGCGACGGCGTTGTCAGGATCGACAAAGCCGCGGGCCGCCAGCTCGACCTCCAGCTCACCCCGGATCCGGGCGGGCGCGCCGGGATCGGCGAACAGGACCGTGCCGAGCGCGACGTCGTTCGCGCCGACCGCGAGGAGCTCGAGCACGTCGCGGCCGGAGGCCACTCCGCCCATGCCGACGATGGGCAACTTCGTCGCGCGGCGGCAGGCGTACACGGCCGCGAGCGCGATCGGGCGAAGCGCCGGGCCCGAGAGGCCGCCCGCGCCTCGCGCGAGCACCGGCCGAAGCGTGCGCTCGTCCAGCGCGAGGCCCTTGATCGTGTTCACGAGGCTGAGCCCATCGGCTCCGGAGGCCTCTGCGGCCCGCGCGGTCTCCGCAACATCGGTCGCCGCCGGCGAGAGCTTGGCGTAGAGCGGTTTCGTCGTCGCCGCGCGGGCCAGGGCGACGGTCTCGGCGACGCTTTCCGGCACCTCGTCGACGTTCGGGCACGAGAGGTTCAGCTCGATCACGTCGACCTCCGGTCGGCCTTCGAGCTTCGAGCAGAGCTCGGCGAAATCGGTCGCCTCGAAGCCGCCCACCGAGACCCAGAGCGGGAGCCCGAGCTCCGCGAGCCGGGGCAGGTAGTCGGCGAGGAAGCGGTCGATCCCCGGGTTGGCGAGGCCGATCGCGTTCAGCATCCCGACGTCGGTCTCGGCGATGCGGACCGGCGTGTTCCCTTCGCGCGGGAGCGGTGTCACTGTCTTCGTCACGAACGCGTCGAGCTCGCGCGCGACCTCGGGCGCGACGAGTGCGTCCAGGCAGCCGCTGGCATTAAGCAGCCGCATGCAGTACCGGCCCTTCCACGCAGAGGCGCTTGAGCTCCCCGTCGATCTCGACCACGCAGCCGTAGCACGCGCCGAAGCCGCAGGCCATCGGCGCCTCCCACGCGAGCTGGGCGTGCGGGGACAGCCGCCGGACCGCCTCGAGCATGGCCTCCGGTCCGCACGCGAGGACGTCGTGGCCGGGCGCCATGATCTCCGTCACGAGCACCGGCTCGAGCACGACCTCCGCGTTCGGAACCAGCTCCGCGGCCTCGGCGTGCCAGGAGCTCCGGAAGCCGAGCACCGCGGGCGGGCCGCCGAGCCTCTCGGAGAGGTACGGGAACGGCGCGACGCCGATCCCGCCGCCGACGAGCAGCGGGCGCTCGACGTCCAGCCGGAACCCGTTGCCGAGCGGCCCGAGGATCGCGAGCCGGTCGCCCGGCTCGAGCGAGCAGACCGCGCGCGTTCCATGCCCGATCGGGTCGATCAGGAATCCGAGCTCACCCTTCGGGGCGACGCAGAGGCTCATCGGCCGCGGCAGCAGCCTGCCGGGCGCCTCGAGCATGAAGAGCTGCCCCGGGATCCCGGGCTCGAGCCCGCCCCGGTCGACGCGGAGCAGTGTGTACGGCCCGACGGCCTCGGTCGCGGTGACGCTACGCGCTTCGCGCCTGAGCATCGATCCGTTCCTGGAGGCTGAGCGCGACCTCGTCGCGCGCGTGCGCGATCGCCTCAACCGCGGCGGCCGCGCCGGAGATCGTCGTCACGCACGGGATCCGCGCGACCAGCGCCGCCTCGCGGATGCGGTACCCGTCGGTGCGCGCGCCCGAGCCCTGTGGGGTGTTGACCACGAGGTCGCAGCGCGCGCGGCGGATGAGGTCGACGACGCTCGGGCCTCCACCCTCCTCCGTCACCTTGCGGACGTACTCGACCGCGAGACCCGCGGCCGCGAGGGTGCGCGCGGTGCCCGCGGTGGCGAGCAGCTTGAAGCCCAGCGCCGCCAGCGCCTGGGCGACGGAGACGACAGCCGCCTTGTCCTCGTCCCGGACCGACAGGAATGCAGTTCCGCGCGCCGGGAGCCGGCGCCCGGCGGCCCGCTCGGCCTTGGCGAACGCGGTCGGGAGGTCCGACGCGCTCGCCATGACCTCGCCGGTCGACCGCATCTCCGGCCCGAGCACCGGGTCGGCGCCCGGAAAGCGCGTGAACGGCAGCACCGCGGCTTTGACGGAGACCTGTCCCGGGGACCGTCCCTCGGCCAGGTCCAGATCGGCCAGGCTCGCCCCCGCGGCTAGGCGGCACGCGGCCTGGACGAGGTTCACGCCGGTCGCCTTGCTCGCGAACGGCACCGTGCGCGACGCGCGCGGGTTCGCCTCGAGCACGTACAGCTCGCCGTCGGCGAGCGCGAGCTGCACGTTGAGGAGGCCGACCACGCCGAGCGCGGGCCCGAGTCGCCTGACTGCGTGCGCGACCGCGCGCCGCTCGGCCCGCGTGAGCGATTGCGGCGGGAGGACGCAGCTCGAGTCGCCGGAGTGGACACCGGCCTCCTCTACGTGCTGCATGACGGCAGCGACGAACGTCTGCGTGCCGTCGCAGAGCGCGTCCACGTCGAGCTCGATCGCGTTCTCGAGGAAGCGATCCACGAGCAGGCGCCCGCCGGCCGCGGCTGCTTCGCGCACGGTCTCCGCCTCGTAGCAGATCCGCATGCTCCGCCCGCCGAGCACGTACGAGGGTCGCACCAGCACCGGGTAGCCGACCCGTTCCGCGACCCCCACGGCCTCGTCCGGGCTCGAGGCCATTCCCCACGGCGGCACCGCGATCTCCAGCCCGTCGCAGAGCGCGGCGAAGCGCTCCCTGTCCTCGGCGAGGTCGACCGCCTCGAAGGGCGTCCCGAGGATGCGGAAGCCCGCCGCCTCGATCGCGCGCGCCAGCTTCAGCGGGGTCTGCCCGCCGAACTGGATCACGACCCCTTCCGGCTGCTCGCGCTCGCAGACCGCGAGCACCTCCTCGACGCCGAGCGGCTCGAAGTACAGCCGGTCCGAGGTGTCGTAGTCGGTCGAGACGGTCTCCGGGTTGCAGTTGACCATGACCGCCTCGTACCCGAGCGCGCGGAAGCTCTGCGCCGCATGGACGCAGCAGTAGTCGAACTCGATCCCCTGGCCGATGCGGTTCGGCCCGGAGCCGAGGATCACGACGCGCTTCCCGCGCGCGAGGCCAGGTGGCCGCTCGTCCGCCTCGCCCCAGGTCGAGTAGTAGTAGCTCGAGGCCGCCTCGACCTCGGCCGCACAGGAGTCCACGCGCCGGTAGCTCGGCCGGACCCCCCAGGCCCGCCGCTTCGCCCGCACCGCCTCCTCGTCCACGCCGTGCGCCCGACCCACGTCGGCATCCGAGAGACCCAGTCGCTTGAGACGGACCCAGTCGTCGGCGACGAGCTCGTCGATGTGTGCACTGGAGCACAAGCCGGCCTGGATCCGGGCGAGCTCGTCCCGGAACCACGGATGGAGGCCCTCGGGCGGCTCGGCGAGCGACGCCCAGGGCGTCACCGCGCCCCCGTCGAGCTCGCGCGAGCGCATCGCCTTCAGCAGCGCCTCGGTGAACGTCCGCCCGATCCCCATCGCCTCGCCAACCGACTTCATCTGCGTCCCGAGCCGCGTGTCTGCGCCGGGGAACTTCTCGAACGCGAAGCGCGGCACCTTGACCACCACGTAGTCGAGCGTCGGCTCAAAGCTTGCCGGGGTCGTCCCGGTCAGGTCGTTCGGGATCTCGTCGAGGGTGTAGCCGACCGCGAGCTTCGCCGCGACCTTCGCGATCGGGTAGCCGGTGGCCTTCGAGGCGAGCGCGGACGAGCGGGAGACGCGCGGGTTCATCTCGATCACGCGCACCTCGCCGGTCTCGCGGTCGCGCGCAAACTGAATGTTGGAGCCGCCGCACTCGACGCCGACCGCGCGGATGACCGCCGCGGCCGCGTCGCGCAGCTCCTGGTATGCGTCGTCGGGAAGCGTCATCTGCGGCGCCACCGTGACCGAGTCGCCCGTGTGGACGCCCATCGGGTCGAGGTTCTCGATCGAGCAGACGACGACCACGTTGTCGCTTCGGTCGCGGATCACCTCGAGCTCGAACTCGTCCCAGCCGACCAGGCTCTCCTCGACGAGCACCTGCCGCACGGGGCTCTCGCGCAGCGCGCGGTCGAGCAGCGCCTCGAACTCGTCCCATGAGTGCGCCGTCCCGCCCCCGTGCCCGCCGAGCGTGAACGCGGGCCTGAGGATGACCGGGAACGAGAGGTCGCGCGGCGCCTCCGAGAGCGAGGTGACGACGAGCGACTCGGGAACCTTGAGACCGCCCTGGCGGACTGTCTCGCGGAACTCCTCGCGGTCTTCGGCACGGCGGATCACCTCGGCCGGCGCGCCGATCAGCTCCACGCCCAGGCTTTCGAGCACGCCCGACTCGGCCAGCTCGAGCCCGAGGTTGAGCCCGGTCTGGCCGCCCATCGTCGGGAGGAGCGCGTCCGGCCGCTCGCGCCCGAGGACGTCGGCGACGCTCTCGACGTCGAGCGGCTCCAGGTAGGTGCGGTCGGCGAAGCCCGGGTCGGTCATGATCGTCGCCGGGTTCGAGTTGACGACGATCGTGCGGAAGCCGTCCTCCCGCAGCACCTTGAGCGCCTGGCAGCCCGCGTAGTCGAACTCGCAGGCCTGGCCGATCACGATCGGCCCCGACCCGATCAGGCAGATGGAGCGGAGGTCACGCCGCCTGGGCAAGGCTCACCTCCTCGACCCAGCTCGAGAGCAGCGGCCACGCGTCGTGCGGGCCGGGCCGCGCCTCGGGGTGGAACTGAACGGAGCGCGCCCGCACGTCGGGGAAGTCGAGCCCCTCGACGGTGCCGTCGTAGAGAGAGACGTGCGTCGCCTCCTTCCCGGCCGACGGCGCGACCGCGAAGCCGTGGTTCTGGCTCGTGACGAGCACGCGGTTCGTGCGCTTCTCGAGCACGGGGTGGTTCGCGCCTCGGTGGCCGAACGGCAGCTTGAACGTCTCGTGCCCCGTCGCGAGTGCCAGCAGCTGGTGGCCGAGGCAGATGCCGAGCAGCGGCACGCGGCCGAGGAGCGCGCGCACGGTCTCGACCTCTCCGGCCAGCGGGGCCGGGTCCCCGGGCCCGTTGGAGAGCAGCACGCCGTCGTAGCGGGCGAGCTCGTCGGGATCAGCGTCGTGCGGGTGGACGGTCACGGCGGCACCGGCCCACGCGAGGCGGTCGAGGATCGAGCGCTTGCAGCCGTAGTCGACGACGGCGATTTGGGCCGAGCCCGCGTCGCTGAAGACGTACGCCTCTGGAGCCGAGACCGCGCCCGCGAGCGAGCGGCCGGCCATCGGCGGCTGCTCCCGGACTGCGGCCAGCGCCTCGTCGACCGACGCTTCGCCCGACGCCGCGATCGAGCGCATTGCGCCGGCACCGCGCAGGTGGGTCACCAGCGAGCGCGTGTCGATCCCGGAGAGCGCGACCAGGCCGTGCTCGTGCAGCCAGTCGGTCCAGGCCGGCCCGCGCGCCTCGCGCATCAGGACTGCGCGCGCGTGCGGGCGCGCGGACTCGCACCGGTCCGGTGAAACGCCGTAGTTGCCGACCATCGGCGCCGTGAAGCAGACGATCTGCTCCGCGTAGCTCGGGTCGGTGACCACTTCCTGATAGCCGGTCATTGCCGTCGTGAACACCGCCTCGCCGAACGCGAAGCCCTCGGCGCCGACCGACTCGCCGCGGAAGAAGGTCCCGTCTTCGAGTGCCAGGAAGCCGCTCATGACTCGTGCACCACCGAGCCGGCCGCGACCGTCATCCGCACCTGGCCCTTGAGCGTCTGGCCGAGCAGCCACGAGTTGACCGAGCGGGAGCGGAAGCCGCTCTCCTCGACCTTCCAGGTAGCCGCGGTGTCCAGGAGCACGAGGTTTGCGGGCGCCCCGACCGCGATCCGCGGAGCCTCGAGACCGTACGCGCGCGCCGGGCCGGCGGACATGCGCTCGAGCAGCGTCTCGAGCGGGATCAACCCCGGGTCGACGAGTCCCGTATAGAGGGCGGCAAACGCGGTTTCGAGGCCGGTCACGCCGAACGGCGCCGCCTCGAACGGGACGTCCTTCTCCTGGCGCGCGTGTGGCGCGTGGTCGGTCGCGATCGAGCCGATCGTCCCGTCGCGCAGCCCGTCGATCAGGGCCGTCCGGTCGTCCGAGCTCCGCAGAGGCGGGTTCATCTTCACGTTCGGGTCGAGCGAGCGGACCGCCTCGTCGGTCAGGCAGAGGTGGTGAGGTGTGACCTCGGCGCTAGCCGCGACCCCCGCGGCCTGCGCGCGGGAGAGCGCCTCGACCGACTCGCGCGCAGAGAGGTGGAGCAGGTGCAGCGGCTGGCCCTCGAAAGCGGCGAGCGAGAGGTCGCGCTCGACCATCACGCTCTCCGCGACCGATGGGTAGCCGGCGAAGCCGAGCTCGGCCGAGATTGCGCCCTCGTGCATCTGGCCGCCGCGCGAGAGCGTCGGCTCCTCGCAGTGGAGCGCGAGCCGCCGGCCGGTGATGCCGTGGTACTGGAGCGCGCGCCGCATCAGGCCCGGCGCGACCACCGGGTGACCGTCGTCCGAGAAGCCGACCGCGCCGTGGTCGGCGAGCTCGGCCATCTCCGTCAGCTCCGCGCCCTCCTGGCCGCGCGTGATCGCCGCGAGGAAGCCGACCGGGATCTCCGCCTCGGCCTGCGCGTCCTCGATCAGCGACCCGAGCACCGCGGCCGAGTCGACGACCGGTTCCGTGTTCGGCATTGCGAGGATCGCGCAGTAGCCGCCGGCCGCGGCCGCGGAGGTGCCCGAGGCGATCGTCTCCTCGTCCTCGCGCCCGGGCACTCGCAGGTGAACGTGTGGATCGACGAAGGCCGGTGCCAGCACCAGCCCCGCGCCGTCGACCGCGCGGTGCTCGTTCGCGTCGAGGCTCGTGCCGAGCTGTGCGATCGTGCCGGCGTCGACGCGCACGTCGCAGACCGAGTCGATTCCCTCGACCGGGTCGACGACGCGCGCGCCGCGCACCACGAGGTCGTCCTTGGACTTGTTCTTGCCGAAGAGCATCATGCGACCTCCAGCGGCTCGGGCGAGCGCACCGAGGCCGGCCCTGTCGTGAGCAGGTCGTAGAGAACCGCCATCCGGACGACGAGCCCCGCGCGGACCTGGATCTCGATCAGCGCGTCAGCGGCGTCCGCGACGAGCGGGTCGATCTCGACGCCGCGGTTCATCGGGCCGGGGTGCATCACCTTCTGCCCGGGGCGCAGCCGCTCCGGGGTCACGCCCCAGCGTGCGGTGTACTCGCGCAGCGAGGGCACGTAGTTCGCGCCCTCCTGCATCCGCTCGCGCTGCATCCGGAGGACGTACACGACGTCGGCCGCGCCGATCGCGGCGATGTCGTGCGAGATCTCGCAGCCCATCGCCTCGATCCCCCGCGGGATCAGCGGCGGCGGCCCGACGAGCGTGACGTGCGCGCCCATCAGCGTCAGCGCCTGGATGTTGGAGCGCGCCACCCGCGAATGCAGGACGTCGCCCACGATCGCGACGTGCATCCCCTCGAGCGGACCGACCTCCTCCCGGATCGTGTAGAGGTCGAGCAGCGCCTGGGTCGGGTGCTGGTGCTTGCCGTCGCCGGCGTTGACGATGTGTGCCTCCGTGTACCGGGCGACGAGCTGCGGCGCCCCGATCTGCGGGTGCCGGATCACGATCACGTCCGGGTCGTAGGCGCCGAGCGTCAGCGCGGTGTCCTTGAGCGACTCGCCCTTGTCGACCGACGAGCCGGCGGCCTTGATCGACATCGTGTCCGCCGAGAGCCGCTTGGCGGCGAGCTCGAAGCTCGACGACGTGCGCGTGGACGACTCGTAGAAGACGTTCACGACCGTGTGGCCGCGCAGCGTCGGCAGCTTCTTCACCTCCCGCTCGAGCGACCGCGAGAAGCTGCGCGCGGTCGCGAGCAGCCGCTCGACGTCCTCACGCGTCACGTCGCCGATCGAGATCAGGTGCCGCCGCGGCGGCTGCTTCGGCGGGAGGAAGTCCTCCCGCATCACGTGGATGTCACCCATTCGCAGACTCCTTCTGGACGAGCAGGACGCGGTCGATCTCGTCCACCTCGACGAGCTCGACCTGGATGCGCTCCTCGCGCGCGGTGGGCAGGTTCTTGCCGACGTAGTCGGGCCGGATCGGAAGCTCGCGGTGGCCGCGGTCGGCGAGGACGGCGAGCTGGACGCGCTCGGGCCGGCCGTAGCCGAAGAGCGCGTCGATCGCGGCGCGGATCGTGCGGCCCGTGTAGAGGACGTCGTCGACGAGGACGCACGTCATTCCCTCGAGCGGGAAGTCGACCGTCGTCGAGCGGACGAGCGGCTGCGCGTGGCGAGGAGCCTCGCCCGCGCGCACGTGCACGTCGTCGCGGTGGAAGGTGATGTCGAGCTGGCCGAACGCGACCTCGGCGCCGTGCAGCTCGGCGATCCGGCGGCGGAGCCGCTGCGCCAGCGGGACGCCGCGCGTATGAATGCCGACCAGGGCGACCTGCGCGAGATCGGGGTTCCCCTCGGCGATCTCGTGCGCGATCCGCGTGAGTGCGCGCTCGATACCCTCGGCATCGAGGACAGTCTTCGCTGGAGAGGTCTGCGCGCTTATGGCGCAGTCAGGGCGCTTCTCACCTTCGACTCCTTTCCGGCCTCACAGGACCGGGTTAAAGGGGCTCGTTGTCGAGGGAAGACTCTACCCGTCCGCGCGGACGGCGGCGTCGGCGACGGCGACGAGCCACTCCACGCGGTACTCGATCTGCTCCGGCAGCTCCCGCTCGGCGCGGGCGAGGCCGGCTTCGTACTCGTCCTCCGAGATCAGGTCGAACGTCGAGATGTGACGCTCCCGGATCCGCTCGAGCCCCTGCTCCCGACCGAGCGAGTCGGTCTGGGAGAGCCGCGCGAGCCGGACCTCCGCGAAGCCGGCACCCGTCAGCTCGGTCTCGAGCTCCTCGGCGGTCGGGAAGCGCGCGCGGTCGACCGCCTCCATCGAGGGGAAGAGCGTGTTGAGCCAGAAGACGGAGAAGTAGCTCGGGTCGAAGGTGGCGACGGCGAGCCTGCCGTCCGGGGTGAGGACGCGCCGGGCCTCCGCGAACGCGCTGGGGCGGTCGACGAGATGGACCGAGAGCCACATGACGGCGCGCTCGAACCAGCCGTCCTTGAAGGGCAGCGCCTCCGCACGGCCGACCTTGAACGTCGCGCCGGGCGCGTTCCGCCTCGCGACCTCGAGCATCTCGGGCTCCGCGTCCACGCCCCACACGCGGGCCCGGCCGGCCAGCGCCGCCTCGAGGCGCCCCGTGCCGCAGCCGACGTCGAGCACGCGCCGGCCTTCGAGCCCCGCCTCACGGTCGACGAGGCGGAACAGCTCCCACCAGTTGTCGTCGACCGGCCGCACCCGGTCGTACGAAGAGGCGAGACGCGAAAAATCGGGCTTACGCGTCGGCGATGAGATCGTCGGGGTCGGTCAGCGACTCGATCGCGTGCTGGGCGGCCTCGAGCTGCGACTCGGGCACCAGCACCTTCTGGGGGGCGTCTTCCGTCTCGCGCGGATGGTGCTCGACGGCGGTCTCGAGCTCGGAATCGATCCCCGCTGCGCGCAGGAGCTCCTGGATCTCCTCCGCCTCGGCGACGTCCTCCGCCAAGGCGACCTGGACCATCCCGCTCATGCCGGAACCTCCGGCTCGAGTGCCGGCTCCGCGGTCTCGCGGCGCTGCAGCGCGCCGCCCTTGACCAGGCGGGGCGCCCCGCGCTCGGCGAGCGGTACGTCGATCACGTCGAAATCCTTCGGCACCACGGTATCGGGGAAGATCGTACGCGCTTCGCGGGCGATCTCGGGCCCGAAGTAGCGGTTGGACAGGTGCGTGAGGGCGAGCAGGCCGACCTCGGCGTCTCGCGCGATCTCCGCCGCCTCGAGCGCCGTCGAGTGATCGGTCTCCTGGGCCCGCTCGCGCTCCTCGTCCATGAACGTCGCCTCGTGGACGAGCACCTCAGCGCCGCGCGCGGCCTCGAGCACCGACTCCGACGCGGCGGTGTCCCCGCTGAGGACGATCTTCCGCCCCGGGCGGTCCGGCCCGAGGACGTCCTCCGGAGTCACGGTTCGCCCGTCGGCGACCTGGATGGGCTCGCCCGCCTGCAGCACGCCACGCTCGGGGCCGGCCGGGACGCCGAGCGCGTCGGCCGCGTCGACGTCGAAGCGCCCGGGCCTCGCGTGCTCGACGAGCGCGAAGCCGAGCGACTCCACGCCGTGCGCCACGGGGAACGTGACCAGGTCGTAGTCGCCGCGGTCGAGGACGTCGCGCGGGCGCAGCTCGACCAGCTCGACGCGGTAGGTGAGCTTGCCGAACACGCGCCGCAGCGTGCCGAACAGCTCCTTCAGGCCATGCGGCCCGTAGATCGTCAGGGGCGTCTCACGGCCGCGCAGCGCGAACGTCTTCAGCATCCCTGGCAGACCGAGGTAGTGGTCGGCGTGGAAGTGCGAGACGAACACCTCACGCAGCTCGACGAGCCCGACCGACGACCGGAGCAGCTGGCGCTGCGTCCCCTCGCCGCAGTCGAACAGCAGCCGCTCCCCTCCGCGCCGCAGGAGCAGCGCGGAAGGGGCGCGCTGCGCGGTCGGAACCGAGCCCGAGGTGCCGAAGAAGACGAGGTCAAGGTCCACGGAAGCAGTCTAGTTTCGGCTGCCTCAAGCGATCTCGGCTCAACGCCGATATCTCCCGTTGAACTGAGGCACGGCTTGCGACTGCTCACGTCACAGAAATCGAGCCTGCGCGACGCGACCGAACGATCGCTGACCCTGCTGCGGCTCTTCCTCGTCGCGAGCGCATTGATCCTCGCTGTCGGCGCCGTCGTCCTCAGCACCGTTCTCACGCGCACGCTCACGCAGCAGTCGCTGACCGACCACCGCGAGAGCCTCACGCGCTACGTCGACGGCGTGCTCCGCTCCGCGCTCGTTCGCGACGGGAAGCTGCAGGTCGGCCCGCACGTCTCCTCCGTGCTCCTCGGCGAGCTGAAGCGCGACCCGAGCCTCGTGACGGTCAAGGTCTGGCGACCCGACGGCGTGCTCGCCTGGACGAACCGCGCCCAGGGCAGGATCGGCAAGCGCTTCGGCGAGGAGGACGAGCTCGAGGAGGCTCTGCACGGCCATACCGCCGGCTCGATCGGCGCGCTCGACGAGGACGAGAACGCGGTCGAGCGGTCGCTCGGCTACAAGCAGCTCCTCCAGGTGTACGCGCCCGTGCTCGGCTCCAACGGCAAGACCGTCCTCGGCGCCTACGAGATCTACGCCGACCCGGCCGACCTGGAGTCGGCACTCGCCTCGCGCAAGCACGTGATCTGGGGCGCGGTCGCGCTCGTCTTCCTCGCCCTCTGGACGGCACTCGCTCTCCTGGTCCGGGGCGCGTCCAGCACGCTCCGCCGCCAGACGAGGGAGCTCCGGGACCGCTCGCGCGCGCTGATGGACTCCTACCAGCAGCTCGAGGAGAGCTCGCAGGCGGCGATCGAGAGCCTGAACGCCACCGTCGAAGCGAAGGACCCGAACACGGCCGGCCACTCGATGCGCGTGCAGCGGGTCGCGCTCGCGATCGGCGAGGAGCTCGGCCTGCCCCCCACGCGCCTCGACGCTCTCCGCTTCGGGGCCCTCTTCCACGACATCGGCAAGATCGCCGTTCCCGACGCGATCCTGCTCAAGCCCGAGCAGCTCAACTTCTGGGAGAACGCCCAGATGAAGACGCACCCGGCCGAAGGCGCGCGCATCGTCGGCAAGTTCGGCCGGCTCAAGGAGGCCGTGCCGATCATCCGCCATCACCACGAGCGGTGGGACGGCGAGGGCTATCCGGACGGCATCGTCGCCGACGAGATCCCCCTCGAGGCGGCGATCACCGGCCTCGCCGAAGCCTGGGACGCGATGACGACCGACCGGCCGTACCGCTCTGCCCTCTCGACCCAGGAGGCGCTTCAGGGGGTCCGCGACGGAAGCGGCTCCCAGTTCTCGCCCGAGGTCGTGGACGCGTTCTTCCAGGCCGCGGCCAACCGGCCCGAGGCGCTCGGGCTCGACGGCCCGGCAACCGTGCTCCGCGCCGGCTAGACGGCGTAGGCTTCCCCGCGTGGAGGGCGGGTCGGTCCGTGAGCTCTTGCGCCGCGAGGCGGACGCGGACGAGTACTCCGAGATCCGCGAGCTCTGGAAGCGCCACTCGATCGCCGAGGAGAACCGTGACCTCCCCGGGCTGATCTCGACGTTGACCGACGACTGTGTCTACGAGCTCGTCCAGACCGGGGCGCGCTGGGAGGGGCACGAGGGCGCGACCCGCTTCTACCTGGGGCTGCTCGGCGCGTTCCCGGACATCGACTTCCAGCTGACCGACATCGTGATCGGCCCGCAGGGCGTCTGCGAGGAGGCGGAGGTCACCGGGACGCACGAGGGCGAGTGGCTCGAGATCCCGCCTTCCGGCGAGCATCTCGCCTGGAAGGTCGTGATCTTCTTCCCGTGGGACTCGAACCGCCGGCTCTTCCGCGGCGAGAAGGTCTACACCGCGGGGCTGCCCCTCCCCGGCCAGCGCTAGGGAAGCAGCAGGCGCTCGCCCGGGCGGATCAGCGTCGCGCCCAGGTGGTTCTCGTGCTGGATCTTCCAGACGCCGTCGCGCGGGTCGCCCGCATAGTGCGCGGCCGCGATCGACCAGAGCGTGTCGCCCGGCCTGACGGTGTAGCGGGTCGCGTGCCCCGCGCCCTGCGAGGCCCGTGCCACGACTGCCCAGGCGACGAGCGCGAGAACTGCCACGAGGAGTGCTTTCGCGAACATGTGTTCGCCATACTAGAGCGAACACATGTTCGTGTCAAGCGGCGCTGGCGTCCTCCAGGAAGCGTCCGGCCTTCCACGCAAGCTCGCCGTCGACATAGACCTCTCCCTCCGTGCGGAGGTCGCAGACGAGATCCCAGTGGAGGGCGGACTCGTTGCGCCCTCCGAGCTCCTTGAAGGCGGCGCCGAGCGCGACGTGCATCGTCCCGCCGATCTTCTCGTCGAAGAGCGTGTTGTTCGTGAAGCGGTCGATCTCGTAGTTGAGCCCGAACGCGACCTCGCCGAGCCGGCGCGCGCCGTCGTCGAGGTCGAGCAGCACCTCGAGGAACTCCGACCCGCGCGCGGCCTCCGCGGCGACGACGCGGCCCTCCTCGAAGCTCAGGCGGATGTCGTCCACTTCGCGGCCCTGGAAGAGCGCGGGGAACGTGAACCAGATGTGGCCCTCCGTCTCGGACTCGACCGGGCTCGTGTAGACCTCGCCGTCCGGCATGTTGTAGCGGCCGTCGGCGGACTCCCAGGCCCGCCCGTCCACCACGAGCCGGAGGTCGGTGTCGGGGCCCACGATCCGGAGCTCGCGGGCCCGGCCGAGGGCCGCCGCGCGCTCCGCCAGCTCGACCCTCGTCGCCCGCCAGTGCGCGCCGGGGTCGCCGTTCTCCTCCACATGGCAGGCGCGGTAGACGAACCGCTCGTAGCCGTCGAGCGACATGCCCGCGTCCTGGGCGTGGGCCGGCGTCGGGAACAACACGCCGCACCA
>Ga0335085_10009620_pt1 | contig 14568 bp, 13 predicted proteins | sample Lox_Sample_45_FD_206712 | JGI IMG/M metagenome (GOLD analysis project Ga0335085, IMG submission 206712) | Soil microbial communities from Loxahatchee National Wildlife Refuge, Florida, United States - Lox_Sample_4.5 | ecosystem: Environmental > Terrestrial > Soil > Wetlands | place: USA...
TCGCAGCATGGTGGAAGTGGACCCCGTGTCCCGCCAGGTAGCGCGCGGACCTGAAATCCCCAGTAAGCTCGCCCGGCAATCGGGCCCGTATCTCTACGTTCTTCGGAGAAAGGACGGTACCGAGTCGCCGTTCTTCGATCCCGAGAACGGCACCTTCCACGACGTTACCTTCGAGACCTTCGACGCACGCTCCATGAACCTGAAGTGGTCCCGCACCTTTTCGAGCGAAGCCCCCGTATTCTATCCCGACCCCAACGGGCGGCACGGCCTGTTCATCTGGCGTGGCAACAGCAGCCGTGTGCAGCACGACGCCGACCTCAGAAGCCGGCTGACCGCTCTCGACAAGAACGCAACGCGCGCGAAACCGCTCTGCGACTACCCCGTCGTCGTGTCGCTTGGCGGCCCCCTGCCAACGTATCTGCTGAAGCTCGCCGAAACCATCAACATGGAGAATGGCGAATCGGAAGGACACATCCTGTTCGATCCCGGTGATCCCTGCATGCTCATCAGGGAGGCGTTCTCAATCGGCCACGCTGTCGCGATTGAGGACCAGCATAATCGCGTGGTGACCTACAACGCCGACAACGACCAGCCTCGCCTGCGCGCATTCGGACATCTTCTCGCCGGCGATCCGGTTCGCGCCCGCGTCGCGGTGCTGAAGGAACCAGCCCACCTGGTAATCTACGACGCCCAGACCGGCGACCAGAAAGACGAGTTTCACTTCCCATCACCGGTCGCGTTTGCGAGATTCCGCAGTGACGGGCTCGCGCTGATGGTGGTGACCGCATCGCAGGAAGTTTTCGCGCTCGCGGTGAACTGAGGAGCGCCCCTTCTCGCATCACCCAAATCGCCCACAGGTACCAGGGCTCCCCAAACGGTTCCGAGGGAAGTTCTCCGCTATTCGTACCGCAGCGCGTCCATCGGGTCCACGCGCAGCGCGCGCCAGGCCGGAATCAGCGCCGCCACCGCCGCCGTCGCCACCAGCAGCGCCACGACAAGGCCTGCCATCCACGGCGATTGCACGCTCGCCTCAGACCACCGCTTCAGCAACCCGTTCGATGCGTAGCTGAGCACCGCGCCCGCCACGACGCCGGTTGCGACCATCCAGAGAGTCGATCGCATCACCAGCCGCAGCACCTCACCGGGCGTGGCCCCCAGAGCCATGCGGATGCCAAACTCGTTCGTGCGCCTCGTCACCGCGTAGGAGACTACGCTGAACAGCCCGATCGCCGCCAGCGCGAGCGCCAGCGCGGAGAACGCGCCAAACAGCGCCGCCACCAGCCGCCCGTAGGCGTATTCGTCCTCGCGCTCAATCCACTGTTGCAGGTCGCGGGTCTCGCCGAAGACCTGCTGGTCGGGATCCACGGCCTTCACGGCTGCGCGCACGCGATTCAGCAGCGCCAGCGGCTCGCCACGCGTCCGCACCAGAATCTGCGTCCACATGTGCATGTGCAGCGTGTAGGGAACGTAGACGGCCGCCTTCACCGGCTTGCGCAGTCCGTCGTCTTTGGCGTCGGCCACCACCCCGATGATCTGCAGCCAGCCGTCGCTCTCCGGTACCGAGACATTGAACGGAGGCGACGGCTTCAGATCCGGTAGCCGCACCTGCCTGCCGATGGCATCCCCGTTCGGCCAGTACCGGTGAGCCATCGCCTGGTTGATCACGGCGAGCTTCGCGCCCCGCCCGATCTCGGGCTGATCCCAGAACCTTCCGCGCAACAGGGGAATTCGCAGCACCGCGAAATATTCCGGACTCACCATGTTCATGCGAATGGTCTCGCGGTCGCTGGCCGGGCGCCCGAACACCTCGAACGTCATGTCGCGTCCGTTCGAGGGTGGCGTCGCGTTGGTCGAGATCCCCGCGGCAACCACGTCGGGCGTGGCCTGCACGCGCGCCAGCAACTGCTCGAAGTAATGCGAGCGGTCCTCCCAGCTCACGTGCGTATTCTGATGGACCGGAATCCCCACCGACATGGTGCGATGCGGATCGTACCCCATGTCCTGCCGCATCATCTTTACGAACCCGTTGATCGCGGCGCCGGCTGAGGTCAGCAACAGCAGCGTCAGCGCAATCTGACCCGCCACCAGAACCTGATACGTCACCTTCCCGTGCGACGAACCCATCGATCGCCGCGAACTCGCCAGCAGTACCTGCGCCAAATGCGGCTGCGAAAGCTGAAACGCCGGCGCCAGCCCGGAAAGCACGCCCGTCAGCAGCGCGAGCCCCACGCTGAACGCCAGCACAGGCACGTTCACTCGGATGACGGCCTCGTGCGGGAAGGCATAGTCCGGCAGCCATCGCAACAACAGCGGCAGCAGCCGATACGCCAGCACAACACCACCCACCGCTCCGGTGAGCGCAAGAACCACGGCTTCCGAGAGGAGCTGCCTCTGAATCTGCCATCGGCTCGCCCCGATCGCGCCGCGAATCGCCAGCTCATGCTGCCGCGCAGTTCCGCGGGCCAGCAACAGAATCGACACATTCGCGCACCCTACCAGCAACAGCAACAGCACTGCGCCCGAAAGCAGCAGAAGCTGCTTGCCCAGCCGTTCCTCGAATTGATCGTTCAGTCCCTTCACCCGCACGCGAAACTTCTTCGGGAAGTGCGTCGGCGTTTCCTTCGCGAACTGCTCGATCAGCGGCTGCAGTTCGGCGTTCACCGCCTCATGCGTGACACCGGGGCGCATGCGGAGCAGCGGGTCGTAATCGGTCTGATCGCTGGTCATCTTCAGCGGCAGATAGACATCCGCGTCTTCCCAGGTGAAGCGCGGCGGCATCACGCCGATGATCGTGTAGTTCTTGTGCACCAGTTGCAGATTGCGGCCGATTACGCTGCGGTCGGAATTGAAATGCCGCTGCCAGAACAGATAGCTGAGCACCACCACCGGCTGCGGATCCTGGCCGTCGGGTGCATCGGAAGGCAGAATCGTTCGCCCCAGCATCGCCGGCACGCCGAAATGAACGCCCGCGTTGCCGCTCAATTGTGTGGAAGGCACATCCTCGGGGAGATCGCTGTCGGTGGTGGTCAGGTTCCAGGTACCCCATGTCGCCGCGACGCTTTCCAGACACTTCGCCTGCCGCACCACCTTCAACTGCGGCCCTGTCAGGCTGATCCAGCGCTCCTGCCCGTCGTCCCTCAGCACCACCAGATGGATCATCCGGTCCGCGTCGCGATAAGGATACGGATGCGCTAGCAGCCCGTAAACGACGCTGAAGACGGCAGTTGTGGCTCCAATCCCCAGCATCAGAGAAACGATCGCGGTCACCGCAAGCCCCGGCCGTTTGCGCAGCTCGCGAAAAGCAATTCGCAGATCCTGTACCACGCAGGACATACGAACCAGACGGGGAAAGGTTACGGGGCGTGGAGAGTTCGCCGGGCCAGCCCCCACGGCAGGCGGCCCAACAGGCACGCAGCGAACGCGATTCCGCAGGACGGCGGCAGCCACGGCCGCCACCAGTCGTTGGGTCCGAATTCCTGAAATCGATATGGCAGCGCCAACGGCGCTACAAAACCCGCCACGAACGCCACCGTGCCGGTCCAGTCGATCCAGCGCGAAGCAGCTGGCCGATGCCCGGCTATGGAATCCGCCGTCAACACGGCCGCGGCAACCGCAAGCCCCTGTACTGCCATGCTGCAAATCATCGGTTCATCGAGCGGCCTCTGGTGTGCGGCGATTCCCGCAATCGCGCAAGCGAGGCCGCATAGCGCAGTCCATCGCCAGCGCGCGCGCAGCGAGTCCACCATCAGCGAATCGGCCAGCGCCCTGATCCCAAACCGCATCGCGCCAAACATCGTGATCAGCGCAATCAGCATCCGCCAGGATACCGTCCGGCGCGCCGCGTCGCCCCATAGCGCCATCGCGATGTTTGGATTCAGACTGGGCCGATAGAGTTCCGTGTGGCCTACCGCCACGCAAATCAGAGAAACCACCACCAGAGTTCCGAACAAAGGCAGCGCAACGCCCGCGAGAGCTACTCGCACGACATCTCCGCGCGAGCGCAGCCGCCAGCACGCAGCCGCGCCGAGGAACAGCAGCGGCGCAAAATAGAATGCAAGCCGTGAACCGCCGCTCGGAAAACTCCAAAGCACGGAGCGCCCAATAACCTCGGGAAATCCATGCGCTACCGCATCCCATCCATCACGCACGCGCACCACTGCCGCAATCAGCACAGCGATGCCGAGCTTGATGCTGAACATAGCCAGCTTCGCCAGGGTCCGCTGGCTTCGCACGCCCGTTGCGAACAGAAACAGCAGGATGACCGCGCCAACCGTCCAGGTGGCAGGCACCGATTCCAGGCAGGAGGGTTTTCGGAACAAGAAAATCAGCCTGCTCGCCATGGCCAACATCCCCGCAATCCACCACACCAGGAAGACCACCGAGAGCGCGCGAACGGCCAGCGCCGGAATACGGCCCATCGAATCCGCCACCGCCGGGAACAAGCCGCGCTCGCGCACTCGCATCGCGGGTCCGAGGAAGAATCCCGCCGTCAGCCCGAGCGTCACCACGGCCGTCAGCGCGCCCCAAAGCAAATAGTGCGGACCGAACAGCGGGTAGTAGGTAGCGACGGAATACCAAAACGCAAAGCTGAAGAAGATAGCCGCCAAAATCAGCGCCGGCTCGCGCCACGGCACGGGCGCGGGCGAATCCTCGCGCCCTCCATCACCCCATCGAAGACGGATCACTCTAAGGCTTGGACACCGGCTGCCTGGCTACAGTTCCAGGCAGGCGGAGTCAGTGAGGACATGCGGGGTCAGCCGCGTTCAGGCTATCTCGCCGCCAGCAAAGCCCGCAGATGCCGCGCCCGCTCGGGAGAGCGCAGTTGCCGCAGCGCCTTCGCCTCAATCTGGCGGATGCGCTCGCGGGTGACGTCGAACTCCTGGCCGATCTCCTCCAGCGTGTGCTCGCGCTCGCAGCCGATCCCGAACCGCAGCCGGATCACCTTCTCCTCCTTTGGAGAAAGCGTCTTCAGAATGTTCGCGGTCTCGTCGCGCACGTTGGAATCGATCACCGTGTCCACCGGCGACCCCACCCAGCGATCCTCAATCAGATCGCCCAGCGCCGACTCGCCGTCCCGGCCCACCGGAGTCTCCAGCGAAACCGGGTCGCGCGAAATGGTCTTCAGCTTCTGAACCTTCTCCACCGGAATGTCCATCCGCCGGCCAATTTCTTCATTTGTAGGAGCACGGCCTAGTTCCTTCTCCAGCTCGCGCGTGGCGCGCAGGAACTTGTTCATGCTTTCATTCATGTGAACCGGAATTCGGATCGTGCGCGACTGGTCCGCGATCGCGCGGGTGATCGCCTGCCGGATCCACCAGGTGGCGTAGGTCGAGAACTTGTACCCGCGGCGGTATTCGAACTTGTCCGCCGCCCGCATCAGGCCGATATTCCCTTCCTGAATCAAATCAAGCAGATGCAGGCCTCGGTTGACGTACTTCTTAGCCACCGAAACCACCAGCCGGAGGTTGGCCTCGACAAGATCCTTCTTCGCTCGCTCGGCCTCGGCCTCGCCGTGCCGGATCACTGCCAGCGAATGCCGCAGCGCCCCCAGCGTGGCGTTCGCGGCCGCTTCGCGCTTCTTGATCTCGCGCTTGATTTCCTTGACGCGAGCCTGGTTCGCCTGCGTGGGCCGCTCTTCCAGCTTGCGCATCTCGGCCTCGAGGTGCGACATCTCCTCGGCCACGTGCTCAATCTCGCGCGCAAACACGCGCCACTTCGGAAGCTGCCACGGAATGCGGCGGATGGTTTGCGAGATTTCCACCGCCGACCGCATCACCTTCCCCTGCCAGCGGCGCCGGATCTTCTTATTGCTCAGCGCCACCGCGTTCATCTTGTCGATGAGCTGTAGCTGCTTCTTGTGCAGTGCCAGCAGGCCCGCAAACATCTCCTGCACTTCGGCTACCCGCTTGGCCTGCGCAGCGCTGCCTTCCTCGACGTCCCCCAGGTCCACGTGGTCTTCGATGTCTTCGCCATGCCGAATATTTTCAGCAATTTCGAAGATCATTCGCTGCACCAGAGCCGACCGGCTGATGGCCTTCTGCATGCGCAGTTTGCCGCGCTCCATGCGCCGCGCCAGGTTGACCTCACCCTCGCGGGTGAGCAGCGGAACCGCGCCCATTTCGCGCAGATACACGCGTACCGGATCGTCCGTGTAAATGGACTCTTCGGGCTGCTGAGCCGCAAACTCCTCACCCTCGGGGGCCTCTTCAGCCTGGAAGAAATGCCCCTCCTCATCGAAGGGGATGTTCAGACCCTCGTGGTTTTCTGTTAGGAAGTGATCCTCGAATTGATCCACTTAAAGCTCACCTCACCTGACGGGGGACAAGGGACCGCGCTGGCCGTCCGCTATTGTTCTTATCTTTGTTATCGTTTCGAGGCACACGCCTCGCCGGAACGGGAGCGTTTGAAGCCGACGGCCGGTCTGGTCGATTATATCACCGCTTGCCAGCGAAGTTAAATGCCCAATTACAGGATGTTTCGGAAGTGTTTTGGTTACAGGGAAGTGCCCGGCTCCCACTCCGGAGTGGTGGCAGCGAATCGGCGACACCGTCATAATCCCCGCCTGCATATTGGATGCACATCAGGGCTTCTTTTGGTGCACCAGGTTTCGCAGCTCGTTGAAGAATGTCTCAACATCTTGAAAGTCGCGATAGACCGATGCAAACCGAACATAGGCGATCTTGTCCAGGTTCGCCAGCCGCTCCATCAGTATTTCTCCTATCTGCGTAGTAGAAAGCTCCCGCTCGGGGTTGTCAGCCAGCTTCGCCTCAACCTCGTCAACAAGCTCGGCGAGCCTCGCCATACTCACAGGACGTTTCTCGCAGGCCTTTAGTAAGCCGGTCAGCACCTTCTGGCGGTCGAACTTCTCCCGGCGGCCGTCTTTCTTCACCACCATGTAGGGAATCTCGTCAGTCCGCTCGTAGGTGGTGAAACGGCGTTCACAGCTCAGGCATTGGCGCCGGCGGCGAATGACGTCACCCTCCCGGCTCTCCCGCGAATCGATGACCTTGTCTTCCCGGAACCCGCAAAAGGGACAGATCATAACGCTGCGTTCTCGGGCAACTCTCTGAATTTGCCCCAGTTCACTCCTTCGTGCAGGGCGAGCCCAAGGCCGATCGGCACCACCGTCAGGAAGCTCACTCCCCAGATCAAAAGAGCCATCCCGGTGGCTGGTTCGAGCGGCAACCCGAAGATTTCAGTCAGCGCCAGCACGGCAGCCACCTGCACACCTCCGCCCACTCCCGGAATCTGTACGACACTGCCAAACGCCACCACGCCCATGAAGATCGCCATTTCCGACAGTGTGAAGCCCGCGGTCAAAGGGAACGCCTTGAACAGGCAGTAATAGCAGCCGAAGATCAGGGCCCACTCAAGAACCGTATATACGGCCATCAGAACGATGTAGCTCGTTTTGGATGTTGACTGCATCCCGTCGAGGAACGCTCCGCACAAATGTCCGACTCGCGCCTGCACACGTTCCGGCAATATGCCGCAGAGCTGTCCCGACAACCGCCTCGCCACATGCGAGTACTTTCCAAAGGCCACAAGCAACACGATGCAGACCGCGGCGATTACGCCTACGATCCAGCCGCCGGTCCGGAAAAGCGCCGCCAGCCCCGGCTTCAACGGCAATGTGGCCCAGGGCACCTTTGCCAGGGCAAAACCGAAGATCGCCAGCACCATCAGCAGGTCGTAAATGCGCTCCAGAACCCATGCGGCCACCTGGGTCGGAAATGGGACCCGCGCCTTCTGTGCAATCAGGTAAGGGCGAACCAGTTCTCCGGCCCTTCCGAGTATCACGATGGCCGTAAATCCGATCAATGTGGCCGAGAGCAGGCCCATTATACTGGCCCCAGGCCGAACCGGCCGGAGCATCACTTCCCACCTGAGTGCGCGACCGTAGTGCGAGACAAGCACCAGTGCGATGGACCATGTAAGCCAGATCACGTCCAGACCGCGAAAGGCCTGTGCGAACTCGTTCCAATGAAAGCTGCTGTCCCGCCATCGCCACAAAGCGATGCCCACGATGGTGGCCAGAACGGCGAACGCCGTCAACAGCCTGCGATTCCTGCTTCCGGTAACCCTTATGATTCCCTCCCAGCGATATTTCTATTCGCGCCACCGGTTATCGGGGGCCATTGGCCCGGCGGCAGGCGACGCTCACCGATTGCCCATTCTGCACGCCCGGCCCCGCAGATAGAATGGTAAGTCCTGGATTACAGTAAAGTTGTTTTCAGCGAACTTCCTATGATAGTTCCTCGTTCTACTGAGTGGAAGCGGAAATCGCTGGTTGCGATACCGCGGAGCCGGCAGGATGGCACAGCGATCCACAGACGGAGCGTGTGGCCAGGGCGGCGGCGCGGCGCTTTCGAAGACGACCGAGGCCCCAATGGCGACGACGGCACAACTCGCAATACCGCAGGCGAAATGGACCTGGGTCCCGCCGTGCGCCGCCACAGACGGAAGCGGACGTAATCACGTGGATGCCGACGCTCAACTCGTCGAGCGGTGCCTGGGCGGTGACGAAACGGCCTGGGAAGACCTGGTCCGCCTGCACACGCGGCGCGTCTACGCCATCTGCTACCGCTTCACCGGCAAGGATGCCGAAGCGCAGGACCTCTCACAGGAAGTCTTCCTGCGCATCTTCCGGAACATGAAAAGCTTCCGGTCGGGCGAGGGATCGTTCGTGGTCTGGCTGACGCGGCTGACGCGTAACCTGTTGATCGACAACTATCGCCGTACCAGAGCGGAGCGGGTAACCGATTCCATTGAGGATCAGATCGCCACGCTCGAGGAGAAGACCGTTTCGCTCGGCCATACCGACAGCGTGCTGGCCGGACGCGAAGCGAGCGAAGTGTTACAGAGCGCGCTGCGGCGGCTTTCGCCGGAGTTGCGCGAAACCGTGATCCTGCGCGATCTGGAGGAGATGGAATACCGCGAGATCGCCCAGGTTTTGAACGTACCCGAGGGAACCGTGAAATCGCGGCTCAACCGCGGGCGCGCGGAACTGGCAAGAGTGCTGAAGAGACAGAAGGTGGCCATATGAACTGCGCCGATTTCGAAATCCTTCTGTGCGACTATCTCGACGGCACGCTCGATCAGGCCCGCCGGAGCGAAATCGAGCAGCACATGCAGACCTGCGCCTCCTGCGCGGAACTGGCTGCCGACGTGCGCAGCGCGATGGGCCTGGTGGAACGGGCCGCGGCCGTGGAACCGCCCGCGGAACTGCTGACGCGCATTCTGCACATTATCCCGGGCAACAACGCGGCGGGAAAGAAGTCCTGGTGGCGGCGGCGCTGGATTGAGCCGATTCTGCAGCCGCGCTACGCCATGGGCATGGCCATGACGGTGTTGTCCTTCTCCATGCTGGCGCGTTTTGCCGGCATCGAGCCGCGGCAGTTGAAGCCGTCGGACCTGGACCCGGTGAAGATCTGGATGGCGGTGGACGACCGCGCGCACCGGGCCTGGGACAAGACCGTGAAGTATTACGAAAACCTGAGGCTGGTGATCGAGGTTCAGAGCCGGCTGAAGGAATGGACGGAACAGGATTCGAGCGCTCCGGCGGACAAGAACTCCGGAGCCAATCAGACGAAGGGCGCCCCGGGCAACAGTTCGCCGGGGCGGGGTGAACGACGATGAACTGTGCAATTCACACCGAAACCGAAGCGGTGGGATACTGCCGCGAATGCGGCAAGCCGCTTTGCGCTGAATGTCAGCATACGGCACAGGGGACGATTTTTTGCGCCGAACACGCGCCCGCACAAGCAGCGGCAGAAACCGCGCCTGGCGCGAACGCAGCGCCGCCCCCTCCTCCAACCCCCAGAGCCCAGGAATGGACTCCGTACAACGCGCCGGCGCCGCCACCGCTGATGCCCGAAGGCGCACCCTCACCGGGTCTGGCCTTCGTGCTCGGACTGATTCCGGGTGTGGGCGCCATTTACAACAGCCAGTACGTGAAAGGACTGGTCCATGTGGTCGTGTTCGGGATGATCATCAGCATTCTGAGCTCGGACGCGGCTCCCGGTTTCACGCCTCTGTTCGCGTTCATGATCCCCGCGTGGATTCTCTATCAAGCGTTCGAGGCATATCACACTGCGAAGCGAAGGCTTTACGGCTACAGCGTCGATGAGTTCTCGGGGCTGGTGCCGATCCGTCGCAAGAACGGCTTCCCCGCTGGCCCGGTACTGCTGATGGCAATCGGTGTTCTGTTCCTGCTGAACACCATGGACCTGATCCGGATCCGCGATGTGGTCCGCTACTGGCCGCTGCTGTTGATTGCGCTTGGCGCATATCTGCTCTATGACCGGTTGATGCCGGCAAGGAACAACGAAGCGGAGGAACGGAAATGAACGGCTGGAGTGGTGCCACGGTGATGCAGGCGGTTCGCGGACCGCTTCTGTTGATTACGCTGGGTGTGCTGCTGGCGGTGGACCACCTGGGCCCCTTCCCGTTCTGGCGCACGTGGCCGGTGCTGATCATCGTATTCGGGTTGCTCAAGCTGATGGAGCGCGCGGTGCGGCCGGATGACTCGAACCCGCCGCACCCGCAGGGAGGCGTGTCATGAGGAAAGGTTCGGTGATCGGCCCGCTGGTCCTGATTGCGATCGGCGCGCTGTTCCTGATGCGCAGTCTGATGCCTCAGATCCCCTTCTGGGATATCCTGGCCACCTGGTGGCCCTTCCTGCTGATCGGCTGGGGCGCGCTGCGGCTGGTGGAGATTTCGGTGCAAGCCGCCGGCGGCCGGCCGCTCCCGCAAAGCGGCGTCAGTGGTGGCGAGTGGGTGCTGGTGATCTTCATCTGCATCATCGGCTCGACGATGTGGGCGGCGCACCGGCATAGCTGGTGGAACGGCGGTCCGTGGCGTGGAATTGTCTCCGACATGGGCGAGAACTACGACTACGGCCTGACCCCGGCGACGGCAACGGCAGGCAAGACGCCGCATATCATGATCGAGGCCTTTCGCGGCAACGCGCGCATTGTCGGCACTGACGATGAGACGGTAAAGGTGGATGGCCGCAAGTCGGTCCGCTCCCTGTCGCAGAAAGAAGCTGATGACGCTGACCGGCAGACGCCGCTGCAGGTGATCGCCGACAAAGAAGGCACCATCGTAGTCCGCACCAATCAGGACAAGGCCAACGGGCGGCTGCGCGTGTCCGAAGATCTGGAGATCTCCGTGCCGAAGGGCGCAACCATCGAAGGCCACGGCCTGTACGGCGATTTCGACGTAACCGGCGTCAACGGCAGCGTGGACATTACCAGCGATAACGCCGGCGTGCGGCTGCAGGACATCGGCGGCGACGTGCGGGTGCAGGTCGATAAGAGCGACGTGGTGCGCGCGGTAGGCGTAAAAGGGAAGGTGGACATGCGCGCCTCGCGCGGCGAGGATATCGAGCTCGACAACATCCAGGGCATGGTCACCGCCAGCGGGACGTGGTCGGGTGAGGTGGAGCTTCGCAATCTGGCCCAAACGGTGAAGTTCGACGGATCCAACTTCAGTTTTGAGGCTGTCAAGGTCCCCGGGCAGGTGCGCCTGTCGGGCAGCGACCTGACCGGCAACAGCGTGGTGGGCCCCATTCGGCTGAGCGCGCAGGCACGGGACATTCAACTGACCGATTTCACGCAGAGCCTGGATCTGGACGTGGATCGCGGCGACATCGAGCTGCGTCCGGCGAAAACGGGCGTCCCCAAGATGGAGGTGCGGGTGCGCAGCGGTGACGTCGACCTGGCATTGCCACCGCAGTCGAAGTTCGACCTCAAGGCCAGCACCGACCGGGGTGAACTGCGCAACGAGTACGGCGCGCCGCTGCAGGTTCATGAGGCTGACAACGGCAACGCCGGGACCATCGCCGGGGCGGTGGGCAATGGGCCGCAGGTTCGGATCACTACTGATCGCGGTACAGTGACCGTGCGCAAGGCGGGCACGGAGGCATCCGCTAAGACGGACGACTCCGAGGGTAAGCCGGTTGAGAATTAGGGCGTAAGGGGGTTACGGAGCTTTTTCCGGATCCCGAAGTACCGGGCAGCGTGATGCGCTGCCCTATTTCTTTGGCGGCATCACGTACAGGTAGATGGCGTGTTTGCGGCCGTTGCCGTATGGGTCGTCTTCCTCCATCCTGTTGTACTTCCATCCCGGGACTTTGAAGCTGTAAGAAACCACACGGGTCCCCGGCTTCAACGACTTCTCCAGCTTGGGCCGCAGCAGATCGTTGCTGTCGGTGGGCAGGTACATAGTCACCACGTCGGCGCTGCTGAGGTCCGCGTCGCGGATGTCGCCAGTGATGACCTTTGCCTGGTCCTGCAGACCCAGCTTGGCGATGCGTTCCGTTGCCTTGTGGGCGATCTCCGGCATAATTTCTACCCCGACCGCCTTCGCCCGGAACTGCTGCACAGCAGCAATCAGGACGCGGCCGTCGCCGCTGCCGAGGTCGTAGACCGTCTCTCCGGGCTGGACGTTCGCCAGCTCCAGCATGCGCTCCACGATGATCTGCGGAGAGGGGATATAGGGCGCCAGCGAGTTCGCATACGCCGATGATGCCTGGGCAAACGCCGTACCGCTGCCCCAGAGCAGTACATTAGCCAGGACGAGACTGTAGGAGACCCTCATTCTATTGACTTGAGATGGATGCGGTCGCTTTTTCGTTCCTTGATTTTACAATCTGCGAACACATCTGGTTGACAGCGTACCAAAGGTCTCGAGGGCGCGTTATGGTGTACTCAATCCCGTGGAAGAACCGCACCGTCTTTCCGATGGCGTCGCGCCATGGCACCTGCTGCGGATTGGTGTTGTAGTTCATGTAGAACAGCGGGAAATCCACCGGCCCGATGTCCCGCAGGGTCTCGTTTGAGACATTCTGGTCCAGCATCACCTTCGGCCCGGCAAAAATCAGGGCATCGGGACGGTTGTGCGCTTCGCTAACCTCCTTGCGAATCAGCTCGCTGAGGAAAGCGATGTCGGAGTGCTTATCTCCCAGCTGGCGCACCGTGACCGTCCCCAGCTTGAGCTGCGTAAGCGCGTTGCCGAGGGCCGGAAAATCAATTTTGTCCTCGTCGCCCTGGCGGTACATCACTTTTTCGTCCTGCATGTTGAAGGCAACCAGGGAGAAGCGGCCGATGTGGGGATCGCGTGAGATGCTGCGCAGGATAGAGACCAGTGCCCCGGTGTCGACTTCGTGCAGGGTGGGCGAAAGCGGGTCTTCCGGGGCGAAGTTGATGAGGACTTTGACGTTCAGGGGCGGCGCATCGGCGGCGCGGCGCACCGGCGGTTCTTCCTGGAACTGCTCGCCTTCGGCCCGCTCGATGTCATTGGGCGGCATCGTAAGCGCGACATCATGGTCACGCGGCTGGAGCCCGGCGGAGGTGTCCCAACTGGAGGCGCAGACACGCTCAGCCCGGTCGCGCATCAGCCAGTCCACGTGGTAGTCGCCCTCTCCGACGTCGAAGGCTCCGGAGATAGTGGCGTCGCCGCGGGCCTTTTCGTCAATGTACGGCACATGCACCCGCTGTTGGAAGTAGACCGGCTCATTCTTGTGTGCAGCGGGGATCACGCGAAAAACGACCGTGAGAGTGTTGTCACCTCCGGCCAGATCGCTGAGCGGAAGCGAAACGTCGTAACCGGCGTGCAGGCGCAGGTCGAAACCCAGTTGGACCTTTTGTGGCATGACGGTGCACGGCAGGTCGTCGCGCACCTCACCGGCTTCGAGCACAGCCAGATCGCTGGGGAAGATATTAAGCGGCGACGGGGAGGAACTCCCCAGAATCTGCTGACCCCGCAAACCCGGGCCGCCGAGACACACCACCAGAGCGAAAGTGACCGTCGCGCCCCGCCAGGATCCAAAATCGGCACCGCGAAGGGAGTACATGCTGTTCACCCGGGCCAGCCGTGTGTCCTATTCTATCGGCATCCCGGTCAGTTTGTACCAGAGCGGCGCAAAAAATCTCTCGCCGGTTCGTCCGGCTCCGCCGGATTGGGTTCGTTTCGTTGTCACGGTGCAGTCACAGACGCAGGGTTGTGGTACATTTCTGTGTGTTATGGCATCACGAAGCGTCAATAAGGTGATCCTGATTGGACATCTCGGCAGGGATGCCGAAACGAAGTTTACGCCAGCCGGCGTGCCCGTGACCCGGTTTTCGGTCGCGACCAACCGGCGCTGGAAGGACCAGCAGACCGGCGACTGGAAGGAAGAGACCGACTGGAGCAACGTGGTCCTGTGGCGTCAGGAGAATCTGGCCAACTACCTGACCCGCGGCAAGCAGGTGTACGTGGAAGGCCGCCTGCAGACGCGCAGCTACGAGGACAAGGACGGCAAGAAAGTGTGGACCACGGAGGTAGTGGCCGACGACGTGATCCTGCTGGGCGGCCGCGGCGAAGGCGCGGAGGGTGGTGGCGGTCCGGTCTCGGCGCCGCGCAGCGCGCGAGCACCTCAGCCCGGTGGTGGCGGCGGGCGGGCCGCCTCGGAAGAACCCGGGCCGATGGACCAGGGAATCACCGACGACGACGTTCCGTTCTGAGGAGCAACCAGCGCCGATGTGCGCTGTGACACAGCGTCGTTGCAGGTGGAATTGGAGTCCG
>Ga0335085_10009621_pt1 | contig 14566 bp, 17 predicted proteins | sample Lox_Sample_45_FD_206712 | JGI IMG/M metagenome (GOLD analysis project Ga0335085, IMG submission 206712) | Soil microbial communities from Loxahatchee National Wildlife Refuge, Florida, United States - Lox_Sample_4.5 | ecosystem: Environmental > Terrestrial > Soil > Wetlands | place: USA...
CTACGACTCGAGCTGTGGCGAGCGCATGCGCGGCACCGGGCCCTATGCCGAGCTGCTGCGGCGGCGCTTCCAGGTCGCGCGCAAACGGCTGGGCCTCGACCGCGCGAGCGCGCGCTGGGACTTCGACCTCACGCTGTTCAAGCCGCCGCCGCGGGCGGGCGACCAGCTGACGCTGCTGTGAGCGGACGCCACGCAGGTTCGAGACTCTTGTAGGGACGACCGGCAGGTCGCCCGTCTCTCTGCCGCAACGTGAAGCGCCACGCCAATTCGGTTCGTCTGCAGCACGGGCGACCTGCCGGTCGCCCGTACAAGAAGGACGTCAGCGAATGACTGTGCCGTTGATCATGGCCGGGGTGCAGCGGGTGCCGCCCTCCGCCCGCAGATAGGTGATGGCATGGGTCCAGTCGGTCGGCGGGCCCCAGCTGCCGTTCGAGTGGGCGCCGGCCACCTTGCACATCAGCTCCTCGTTGTCAGTCACGACCGTGAAGCGGTCGCCGGCGCGGCGCGTTTCATGCGGGATGCCGCCGCCCGAGCTGGCGGCGAACGCTGCGGAGGTGAGGAGAATCGAGGCGGCCGCCGCCGCCATCACCAGATACGTCTTCATCGGAAGATCCCTTTCCTGGCATCAGCGCGCGCCCACCGTGCCAAACGCAGATGGGCGAAGGTTCCGTCGCCGGCAAGCGACCTGCGACGTTCCGTCCCTCCGCGGAGCGAGCACGCGGAGAGGGCGCGCCGCAGCTTTCGAGCACAACAGCCGGGCTTTCCTGTAGAATGCGCCGCCGATCGTTGGACGGGCGAGCATGGAGGCGCGCATGCCGCAGGCGCGGACGACCAACCGCATGATCGTGCGCACGGCCGGGCGCGACGACGCCGGCCCAGTCGCCGCCCTGACGGCGCAGCTCGGCTATGACGAGGCGGAGGACGAGATTCGCAGGCGGATCGAGGAGATCCACGCGCCGGGCAACGGCGAGATCTATGTGGCGGTGGTGCCGCCGGACATCGTCGTCGGCTGGATCCAGGTGTTCGCGCTGCTGCTGGTGGAGATGCCGCCGCTGGCGGAGGTGGGCGGCATCGTCGTGGATTCGCGCTACCGGCGGATCGGCGTCGGCCGCAGCCTGATGGAGGCGGCCGAGCAGTGGGCGCGGCAGAACGGCCTGACGACGCTGCGCCTGCGCTGCGGCAGCCGGCGCGAGGAGGCGCGCGACTTCTGCCGCCGCCTCGGCTATCGCGAGGTCGCGGCCGCGACGCTGTTCTCGAAGCTGCTGTAACCTCCCGCATGGGCTTCGTCCGCTGTCCGGCGTAGGGAGTCGGGCAACGCGGCAGAAACGGGCCGACGACGACGGAGATCGGACACCCTTCATGAAAACGCTCTCGCAGGTTCTGGCCGTCATCGCAGCGATCATGGGCGCCCTCCTCATGCTGAATGCGGCCTGGGCGCAAGAACGACCGGACCGAGAATTTCGCGAGTGCGCCGACTGTCCGCAGATGGTGGCCGTCCCGGCCGGCAGCTTCGTGATGGGCAGCCCGGCGACCGAGCACGGACGGTTCGACTCGGAAGGGCCGCAGCATCCCGTCACGGTACGGGCCTTCGCCCTCGGCAAGTACGACGTGACGATCGCCGAGTTCCTGATCTTCCTGCGCGAGACCGGTTACCAGCCCCTGCCCTGCGACGAAATCCTGCGTATACGCTGGCAGTCGCAGGGGCACGGCGTGGCAAACGCGCCGGTTACGACGGAGCCGCCGCTGTGGCCGGCGCACTGTCTGAACTGGAGCGATGCGCAGGCCTACATCGCCTGGCTCAATCGTAAGATTCGCGACGCGCCATCCGCGGCCGGCAGGCGTACCGGACCCTACCGGCTGCCGAGCGAGGCCGAGTGGGAATACGCGGCCCGCGCGGGGACGGCGACGGCGCGCTGGTGGGGCGATGGCGTCGGCGTCGGCAATGCCGACTGCAACGGCTGCGGCAGCAAATGGGACGGCCAGCTCCTCGCCCCGGTCGGCAGCTTCGGCCCCAACCCCTTCGGCCTCTACGACATGCTGGGCAACGTCTGGCAGTGGGTGAATGACTGCTGGAACGAGAATTATGTGGGAGCGCCGCGCGACGGCAGCAGCGCGACCAACGGAGACTGCACGCGGCGCGTGCTGCGCGGCGGCTCCTGGATCAACCTGCCGTCCTTCGTACGCTCGGCCGCGCGCAGCAAGGCCGAGGCCGATGGCGGCGATTCCGACTACTCGAACTATGCCGGGTTCCGGGTCGCGCGGACGCTTCCGTAGGGCCGCAGCGGCACCGCTCGCGACGCAAGCCGATCACTGCGAGAGCCGCTTGGCATTGAAATCGATGACGATGTCCTTGGCGATCTCGTAGGCGCCGGGCGGCAGGGACAGCGGGGAAGACAGCAGAACGGCGTTGCGCGCGCTGAGGGCGAACTCGAAATAGGCGTGGTCGGGGCGATAGCGCGCCTCGTCCACGATCTCGGCTTGGTTCACCGTTCCGTCACGGGCGATCAGGATGTGGATGGCGACCGTCCAGTTGCGGCCCTTGATCGCTTGGCGGTTCGGATTCCAGCGGCGCTCGACCTGCGCGCGGATGAAGTCCTTCACCCCGTAGGTCGCATCGCGGGCCCGGGCGGCGTCGGCGGCGGCAGCCGTCACATTGGACGCGCCCGCGCCGTCCTGCTGGCGCGGGTTGGCCGGCACCGGCGGCGCCGGCTGCTTCAGCTGCGCCAGTTGCTTCAGCCGCTGGGTCAGATCGTCGGCCGGGACCTGCGGACGCGGCAGCTTGGTCGTGGGCTGCGTGGCGTCCTTCGGCCCCTGCACGCGCTTGGGGGTGTTCGACCTCCGCTCCGCTTTGGTCATGCTCAATGGTTCGGAGGTCGCGCGATCAACGACGTCGTGGCGAACGTCCGGCGGTGGCGTAGTCTGTTCGGGCGGCACCGCTTCCGGATGCGCGCGCGGCGAGACTTCCCTGGCCTGCTCCTGCGGCAGCGTCGCCACCTGCGCCTGCGCCGGCGCGGCGGTCTTCTGGCCGAAGACGACCAGATCCACCGGTATGACGAGGAGCTGCTCGGGCGGCGGCGCGCGCTTCAGCCAGGGCCAACCGAAGAGGATCAGCAGGACCACCAGGACATGCAGGGCCAGCGAGGCAACGCCGCCGCCCGCCATGTGCCGCAGGCGCCTCTCCGCAACGGGGACGATCGCTATCGGAACCGGGAAATCTCTGTCAGTCGCTGCGAGCACTACGGTGGATTTCACGGTTGAAGTGCAACACGTTGAGAGAGGGCATTGAATACCTCCAGGGGAGTGCGGAAGGAAAGGCACTTTCGGGGGGTGTTGTTGTAGCGGTCGATGAGGCGATCGAGTTGTCGTTGGGTGATGCAAGCGAGACCGGATTTTCTGGGCAGAGGTCGCCGCAAGCGTCCGATGGCATTCTCGATGCCGCCCTTTTGCCAAGGTGCATGCGGATCGCAGAAGAAGGTGCGGATGCCGAGCTGAGCGTTGAGGGCCCCGTGCAAAGAGAACTCGGAGCCGTTATCGAAGGTGATGGAGCGCCGCAGCTTGGGCGCGAGGTGTTTGAAGAGGGCAAGCAAGCTGTCGAGCACGGGTTTGGCAGCCTTGGAAGGCTGGCGCAGCAGGCGGGTCAGCCGCGAGACTCGCTCGTGAGTAACGAGCAGCGCCTGTCCGTAGGTTCGGAAGAGCATAAGGTCGGCTTCCCAATGGCCGGTCTGGCGGCGAGCGTTGGCGACTTTGGGGCGCCGGCTGAGGGGCACGCGGCCCTGGATGTAGCGCGCGGGACCGCCGCCACCGCGTCTGCCGCGCCGTCCGCGTCTGGACTTGTGCCGCGGCAGCAGGCGATGCCAGTAGTCCTTCTGCGCCGAGCGATGGTAGACGAAGCGATAGATCGACTCGTGGCTGATCGTCGGGTACTTCTGAAGGTGCGCCAGCCGGCCGGCGATCTGCTCCGGCGACCACCCCATCGCAAGGAAGTCGCCGACGATCGCCCGCAGCGCCGGTTGGCGCGCCAGCTTATGGCGCGCATCCCAGCGTCGGCGGCGCTCGGTCAACAGCTGGGCCCGGGCGCCGTCATAGCGGCCGCCAGGCCAGCCCCGCGTCGGCTGACTGTTGCGGCGCAGCTCCCGGCTGATCGTGCTGGGAGCGCGCATCAAGACCTGCGCAATCGCCCGCTTCGATTGGCCGGCTGCATGCAGCCGGCCAATCGTCTTACGCTCAGCAGCGCTCAGCTGCTCATAGAACGTCCCCATCGCAACACCACCCTAGCAGGGTGTTGCACTTCGGACGTGAACTCAGGTACCGCCGGCCTCCCACGAGCACGCGCCCGATGCCGACCGCCGCGTCTACGCGGCCTTGCACGTGGGGCAGGTGCCCTGCAGCTCGATGGTGACGCGGTCGACGGAGAAGCCGGCGGCGCGGGCGCTGTCTTCCACCACGGCGAAGACGCGGGGGTCGGCGAGCTCGGTGACGTCGGAGCACTTGCTGCAGATCAGGAACTGGCCGAGATGCGGGCGATCCGGCTGGGCGCAGCCGACGAAGGCGTTCAGCGATTCGATGCGGTGGATGAGGCCGTGCTCGAGCAGGAACTCGAGGGCGCGGTAGGCGGTCGGCGGCGCGGCCGGGCGGCCGTCGCGGCGCAGCGCGTCGAGGATGTCATAGGCGCCGACGGGCGCATGGCTGCCCCAGACCAGCTCGAGCACGCGGCGGCGCAGCGGGGTCAACCGGCCCCCGCTCTGCGCGCAGACGGCCGACGCGCGCCCGAGCGCATCGTCGATACAGTGCTGGTGATCATGCGCCGAGGCGTGTTCCGCTGGCATGGAGGTCTCCTACTCTTTTCGCTGCATGATCAGCCCGCGTCCTTCGACAAGCTCAGGATGAGGGCGAGATCTTGGTGGCATGAAGAAAGCACCTCATCCCGAGCCCGTCGAAGGACGCACATCGCCGATCCTGCTCTCCTACATCCCGAGCATGGCCGCCTTCAACTGCGGGACGTTGTTGTCGAACATCTTGAGGTAGGTGTCGGCGGGGCCGCCGGGCGGTGAGAGGGCGTCGGAGTAGAGCGTGCCGCCCACTCTGGCCCCGCCTTCGCTGGCCAGCGTCTGCACGAGTTTCGGGCTAGTCATGTTCTCGAAGAAGACGACCTTGATGCCTTCGGATTTCATCTGTCGCAGCAGCTGGGCGATGCCGGCCGCCGATGGCTCGGCCTCGGTGCTGACGCCTACCGGTGCCAGGAACTCGATGCCGTAGGCGGCGCCGAAATAACCGAACGCATCGTGGGAGGTGATGATGCGACGCTGGGCCGCGGGCACGGTGCTCAACTCGGCGCGGACCCACTTGTCCTTGGCATCGATCTCGGCGGTGTAGGCGGCGGCCGCGGTTCGATAGGCATCGGCATCGGCCGGATCGGCGGCGGCGAGCGCGGCCGCGACGTTGGCGACGTAGAGCCGGCCATTGCCCAGATCCTGCCAGGCATGCGGATCGGTGACGGTGGTGCCCTCCTCGTCCATGCTGCGCGACTTGACGCCCGCGGTCGCCACGGCGACCCGGCCCTTATAGCCGGCGGACTGGATGAGGCGATCCATCCAGCCTTCCAGGCCCAGGCCATTGACGATGACGAGATCGGCCTGCGCCACGGCCTTGGCGTCGGCGGGCGTCGGCTCGAAGACGTGGGCGTCGCCGTCGGGACCGACCAGCGTGGTCAGCGCGATGTGATCGCCGCCGACGGTCTTCACGATGTCGCCGAGGACGCTGAAGCTGGCGACGACCTTGAGCTTGGCGTCGGTCGGGTGGGCGGCAGCGGGAACGAACAGGGCGGCGGCGGTCAGGGCGGCGAGAAGTAAGCACCGACGATGCATGAATTCCTCCACGTTCTGCGGGATTCAGGACTCGTAATGTGGCCGGGCGATCAGGTTCTGACGCAGACTGCCTTGGCTCCCGACGGCCATCGAAAGGAGATAAAGGACGCCGGCGGTCAGCACGATGGCCGGGCCGGAGGGTAGGTCGAAATGGAACGACAGGAGCAGGCCGAGATAGCCGGACAGCAGGGCGATCGCCGCACTGACCGCGGCCAGCGACCACACCGCGCTCGACCAGAAGCGCGCAGCCGCGGCCGGCAGCATCATCAGGCCCACGGCCATCAGGGTGCCCAGCGCCTGGAAGCCGGCGACGAGGTTGAGCACGACCAGCACCAGGAACAGGATGTGGTAGCTGGCGCCATGGCCGCCGACCGAGCGCAGGAAGCCGGGATCGAAGCACTCGACGATGAGCGGTCGATAGATGACCGCGAGCACGGCGATCGAGACCGTCGCGATCGCGCTCACCAGGAGCAGCGAATGATCGTCGACGGCCAGGATGGTGCCGAACAGCACATGCATGAGGTCGACGTTGCTGCCGCGGGTCGAGACGATGAGCACGCCGAGCGCGATCGAGATCAGGTAGAAGGCCGCGAAGCTGGCATCCTCGCGCAGCTGGGTGGCGCGGGTCACGAGGCCCGAGGCCAGCGCCACCAGCACCCCGGCCACGAACCCGCCGATGCTCATGGAGACCAGGGAGAGGCCGGAGATGAGGAAGCCGATGGCGGCGCCCGGCAGCACGGCATGGGACATGGAGTCGCCGATCAGGCTCATGCGGCGCAGCACCAGCAGCACGCCGACGGGGCCGCAGCCGAGCGACAGCGCGGCGCAGGCGACGAGGGCGCGGCGCATGAAGGCGAAATCGACGAACGGGGCGGCCAGCAGGTCGTAGAGCGCGCTCATGCCGCCACGCTCCGGCCGCAGATCTCGGGGTTCTCCTTCCAGCGCTCGAGCATGGCGCCGGCGCGCTGCAGGTTGGCGGAGGTCAGCACCTCGGCGGTCGGACCCCAGCCGATCTGCTCGCGCGCCACCAGCAGGGTCTGCGGGAAGTGCCGCCGCACCTGCTCGAGGTCGTGCGACACCAGCACGACCGTGCGCCGCTCGCCATGCCAGCGATGGACGAGGTCGAGCAGGTCATGGGCGGTGTGGGCGTCGATGGCGGTGAAGGGCTCGTCGAGCAGGATCACCGGGCAGTCCTGCAGCAGGGTGCGGGCGAAGAGGACACGCTGGAACTGCCCGGCCGAGAGGCTGCCGATCGGGCGCTGCTCGAAGCCGGCGAGGCCGACCGCCTCCAGGGCCGCGGCGGCGGCCGCGCGCATGGCCGGCGTGACGCGGCCGAAGACGCCGATGCGGCCCCAATGGCCGAGCTGCACCATATCGAGCACGGAGATCGGGAAGCTGCGGTCGATCTCGGCCTGCTGCGGCAGGTAGGCAATCTGCGACGGCCGCAGGGCACCGAACTCGATGCGACCGGCGAGCGGGCGCAGCAGGCCGACGATGGCCTTCAGCAGGGTGGTCTTGCCGGCACCGTTGGGGCCGACGATCGCCGTCAGGGAGCCGGGCGCGAAGCTGCCGCTGAGATGATGGACCGCGGGGTGGCGGTCATAGCCGAGGGTCAGGTCCTCGACCCTGATAGCGGCGGCGCTCATGGCCACCAGTCCAGGGCCCAGCCGACGGCGGCCCACAGCAGCGCGAGGAGGCAGAGGATGGAGCCCAGGCGGCCGAGCGCGCTCTGGCCCAGGAGGGTGGGGGCGTCTCTGCGGTCGGCAAAACCGAGCTTGGCCAAGGGTTTTCCTCTGTCGGCCAGTCAATGCATAGAGCTAAGATATGCTATAACGTAACATATCCTGTCAAGATTTTCCCCGCCCTGCGGGCTTGACCCCGCGATCCACGGCGCACTGGGCAGAGCGGTGCCGCGGCCAGATGGATCGCCGGGTCAAGCCCGGCGATGACAGTGTGCGAGTAGGAGGAGCGAGAGGATACGGCTAGGCGATCGGGCAGCCGCAGATCGGGCAGCGAGCGGCGGCGAGGGCTGACTCGATCTCGGCCTGCGAGTGGCCCTGCAGCTTGGCCGTCAAGTCCGCCACCAATTCGGCGTGATACGCGTTGTTGGCGCTGCAATGGCCGGCATAGAGCTTGGCCGCTTGGGCATCGGCCTCCTCGAGCGAGAGGGCGAAGGCGCGGCGCGCGGCCAGCAGAATCGCGGCGGCACCGCCGATGGCCGTCGCGGACATCAGGAAACCTCGTCTGCTCATGGCGTTCATGGCTCGCACCCCTTCGAGGATTGGCGCACCGAAAGCTACGCTTCTGAATGACGCGGGTCAATCGCGCGGCCCGGACGGTTTGTCGCACCCGGCGGCCCGGCTTTCACGGCTGCCGGGACTCGTCGTTCCACTCGCGCGGCCGCGGCACGGCCGGAGCCGCCTCGCCGGTGCCCGGATCGATCGATGCTGGGGGCTGCACGTACAGCGCCGGCGCCTGGACCTGCTCCGCGCGCCGCTGGACGACGACCTTCGAGCCGCCGAGCAGCAGGCCGATGGCGATCAGCCAGCTGGCGACGATTCGCCCGCCGATCGTCAGCCAGGATCCCCTGAACCAGCACAGGAGTGCCGGCGGGACGGCGATTAGCCAGAGGCCAACCACGGCCGCGCCGCCCGTGAACCGCGGATCTGCGGGCGCGGGGTCATGGAGCGCGGCCAGGAAGCCGAGCGCCGCTCCGGACAAGGCGGTCGCTGGCAGGATGAGCCCCAGGCGCAGGCGCCCGGGCAGCGCCAGCGCGAGCCCCACGACCACGCAGCAGAGCGGCCCGAGATAGATGAAGCGGCGCGCGATCTCCGGCGGAAATTCGGGGTCAGAGAGCAGCCGGTGCTCGCCCAGGACGCCGAGCGGAATCGTGCCAACGAGGATCACCGCGAGCAGGATCACCCGCCACGGCGTCATGCTCGCCGTTGCGATGCCGATCCCTACCAGCGGCAGCACCAGATCGTAGCTCGCGATCGCATAGGCGCCGCCGCCGCCGATCAGCCCGCGGTCCCCGGCCGGCTGGAGCAGCAGGGCGGCCAAAGCCGCGCCGGCGACCAGCACGCCGCCAAGGGCGATCCAGCGCGCCGGTGACGCCGTGACCGGCGGCGCTGCCCTCATGCCAGCAGATAGAAGACGCCGCCGGCGGCGATCACGCCGCCCAACCCGCGCGCCAGCCAGCCGTGCAAGGGCTTGCCGAGCAACAGGCCGACGCCGATGCCGATGACATGGATCATACCGGTCGCCAGCACGAAGCCGGCGGCGTAGGCCGCGGGATCGGCTGCGCTCGGCAGCTCGACGCCGTGGGCGTACCCGTGGCAGAGCGCGAAGATGGCGATCAGCGCCAGCGGGACGATCTCGAGCGGCCGCCACTTCCAGGCGATCGCCAGGCCCAGCACCAGGATGGAGAGTGCGATCCCGATCTCAGTGTAAGGCAGCACCAAACCCGACATGCCGACGATGCCGCCGATCGTCATGACTAGCGGAAAGGCGACCGGCAGCGCCCAGACCGAGCGCCCGCCCATCTGCGCACCCCACACGCCGACCGCGAACATGGCGAGGAAATGATCGAGGCCCGTCAGCGGATGGGTGAAGCCGCCCTCGAACCCACCGATCGGACCCTGCGTGATGTGCGCGAACGCCGGCTGCGAGCACAGCAGCGGCAGCACGAGCCAAAGCAGGAGCGCGCCTGGCATGATGGACAGCCGGGATCGCGTACGACTTCTCTTGCTCATCGGTTGACCTCTCAAGCGCGGCGCCGATGCACGGCAATTCGGCGCGACCGCTAGGTGAAATCCGGATTTCGGCCCGGTGGCGATACGCTGACGATCGAAGAAATGCAAGCGCCCCCCATGCATGCGGCGAACCCCGCGGACCCGGCCGGCTGCGGGATTCGCCAGCGCGTTCCCGTTGCACGCCCGGGAATGGAAGCCCATTAATCGGCCAGCATGCCCTGAGGCAAACCCTTCCCATCGATGCTAGGCGAGAATCCGATGATGCGCTCTTGGCTTTCGCGGTTAGCCTTGACGATTCAGATCGCTCCGCACGTCCTCGCGACGACCATGGCGGCGTTGTTGCTGATGGTTGCCCTCCCGGCGCGTGCTCAAGCGCCCGCGACAGTCTTCCTGGAGGAACTGACCTGGACGGAACTGCGAGACCTTGTCGCAGCCGGCAAGACCACGATCCTCGTGCCCATTGGCGGAACCGAGCAGAACGGCCCGCAGATGGTGCTCGGCAAGCATAACTTCCGCGCCCGGGCGCTGGCCGCGAAAATCGCGCTGCAGCTCGGCAGCGCGTTGGTTGCGCCTGAGATCGCCTATGTGCCGGAGGGCGACCTTGCCCCCCCAACCGGCCACATGCGGTTCCCCGGCACCATTACGGTGCCACATGAGGTCCTGGCTAAGCTCCTGGAGTATGCCGCGCGCAGCCTGCGGCTAAGCGGGTTCCGCGACATCTGCTTCCTTGAGGACAGCGGGGGATACGAGAAGGATTTGGAGGCCGTGGCGGATCGGCTGAATCGAGAGTGGGCGGCAACGCCGGTGCGCGTTCACGCCATCATGGAGTACTACCGGGCTGCGCAGACCGACTACGTCCAGGCGCTCAAAGGCCGCGGCTATACCGACGCCGAGATCGGCACCCATGCGGGGCTCGCCGACACGTCGCTCCTCTTGGCCGTCGATCCCCGCCTGGTGCGGATCGACCGCCTCGACGAGGCCGTCCGGCTCGGCCGCGCCGGCGGCGCCTATGGGGATCCACGGCGCGCCAGTGCCGAACTGGGCCAACTCGGCATCGACGCCATCGTGGCGCAGACCGTCGCGGCCATAAAGAAGCATATCGCGAATCGCTGACAACGACTGCACCGGGCGGATGTCGCTCGCCTTCCGCCCGCGCGGGTGAATCGGACGACTGGGGCGGTTTGTCGCACGCGCAGCTTACGCCGCCGATTCGAATCGGTGTATCCCTAGCTGCGTCATGCCACGTCGGTGCGCATTGCTCCTGGCCGCGAGTCTTTGCACTGCCGTGGCGCGCCCGGCGACCGCGCATCCGCATGTCTTCATCGATGACACCGTGACGTTTGTCTTTGCGGACGGCAAGATCACGGGACTGCGCCTGTTCTGGACCTTCGACGAGGTATTCAGCCAGACCCTGCTGGAGGACTTCGATGCGAACCGCGACGGCAGCTTCAGCGCGACCGAGATCGCCAAGGTCAAGAAGACGTCACTGCCCAGCCTCAAGCAGTTCGGGTACTTCGTCCATCTGTGGGTTGACGGCAAGCCGTTCACCGCGTTCGACGCCACCGACCTGATGGTCACCAACAAGAGCGGCGCCGTGAGCTACGACATGCAGATCACGCTGGCGAAGCCGCTCGATCCTCGTCATGCCAAGATCGAAGCAGCGATCTTCGACGATACCTACTACGTCGAGGTTGCCCTGCATGCCTCGGCGCCGGTACGGTTCAAGGGGGTTCCCGACGGCAGTTGCAAGTACGACGTCAAGGAAGACGAAAGCCGGGCCTACTACTATGAGACCGTGTATCCCGAAGTGATCACGCTGAGCTGTTAGCGGCCATGGTGCAAAACGGCAGAACCTGGCTGATCGTCGCGCTCGTCTGCCTCGCAGGCGCGCTCGCACTCCTTCTGACCGCCCCGCGGGCGCGCTCCGATTCCCTGCGCGGCGACGTAGCGCCAACGGAAGTGCCGGCAGCGACGAGCGCTCCATCGCTGCTGCACAAGGCCATGGTGCAGTTCGTGCGCCTGCAGCGGGACGTGAACCGGGCGCTGAGCGACGGGATTGTCGCAATCAAGGACGGACGCTCCTCCTCGGCGGCGCTGCTGGCCATGCTGATCGCGTTCGTCTATGGCGTGCTCCACGCCCTCGGCCCCGGCCACGGCAAGGCCGTCGTCCTCGCTTACTTCCTGTCGCGCGACGGGTCGGTCCTGCGCGGCCTCCGCATGGGCGCGCAGATCGCGCTGCTGCACGTGATCTCCGCGGTCGTGATCGTCGTGGTCGTGCACTGGCTGCTGGCGGTCACTTTCGCCCAGCCGATCGACCAGCTGCAGTTCCTCAAGGTCGCCAGCTACGGCGCCATCACCGTCATCGGCTCGATCATGGTCGCGCGGGCGCTGCGCGCGGTGCACCGACCCGCGGCCGACGCCGGCGGGCACGACTGCCATCACCACCACGCCGACGGCGCGCGCGACCTGTTGTCGATTGCAATCGGGCTGATCCCCTGCTCGGGCGCGGTGCTCGTGCTGATCTACGCGCTCGCCAACGGCCTGCTGCTGAGCGGACTCGTGATGGCAGCTTGCATCGCCATCGGCATGGCGCTCACGCTGTCGGCGATCGGCATCGCCGCCGTGTGGATGCGCCGGCGCGCGGTCGGCGCCAGTCGGCCGGACGCGCGAGCGCGTCGCCCTGCGATGCAGGCGGCGCTCGACGTGATGGGGCCGCTGCTGATCACCGCGCTCGGCGCCGTGCTCCTTCTCAGCACGGTTGCGTAGGACCTTGGTTATTGCTTTCTGCTAGAACTCAGCCCATGCACCAGAAAGCACCCCATCGACGACGACCGCGGATCGGCTTGGCCGGCCGGGCGGCGGGGTGGCTGGTCGCGTTCACGGTGCTCGTGCAGTGCGCGGTCAGCGCCGGCGCGGCGCTGGGCATGTGGATCGATGCGCAGGGCGCGGGCGGGATGGCCCATGCCCACTGCGCCGCGCACGGCAAGCCGGATCACCACTCGGGCCAAGCCAGCCACGATCACGAGCATTGCCTGCTCTGCAACATGGCGGTGGGCGATTGCCCGACGCCGGTCCTGCCCGCGCTGTCGCTCGCGCCCGGCGGATCGGCCGTCTCGGTCGCGACGTCGGACGACCTCGGCTATCGCAGGCTCGTCTACGCCAATACAGCGCGCGGGCCGCCCAGCCTGGCCTGACCGGCCCCTGGGTTTGGCGGCCGTTGCGCCGACCCGGGCGAACTCGCCGCCCCGCGGCGACCCCTTCACACGCAACCTGTAGCGGGACGCGACGCGCGTAGAGCGCGCGGCACGACCGCAGCATTGGAGATATCGATGAGCAGACTTCAAACCTATGCACTGGCCGCCGCTCTCTCTGTCGCCGTTCCGGCAGCGGCCCTCGCCCATGCCGATCTCGCGAGCGCCGACCCGGCGTCCGGCGCCACCGTGAAGCCGGCGCCGACCGCGATCTCCATCACCTTCACCGAGGAGGTCGAGCCGAAGTTCTCGACCATCGAAGTGCAGGACGCCAAGGGCAAGCGGTTCGACGACGGCAAGGCCACGACCGCGCCGGACAATGCGAAGCTGCTGAGCGTCAAGTTGAAGCCGCTCGCGCCCGGCACCTACAAGGTGATCTGGCACGCGACCGCGGCCGACGATTCGCACAAGACCAAGGGCAGCTACGCGTTCACCGTCCAGCCCTGACGATGGAGGCGGCCGAACTCGGCCTGGCGGCGGTGCGAGGCGTGCAGATCGCCGCCTCGCTCTCCGCTTTCGGGACCGCATTGTTCTGGAGCGTGGTGGCACCGCCGGTCCTGCAGGCGGCAGGCGGCGCGGCGCGCGCGTGCATCGCGGCGCGCTTCCGACGTCTGTGCTACGGCAGCCTGATCGTCGCCGTCGCGACCGGCCTGATCTGGCTGGTCGCGCAGGCCGCCTTCATGGCGGAAGCCGAAAGCCTGGCCGATGCTGCGGATGCGATTTGGCCGGTGCTGACGGACACGCATTTCGGGCGCGTGCTGGGCGCGCGGCTGCTGTTGTTGCTGCTGGCAGCAGCGGCGGCCGGACGCGGCGCGGGGGTCGCACGGCGGGCCCTGGCCGCAGCGGCGGTCGGCTCATCGCTGATCCTGCAGACCTGGTCGACGCATGCGGCGGCGGCCGCCGGCCTCGACGAGGCAGTGCTGCTGACCTCTCAGTCCTTGCATCTGCTGGCGGCCGGGGCCTGGCTCGGCTCGCTGGTGCCGCTCTTCATCGCTATTGGGTTGCTCGACTCCGAGCAAGGCGCCCGCGCCTCCCGCCGGTTCTCGCCGCTGGGCATCCTGTGCGTCGCGGTGCTGGCGGGGACCGCGCTCGCGCAGAGCTGGATCCTCATCGGCGGACTGACGGCATTCGTCGGCACCGACTATGGACATGTGGCGCTCGTCAAGCTCGCGCTCCTGCTGACCCTGCTGGCGTTCGCCGCCGCCAATCGCTTCCGCTACACGCCAGCCATGCAGGGCGCGACAAGCGCGGACGCCAGGCGCGCCCTGCGGCGGAGCATCGCGGCGGAGACGGCGGTGGGCCTGCTCGCCGTGCTGGCGGCATCGCTTCTCGCGGACTTGCCGCCGGCACGGCATCAGCAGCCGCTGTGGCCGTTCGCCTGGCAGTTCAATCTGGCGATCCTCGGCGATCCCGACTTCGGTCCGGAGGCGGTGGGCGGCCTGCTGCGTCTGGGCGCGGCGGTGCTGCTGGCGGCAGTCGCGCTGTTCTGGCGGCGGCTGCGCTGGATCCTGGCGGCCGCGGCCGTCGCTGCGGCCGTCTGGGCCTGGCCGCATCTCGACCTGCTGCTCGCGCGCGCCTATCCGACCAGCTTCTATCGCTCGCCCACGGGATTCGCCGCGGCGGCGATCGCGCGCGGCGCCGCGCTCTTTCCCCAGCATTGCAGCGTTTGCCATGGCGGCGAGGGCAGTGGCGACGGGCC
>Ga0335085_10009622_pt1 | contig 14565 bp, 9 predicted proteins | sample Lox_Sample_45_FD_206712 | JGI IMG/M metagenome (GOLD analysis project Ga0335085, IMG submission 206712) | Soil microbial communities from Loxahatchee National Wildlife Refuge, Florida, United States - Lox_Sample_4.5 | ecosystem: Environmental > Terrestrial > Soil > Wetlands | place: USA: Florida...
AGCGTGCGAAAGGACCGGTCGAGAAACGGGTTCGACAAGATGCCGTACACCTCGGACCCGACCGCGGCCGACACCTCGAACTCCGTCGCGTCGCGGTCGGCCGGGCCGCCCGCAAGAAGCACCTGACCACGCGGGATGCCGAGGGTGAGCGTCACGATGCCCGCCGCCGGTTCCCAGAGCCAGTAACCGACCTGGTCGTGGAAGGTCTCCACCTCGCCGGGCTTCACGATGTGTGTGTGGTACCGCAGCCCGTAGAACAGCTGCGGTCCGTTGGTCTGGCGGTCGATCGGCTGGAGCTCGTAACGCTCGACGAAGGCGTTCTGTTCGCTGCCTTCGGCTACAGGATGCTCGTCGGCACCCTTCGTTCCCTCCCAGATCCCGGCGAGCGGTGTGAGGGGTCCGAGGTTGGCGAGGGTGTCGGGGTCGCCATCGGGCTCGGTATAGATGTCGTCCCCGTACAGGTCTTCCGTCGCGCTCACGGCGAACTCCTCTCTCGGGAGCCAAGGCTCGTCGCCGGTGCGCCCCGAATGCAATCCGGACAGCTACCGCGCGGCGCGAGGACACCGGGAAACGACGAGGTTCGAGTCCACGCCGACGTGCGCGTGAGGTAAGACATTGGCGTGAACGGATCGGGGCCGCGAGCCGAGGGATCGGCCGGACTATGGCCGTCCCTCCCGGTGGCCGACTGGCAGGCGACACGCGACACGCTGCAGCTCTTCACCCAGGTCGTCGGCAAGGTGCGGATGGCGAACACGCCGACAGTCAACCATTGGTGGAACGTCCCGCTCTACGTCACGGCACGCGGACTCACGACGTCGCTCATCCCGCATGCGCCCGGGCGCGGCTTCCAGATCGACTTCGACCTGCACGCGCATCGGTTGGAGGTCGTCACCGACGCGGACGAGCACCGCGCGTTCGATCTCGAGTCCCTTCCGGTCGCGGAGTTCTACGAGCAGCTGATGGCGATCCTCGCCGAGCTGGGCCTGTCGACCACCATCTGGCCGATGCCGGTGGAGATACCGGGTGCAATCTCCTTCGTCGACGACTTCGTCCATCACACGTACGAGCCCGAGCATGCACATCGGTTCTGGGAAATTCTCGTCCAGGCCGAGCGGGTGTTTTACGAATTCCGGAGTCGCTTCGTCGGCAAGGCGAGTCCCGTGCACCTGTTCTGGGGAGCGCTCGACCTCGCGGTGACGCGCTTTTCGGGGCGGCCCGCCCCTCCACACCCCGGTGGGGCGCCCAACTGTGGTCCCAACGTGATGTGGGAGGCGTACTCGCACGAGGTCAGCAGTTGCGGCTACTGGCCCGGAGGCGACGGCGAGGGGCTCTTCTACTCCTACGCGTACCCGGAGCCGTCCGGCTACCGCGACGTGATCGTCGCACCGCGCGACGCCGCTTACGACGATGCCCTGGGCGAGTTCGTGATCGACTACTCGCTCGTGCGCACCTCGCCCGACCCCGACGGTCTCCTCCTCGCGTTTCTCCAATCGACGTATGAGGCCGCGGCCGAGACGGGCAGCTGGGACCGCGCGGCCCTCGAACGGTGAAGTCGCGCCCGGTTGCGGTGACGCCGCCGACGCGACCTATCACCCGCCACCGGCGATTCGTCTGCGGTCTCCTCGGCGTCGCGGTCCTCGTGTCGGCGTGCAGCTCGCGCACCGCCACCAAGACCGGCCGGCCGGCGAACAACGCGGCGGCCGCGGTTGCAACCTCCGCGACACCGGTCGGGATGATCTCGCACCACGGCCGATGGCTGATCGACGGCGCGGGCCGCGTGATCATCGTGCACGGCGTGAACATGGTCGAAAAGAGCGCCCCGTACTATCCGGCCGCGGCCGGCTTCGGCGCCGACGATGCCGCCTGGATCTCGCAACACGGATTCAACGTGGTGCGACTTGGTGTGCTGGCGACCGGGCTGATGCCACAACCCGGCCGGATCGACCCGACCTATCTCGCGCGCCTCGCGGCGACCGTGGCTCAGCTGGCGCGCGATCACATCTTCGTGCTGCTCGACTTCCACCAGGACGGCTGGGGCCCGGCTGTCGGCGACGACGGGTTCCCGCCGTGGATGACGCTGACGGGAACCGCGACCAACTCCCACACGACGTTCCCCCTGTACTACATCACCAACCCCGCCATCCAGCAGTCGTTCCAGAGCTTTTGGGACAACGCCGCCGGACCCGGCGGCACGCGACTGCAGGATCAGTTCGCGGCGATGATCCGCGCGGTCGCGGCACGATTCGCGACGAATCCCGCGGTCATCGGCTATGACGTGTTCAACGAGCCGTGGCCGGGCACCACATGGAGCGCATGCCTCAACGACGCGGCCGGTTGCCCCACACTCGATCACGGAGAGCTCGATCCGTTCTACGCCGGCACGAGCCGCGCTCTGCGCGCCGTCGATCGGAACCACCTCTTGTTCGTCGAGCCATTCGTGCTGTTCAACTACGGACAGTCGACGACCTCCGTGTCGTTGCCCGGTGCGGATCCTTCTGCCGGATTGAGCTTCCACCTGTACACGCTCGACGTTGCCCACGAGCCCAAGGTCCTCGCCAACGCGCTGGGGTGGTCGCGTGCGACCACGGGTGCGTTGATGAACACCGAATGGGGTGCCACCAGCGATCCGGCAACGATCACCCGCGAGGCGGGCGAGCTCGATCATGCAATGATCCCGTGGATCTTCTGGAGCTACGACGAACTCGTGTCGAACCTGCGTCGAGCGCCCGGCTCGGGCGCGTTCCCCACCGCCGCGGCGGATGCTCTGGCCCGCGCGTACCCTTCGGTTGTCGCCGGCACGCCGGCGGAGTTCGCGTTCGACGCCGCTACCCGAACCCTTGCGTTCTCCTGGTCGACCAACCGGCCGGGAGGCGGCGGATATCCCACGGGAACCGTGACCGCGTTCGAAGTCCCCGCGACCGCGTATCCCGATGGCTACTCGATCGTCGCCGCCGGCGCCCGGGTCACTTCCGAGCCGTGCGCGCCGATCGCAACCGTGGCCGTACTCGCGGGTGTGAAGAGGGCGTCGGTGCGGATCTCACCCGCCGGGGGCTGTACGCCCGGGAACTGACCCGCGATCGCGGGAGCTGCGTGCGCGAGCGAGGTCTCCGGCGTTAGCGTGCGCGACGGCACTGCTACCGGGGAGCCGCCGTGCACAAGTTCTGGTCGTGGCTGGGACTGAACCTTGGCAAGCACTGGATCGTCGTGATCACCGTCGGCGCCGTCGTCACGGTCGGACTCGGCTACGGAATGACGAAGCTGGAGTTCTCGACGGGGCAGGAGAACTACCTCAACAAGTCCGACCAGGTCTACAAGGACAACGTCGCATACCAGTCGCTGTTCGGTGGCGAAGCAATGGTCACGCTCGTCACGATGCATCCCGGCCATACCGTTGCGGAGCTGTTCGACGCGGATGGCATCAAGCAGTGGCAGGCCGTCGAACGGCAGATCCGCGGATCACACAAGGTCGCCAACGTCGTCAGTCCACTCACCGCGCTGCAATGGAACGACCGGCTCATCGAAGGGCCGGGAGGTGATCCGACCCAGGGTGTTGCGGGCAAGATCATCACCGGAGCGATCGCGCGCGACAAGGATCCGAAGTCGGTCGCGCTCCGGACCGCGGACGCGACGCGAACGCTGCAGCGCGTCACCGCGATCCCCGTCGCGCAGCGACGGATCGACAACCCGAAGTACCTCGACTTCTTGCTCTACGACAACACCGGCAAGATCCGTGAGCCGCTCCTCGCCTTCTTCCCGAGCGCGCCCGGCGCGCGGGCGGACAACACACACGCGCAGATGGTTGTGCGACTGCTCGGGAACCAGTCGATCAAACAGGAAGGCGAAGCCGCCGACTTCATCCAGCAGGCAGTTCGGCAAAATCTCCACTTCGCCAACGCGACGATCACGACCACCGGCGCGCCGAAGCTGCTCGAGAACCTGAACGACTATCTCACCGGCGGGATGGCGACGCTCGCGCTCATCGCGGTCGGGATCATGATCGTGATCCTGCTGCTGCTGTTCAGTGTGCGGTGGCGCCTGCTGCCGCTGGGCATCGTGCTCATCGGCATCATCTGGGCCTTCGGTCTCGCCGGCTACCTCGGGATCCCGCTCACGATCGTCACGATCGCCGGACTCCCCGTCATGCTCGGCATCGGCATCGACTACGCGATCCAGATGCACGCACGGGTCGAGGAGGAAGTCGTCATCGATCGGGCCGAACATCCGATCCAGGAGACCTCGCGAAACCTCGGTCCCGCGCTGCTCGTCGTGACGTTCGACGCGATCTTCGCGTTCGCGGCGTTGCACTGGGCCCGGGTTCCGATGCTCCGCGCGTTCGGACTGCTGCTGGCGGTCGGCGTCGCGATGATCTGCCTCAACAGCATCGTCGGGACCCTTGCAATCCTCGGCATTCGCGAGTACCGATCACCTACCAAAGGCCGCGACTTCCGTGAAGGCCCGCTCGGGCGCCTGGTCGTGTGGCTCGGCAGCCTCAGTGGCCGCGCCGGACCGTTCCTCGCGATCGTGAGCCTCATCATCTTCATGGGCGGCATCTTCGCCGAGGGCAAGCTCGTACTCCAGACCGACCCCGAGCAATGGGTCAACCAGAAGTCGCAGGTCATCCGCGACCTCAACGTCCTCGATCGCGAGACCGGGTCGTCGAGCGAGCTCGGTGTGTTCGTGGTGTCGCTCCCGACGGTGTACAACAACAAGACGGTCGTATTCGTCGACGATTTTTCGCGCGCGCAGCTCGCGAAGTACCCGGACACGCTCCTCACCGTGTCCGGTCTCGTCCCGACGGTCAGCCAGCTGCTCGACGTGCCCGGCACCCCGCACATCTCGCCGACGGCCGCCGATGTGCACAGCGCCTACAGCGTGGCGCCCGCCGACATCAAAGCGTCGACGGTGTCACCGAGCGGCACCGCGATGAACCTCATATTCCGCACCGGGCCGAGCTCGCTCGCCGCGCGCGCCACGGTAGTGCGCGAGATCAGGGCCACCGTGCGGCCGCCCGCGGGTGTGAAGGCGACGCCCTCGGGCCTTGCTGTGGTCGGCGTCGGCTTGCTGGACAACCTCCAGAAGAACCGGTCGGCGCTCACCTACCTCGCGATCCTCTTCGTGTTCTTGTTCCTCTCGTTCCGGCTGCGTAGCGTCATTCGTGCATTGCTCTCGCTGGTGCCGGTCCTGATTGCGGTCGGCGCCGCCTCACTGTTCGCGTGGGCACTTCACCTGAAGCTCAGCCCGATGACCGCGGTCGGCGGGCCGTTGGTGGTGGCCGCGTGTACGGAGTTCACGTCGTTGATCCTGCTGCGATTCCTCGAGGAGCGGCGGCGCGGCCTGCAGCCTCGCGAGGCCATCGACGTCACCGCGTCACGTACCGGACGTGCGTTCATCGTGTCGGCTCTCACCGCGGTATCGGGCATCGCGGTCATTGCCACGTCGTCGTTGCCCCTGCTCCGCGACTTCGGTGAGGTGGTCGCGCTGAATGTCGCGGTCGCGCTGTTGAGCGCGCTCGTCGTGCTGCCGCCGATGCTCGTATGGGCCGACCGGCGCAACTGGGTGTCGCGCGGGATGGTGCCCGACGATGTGCTCAACCCACCGCGCCAGCCCGAAGAGAAGTCGCCCGTTCCGGTCTGACCTCGCCGTTCAGGGCCGGGCGCCGCCGACGGTGACGACATCCGATTCGTCGCGACCCGGCTCGTCGCCGCGGTCGCCCGCGAGCGCGGCCGCCGGTCCCTCCACGTCGAGATGGGGGAGGATGCGATCGAGCCAGGCCGGGAGCCACCAGTTGGCGTCGCCGAGCAGTTCCATGGTGGACGGAACGATCACCAGGCGTATGAGCGTGGCGTCGATGAAGATCGCGCTCGCGAAGCCGATGCCGAACAGCTTGATGACGATGTTGTCCCCGAGTACGAACGCGAGGAAGAAGGTGCACATGATCGCGGCGGCCGCCGTGATCACACGCGCGGTTGCCGAGAGCCCGTCGGCGACGGCCTGACTGTTGTCGCCGGTCCGCAGGTATTCCTCGCGGATGCGGGACAACAAGAAGACCTCGTAGTCCATCGAGAGGCCGAACAGGATCGCGAACATCATCATCGGCAGGAACGCCTGGATCGGGCCCTCTTTGCCGATGCCCACGAGTTGCTTCCCCCAACCCCACTGGAAGATCGCGACGATCACGCCGTAGGCCGCACCCACCGAGAGCAGGTTCATGATCGCGGCCTTGATCGGTACCACGATCGAACGGAACACAGCCATCAGGAGGAGGAAGCTCAGCAGGATCACGACGCCGACGAACAACGGAAGGCGTTGACCGAGCAGGTTCGAGAAGTCGTCGGTGAGCGCGGCGAACCCGCCGACATACACCTTCGCCCCGGAGTCCGCGATCGCGTCGGGAATGACGTCATGGCGAAGACGGTGCAGCAGCGCACTCGTCGCCTGGTCCTGCGGCGACGTGGTGGGATATACGCGCATTACCGCGGTGGTGCCGGCCGGATTCGTCACCGGCGGAGAGACCGACGCGACGCCCGGCGTACGCGCGATCGCCGCTTCCAGCTTCGCCAAATCGGCGTCGTGCGTGCCACCCGACGGAAGGTCGATCGCAAGCAGGAATGGTCCGTTGAAGCCGGGGCCGAAACCTTGTGACAGCAGGTCGTAGGCCGCGCGCGTCTGGGTACCGGACGGATCGTTGCCGGCGTCGGTGAAGCCGAGGCGCAGCGACAACACGGGCAATGCCAGGACCAGAACCACCGCGAGTCCCGCGATCGTGAGCGCCCACGCGTGGCGCTGCACCATGTGGCTCCAGCGATGCCAAACGGTCTGGCGGGTTCCGTCGCCGTCGTTGTGCACCCACGGCAGACGCCATTTGTCGATGCGGTTGCCGACGAATCCGAGCACAGCCGGCAAGAGGGTCACCGCGGCGAGGACGGTGACGGCGACGACCGCGGCCGCGCCGATACCGAGACCGCTGATGAACGACAGGCCGATGGCGAGCATGCCGAGCAAGGCGATGATGACGGTCAAGCCGGCGAACAGCACCGCCCGCCCCGAGGTGTCGATCGCGGTGACGACCGCCGACTCCGGATCGAGCCCGGCGTGGAGTCCTTGGCGGTAGCGGGTCACGACGAACAGCGCGTAGTCGATGCCGACGCCGACTCCGATCATCGTCGCCAGCGTCGTCGCGAAGCTCTGCAACGGATAGAAGTGAGTGAGTAACCCGATGATGGGCAGACCGACCGCGATCCCGGCCAGCGCGACCGCGATCGGCAACGCCATCGCGAGCACCGACCCGAACGCGATCAGGAGGATCACGATCGCGGCGAGGATGCCGATGCCCTCACCCGACAGCGACGGCCGCTCCGACTGCTCGATGAGTTGGCCGCCGAGCTTCACCGCGAGCTGTGCGGTCGTGTGATCCTCCGCGAGCTTGATCATCTGCGAGCCGACGGAGTTGGGAATGTTCTGGGCCTTGTCGTCGAGTTGCGCGTTCGCCAGCGCGATGGTGCCCGATTGCGATATCCCGCCCGGAGTCGTGAACGGATCACTCACGGCCGTGACGTGCGGGACCTGCTCGAGCGCCGCGATGAACGCGTTCGCCTGTTGCCGGACCGTCGCGTCACGCATCGACGGCGAGCCGTGGAAGACGACCTGCACGGTGTCGCCCGACTCGGCCTTGAAGTTGGCCGCGAGCAGGTTGGCGGCGCGGGTCGACTCCGTGTTCGGGGCGCTGAAGTTCGTGGTGAAGTTCGTGCCCAGTGCCGAGCTCAGCACGTTGACGCCGATGAGCGCGGCCAGCCAGAGTCCGACGACGAGGCGCCGGCGCCTGTAGCAAAAGCCGGCGAGCGCGCGAAGCGACATGAGATCGACCTCCGGGGGGACTTGTCGGGTCAACCTACTCGGCGGTGCGAGCTAATCCGGATCGCTCACTCGACCAGCGCGTTCGCGAGCTCGCGCCAGGCGGCGCGCGGCATCTGGTCGTCGGGCGGGATCACCTGGATGCACACATGATCGGCGCCCGCCTCGCGCATCAGAGACACTCGCCGCGCGACGTCGTCGATGCCGCCCCACGCGACGATGGCGTCGACGAGCCGGTCGCTGCCCTTGTCGGCGAAGTCGTCGTCGGTGAATCCGAGGTCGCGGAGATTGTTCGTGTAGTTCGGCAGGTTCACGTAGACGGCCGTGTGGCGGCGCGCCGTCTCGCGTGCGGTCGACGCGTTGTCGTCGAGCACGACCGCGAGCTCTACCGCGATGGTCGGGCCCGGCCCGAGAACTTCGCGGGCCCGGGTGACGTGCTCGGGTGGAACGAAGTACGGGTGTATGCCCGCGGCGCGATCGCGCGCGAGGCGGAGCATTCGCGGCCTGAGTGCGGCGAGCACACGCGCGTCGGCGGGATACGGACTCGCGGCACCGTCGAGCGCGTCGAGGTACTCGACCATCTTCGAATACGGCTTCTGGTAGCGACCGGGGTTCTGATGATCGATGAGCGGTGCGTGACTCACGCCCAACCCGAGCAGGAAACGTCGCTGCCACTCGATTTCCCACGACTCGCGCCGCGCCGCGACCTCCGCGGGATCGTGCATCCAGATGTTGAGGATGCCTGTCGCGACAGCGGCGCGGGCCGTCGAGCGCAGGAGCAGCTCGACGGACCCGAGAACGTCGCCGCCGACATCCGGGATCCAGAGCGCCGAGTAGCCGAGCTCGTCGAGCTCGGCGGCCGTGTCCGCGATCGCACCGGCATCTCCGTAGCGCAGGCTCGCCGACCAGATCCCGATGCCCTCGAGTTGCATGTCAGCTCTGGTCGCGCCAGCGCGCGTTGGCCTCGTCGAAGAGGCGCTGCGTGCGGGTGAAGTCGCGCGGCCGTTCCTCGAACGTGTCGAAGTCCCATTCCGAGCGGTCGACGGTGAAGAAGTCGCCGCCGTAGACATGCAGCGCCACCGCGAAGTCGCGCCTCGTATTCGCGACGGAGTGGATAACGTCGTCGCCCAGGACGAGCACATCGCCGGCTGTGATGTCGCGTCCACCCGCGGCATCCAGGCCGGTGGCGGAACGCCGGTAGAACGCGTTGTCCTCTTGTCCTCCGTACATGCCGATGACGGCCCACATGCGATGCTCGTGCGGGTTGAGGGCCATCCCCGGCGTCCATGCGACGCGCAGGACGGTGAGCTCCGGACCGTTGTGCAGCGTGGAGATGCCGCCGGTGTCAACGGGTCCGAGCGCACCGGCGAGCGTCGACGGGTCTGCCACCAGCTCGTCCAGGACGTCTCGAATCGCGAGCTGCGGTGTGTGCTCGTGGACCGCGGCGTGACACCGGGCGACGATGTCTTCGACGGTGAGCGCCATGACGCGCAGGCTACGCCCGCCGCCGGGTGCCCAAAGGCGCCGCCGTCTCTATTCTCTTGACGTGCCGCCGACCGACCACACCCCGTCGCGAGACGATACGGCGATCACGGGAACCGGGGTGGCGACGATCGCGGGTCCCGGCGTGCCCGCAGTCGCGCCGCCGGCCCCGAGGCTCGGGTATCAGCCGGCGCTCGACGGGCTGCGCGCGCTCGCCGTCCTCGGGATCATCGCGTTCCACCTCGACTACGCATGGGCCCGCGGCTCCTTCCTGGGTGTCGACTTGTTCTTCGTGCTCTCGGGGTTCCTGATCACGACACTCTTGATAACGGAGTGGCGGCGCAGCGCCACGATCGCACTTCGCGCGTTCTGGGGCCGGCGGGCACGTCGCCTGCTGCCGGCCGTCCTGCTCGTACTGGTGCTGGTCGCGGTCTTCACGCGCCTCGAGATCGAGCCCTGGAACCGGGCTGCCATACGGGGCGACGGGATCGCGAGTCTCTTCTATGTTGCGAACTGGCGCTTCATCATCGAGAAGCAGGGTTACTTCGACCTCTTCACAGCCACCTCCCCACTGCGCCACATGTGGAGTCTCGCGATCGAGGAGCAGTTCTACCTCGTCTGGCCGCTCGTCGTCTTCGCCGTGATGCGGGCGGCTCGGGGATCGCTGGGCGTCCTCGCGACCGTCTGCGGCGCGGGGATCTTGGCATCCGCGGCCACGATGGCCGTTGTCTATTCGCCGGACGACACGTCGCGTGCGTATTACGGCACCGACGCTCGCGTGCACACGATTCTCTTCGGCGCGCTGCTCGCGATTCTCTTCGCGAGCTGGCGCCCGAGCGCGGTTGCAATCCGGCGACTCGCGGTCGCGGGCCTCGCGTCGTTTGTGGTCATGCTGTTGGTCTGGCACGTCGCGAGCGGTACGAGCGCGCGCTACTACGAGGGCGGATCGGCCGCGTACGCCGTGCTCGTGTGCATAATCGTTGCCGGTGCGCTCCAACCTGGTGTGCTGCGGAGGCTGCTGTCCGTCCGGCCACTCGTGTGGGTCGGCCGCATCTCGTACGGCTTGTACCTGTTCCACTGGCCGCTGATCGTCTGGCTCGTGCCGACGCGGGTGCACTTGCACGGCCTCCCGTTGAACGCGTTGCGGATCGCGCTGACCTTCGTCGCGGCGACCCTGTCGTTCTATCTCGTAGAGCTGCCCGTCCGCGAGCGGCGGCTGCCCTCGTGGCCGTGGACACGTCGTACCGCGACCGCGCCGGCGATTCGCGAGCGCCGCATCGTCCGTTGGCTCGCGCTGCCTGCCATCGGCCTCACCGTCGCGATCGTCTTCGCGTCGAGCACCGGCGCCACCGCCGCTCCGAGCTACTTGAGTGGGAGCAAGACCCCGACGTTCAGCCTGCCCGTGCGTGCGGATCACCCGGGCGTGACCAACGTGACCTTCCCCGTCCCGAAGATCAACTTCATCTGGGGCTTCGGCGATCCGTTGTTCTGCGGTACGCCGAGGCCGAGCGAGACGCGCGAGGCCGACGACGAGGCGAGGAAGCTCGGCGCGCCGGTGTTCTCCCGATCGCCTGCGGGGATGCGCATCCTGCTGCTCGGCGATTCCACGGCGTGCAGCCTGTTCCCGGGCCTGAAGGCCGTGGGCGACGAGGTGGACGCGACGGTCGCGCAAGCCGCGGTGTTCGGCTGCGGCATGGCGAGCGGGGAGATCACCACGACGAGGGGTGAGCAGATCACACCCCACAGCGATCGCTGCCCAGCAATGGTCGAAGCCGCCCAGGTTCCCGCGATTGCCGCGATGCGCCCCGATGTCGTGATCTGGATGAGCATCTGGGAGAAGTCGGATGTGATCGCGGGCGGCCGAACACTCGTGTCGGGTACCCCCGAGGGCGATGCAGAGATGTTGCGGCGGATGGACGCCGAGCTGACACGCGTCACCGCGTTCGGGGCCAAGGTGTTGCTGATCACCGACGCCGCGCCGGCGCCGAACGACGCGGACGGCGCGTCCAACACGAGCAACGCCGTTGACGACGCGAGCTACGCGCGCCTCGACAGCATCAATCGTCGGTTCGCGGCGAGGCACCCCGGCCAGGTCGAGTTGGTCAGCCTGGCCGGCGGGCTCTGCCCGAAGGGTCCTCCGTGCCCCGAGAGGATCGATGGCATTCGTATGCGACCCGACGGCCGCCACTTCAGCCCGACCGCGGCCGCCATCGAGGCGCACGAGCTCATGCCGCAGATCGTCGCTCTGACCGCGCCGTAGCCCGCGCCCGCACCGGCGCGATCGCCCGGTGAGGGTGAGGCGACCATCCCGAGACTCTTGTGTAGTTCCGTCGATGGTGTCGGGGACCTGACCAACTCGCCGACGGCGAGCGCGACGGTCCGCAACACGGCAAGCTCCGTCTGTAGGTTTGCTGACAATGATCTGAGCCGCAACTGGGGGTGTTCCTATGTCGGAACGAGGTCGGATCGCGTTCGCCGAGGCGATCGGCACGCTGATACTCGTCGTCGGCGGCCCGGGAACCGCCGTGCTCGCGACGGGAGGGTTCTTTTCGACCGGCTCGGTCGGGGTGCTCGGTATCGCGCTCGCGTTCGGTTTGAGCCTCCTGTGCGCGGCGTACGCGATCGGCTCCATCTCCGGTTGCCACATCAATCCGGCGGTGACGGCGGGACTCTGGGTGCTCGGCAAGACGAAGAGCGGCGATGTCCCCTTCTACATGGGCGGACAGGTCGTCGGCGGTCTCGTCGGCGCGCTGATCATCTTCGTGATCGCGAACAGCCACTCGGGCTTCAGCGCGAAGGCGAGCGGCTTCGCGTCGAACGGCTACGGCCGCCACTCACCGGGCGGCTTCGATCTCGGTGCCGTGATCGTCATGGAGATCGTGTTCACTGCGCTGTTCGTATTCGTCATCGCGAGCACGAGCCGGAAGTCGATGTCGCCGGGGTTCACGGGCATCACCGTCGGCCTGATGCTGACGCTCATTCACCTGATCACGATTCCCGTCGACAACACCTCGGTGAATCCGGCGCGCAGCCTCGCGACCGCGGTGTTCCAGCACACCTGGGCCCTTTCACAGCTGTGGGTGTTCATCGTCTTCCCGCTGATCGGGGGCGTGCTGGGCGGGTTCCTTTGGAAGGCGCTCGTACCGGCCGCCGACGCGTAGTACGCACGCCGTCGGCTCGTTCAGCCGAGCCCGGGAACCTTCGTGGCCGTCGCACCGAGCTGTTCGACGCGCTCGGGCTCCCAACCGTTCGCGGGCAATGAGCACGTGACGCCGTCGATGCCGCTCTCCATGATCGACGTGAGGCGCTCGCCGACCTCGTCGGCGTCTCCCCAAACGAGCATGTCGAGTATCTGGTCTCGCATCGCCGCGTCCATGGACTCGACGTCGAGCCCGCGGCCGGAGAGGAACTTCACGATTTCGTGGTACGCGCCATCGTGGGTGTCCGCGATGCAGACGTTGATATGGCGACTGACCGTGATCTCGGACCGATCGCGGCCCAATCGTTCGCAGTGCGCGGCCAGAGCATCGAGCTTGCGTGGCACCTCGGCGGCCGGTGCCGTCAAGTTCGACTCATCGGCGTACTGCGCGACGAGCCGCAGCGTCTTCTTCTCGCCGCTGCCTCCGATCATCACGGGGATGCGGCTGATCGGCGCGGGCTGATTGATCGCGTCCTTCGTTCGGTAGTACGCACCCTCGAAGGTCGGCCGCTCGTCGCGCAGCATCGGAAGGATGATCTGCAGCGCCTCCTCGAGCTTCTCGAACCGATCGGAGAACGTCCCGAACTCGAATCCGAGCCCCTCGTGCTCCACGTCGAACCAGCCGGCACCGATCCCGAGCTGCGCGCGCCCGTTCGAGACGATGTCGAGTGTGGTGACGATCTTCGCGAGCAGCGTCGGGTTTCGATACGTGTTGCCCGTCACGAGCGCGCCGAGCCGTACGTGGCTCGTCTCCCGTGCGAGCGCGGCCAGCGTGGTGTAGCACTCGAGCATGTAGTTCGTCGGCGGGCCCAGGATGGGCAACTGGTAGAAGTGATCCATCACCAGCACCGTGTCGAAGCCGGAACGGTCGGCGGCGACGGCCTGCGCCGCGACCCGCTCGAACAACCCGGCCGCATCCACACCCGGATAGTTGAAATTCGGAATCTGGTAGCCGAGCCTCGTCATCGCATCCTCTTTCCGTCCGTCGTCCGACCGGCAATCTCTCACGCGTGCTCACCGGTTTGCACGCGTGCGGCCGGTGAGGGGGAGGTGACACCGGCCGGTCACGCGCTCGGGCCGCTCCGTGACGCGTCCGGCGCCGGTTTCGGGTAGAAAAGCGCGCATGACTCTCGTGCATCGCGTGCTCTTCCCTACGCCCATCGGTTCGCTCCAGGAGTACGTGAAGGCGCGCGGCGGCGTGGGTCTCACGGCCGCTCGAGATCGGAGTCCCGAGGAGATCATCTCGACGCTCGAGGCGTCGGGGCTGCGAGGCCGCGGGGGCGCGGGCTTCCCGACGGGCCGTAAGTGGCGGACCGTGCGCGACTACTGCTCGAACTTCGAACGCACTTCAGTCGTCGTGAATGCGGCGGAAGGAGAGCCGGGCACCTTCAAGGATCGCACCATCATTCGCAACGATCCGTATCAGGTTCTCGAGGGTGCGCTCATCGCGGCGCACACGTTGCGGGCCGAGCACGTGATCATCGCGACGAAGCGCTCGTTTGCCGCCGAAGTTGCCCGCCTGCACGACGCGATCGACGAGATAAAGAACGCGGGTTGGACCGACGGTGTTTCGATCGAGGTATACGAGGGGCCCAAGGAATATCTGTACGGCGAGGAGACGGCACTCCTGGAGACACTCGACGGCCGGTATCCCTTCCCCCGGATCGCCCCGCCTTACCGGCGCGGCGTCGATGAGGTCGTCGAGTCTCCCGCCGACCTGGGGACCGAGAGCGGGCTCTCGGCCCACGTGGAAATGGCGGGCCCCACCGGCGACACCGACGCTCCTCCGACCCTCGTCGACAACGTCGAGACCTTGGCCAACGTGGCGCGCATCGTCGCGCGCGGCGCGGAATGGTTCCGGACGGAGGGCACCGAGCAGTCGCCGGGCACGATCGTGTGCACCGTCACCGGCTCGACGCAACACCAAGGCGTCGGTGAGGTGGTCATGGGCACCGCGCTCGGCGACGTGATCGAGGCCATCGGCGGTGGTGCGCGCCCGGGGCGACGGATCCGGGCCGTGCTCCCCGGTGTTT
>Ga0335085_10009623_pt1 | contig 14564 bp, 13 predicted proteins | sample Lox_Sample_45_FD_206712 | JGI IMG/M metagenome (GOLD analysis project Ga0335085, IMG submission 206712) | Soil microbial communities from Loxahatchee National Wildlife Refuge, Florida, United States - Lox_Sample_4.5 | ecosystem: Environmental > Terrestrial > Soil > Wetlands | place: USA...
ACGCGAGGCCGACGAGGCGGCGCTGCGGGATGCGGGTGCGCGAACCGGCCTCGCCCTCCTTGGCCTCGCGCGCCACGTCCTCCCGTCCTCGGGGGCGGCCCGGGCCATCGCCACCTTCCGGGCGCCGTGAAGGTCGAGGGCCCCGGGGTCGGGCCCCGCCGTTCCACGTGGAACATCGGCGGCCGGGGGCGCCACCCGGCCGGAGGTTGTTCCACGTGGAACACCGTGTCAGACCGGAGGGGCACGATGCAGCCCGCACCGCGGCCCTTCCGGCCGCCACGGGAGTCCACGACTTGAGCACGACGGGAGGGGGACTGCCCCCCATCGAAGCGGGTTCCATGAGCCGCATCCTCACCATCGCGAACCAGAAGGGCGGCGTGGGGAAGACCACCACCGCCGTCAACCTCGCGGCCTCGCTCGCGTCCGCCGAGCGCCGCACGCTCCTCGTGGACGTCGATCCCCAGGGCAACGCCGGGTCCGCCCTGGGCGTCCGCAGGGACGACTCCGACCGCTCCATCTACGAGGTCCTCCTCGACGGCATGCCGCTCGCCGAGGCGGTGCGGAAGACCGAGCTCAAGTTCCTCGACCTCGTGCCGGCCTCCCAGCATCTCGTGGGAGCGGAGCTCGAGCTCGCGGGCGTGGAGGGCCGGGAGTACCGCCTGAAGCACGCGGTGGACCCGATCGCCTCCTCGTACGAGTACGTGGTCATCGACTGCCCACCGTCGCTCGGGCTCCTCACGGTGAACGGCCTCGTCGCCGCCCAGGGGGTGATGATCCCGCTCCAGTGCGAGTACTACGCGCTCGAGGGGCTCGCGGACGTGCTCAAGACCATCGAGCTCGTGCGGGCCTCGGCCAACCCCGGGCTCGTCGTGGACGGCATCGTCCTCACCATGTTCTCGCCCAACAACCTCGCCAACCAGGTGGCCGAGGAGATCCGCAAGACCTTCAACGACCAGGTGTTCCAGACCGTCATCCCGCGCAACGTGAAGCTCTCGGAGGCTCCCAGCCACGGGAAGCCGGTCCTTCTCTACGACGTGGCGTCGAAGGGCTGCCAGAGCTACCTCGAGCTCGCCCGCGAGGTCACCCTGCGAGCCGGCGCCATCGAAGGAGGCGTCTCGTGACCGACAAGCGCCGGCCCGCCCTCGGCCGCGGCATGGCCGCCCTCCTCGGGAACGCGCCGCCGCCCGGGTCGGCCGTGGTGACGCCCATCGCTGGCCGGACCCTGCTCACCCTCCCCGTGGAGGCCATCGAGCGGAGCGCCGGCCAGCCGCGCAAGCGCTTCGACGAGGCGAGGCTCGAGGAGCTGGCCGCGTCCATCCGCGAGCACGGCGTCGTCGAGCCCATCCTCGTGCGGCGCCACGGCGCGCGCTACCGCATCGTGGCCGGAGAGCGCCGCTGGCGTGCCGCCCAGCGGGCCGGGCTGCAGGAGATCCCGGCCGTCGTGCGCGACGCCTCGGACCGGCAGGCCTTCGAGCTCGCGCTCGTGGAGAACCTCCAGCGCGCCGACCTCAACCCCATCGAGGAGGCCGAGGCCTACGAGGTGCTGTCCGAGCAGGGCCTCACCCAGGAGGACGTCGCGAGGCGGATCGGGAAGGACCGCTCCACCGTGGCGAACGCTCTCCGGCTCCTGAAGCTTCCGGAGGACGTGCGCGATCTCGTGCGTGAGGGCGCGCTCGACATGGGCCACGCCCGGGCCATCCTCGGCCTCGAGGGTGCAGAGGAGATGCGCCGCGTGGCGCAGCGGGCGGTCAGGGAGGAGCTCTCGGTGCGGAGCACCGAGGCGCTCGTCCGCGAGCGGACGCGAAAGGCGCCCGCGAGGAAGGCGGGTCCGCAGGTGTCGCAGGCTTCCCTACGCGATCTGGGCAACCGCCTGCAGCGCCGGCTGGGGGCCCGCTGCAGGGTGGTTCCCAGATCCGCGGTCGCGGGCCGGATCGAGATCGATTACACCTCGCTCGACGAGCTCGACGGAATACTCGCCAGGATCGGCGCGTAGTGAGACCGTTCACGCTCGGGAGGCGGCGGGCGCCCGCAGGGGCGACCCGCTGCCAGGACCTGGAGCAGGATGTCGATCTGGAGCAAGCTGCGGGACGAGGCGAACGCGCCGGTCCGGGCGCTCGACGCGCCCAGGGCGATCCCCGCCATGCCCACGCAAGAGGAGCCGAGAACCATGGCCATGCTGAAGCGAGAGGAATTCCCCTCCCTCCCCAACCCCAGCGGCGAGCTCAACGCGCTGCTCGGGCGAGGCTCGGAGTTCGAGGGCAAGCTGACGTTCGAGGGGACCGTCCGCATCGACGGGAAGTTCACGGGGACCATCATCACGAACGACGTGCTCGTGGTCGGCGAGGGCGCCAAGATCGCAGCCGAGATCAGCTGCGGGTCGATCGTCGTCCACGGCGAGATCGTCGGGGACGTCCGCGCCAAGAACGCCATCGAGCTTCACCACCCGGCGCGGGTGAAGGGCAACATGGAGGCGCCCTCCCTCATGATCGAGAAGGGCGTCATGTTCGAGGGCCAGTGCAAGATGGAGGGCGTGACCGCGCCCAAGTCCGCGCCGTCGCCGGCTCCGGTCTCCGCGGTGAAGTAGCGGCGAGCCCCGGCCCTTCGCGAAGGCCGCAGCCCGGAACGCACGAGGGCGGGCCGATGGCCCGCCCTCGTCGCGTGCGCGGCCATGCCGGCTCTAGCTGACCTTCACCTGGATGCTGCGCGGCTTCGCCTCGGGGCGCTTCGGCACGAACACGTTCAGCACGCCATGCTTCGACTCGGCGTGGATCTTCTCTCCGTCCACCGTGCCCGGCAGCGAGAACGAGCGGGTGAAGGTGCCGTAGGCGAGCTCGATGCGGTGGTAGTTCTGCCGCTGCTCCTCGCGCTCGAGCTTCCTTTCGCCCTTCAGCGTGATGACGCCGTTCTCGAAGCGGATGTCCACGTCCTTCGGGTCGACGCCGGCGAGCTCGAAGCGGAGCGTGAAGCCCTCGCCGTCCTCGTAGACGTCGGCGGCCGGAGTCCAGCCCACCGACTCGCCAGCGCGGAAGTTCCGGTCGTCGAGGAGCCTGGACATCTCGTCCTGCAGCCTCACCATGTCTCGATACGGTTCCCAACGGGTCAGGATCGCCATGTATTCGTTCCTCCTTTTTGCAGACGGAAGGTAAGTCTGGCTGCCGAGCTGTCAAACGCGACCTAACCCTCGGTACTAAGGGACGAATCGCCTTGACGCACCGATGCGGGGCGTGTTAGGAGGCGGGCCCCTTATGCTCACTGGCTCCATCGCGCGGCGGTACGCCAAGGCCCTGTTCGGACTCGCGATCGAGCAGGACCGGGTCGAGCCCTGGTCGGATGCGCTGGTCGCCCTGAACTCCGCGGTGGAGCGGTCCCCGGACCTCGGCGAGGTGCTCTCGAACCCGATCTACTCGAGGGAGCAGCGGCAGGAGATCGTGAAGCGCCTCGCCTCTGCGCTGAAGCTCGACGCCGCGCCCGCGAGCCTGCTCTTCCTCCTCTCCGACAGGAACCGCCTCGGCCACCTCGGCGCGATGGTGCGCGCGTTCCGCGAGCTCGCCGACGAGAAGCTCGGCCGCGTGCGGGCACAGGTCACGACCGCGGTGGCGCTCGAGGCGCCGGCCGAGAGATCACTCGCGGAGAAGCTGGCCCGGGCGACGGGCACGAAGATCATCGTGGAGCGCGCCGTCGATCCCGCGCTGCTCGGCGGCGTGGTGGCCCGGGTCGGCTCGTTCGTCTACGACGGCTCCGTGAGAACCCAGCTCGAGGCCCTGCGCCGCGAGCTCAAGCGTTAGACCTTCACGAAAGCGCAGCAGGGCAACGGGGAGCGAATCGATGGAAATCCGCGCCGACGAGATCAGCCGCATCATCCGCGAGCAGATCAAGGACTACGGCAAGAAGGTGGACGTCGCCGAGACCGGCTCGGTGCTCTCCCAGGCGGACGGCGTGGCCCGCATCTACGGCCTGGCCGGTGCGGCGGCCGGCGAGCTGCTCGAGTTCCCGGGCGGCGTGCGCGGCCTCGTCCTCAACCTCGAGGAGGACAACGTCGGCGCCGCCATCATGGGCGAGTACGAGCACATCCGCGAGGGCGACCCGGTGAAGCGCACCGGGAAGATCGCGGAGGTCCCGGTGGGGGAGGAGCTGCTCGGCCGCGTGGTCGACGGGCTCGGCAACCCCATCGACGGCCGCGGCCCGGTGAAGGCCAAGGAGACTCGCAAGATCGAGCTCAAGGCGCCCGGCATCGTGAAGCGGAAGAGCGTCCACGAGCCGATGCAGACCGGCCTCAAGGCCATCGACGCCCTCGTCCCCATCGGGCGCGGCCAGCGCGAGCTCATCCTGGGCGACCGCCAGACCGGGAAGACCGCCGTGGCGGTGGACACGATCATCAACAACAAGGGCCAGAACCTGCACTGCTTCTACGTCGCCATCGGGCAGAAGCAGTCCACGGTGGCCCGCGTGGTCCACAAGCTCCAGCAGGCCGGCGCGATGGACTACACGACCGTCGTCGCCGCGAACGCCTCCGACCCGGCGCCGATGCAGTACCTCGCCCCGTACACCGGCGTGACCATGGCGGAGTACTTCCGCGACACCGGCAAGCACGCGCTCATCGTCTACGACGACCTATCGAAGCAGGCGGTCGCGTACCGCCAACTCTCGCTGCTCCTCCGCCGTCCGCCCGGCCGGGAGGCTTACCCGGGCGACGTCTTCTACCTCCACAGCCGCCTGCTCGAGCGCGCCGCCAAGCTGTCCGACAAGGAAGGGGGCGGCTCGCTCACCGCCCTGCCCATCATCGAGACCCAGGCGGGCGACGTCTCCGCCTACATCCCCACGAACGTCATCTCCATCACCGACGGTCAGATCTTCCTCGAGACGAACCTCTTCTACCAGGGCGTCCGTCCGGCCATCAACGTGGGCATCTCGGTGTCGCGCGTCGGCGGCGCCGCCCAGGTGAAGGCGATGAAGCAGGTCGCCGGCATGCTGAAGCTCGAGCTCGCCCAGTACCGCGAGCTGGCGGCCTTCGCCCAGTTCGGCTCCGACCTCGACAAGGCCACCCAGGAGACGCTGGCCCGAGGCGAGCGCATGGTGGAGGTGCTGAAGCAGGGTCAGTACTCGCCGATGCCAGTGGAGAAGCAGGTGGTCCAGATCTACGCCGCAACCCAGAAGGACGAGAACGGCCAGAACTGGATCCGGGCGGTGCCGGTGGACGACGTCACCCGCTACATGCACGAGCTGCTCGAGTTCCTGGACGGCCGCCACGCCGAGATCTCGAAGTCCATCGCCGAAAAGAAGGCGCTCGACGACGGCATTCGCAAGTCGCTCGACGCGGCCCTCCGCGAGTTCGCCGGCATCTTCAAGACCGCTGCGGCCTGACGGGATAGCCGAAGGAGCCCTCGTGCCCTCGCTGCGCGACATCCGCACCCGGATCGGCTCGGTGAAGTCCACCCACCAGATCACGAAGGCCATGAAGATGGTGTCGGCCGCGAAGCTCAGGCGCGCCCAGGACGCCATCCTGAAGACGCGGCCGTACGCCCAGCTCCTCCAGCAGGCCCTGTCCCGGGTGGCCGCGCGCGCCTCCGAGGAGGCCAAGACCGAGGCGAGGGAGCTGGTGGCGGCCGACCTCGGCGTGCACCCGCTTCTCGTGGCTCGCGAGCAGAAGACGGCGGAGATCGTGGTGATCACGAGCGACCGCGGCCTGGCCGGCGGGTTCAACTCCAACATCGCCCGGCGCACGCAGCGGTTCATCGTCGAGAACGCCGATCGCTTCTCGCGCGTCGACATCGCCACGATCGGGCGCAAGGGCCGCGACTACTTCAAGGCCCGCAAGATCGAGATGCGCAAGGACTGGGCGGGCGTGCACTCGGGCCTCGCGTATCAGAAGGCCGAGGAGATCGCCCGCGAGTACTCCGAGCGATACGTGGCGGGCGAGGTCGACGCGGTATTCCTCTGCTACAACGAGTTCAAGAGCGCCATCTCCCAGAAGCCGGTGGTGTTCCAGCTCCTCCCCATCGAGACCCCCGAGCCGGTGCCCGGCCAGGCGGTGATCGACTTCAAGTACGAGCCATCGCGGGACGGGCTCCTGCGGGAGCTGCTTCCCAAGCACGTGGCGATGCAGGTGTGGCGGGCGCTCCTCGAGTCGGCTGCCTCGGAGCACGGCGCCCGCATGAGCGCGATGGAGAGCGCCACCAAGAACGCCGAGGAGATCATCACCCTCCTCACCCTCCAGTACAACCGGGCGCGCCAGGCCGCCGTCACGAAGGAGTTGATGGAGATCGTGAGCGGCGCCGAGGCGCTCAAGTAGAAGCACCCGGAAAGGAAACGAAGAGTCCATGGCCACCGCCACCGCCGCCGCGAAGCAGGGCAAGATCACGCAGATCATCGGCCCCGTCGTCGACGTGGAATTCCCGCCCGGCGCCCTGCCCGAGATCTACACCGCGCTCTCCGTCACGAACCCCGGCATCGATGCCCGGCCCGACAACCTCGTCATCGAGGTGGCCGGGCACCTCGGCGAGAACACCGTTCGCTGCGTGGCCATGGACTCCACCGAGGGCCTGGTTCGTGGCATGACGGCAAAGGACACCGGCGCCCCCATCAAGATGCCCGTCGGCAAGGAGGTGCTGGGCCGCATCCTCAACGTGGTGGGCGAGCCGGTGGACGAGCGCGGGCCCGTGACCGCCACGAAGCACCTCCCCATCCACCGCGCGCCCCCCAAGCTGGTCGACCAGAACGTGAAGATCGAGGCGTTCGAGACCGGCATCAAGGTCATCGACCTCCTCGCGCCCTACCTGCGCGGCGGCAAGATCGGCCTCTTCGGCGGCGCCGGCGTGGGCAAGACGGTGCTCCTCCAGGAGCTCATCGGAAACGTGGCGAAGGCGCGCGGAGGCTTCTCGGTGTTCGCCGGCGTGGGCGAGCGCACGCGCGAGGGCAACGACCTCTACCACGAGATGATCGAGTCGGGCGTCATCAACAAGGACGACCTGTCGAAGAGCCAGTGCGTGCTCGTCTACGGGCAGATGAACGAGCCGCCCGGCGCGCGGGCTCGCGTCGGGCTCTCCGCGCTCGCCATCGCCGAGTACTTCCGCGACGAGGAGGGGCTCGACATGCTCCTCTTCATCGACAACATCTTCCGCTTCACCCAGGCGGGCTCCGAGGTGTCGGCGCTCCTCGGCCGCATCCCCTCCGCCGTCGGTTACCAGCCCACGCTCTCCACCGAGATGGGCGAGCTCCAGGAGCGCATCACCTCCACGCAGAAGGGCGCCATCACCTCGGTGCAGGCCATCTACGTGCCCGCCGACGACCTCACCGACCCGGCGCCCGCAACCGCCTTCGCCCACCTCGACGCCACCACCGTGCTGAGCCGCAAGCTGACCGAGATCGGCATCTACCCGGCGGTCGACCCGCTCGACTCGACGAGCCGCATCCTCGACCCCCTGGTCGTCGGCCAGGAGCATTACGGCGTCGCTCGTCAGGTGCAGGAGATCCTGCAGCGCTACAAGGACCTCCAGGACATCATCGCCATCCTCGGGATGGACGAGCTCTCCGAGGACGACAAGCTCAGCGTGGCCCGCGCCCGCAAGATCCAGCGGTTCCTCTCCCAGCCGTTCTTCGTCGCCACCCAGTTCACCGGGAACGAGGGCAAGTACGTGAAGCTCCCCGACACGATCCGCGGATTCAAGGAGATCGTGGACGGCAAGCACGACGACCTTCCCGAGCAGGCCTTCTACATGGTGGGCGGCATCGAGGAGGCGGTGGAGAAGGCGAAGAAGCTCGCCGCGGGGTGACCATGGCCCTCACTCTCGACATCGTGACGCCGGAGCGCAGGGTCCTCTCGGTGAGCTGCGACGAGGTGCGCGCCCCCGGCGCGTCGGGAGGCTTCGGGGTCCGGCTCGATCACGAGCCGTTCATGACCTCGCTCGAGCCTGGCCCGCTCATCTACGTCGAGGGTGGCAACGAGCACCGTTACGCCGTCGGCGGCGGCTTCTTCCAGGTCGCCGACAACCACGTGATCGTGCTCGCCGACACCGCCGAGTCGGCCGCCGACATCGACGTCGAGCGGGCCCGGCGCGCCTTCGAGGAGGCGCAGAACCGCGTGCTCGCCATGACCGAGCAGGACGAGCGTTACTCCGAGGAGGCCGCCCGGTTGAGGCGCGCCACCGCCCGGATGCGGGTCGCCGGAGGTTAGCAACGCGAGGGTCCCCGAAGGCCCCGGAACCAGGGGTCTTCGCGACCGCCTGGCCGCACTTATCGTGAAGTCGGGTCGAGCCGCGTCACGGCCTCATCCCCTTGAAACCCAAGGGGAAAGCTGCTAGAACCTCCCGTCGCTCCCGGCCGCAGCTCCCTCCGAAGACCCGAGGCCAGCGGGCGACTCCTGCCATGGCCGAAGAAACGCTCCCGCCCGCACCGCCCGACCTGCCTGCCGAGGCCCCGCCGCCCGGCGGAGACGGCCACCGCCCGCAGGTCAAGATCGAGCACGAGATGCGCGAGTCGTACCTCGCGTACTCGATGTCCGTCATCGTCGGCCGCGCGCTGCCCGACGTGCGCGACGGCCTGAAGCCGGTGCACCGGCGCATCCTGTACGCGATGCACACCGAGGGGCTCCAGTACAACAAGCGCTACTCGAAGTGCGCGGGCGTGGTCGGCGAGGTGTTGAAGAAGTATCACCCGCACGGTGACAGCGCCGTCTACGACGCGCTCGTACGTCTGGCCCAGGACTGGAACCTCCGCTACCCGCTCATCGACGGCCAGGGCAACTTCGGCTCGGTGGACGGCGACCCCCCGGCCGCCTACCGCTACACCGAGGCGCGCCTCGACCGCCTCGCCGACTTCCTCCTCGCCGACATCGAAAAGGAGACGGTGGACTACGGGCCCAACTTCGACGACTCGACGCTCGAGCCGAAGGTGATGCCCACACGCTTCCCGAACCTGCTCGTCAACGGGAGCGCGGGGATCGCGGTGGGGATGGCCACCAACATCCCGCCCCACAACATGGGCGAGGTGATCGACGCGGTCGTCCACCTCGTGGACCACCCCAGGGCGACGGTAGCCGATCTCATGCGCCACGTGCCGGGCCCGGACTTCCCCACGTCGGGGATCATCCTCGGCACGGACGGCATCCGCTCCGCCTACGAGACGGGCCGCGGCACCGTGCAGGTGCGGGCACGGGCCGCGATCGAGGTGCAGCCGCGCACCGAGCGCGAGTCCATCGTCGTCACCGAGATCCCGTACCAGGTCAACAAGGCGAAGCTCGTCGAGCACATCGCCGAGCTGGTGCGCGACAAGAAGATCGAGGGCATCTCCGACCTGCGCGACGAGTCCTCCCGCGAGGGCATGCGCATCGTGGTGGAGCTGAAGCGCGATGCCATCGCCCAGGTGGTGCTCAACAACCTCTACGCCCACACGGCGATGCAGACCGGCTTCGGCGTCATCCTTCTCGCCATCGACGCTGGCCAGCCCCGCATCCTCGGGCTGAAGGAGCTCCTCGAACGCTTCGTCGCCCACCGGCGCGACGTGGTGACCCGCCGCACGCGCCACGAGCTCCGGAAGTCCAGGGAGCGCGAGCACGTCCTGCTCGGCCTGCAGATCGCGCTCGACCACATCGACGAGATCATCGAGCTCGTCAAGAAGGCCCCGGACCGCGACGCCGCCCGGGAAGGGCTCGTGGCCCGATTCGGGCTCTCCGAGATCCAGGCGAGGGCCATCCTGGAGATGCAGCTCCAGCGCCTGACCGGCCTCGAGCGCCAGAAGATCCTGGACGAGCTCGCCGAGGTGCAGAAGCTCATCGGCCGCCTGAAGGAGATCCTGGCCTCCGAGAAGGTGCTCATGGAGGTCATCGTCGGAGAGCTCCGCGAGGTGAAGCAGCTCTTCGGCGACGCGCGGAGGACGGAGATCCGGGGCGCCGCCGCCGACCTCGCCACCGAGGACCTCATCGCCGAGGAGGAGATGGTGGTCACGGTCTCGCACCTCGGCTACGTGAAGCGGAACCCGGTGTCGCTCTACCGGGCCCAGCGGCGCGGCGGGAAGGGGAAGACCGGCGCCTCCGCCCGCGACGAGGACTTCCTGGAGGCGCTGTTCGTCGCGTCCACCCACAGCTACCTCCTCGTCTTCTCCAACCGGGGCCGGTGCTACTGGCTGAAGGTGCACGAGATCCCGCAGGCCGGCCGCTCCGCCCGCGGGAAGCCGATCGTGAACCTCGTGCACCTCGCGCAGGGCGAGAAGGTGGCCGCCATCCTGCCGGTTCGCCGCCTGCCCGAGCCGCCCCAGAACGGCGCCTCCGAGGGTGACGAGGCCGCCGAGACCCCCGCTGCGACCCCGGCCCCCGCCGCCACGCCCGCCCCAGGCGGCGAGCCGGCCCCGCACGTCTTCCTGGCGACGCGCCAGGGCACCATCAAGAAGACGCGGCTCGATCAGTTCGCCCGGCCGCGGGCGGCCGGCATCATCGCCATCGGCATCGACGAGGGCGACGAGCTCATCAGCGCCCAGCTCACCGAGGGGGCGAGCCACGTGCTCCTCTCCACCGCCCAGGGCATGGCCATCCGCTTCGAGGAGTCCGACGTCAGGGCCATGGGTCGCGGTGCACGGGGCGTGAAGGGCATCACCCTCGAGCAGGGCGACGAGGTGGTGGCCGCCGAGGCGCTGCCCGAGGTGGAGGGGGTCGAGGCCCCGACCATCCTGACCGTCACCGCCAACGGGTACGGCAAGCGGACGCAGCTCTCCGAGTACCGGGTCACCGGTCGCGGCGGCAAGGGAATCATCACCATCAAGACCACCGAGCGGAACGGGCCGGTCGTATCGGCCTCGGCGGTGACCGACGCCGAGGAGGTGATGATCATCACCAACAAGGGCATGCTCATCCGCATGCCGGCGAAGGGGATCAGCGTCATCGGCCGCAACACCCAGGGCGTCCGGCTCATCGCGCTCGAGTCCAAGGACGAGCAGGTGGTGGGCGTGGCCCGCGTGGCGGAGACCACCGCCGCCGCTGGCGAGGCCGGTGTGCGCGAGGATCCAGGCGGCAATGCTCCGGTGGAGACCGCGGCGGAGGACGAGGGCGCCGAGAGCGAGAGCGAGGGCGAGGGCGGGAACGGCGGAGGCGGCGGCGAGCCGGGGCCGGAGAGCGGCGCATGAGAGGCGCGGCGGCTCTCCTTCGAGCCGCAGCGCTCCTCGGGATGGCCGCCCTTGCGGCCTGCGGGGGCCCGGCCCGGCGCCTCGAGCAGGCCAACGGCCGGCGCGTTGCGGGCGATCCGAAGGGCGCGCTCCAGGCCTACAAGGCCGTCCTCGCCGACCTCGGCGAGGGGCCGCTGCCCGCGTCCGACGGGGCGGTGCGCACGAAGGCGCTGCGCGCGGCGGGCGACGTCTCCTACCTCGAGCTCGGCGACTACACCGGCGCGATCTCGTACTACCGGCGGATCATCTCCACGGCGCCCGGCACGCGCGAGGCCCGCGAGGCCCGGATCGTCATCGGCGACATCTACAAGGAGCGCTTCCAGGACCCGCTCGCCGCCATCGCCCAGTACGCCGACGTCGCCGCCTCCGACGCACCGGAGGCGCCGGCCTACCAGCTCGAGGTCGCGAAGGCCTACCTCGAGCTCGGCAACCGCGAGCAGGCGCGCACCGAGGCCCGCATCCTCAGGGAGCGCTGGCCGACGCATCCGCTCGCCGAGGAGGCCCAGCTGCTCACCGCCCAGGCCTGGTCGCTCGATCACCGGGACGACGAGGCCCTGCGCGCCTTCCAGGCGCTCATCGACAGCCGGCCACGCCCCGAGATCGCAGCGCGGGCTCTCGAGGGCCAGGCCCACATCCACGCCCAGGCGAGCCACTTCGACCGGGCCCTCGAGCTCTACGCCCAGGCCCTGCCGCAGCACCCCAACCCCGAGGCGATCCGCACGGCCATCGAGGCGGTCCGGGAGCGCCGCGACAGGGCCGCCCCGGCGAAGCCCGGCGACCGCGCCGCCGCCTTCGACCACCTCACGAGCAGGACCAGCCCCAGGGAGACGCCATGAAGACCGAGCTGTCCGAGAAGCTGTTCGCGAAAGCGAGCACGCTCTTCCCCGGCGGCGTCAACAGCCCGGTGCGCGCCTTCCGCGGCGTGGGAGGCACGCCTCGATTCATCGCGCGGGGGCGCGGCAGCCATCTCGTGGACGTGGACGGCAACGACTACGTGGACTACGTGCTCTCGTGGGGCCCGCTCATCGTCGGGCACTGCCACCCCGAAGTCATGCGCGAGGTGCAGGACGCCATGAAGGACGGGTCCTCCTTCGGCGCGCCGTCGCCGCGGGAGATCCAGCTCGCCGAGCTGGTCAGGGAGCGCATGCCCTGGGTGGAGAAGATGCGGTTCACCTCGTCCGGGACCGAGGCCACCACCGCCGCCATCCGGGTGGCTCGAGGATTCACGGGCCGTGACGACATCCTGAAGTTCGACGGCTGCTACCACGGCGCCGGCGACGCGCTCCTCGTGAAGGCGGGCTCCGGCGTGGAGACGCTCGGTCTGCCCGACTCGCCAGGCGTGCCCGCGGACCTCGCGAGGCACACGCTCACGCTCCCCTACAACGACCTCGACGCCGCGCGGAAGCTCCTCGCCAGCCACGGGTCGAGGCTCGCCGCGGTGATCATCGAGCCCGTCGTGGGCAACATGGGCGTCCTCGTGCCGAGGCCGGGATACCTCCAGGGCCTGCTCGACCTCTGCCGGTCGGCGGGCGCCCTCCTCATCGTGGACGAGGTCATGACCGGCTTCCGGGTGGGCCCCGGAGGCGCCTGCGGCCTCTACGGCCTGCGTCCGGATCTCGTCACCTTCGGAAAGGTCATCGGGGCTGGCCTGCCGGTCGGCGCCTTCGGTGGCCGGGCGGACGTGATGGACCGTGTGGCGCCGGCCGGGCCCGTCTACCAGGCGGGCACCCTCTCCGGGAACCCGATGGCCATGGCCGCCGGCTTCCGCACGCTCTCGCTCATGGACCGCGCCGCCTACGAGCTCCTGGAATCGCGCTCGGCGCGGCTGGCGGAGGGCCTCTCCGCTGCCGCGGCCCGCGCGAAGGTGCCGGTGCAGGTGAACCGGGTCGGCTCCATGCTCACCGTCTTCTTCGCCGTGGAGGCGGTGCTCGACGCGGCCTCGGCCCGGCGCGCGTCCACGAAGCGGTTCGGGGCCTTCTTCCACGCCCTGCTCGAGCGCGGCGTCTACTTCCCGCCCTCGCAATTCGAGGCCGCGTTCCTCTCCACCGCCCACACCGCCGACGACGTGGAGCGGACCGTCACCGCCGCGGAGGCGGCCTTCGCCGAGGCGGCGAAGGCGCAGCCGTGAGCCCCTGGGCCGACCGGTTCGCGCCCGCCGACGGCGTCACCTACCTCGACTGCGCGAGCCAGGGGCCGCTGCCGCTCGCGGCCTCGCGGGCCGGACGCGAGGCGCTCCTCCTGAAGGAGCAGCCGTGGCGGATCACGAGCGCGACCTACGTCGCGGTGGTGGACGAGGCGCGGGCCCTTCTCGCGCGGCTCCTCGGCGCACGGGAGGAGTCGGTGGCCCTCGTCACCGGGGCCGGACAGGTGGTGAACGCCGTCACGCGGGGGCTGCCGCTGGGCGAGGGCGACGAGGTTCTGCTCCCCCGGAACGAGTTCCCCTCGAACGACCTTCCCTGGCGCTGGCTCGCCGGCCGCGGCGTGCACGTCCGCACCGTCGAGCCCGACCACCCGACCGGCGCCGTCTCCGCCGAGCTTTTGGCATCCGAGGTAGGCCCGGCGACGCGGGTGGTGGCGTTCGCCCAGGTTTCCTATCTGCATGGCGGCCGCATCGACCCGGGGCCCGTCGTGGAGGCGGCCCGCCGCGTGGGCGCGCTCACCGTGGTGGACGGGAGCCAGGCCGCGGGCGCGCTGCCGTTCGACTTCGGCGCCTCGGGCGTGGACGTCTATGCGGCGAGCGCCTACAAGTTCCTCCTCGGCCCGTACGGAACCGGCGTGGGTCTCTTCTCGCAGGCCGCGCTCGACCGGCTCGCGGTCGGGGACGTGAACTGGTGGTCGGTGCGCGGTGCCGAGGACTTCAACCACCTGCCGCGGAGCGTGGAGCTGCACCCGGGCGCCCGCCGCTACGACGCCCACGAGCCGGCGAGCTTCAACAACCTCCTTCCGCTTGCGGCGTCGCTGCGCCTCCTCCTCGAGCTGACGCCGGCGGCCATCCAGGGCCACGCCCGGGCACTGGGCGACCGGCTCCTCGCAGGCCTGCACGCCGGGTTCGAGGCGGCGAGCCCGACCTACGATCGCGGCCGAAGCCACGTCACGTGTTTCCGCGGCCGCTCACCCGCCGAGACGCGGGACGCGCACGAGAAGCTCCGCGCCGCCCGGATCGTCACCGCCCTTCGCGGAGACCGGATCCGAGTCTCTCCGCACGTTTACACCTCGGAAGCGGACGTGGACCGCCTCCTCGCGGCGATCCGATGACCCCCGCGCTGGCCGCGCCGCCCCCTCGCCTTCAACGCCCACCAGCCGTGAGGCCCGACCGGGGTGGGAACCCGTTGACGTACCCGCCCGCGCATGTTAGACGGCGGTGCGCTTCCCCGGCGAAAACAGGGCGGTTTCCTGGATTCGAGGCCTCCGAGGAG
>Ga0335085_10009624_pt1 | contig 14564 bp, 13 predicted proteins | sample Lox_Sample_45_FD_206712 | JGI IMG/M metagenome (GOLD analysis project Ga0335085, IMG submission 206712) | Soil microbial communities from Loxahatchee National Wildlife Refuge, Florida, United States - Lox_Sample_4.5 | ecosystem: Environmental > Terrestrial > Soil > Wetlands | place: USA...
ATAAATTGTTTGCTTTCAATGGCTTATATCGAAAGGCGAAAGGTACAAGCATCTGAAAACAAACCACTTAACCACAAAAATAGGGGGGTGGGGGGAGGGGGTACCGAAAAGTAAACAGGGGCGAATCCATGGTGCCGATGAAGCTAGGCGCGAAATCTGCTCCCCGCGCGATAAGCTAGAAGCTAGGAGCTAGCATCTAGCAGCTAACCCATGTCCCCATACAAGTACTCAACCCTTGCTGTCCACGCCGGGCAACACCCTGACCCGCATACAGGCGCGGTGAATGTGCCGGTCTACCTTTCATCGACCTTCGAGCTCACCGGCATAGGCAGCGACCGCGGCTGGGACTACTCGCGCGCCGGCAACCCCACCCGCGACCGGCTCGAAATGGCGCTCGCCGCTCTCGAAGGCGGCACGAGCGGCCACGCGTTCACCACTGGCATGGCCGCCATCTCCGCGCTCGTCGCCATGCTGCGCGCCGGTGACCACATCCTCTGCGCGCGCGACGTCTATGCCGGCACGGTCCGCCTCTTCGACCAGATTGTCTCGGGCTACGGCATCGAAATCGAATATGTCGATATGTGCGATCTCGCAGCCGTCGAAGCGGCCATGAAGCCGAACACCAAGCTCGTCCACATCGAGACGCCCTCGAATCCCCTCATGGTGCTTACTGACATTGCGGCAATCAGCCGCATCGCGCACGCGCACGGCGCCGAAGTCAGCGTCGATAACACCTTCCTCTCGCCGGTCTTGCAGCGGCCTCTGGAATTGGGCGCCGACATCGTCATGCACTCCACCACGAAATACCTCAACGGCCACTCCGACGGTCTCGGAGGCGCGCTCATCGGCTCCAGGCCCGAGCACAAAGACCGCTTTGCCTTCGTCCAGAAGGCCGCCGGCGCCGTCATGTCGCCCTTTGAATGCTTCCTTGTCCTGCGCGGCATTCGAACGCTTCCCCTGCGCATCAAGCAGCACGAAGAGAACGGCCGCGCCGTCGCGGAGTTTCTCTCCACGCACCCCAAAGTGAACAAGCTGGCCTATCCGGGCCTCAAGACGCACCCGCAATACGATCTCGCGGTCAAGCAGCAAAAGGGCTTCGGTTCCATGATGAGCTTCGAGCTCAAGTCGCGCGGCGAGGCGGAGCGGTTCCTCAGGGCCATCAAGATCTTCCTGAATGCCGAATCGTTGGGCGGCGTCGAGTCGCTCGCCTCTCACTCTGCCACAACCACGCACGGCTCGGTCAGCGAAGAGACGCGCCGCGCCATGGGCATCAACGAGGGCCGCATCCGCCTCTCCATCGGCATCGAGGACAAGGAAGACCTCATCGCCGACCTCGATCAGGCGCTTGCGGCCGTATAATCAGCAGCCATGCAAGACCGAGCCCTCCTCCTCGCCATCGATACCTGCGGGCCGTCGGGTTCGGTTGCCTTGGGCAGCGCGGCCGGCGCGGGCTTGGAGATTCTCGGGCAAGCTGAACTAGCCGGCCGCACCTACTCGGCTACGCTGGTAGCTGCCGTCGGAGAGCTTCTTCGCCAGGCCGGGACGCAAGTTGGTCTTCTCCATGCAATCGTCGCCGTCAACGGCCCCGGCAGCTTTACCGGCATCCGCGTCGGTCTTAGCGCAGTGAAAGGCCTGGCAGAAGGAAATCAGATTCCAGTTGTCGCCGTCTCCCGCCTTGAGGTGATGGCTGCTGCCTCGGGCGTTCCTTGTGCGGCTCTCGACGCCCAGCGGCACGAAATCTTTCTACGGCTGGCTTCAGCCACGGGCGCGACACGGGAACTGCTGGCCGGTGCGGCCGAGTTGGCCTCCATCCCGCCGCCGCCGCGCGTCGCCTATTGCGACGAAGGCGCCGCCCAGTTGCTCAAGTCTGCCTGGCCGGCCACGGAGTTAGTCAAGGTTCCCCCGCCAACCGCCGCCGATGCGCTCATCTTCGCAGTGGCGCGAGTCGATGCCGGGGAATTTGTTGACTTGGCCTTGCTCGACGGCCACTACCTGCGCCGCTCCGATGCCGAGATCTTCGGCAACGATGTCGCCGCCCAGGCGGCTGCGTCGGGATCGAAGGGCGAGTGAAATTCAGCGACGAAGACGTCGAAATCCGGCTCATGGCCGCTGCCGATCTCGCCCAGGTCGCCGCCATCGCAGAAAATCTGCCCGATGCGCCCCACTGGCCGCAATCGGCCTACGCGAAAGCCCTGAACCCAGTTTCCACGCCCCGCCGCATCGCACTCGTAGCGACCCTTACCCAACCCGACTCTTTGCAAGGCTTTACCGTTGCCAGCCTTCTGCCCCCGCAGGCGGAGCTGGAGACGATTGCCGTGGCTGCAACCAGCCAGCGGTGCGGCCTCGGCCGGTCCCTGTTCTCTCGGCTGGTCCGCGAACTGCGGGAAGCCGGCGCACGCAAAATTTTTCTCGAGGTGCGCGCTTCAAACCAGGCAGCGCAGGCATTCTACCGCTCTCTCGGTTTCATCCAAACCGGCCTCCGTCCGCGCTATTATACTGATTCTATTGATGATGCAGTCCTGATGAGCCTCAAGCTAGGCTGAGCCCGACCGGCATAAGACTACCTTTCTTACCCCAAAAATTCACAGCTTCGCACATTACTTTAGGCGATTTTCCCGCTTGCCGATTATCCCGCAACAGAGATATATGTTAATGATCGAAGAAAAATCGGCGGGTCCACATCTCCTGAACGGATCCGGCCCCCGGAGGTGCCTGATGGATGAAGTACAACGTTCCACGCTGAGTGAAGAGATTGATCGCCTGCATGCCGAACATCACCGCTACGCTCAGCGTTTGGAAGAGTTGCTACAAAAGCCCTACCTCACCGAAGACGAAAAGCTCGAGGAAGTGCGCCTGAAAAAGCTCAAACTGCACGCCAAAGACCTGATCTACGCGCTTCAGCGCAGGCAGCTCGCCGTAGCGTAAGCGCAGGGCTTTTCTCGTTGACGTGGCCAGCGGAATTCCTCCGCGACGTTAGAGTGTGTATTGTGTCCATGCGGAACCTCCTTCATTCACGCTTCCATCCCTCAATCACCGTATAATCGTTGGGAACGATGGTTCGCGACGGTTACATCTACGGAGTCGTCTTTCTGCTTGTCGCGGCTGCTTGCTTGAAATTCACAGGCAGCCTATGGCTGAGTGCGATTCCCGTCCTTCTGGCCGCCTTCTTCCTCTGGTTTTTCCGCGATCCTCGCCGCGTCATTCCCACTGGCGAGGGATTGGTCGTCTCGCCAGGAGACGGTCTGGTCACCGAGACTGCCTCGATCACCACTCCCGAAGGTCTCCGCCAGCGGGTCAGCATCTTCCTCAGCGTCTTCGATGTTCATGTCAACCGCTCGCCTATTAGCGGCATAGTGAGCCGTGTCCAATACGAGAAAGGCAAGTTTCTCAACGCCATGAATCCGGCATCTGCTGAGCGCAACGAGCAAAACGTAGTGACGGTTCGTGGTCTCGGCGCCGATGCGGGATTCGAAGTCACCTTTAAGCAGATTGCCGGCTTGCTGGCGCGACGCATCGTCTTCCACTGCAAAGAAGGCCAGCCGGTAGCGCGCGGCCAGCGTGTGGGACTCATCAAATTCGGTTCCAGGGTTGATGTCGTGCTTCCCGACGGCGCAGAGCTGCGCGTCAAGGTGGGCGAGCGAGTCAAAGGCGGCTCGAGCGTGCTCGCCGCCGTTCGCTTTGCCAACCAAGTGCAACCTTCATCCCAGGAAGCAAAGGGCGCTTCTGCAGGATTCCGCTTACCGGCGGGGACCCCGGCCATGCCGCGAGGAGAGTGAGCGTGAACCATCACATCGATCCCGCCGGCGCCAAGGCCAGAAGGAAAGCGCAGTTGCGCCGCGGCATGTATCTGCTGCCTTCGCTGTTTACCGCCGGCAGCCTGGCGCTCGGCTTCTACGCTATTACGCAAACCATTGAGGCCATCATCCGCGACGCGCCTTTGCACCTCGACTGGGCGGCCATCGCCATCCTCATTGCCATCCCTTTCGATGCGCTCGATGGCCGCATCGCCCGCATGACCAACACCGCCAGCGACTTCGGTAAAGAATTCGATTCACTGGCCGATGTGATTACATTCGGCGTTGCCCCCGCCCTGCTGGCCTTCATATGGGGCTTCCATTTCCTGCCCGATTCCATTAATCAGCAGCTGCGCCAGCACCTGGTGCAGGCTGGCGGCTTCATTTGTTTTTTGTTTTTGCTTGGTGGCGCCTCGCGGCTGGCGCGCTTCAACATCAGCCACGATGCCCAGCCCCGTAATCCGGGCCGGCCCAATCGCAAATATTTTGTGGGCATGCCCATTCCTGCCGCCGCGTGGCTGCTGGCTGCCACGGTTCACTTCTTCAACGCCTTTCCCGTCCAGGCCTGGTGGGTATCGATTCTCTGGCTGATCCTGGTCGGTCTGTGCGGCTTCCTTATGGTCAGCACCTGGCGCTTCTGGTCGGCCAAGGAGATTAACTTCTCCCGGCGCCATCCCTTCCAATTGCTGGTGCCGCTGGCCATTGTTGCCTATGTCATCATTCGCTATTCCAACGCGGCGCTGTTTCTTGCCGCTCTGGCGTACATGTTCTCGGGCATTTGGGCGCGGGCGGCCTATGGGTGGTCACGGCGCCGGCGCAAAAGGCCCGAAGATACCCCCATGCCGGACGTTCCCGTGGAGCCGGAATCTCTGGGCCCCCGATTTTCCGAGTAGTTTTGCGCTGTCAATACTCACTTGCCCGCTGCCAGGATTTGATTTGCTACTTCGCTGACTAGCTGACTCGCTAACTTGCTGCTTTTTTGAGGAGGCCTGTGTACAAGATTGCCATCGCCGGAGCTTCAAGCCTGATCGGCAGGGAGTTGAAGGACGCTCTCTCTGAGTCGCCGCTTGCCTCGGCTAACTTTGCTCTGCTCGACGAGGAAGACGCGCTGGGCCAGTTGGACCAGGTTGGCGATGAGATCACGTTCATCCATGCACTCAGTGCCGACGCCTTCGACCGCGCGGACTTCACATTTTTCTGCGGTTCTCAAAACCTTACTCTCAAGCACTGGCGGCAGGCGCTCCACGCCGGTTCCTCGGTCCTCGATCTTTCCGGCGCGCTCGACCAGGAAACCGGCGTGCTAGTGCGCGCTCCGTGGCTGGGAACGGACGCACCGGAAGTCGATCTGTTTACTCCCGCGGTTGTGCCCGCGCATCCCGCGGTCATTCCGCTTGCGCTGCTGCTAATGCGGTTGAACCGGGCTGCGACCGTGCGCTTCGCCGCCGTCACGGTCATTCTGCCGGCCAGTGAGTTTGGCCGCGCCGCGATGGATGAACTGCACCAGCAGACTGTCAGCCTGCTCAGCTTTCAATCCCTGCCGCGCGCCATCTACGATGCCCAGGCAGCCTATAACCTGCTGAGCGGTCTGGGAGAAAGCGCGGCCGTCAGTCTGCCTGCTATCGAAGCACGCATTCGCCGCCATTACGAAGCGCTCACCGGGCGCCGCGGCCCGGCTTTGGCCCTGCAGGTCATTCATGCGCCGGTCTTCCACTGCCACACCTTCTCCATCGCTGTTGAGCTGGAGCGGCCGGTGGAGATTGCCTCGCTCGAAGAAGCGCTCGGTGGAGACCACGTCGATCTGATCCTCGAAGACACCGATTCGCCTTCAAATCTGGCTGCTACGGGACAGAATGATGTTCTGGTGCGGCTGCGCCCTGAGCCGCTCGCCCGCAATTCGACTGCGGCTTCGCGGCTTTGGCTCTGGGCCGCTTCAGACAACCTCCGCCTGCACGCGCAAAATGCCGTAGCCTGCGCCCTTGACCTCCGCCGCATCCGCCCGCAGGGTACGGTGCAGTAAGGTAATTGCCAGCTCAATCGCTTCTGTACCGCCTCCGCAGTTGCACAATATAGCTGTCCGTCATCCCTGCAATGTAATCGGTCACGGTTCTCGCCAGGCCTTCGGTCGGAATCTGCGCCTGGTGGTCTTCCGGCATCAGGCCCGGCTCGTTCATCAGCGCCTCAAACAGCTCTATCACCACTTCTTCTGCATGGGCATGCACCTGCTCCTGGTCCGGCGAATTGTAAAGGTTCGCGTAGAGGAACTCCTTCATCGCCGCGCGCTCGGCTTCCATCGGCGGGCTCAGCGCGGCCAGCCTATGCGGTGCGCAACGGACCTCGGCCAGCGTCGTCGCGCCGAGCGCGGCTACACGCGCGCCTGTCTCTTGGATCAGATCGGTCACAAGCGCGTTCAGTATCTTCCGCAATGCCTCGTATACAACCAATTTGGGTGCGGCAGCAGGATGGCCGGCCTGCGCGATGTCGTGAAACCCGCTGAAGAAAGGCAAAGCCTCGCGCACCTGCTCGATCGCCAGAATGCCGGAGTCCAGACCGTCGTCGAGATCGGCGGTCAAATAGGCAATCTCGTCGGCCAGGTCGATCAATTGCGCTTCCAGTGGCGGAAACGCGCCCAGAAAATACTCAGCCAGCTCGGGGTGTTCCGCGGCGGCGTAGTCGCGAGAGTGTTTTACGATGCCCTCGCGCACCGCGAGCGTTAGATTCAATCCGGGAAACGCCGGGTACCGCTCCTCAAACCACGTCACGATGCGCAGCGCGTGCAAGTTGTGATCGAATCTCAAACCATGCGCCTGCAACGCCCGGTCCAGCGCCTTTTCTCCGGCATGGCCAAAGGGCGGATGCCCGATGTCGTGTGCCAGCGCCAGCGCTTCGGCCAGCTCCGCGTTCAGCCCCAGAGCCGTTGCCACGGTGCGCGAAATCTGTGTCACTTCCAGCGTGTGGGTAAGGCGGCTGCGAAAGTGGTCCGACAGGGCCTCGTCGGGGAGGCGCGTAAAGACCTGCGTCTTGCCGGCCAGGCGTCGAAAAGCGCGCGCGTGCAGGATGCGGGCGGCGTCGCGCGCAAATGGCCTGCGATAGGCATGCGGCGGCTCGGCGTAGGCCCGCTGCACCAGCTCGCCGTCGGCATCGCCGCTCACGGCGATTCCCGCGGGCAATACGGCAGGCGATTTCAATCCTGAGCTCATCTTCCTTCCGTGCTTTCCGGCTCACGTATGGTTATACCGCAGACGGCGGCAAGACCGAATTATGAATTTGCGTAGGGAGAGTTGATGCTCTCGAGCGCCGTTTTTGCCCAGGAAAACGGCGCCTTGAATTCCGCCAAATTCCCTGCGTATATCCCTGATCCGGTCAACCAGGCTCCGCGCCTCCGGGACAAAAGAAAACGGCAACCTCTCTGCGCACAGAAGCCGCCGCCGCGATCTCAATTGATTGGATGATGCCTGGAACGGGCTGGCGCGGCTTTCCTACTCAGGCTTAGCCGGACCCACGGAGTTTACCTCCTTGGCCAACTTCTCTCGCGCGCTTTCCAGTTTCTTCTGTACCTTGGCCACGTCGCCCGGTTCAATGTCGGCAGGCGACGACTTGGCAAACTCCTGCAGCGACTTCTCCCACTGTGCCGCAGCCAGCCGGATGCGCCCGGTCTTCTCGTACAGATCGCCCAGGTGCATGTGCACCGTCGGATCGGTCTGGACGCGGCTCACAGCCTGGCGCAGGTTGTCCTCGGCCAACTCGTACTCGCCCATCTTGAAATACACCCAGCCCAGCGAATCCAGATAAGCGCCGTTCATCGGCTCCAACTCTACGGCCTTCTTGATCATCTTTAGGGCCTCGGGCAGCTTCATGCCCTTGTCGGCCCACATGTATCCCAAATAGTTCAGAGTCATGGCGTTGGTTGGGTCCAGATCCAGTGCCTGGCGGAAATACTCCTCCGCCTGCTCCAGGTGCTTTTGCCGTTCGGCCAGCTCGCCCCTCAGGAAGAGCAGGTATGTGCGGTCCTCCTTCTTCTTCGCCAGCGGCTCTGCCGAGTTGAATGCGTCCTCCGCATCTTTCCATCTGTGCAAGCGGACATCCATCTGCCCGAGGGCAAACCACACACCGCGCTGCTGGTCAGCCGTAGCGCCCTCCAGCAGACTTTTCGCTATGGACAGACCCTCTTGGGGTTTGCCCTGGTCGGTCAGCTCTCCGGCCAGCATCAGTTTCAGATCGCGGTCCTTGGGATTGGCGGCCACTGCCTTGTGCGAGACCTCGAGGGCCTTATCGAACTGATGAGCGCTGCGATAAGCATCCACCTGTCCCTGGTAGCCCTGCACAGCAGAATTGCCGCCCATGTCGATCATCTTCTGGTACGCGGCCACAGCCAGGTCAATCTTGTTCTCTTCCACGTACTCCGCTCCCAGCCGCTCCAGAAAGATGCCGCGATTGTTCTTTTCCTCGTCCTTGTAAGCGCCGTTGGCGTGCGAGGTCAGATCGACCATCGCCTGATAGGTCTGCACGGCCTCATCGAACCGCCCCAGCACGTCCAGCAGCAGTCCCTCGTTGAATCCCGCTTCCAGCGAGTTGGGATCGAGCTTGCGCGCCTTGCGCACTGTGGCCAGCGCCTCACCGTACTTACCCTGCCGCCGTTCGATCTCCGCAATGTGAACCAGCACTTCGCTGTTTTCCGGGTCGGCTTCGGCCAGTTCTTTATACTCTTTCAGCGCCTCATCGAGTTGATCGTTGCTCATCAACGCCTGCGCCAGCGCGTCCATGGTCTGCATGTCGCCGGGCTCCAGATCGTTTGCGCGCCGGTAAGCGGCAATCGCGTCCATGGGCCTCTTCAACTGCTCATACAGCGCGCCCAGCGTAAACTCCATCTTGGGCGTGCGCCCTTCCGCGGGAACTTCCTCGATCGCCTTCACCGCGTGTTGCAGGTCGCCGCTTTCGGCGTAAAGCCGCGACAGGTTCAGCACCACTTCCTCTGACTCGGGCTCAATCGCCTGCGCCGTCTTGAACTGCGCCTCCGCCTTGTCCGGCTGGTGATTCACCGTGTAAAGCTGCCCCAGCACCATGTGGTCTTCCACGCTCTTGGGTTGCAGGGCCACAATCTTCTCGAACTCGGTAATTGCCTGTTCAAGAACTTTGCCTGATGGCGTCGTCGAGGAAGCGCGGTTTTCTCCCTCGCTAAGCTGGCGCAGGTAGATGCGCCCCAGCAGTTTGTGCGCATCAACGTCGTTGGGCGAGTTCTTCAGCAGTGCGCGTGCCGTCACCTCGGCGTCTTTCGCTCGGCCGGCGCGAAAATACAGATCGGCCAGATCGTTGTTCAGCTCTGCTGAACCGGGATCGGCGTTCAGCGCCATCTTGTACTCTTCAATGGCCTTATTGACCTCGTCCGACCGGCCATCTGAGATCGCGTCGTCCTCGTACACGCTGGCCAGCGCCATGTGATAGTACGCCTGCGCGCGTTTCGATTCGGCTGCGCCGCTATTCTCTTGGCTGGGCGCGCCATTGGCGTTAGGCGCCTGCGCTGGCACCGCTGCCGGTTCAGCTTGCGCCGGCGCCACGCTGGGCTGGGCCTGCTGGCTCTTCGCCGGGCTGGCCGGTGTGCCGTTCGCAGGAGCATTTTGAGCGCTCGCATACGCCACCGGCAACAGAAGCAGGAGGAGAGCCGCAAGCTTACATCCAATACTCGGCAAAGTAATCGATTTGGTCATCATGCAGAGAATTCCGGGCGCCTTCGGCCGGCAAAGCAAAAAATACACTGCACAACCAAAATGCGGCGCAGGCAGCCGCTCCAAGAAACTCTGCCTACTGTTAAAGACGATTTTACCTGTCATTGGTCGCAGGTGCACGGCCAATTGCGGGAAATTCCCCGAATTTGGCCCACGTTCAGCCTCAACTTAGGCTGACCTCAGCGCGCATAGCCGCTCCTCGAGCCCAAATCAGTGCCTGAAGTGCCGTATCCCCGTGAATACCATCGCCACGCCCAGCTTATCGGCGGCGGCAATCACTTCGTCGTCGCGCACCGACCCTCCGGGCTGGATCACCGCCGTCGCCCCCGCCTGCGCTACCGCTTCAAGGCCGTCGGGGAAGGGAAAGAACGCATCAGAGGCTGCCACGCAACCCTTCAGCGGCAGCACCGCCTTCATCGCGCCGAATCGGGCTGCGTCCACGCGGCTCATTTGCCCCGCTCCCATCCCCAGCGTTTGCCCGTCGCGCGCGTAGACAATCGCGTTCGACTTCACGTGCTTGCAGACCTTCCAGGCGAAGAGCAAGCTGCGCAACTCCTCGGCCGTAGGTTGACGCCGCGTGACCACCTTCAGCTCCGCCTCGGTAACGCAGCCAGTGTCCGCGTCCTGCATCAGCAACCCTCCCGAAACGCTCTTCACCACCGGCTTCGCTGGTGCAGCCTTCACCTCCACCAGGCGCAGATTTTTCTTTCCTCCAAGCCGTGCGAGCGCCTCGGGCGTGAAAGCCGGTGCGGCGATCGCTTCGACGAAGATCTTGCCAATCTCATCGGCGGTCTCGCCATCGAGCGGCCGGTTCAGCCCGATAATGCCGCCATAAGGCGAGACTGGGTCGCAGTCGAATGCCTTGCGGTAGGCCTCTGCTTGCGTCGCAGCTACAGCCGCGCCGCACGGGTTGGTGTGCTTCACGATAACGGCCGCGGGCTCTTCAAACTCCTGCGCCAGCTCCCAGCACGCATCCAGATCGACGAGGTTGTTAAAGCTCAACTCCTTGCCCTGCAACTGTGCCGCTCCTGCGATCCCCAATCCTCGGCCATCGGCGTAAAGCGCGGCGCGCTGGTGCGGGTTTTCGCCGTAGCGCAACACCTGCGCTTGCGGGAAGTTGATACGCAGGGTCGCCGGCAGCGCCGCGTCGTCCAATGCAGCCGGGGCTGAAACCGAGGGAGCCTCCGCAATCCGCTCCAGCGTGTTCGCAATCGCCGCATCGTAGGCCGCCGTCAGCGCAAAGGCCTGCTTGGCCAGCCGCCAGCGCGTCGCGTGCGTCAGCGCTCCGCCGTTGGCTTTTAATTCTTCTGTAAGCGCTGGGTAATCCGCTGCACGCGTCACAATCGCCACATCTTCAAAGTTCTTGGCCGCGGAGCGCACCATCGACGGCCCGCCAATGTCGATGTTTTCGATCAGGTGCCCGAACGCGACGCCGGGTTGCGCGGCGGTTTTCTCAAAGGCGTACAGATTTACCACCACCATATCGATCGGCTGGATCCCATGCGCCGCCACAGCCGCCTCGTGCTCCTGGTTGCCGCGAATGTAGAGCAGCCCGCCGTGCACGCGCGGGTGCAGCGTCTTCACGCGCCCGTCCAGCATCTCCGGGAAGCCTGTTAATTCACTAATATCCTTGACCAAAAGCCCTCCTGCACGGAGTGCCTTTGCCGTCCCGCCCGTCGAAACCAGCTCGACCCCGAAGTCCACCAGCGCCCGCGCAAACTCCACCAGGCCGCTCTTGTCCGTCACACTCACGAGCGCGCGCCGAATCGGCTTCAGGCCCAACCTGCTTGCATTTCCTTCCAAGCTCACTTTTTGCTCCTCAATGGACCTCCGTGCCCCATCCCTTCCGCGTTCTGTGCGGAAAGGACGGGATACCACGAACCCTGACTCACCACTCTCAGCTCACCACAAATCGACGTTGGATCTCAATCAAACACCAGACTACATCGAAGTCCCAGCCCGGATTGTGCACAGAACGCGCAAAGGCTACAGCAAGCGTCCCAGTCGGCAATGCTTTAGAGTGATGATATGGGAAGTTATTCCTCTCCCCCCCACCCGGAGATACTTCCTCCGGACGGCCAATCTCCGCTACCCCCGGCACGCCGGCCGCGGCCTTTGTGGCGATCCGCCCCTGCTACCTATCTCCTCACAGGCATCAACTGCGTCGTGTTTCTAGCCATGGTTGCGCGCGGATCCAGCATCTGGATGCCTACCCTCGACCAGTTGATGTTCTGGGGCGCCGACAGGTCCAACAACGTGCTGATCTACGGCGAATGGTGGCGCATCGTCACCGCCATGTTTGTACACGTGGGAATTATCCACCTCGCCGTCAACATGTGGTGCCTGTGGAATCTGGGATTGCTGGCCGAGCCGCTGATGGGCGCATTTGGCTTATTCGCGGCCTACATCCTCACTGGCGCTGCCGGCAATCTGCTCTCCACCTTCTGGAACTGGGTGCGTCCGATTCACGATGCCTCCGGCGCGCCGTTTTTTCAGGCTGGCGCGGGAGCGTCCGGAGCCGTCTTCGGCATTGCCGGAGCGTTAATCATCCTGCTCAAATCGAATCGCCTGCCCCTCCCGCCCCGCGAAGTCCGCAGGCTGCGTAAATCCGTCATCTACTTTGCCGTCATCAATCTCGTCATCGGCCTCTCCGTCAACTTTGGCAGCGGCTTCACCGGTATAGAAATCGATAACTCCGCCCACATCGGCGGCTTCCTCTGCGGACTGCTCTTCGCGGCTCCGCTGGTGCCGCGCATTGGCTCACCGCGCAACGAATTTCAAACGCGCATGCGCCTGGCCATCCTCATGGTTGTGCTTCTGCTGGTGCTCTTCGGGTTTTACGTGGCTCACATCCCGCCCCCGCAGAGCTGAATTCGCGCAGAGAACAGGCCGGCTCGCTAACTTGCTGACTTGCTGACCCGCTGTTTCTACCGCACCGCCGTCGCCGCAAACTTCTTCACCATGGCCAGCAGCAGTTTGCGGTCGCTGTCGTTCAGGTTCGAGCTGTAGCGCCGGATCTGCGTCAGAAAGCGCAGCTCGTCGTCGCTAAGGTTCTGCGTGTTCATTTGGCGCGCCAACGTGTCGCTGGCGAAGAACTGCGAAATGGGCAGGTCCAGGGCATGGGCAATCTTGGCCAGCGTGTCCAGCGAGGGCACGGTGTGGCCATTCTCCACCCGCGAAAGATAGCAGCGCAACAGACCCGTTTTCTTTTCGATGTCCCCTTGTGACAACCCTTTCTGCAGCCGGTATGCGCGAATCGTCGTGCCGATCTTCATGCCCGCTCACTTCCTGTCCGATGCCTACCTGGGTTTGTAAGTGTGGTAGCAATCAGGAAATTATTAGCTTAATAGTTAACATGCGGCGGCGCGGATTGCAAGAGCTATATGCAGCGCGTTCCACAGTCTGCTCTCGAGCGCCGCCCGACCGCCCCGTAAACCTTCAAAGCGCGTGGTTCGTCAGACTGAATACAGGCGGGAGAGGCCGGATCGCGCAAATGCAGCAGGCGGCAATCAGGCGTGCAGGTGTGGCCGCCGGCTCCGCACAATAACCAGCTTGAGTGGCCCCGCTACAATCAACTCATGGCTCTCACCGCGCCCCCCTCTGTTATTGATCGTGCCCGCCGCATCAAAATTGTTCTCTTCGACGTCGATGGCGTTTGGACCGATGGCACGATCTGGCTCGTCCCTGGTCGCCCGGCTGACAACGCACTGGACCAAATCCAAAACCAGAAGAATATTGGCTTCGGCGTGAATTCGGCGACGATGGTCGAGGTCAAAGGCTTCAGCGCCCACGACGGCACCGCCATCTCGCTCGCGCGCCTGGGCGGCCTCAAGTGCGGCATCGTCACCAAGCGCATCAGTGAAACCGTGGCCACGCGCGCCCGCGACCTCAAGCTCGAATTCGTCTACCAGGGCTGCGCCTTCAAGATGCAGGCCATCCGCGAGATCATGCAGAAGGAGTGCGTCACGCTCGACGAGATCTGCTATGTGGGCGACGACGTCATCGACCTGCCGGCCATGCGCCAGGTGGGATTTGCCGTGGCCGTCGCCAACGCGCGCGATCACGTCAAGGCCGAAGCGCACTATGTCACCCCCAACTCCGGCGGACGCGGCGCCGGGCGCGACACCATCGAATTTATTCTCAAGGCCAAGGGAACACTGGACCAATGCATTGAAGCCTACATCGACGAGCGCAACCCCATTCCGGCCGCAATGGACATCGGCCGCGGCGGGACCGATCTGAAGTAGGAACGGAGGCTTTTGGGCGGTCACTTTTTCTCGCTGCCATCCCGGCCCCACGTCCGGCGAGGCAAATGCAGATCGCCCCAGGCCACGAAGAGCGCCCCGTAGGGGCGATCGATAATAGCCCAGGACAAGCCTGTGCCGGCAGGCGCTGTCCTGGGAAAATGGTAGGCAATCGAGCGCGCCACGTAGGGCCGCCCGATTCCTTGTTCAGGATTTTCGCCGCCTAAGGGGCTTTGAATGCTCCTCATGCCTGCGGCCGGGCTGATCGCATTGACCCAACAGGACTCCGTATGAACGAAAAGCAAAAAGCCGTCATCCTCCTCAGCGGTGGCCTCGACTCCGCCACCGTCCTCGCCATCGCCAAATCCGAGGGCTACCATCCCTACGCGCTCTCGTTCTCTTACGGCCAGCGCCACTCGTGGGAGCTTGAAGCCGCCCGCCGTGTCGCCGCCTCCGTCGGCGTCGCCGAGCACCGCATCGCCGCCATCGATCTCCGCGCCTTCGGCGGCTCCGCCCTCACCGCCGACATCGCCGTGCCCAAGGGCCGCTCCCCTGCCGAGATGTCTCACGGCATCCCCATTACCTACGTTCCCGCGCGCAACACCATCTTTCTCGCCTTCGCTCTCGCCTGGGCCGAGGTGCTCGGCTCGAGCGACATCTTTCTCGGCGTCAATGCGCTCGACTACTCGGGCTACCCCGATTGCCGCCCCGAGTACATCGCCGCCTTTGAGAAAATGGCCAACCTCGCGACGAAAAGCGGCGTGGAGGGAGCCGGCGTCGAAGGCCGCCAGGCGCTCAAAATTCAT
>Ga0335085_10009625_pt1 | contig 14564 bp, 10 predicted proteins | sample Lox_Sample_45_FD_206712 | JGI IMG/M metagenome (GOLD analysis project Ga0335085, IMG submission 206712) | Soil microbial communities from Loxahatchee National Wildlife Refuge, Florida, United States - Lox_Sample_4.5 | ecosystem: Environmental > Terrestrial > Soil > Wetlands | place: USA...
GGTGGCCGCGGCGCTGGACAGCGTCGGGCTCACCGACCGGGCCAGGCACCTGCCGTCCGAGCTGTCCGGCGGGCAGCAGCAGCGCGTCGCGATCGCCCGGGCCCTGGTCAAGGAGCCGAAGGTGCTGCTCGCCGACGAGCCGACGGGCAACCTGGACGAGGAGACCCGCGACGAGATCATCGGGCTGATGGAGAAGCTGTGGCGCGAGTACCAGCTGACGCTGATCCTGGTGAGCCATGACGGCGCGGTCGTCCGGCGGGCTCAGCGGGTCGGCGTGATGTCCCGCGGGTCGATCTCCTTCGGGGCCTGAGGCTGCCGGCGCGGGAGCCGGAAGCCGGCCGGCAGCAGGGCGCGTATCTTGCCCGGCTGCCGGCGGCGGGCGGGCGGCAGGGCGATCTCGCCGAGGTCCACCTGCAGCCCGGTGCGCAGCCGGTCGATGTGGGCCAGGATCTCCCCGCGGATCGGCCATTCGCTGGCGCCGCCCTCGGGCGCGGTGCGCGGCTCGAGGATGTCCGCGAGCAGGTCCTGCTGACGGTGCGCGTCCTCGAGCGCGGCGGTGAGTTCGGATTCGAGCGGCTCCGGGTCCGACGGCAGCGTCTGCACGAGCCTGCTGTACGCGCGGATCGCCTCGCCGAGCTGGCTGAGCACGCCGGCCAGCCGGCCGCGGGTCTGCTCGTCCCTGACCGGGCTGGCCTCGGTCACGGTCCGGGAGCTGTCCAGCATTGACCGGGTCAGGCCGCGCAGCGTCACCGCGGCGTGCTCGAGCGTCTCCAGCCCGCCGCGCAGCGCGACCTCCGCCGCCGGCAGCGCGCCAGGCGTGCGGAGCGTGCGCGGGTTCAGCCGGGCGCTGTCTTCGGCCTGCCGGAGCGTGTCGTCGACGTTCTCGATCTCGCCGCGCAGCGCCCTGGTCTGGTCGAGCCACTCGGCGACGCGGGCCGGGTCGGGCGCTTCGCCGGCCGGGATGGCGGCCAGGTCGGCGGCCATCTTGTCGAGCTGCCCGGCCAGCCTGCTGGCCAGTTCGCCGACCGCCTCGCGAGCCGACTGCACCCGCAGCGGCGCGAAGGCCAGCCCGCCGGCCAGCCCGGCGGCGCTGCCGACGAGGGTGTCGACGATCCGGCCGGACGCGGCCGCGTGCTCGCCTGCCGACGCGAAGATCAGCATCGCGCTGATCGGCACCTCGAGCAGGTCGTCGCCGAGGCGCAGCAGGAGGCCGAGGGTAAGCGCGCCCGCGATGAGCAGCGCGAGCAGCCACCAGCTGAAGCCGACGAACGCCGCGACCGTGACCGCCACGAGAACGCCTGCGGTCACGCTCACCACCTTGCGCAGCGCGCTGCGGATCGTCTGGAAGAGGCTGGCCTGCAGCACGAGCAGGGCGGTCAGCGGCGCGAGTACCGGACGCGAGGTCCCGGCCGGCACCAGCAGCGCGATCAGGTAGGCGAACGTCGCGGTGGCGGTGAGCCTGGCGATGTACACGGCCGCCGGCTGGGTGCGCTTGCGCACCACCATGAGCTGCTTCGCCGGACGGGCCAGGGATGCCGGCACCGGGCGCCGGTCATGGTCGTTTCTGTGCGTGGCGAAAAACATGGACCTCTAAGCAGGTAGGAAGGACGGATGTTACTCAGGACAAAACTGTGCTCATCCACGGCATGCACGAGCCTGGATCGCCGGCGTTACGCCGCCCCCGTTGCCGGCCGCCATCAGTAAAAGGCAACGCCTGCCACGCCTGACTATTCCGCTCCGCGTTACGCCGCTGCCGGGCTCACGTTGCGCCGAGGCCGAGCAGCAGGCCGTCCGCCGCCACGGCCGGGGAGCTGGTCACGAACAGGATCACGCCGCCGGCGGGCGCGGTGAACGTCTCGAGCACGGTGCCGCCGTCCACCGTGGACACCGTGCCGAGGACCTGCCCCGCCGAGACCTCCTCACCGGTCCGCACGGCAGGCTCCCACCAGCCCGCGACCGGCGTGCGCGGCCAGATGAAGCTGTTCAGGTAGACCGGCGCCGCCGGCGTCGGCCCGTCAGGTGACATCTCCAGGTAGCGGAGCACGCCGTCGAGCCCGCGGACGTGCGCCGCCACCGCCGCCTCCGCGACCAGGCCGCAGCCGCCGGCCTCGGCGGTGATCGCGGGAATGCCGGCGGCCGCGGCCGCCGCGCTGGACGATCCGGCGACCGTCTGACCCGGACCCGGCGCCTGCCGCACCACGTACCGGATCCCGTAGGCGTCCGCCAGGCCGCGGGCGAAGTTTTCGGCGGGTCCTCCGTCGTACATGACGAACGGTTCGAGCGCCTCGACCAGGTCGCCGGCGTGCACGTCGACGACCGCGTCGCTGCCGGTGATCACCCGGCCGAACACGGCGAACGCTAGCCGCTCCGCGAGTGTCCCGTCCGGCGAGCCAGGGAAGCAGCGGTTGAGGTTCTTGCCGTCCTCGGGAACGACGAACGGGGTTCGTGCCCAGAACGCGGGCACGTTCACCACCGGCACGACCGTGACCGAGCCGCGCAGCAGGCGTCCCGGGTCTTCGGCCAGCCCGGACACCCAGCGCCTGACTCCGGCGATCGAGGCGTACTCGCAGCCGTGCACCCCGGCGATCACGCTCAGCCGCGGTCCCGGCGCGCCGCTGCTGACCTCGACGACGGGAACGTCCAGGCCGGCGAAATCGGCCACCCGCCGCGTGACGTCCGTCATGCCGCGGGTGCCTCCGGCACCTCGGCGTACCTGGCCACCGAGAACCCGAACAGCAGCGGGACGTCGACCGCGATGACCACCAGCATGAGCGTCAGCACCACCAGCGTCGATCCGGCCACGTGGTCGTAGACGAAGGTGAACTCGAGGACCCCGTACATCACCGCGTAGGCGAGCAGCGACCACTTGGCGACCTGGAAGAACACCGGCCAGGCGAAGTCGCGCAGCCGCGCGAGCAGCGCGACGTCGGCGAGCACCAGCACGGCAGCGGCGGCGAGCAGGGCGACGAGCAGCGGCAGCGGCGCGGGGCGCGGCAGCCGGGAGGCGAGGGTGATCCCGCCGATGATGATCAGCGCCATGGCCGCGACCGCGATCTCCGCGACGGGAGGTAGCCGCCTCACCATGACGCCAGCCTTGTCATGATGACGAGCGTCGCGATCTGCATCACGCCGGTGATGCCGGCGGTGTAGACGAACCGCCGCATCAGCCGCCCGATGATCTCGCCATCCGGCTGCGGCTTGCGCATCTCGAACAGCACGGCGATATTGGCGGGCTCGAGGATCCCGATCGCGATGACCGCCATCACGCCGACCACGATGAACGACGCGGTGAGCCACCAGTGCTTGGGGTAGCCGACGTCCAGGTTGCCCACCAGCCGGGCGAGCTGCCACCCGGACGCCAGCGTCATCGTCACCAGCACCGGCATGATGAGCAGCATCTTCGGCATGAACCGGGCGGAGAACTCCATCCGGGCCGACACCGACATCTTCGCCATGATCGGCCCGATGACGAGCCCGAGGAACAGGTCGAGCGCGGTCCACATGCCGCCGCCGACCACGTGATAGAACTCCAGCGGCCACAGCTTGTTGGTGGCGATCGTCACGACCAGGCCCGCGATCACGACCGCGACGATCGGCAGGCCGCGCACGGGCACGATCTGAACCTTGGGTCTGCTTGGCGCCCCGACCAGCACATCTGCCATGACCCTGCCCCCTCTCCTTACGCCGACAGTGGCAGCCGGGCTGGCGGCGCGTCAAGACATGTGTGAGCCGCATACGGGCCTGCGTCATGGGTAGCCCATACCGGGATCAATCGCCCCGGCGCGTCCTCATGATTAACATCCGGGAAATAGAGCTTTACATGTGATTAACAAGGCTGGGATAAGTTCCCAGCTCCCGTGCGCCGGATGGCGGAAACTAAACGGAGCAGGACGTCGTTATATGAACATGACAGTCTGGGAATGGTTTGAGCAGCGCTCCTATCATCACCGCGACTTTCGCGGTCTGGCGCTGCCGGTCAACGGGGTGGAGCGACCGTCCACGACCTTGATCTTTCCGGCCCGCAACGTCGCCGGCACCATCGGCGGCATCCTTGCGATCGTCGCCGACCTCCGAGCCCGGACCGGGCTGCCCGATCAGGTCATCGTCGTGGACGCCGACTCGCCGGACGGCACCGCGGACATCGCGCGGGCGCACGGGGCCGAGGTCTACTCGGAAAACGAGCTCATGCCGAACTACGGCCCGGCTCAGGGCAAGGGCGACGCGATGTGGCGCAGCCTGTCGGTCGCCCGCGGGGACATCGTCATGTTCGCCGACGCGGACACCACCGACTTCCGTGCGCACTTCGTCTACGGAACGCTCGGCCCGCTGCTCGCCGATCCGGCGATCCAGTTCGTCAAGGCCGCCTACCGGCGGCCTTTCAGGCAGGGAGAGGAATCCATCGCCGACGGCGGCGGGCGCGTGACCGAGCTGATGGCGAAGCCGCTGCTCAACCTCTTCTACCCGGAGCTGGCCGGGTTCGTGCAGCCGCTGGCCGGGGAGTTCGCCGGCCGCAGGGAACTGCTCAGCGCGGTGCCGTTCTTCACCGGATATGGCGTGGAGATCGGCATGATGATCGACGTCTTCGCCGAAGTCGGCCTGGACGGAATGGCGCAAGTCGACCTCGGCACCAGGCAGAACAGGCATCAGCAGCTCGCCAGCCTTACCCGGATGAGCTCGGTGGTGCTCCGCACGGTGGCCATGCGCGAGGGCCTGGCCCAGCCCGTGATCGACGGGGACGAGCCGGGTCTGTGGGAGCTCCGTCAGCCGGAGACGTACCTGCACGCGGTCGCGACCGAGGACGGCCTGCGCCTCGACGAGCACCTGAATGAGCTCATCGAGCGGCCGCCGCTGGCCCGCCTTACCGGCGGCACCGCGCTGACGATGAACGCGTTATCGGACACGCCGCGAAATACTGAATTCCCGCCTGGATAACCGTTAATAATCTTTATGCCGGTGAATTCAGCGCGCCCGCACTCCGTCGGCGCGGCCAACTAAGACGTCCGTGGCCGCGCCGTTTGTGGGCAGCGGGCATGTCCGGCGGCACAGGTCTGTGCCGCCGCATGAATGACTCGCCGTGCAAAAGCCGCATGATGTGACAAGATGAGGCGCGGCGCAGGGAGGACGGCATGGCGGACCAGGAGTTCGACCACATCATCGTCGGCGCGGGGTCCGCCGGCTGCGTCATCGCCCGGCGGCTTGTCGACGCCGGGCGGAAGGTCGCGCTCGTCGAGGCCGGCGGCCCCGACACCAACCCCGCGATCCACGATCCGCTCCGCGCGTGGGAGCTGTGGAACGCCCCCGAGGACTGGGCTTACCTGACCGAGCCGCAGGAGCACTCGCTCAAGACCAGCCTGTCCTGGCCGCGGGGCAAGGTCCTCGGCGGGTCGAGCGCGCTCAACGGCATGATCTACATCCGGGGCGCGAAGGCCGACTTCGACAACTGGGCGTACAACGGCGCGGCCGGCTGGTCCTACGACCAGGTGCTCCCGTTCTTCATGAAGTCTGAGGACTTCGCCGACGGCGCGTCGCACTACCACGGCACCGGCGGCCCGCTGCCGGTGACCCGCATCGACGAGCCGAACCCGGCCAGCCTCGCCTTCCTCGAGGCCTGTGCGGGCTACGGCGTGCCGCTGAACGACGACCCCAACGCCGACACCATCATGGGCGCGGGCCTCACCCACCTCACGGTCAGGAACGGCCGCCGGATGAGCGCCTGGACCTCGTTCGCGCAGCCGGTGCTGGACAGCCCGCTGCTGACAGTCATCACCGGCGCCCAGGTCGCCCGCCTGGTTTTCGACGGCACCGGCCGCGCCACGGGCATCAGGCTCGCGGGCACTGGCCGGGTCCTTTCATCCAGAACGTACGCGCCCGACTCACCGGCCGCCGCCGCCTCCGCTGAGTGGACGGCCGCCGAGCTGCGCTGCTCGGGGGATGTGATCGTGTGCGGCGGGGCGATCGGCTCACCGCAGCTGCTGCTGCTGTCCGGCATCGGCCCGGCCGACGATCTGCGCCCGCTGGGCATCGAGGTGATGGCCGACCTGCCCGGCGTGGGCGCGAACCTGCACGACCACTTCCTGGCGACGATCCTGTATGAATCGGCGCGCACGATCCCCGAGGGCAAGTCCAACATGCTGGAGGCGCACCTGTTCGCGCCCAGCGACCCGGGCATGCCCGCGCCGGACCTGCAGCCGCTGATGTCGCACTTCCCGATGCCGGTCGAGGGCTACCCGGTCCTCGACTACGGCAACGGGTACGCGATCGTGCCCGGCGTCATCCGCCCGCTGAGCCGTGGCCGGCTGTGGCTGCGCGCCGCGGACCCGGCCGTGCACCCGGCGATCGACCCGCACTACCTCCAGGAGCCCGCCGACCTGAAGGCACTGCTCGCCGCCTTCAAGCTGGCCAGAGAGATCGGCGAGGGCCAGGCGCTGAAGGACTGGCGGGCACGGGAGATCGCACCGGGCCCCGACGTGCGCACCGACGAGGACATCACCGACTACGCGATGCGGAACCTGATCACGTACCACCACCAGGCTGGCACCTGCAAAATGGGCATCGACGCGATGGCGGTGACCACCCCGGACCTGCGCGTCCACGGCGTCCCCGGCCTGCGGGTAGCCGACGCCTCGGTCATGCCCGCGGTCACCTCGGGCAACACGAACGCCCCCACGATCATGATCGCCGAACGCTGCGCCGACTTCCTCCTCATGGCTTAACCACCATTGCGCGCTTCCGGCGCCATCGAGTGCTTGGCCTCCGACTTTGCAGACGCGCCGTCCACGGTGTGGCCAGTGTGATCAGCGGGAGTGCGCCTCGACAACCACACGGGCCTCTTAGCACCCGCCTGTCTCATCAATTGCTCTCAGCACTGGAGTCACAGTCACACGGGGCGCTTCAGCATCTCGTGTTGGCCTTGTTGGCGCCATGACCATTTTTCGGGCTTCTGACCCCCTGAATGTGGTCGCCACGCCAACAAAGCCAACGGGTGGGGCTTATGTGAGGGGAGTGGTTGGGGCTAGGGGTGGGGGAGAGGAGTGCGGGGCTAGTGGCGTCCGGGAGTTAGGAATCTCGCCAAGGGGCGGGGTAGCTGCTTGGTCATGGGGTGGAAGTCGCCGCCGCCCGCGGCGGTCAGGTCCGGGGGGGTCAGGAACGCGGGCGGGGAGTCGAGGTCGAGGGCGCCGAGCGGGGAGGTGGCCGCCGCGTCCCGGTGGGTCAGCGACGGCAGGTTCCATTTCTCTTCGATCAGCTTGAGTACCGAGGTGTGGTCGAGCACGTCGCTCAGCACGAAGTCGGGGCGCGCGTACGGGGAGACGATCACGGCGGGGATCCGGAACCCGTAACGGTCGTAGGTGGACGGGCCTGTATCGGCGTTAGCCAGCTGCGCGAAGGCCTTCGGGAACAAGGCACGCAGCCACTTCGGCAGCGACATCTGCCAGTTGCGCGCCGGCACGCCGTCCGGCGGCACCGCCGCCGGCGGCGGGACGTGGTCGTAGTACCCGCCGTGTTCGTCGTAGACCCACAGCAGCAGGGTCGACTCCCACGCCGGGCCGTGCATCACGGCGTTGACGACCGCCGCGGAGAAGGTTTCGCCGATGCTGATGTCCTGCGGGTTCTCCTCCGAGTACAGGCCGAAATCCGGGTCGACGATCGACACAGCCGGCAGCTTGCCCGCCGCGGCGTCGTCGAAGAACTGCTGCGTGGTCCCCAGGTGCCGGACGGCACGGGCGAGCCCGAGCGGGTACAGATCGGCGGTGAACGACTTGTTGCCGCGCACCGCGTTGGCCACGCCTGGCAGCCACCGGCCGATCTGGCAGAGCCTGCGCAGCAGCAGCAGGCCCCGGGCGCCGAGCAACCGGGTGAACACCACCTTCGCCGGGTGCACGTTGTGGTAGTTCACCCAGGAGATACCGTTCTTGCTCAGCGTGTCGAAGATCGTCCCGGCCTTGGGGTAGTCCACCAGGTTCCACGGCAGGTCGTCGATCAGGCCGTGCGCGGTGCCCGCGATCAGGAAGCGCCGGTTCGGGAACGTCGGGCCGAGGCAGGAGCAGAACCACCGGTCGGCCACCGGGAACGTGCGGGCGAGGCCGTAGTAGAAGGGCAGGTCGGCCTCGGTCCAGTAGCCCATCGGGATGGACGGGTCGCCGCCGGGGACCGTCTGCCACACGCTGGTCGCGAAACCGCTGTTGTCCCCGTCGCCGTAGGAGATGTGGCAGGCGTTCCAGGTCTGCGATGGGTCACCGCCGACCTGTTTGGTCGCCGGCAGGTGGTGCGCCCGGATCCGCTGGCCGTTCGGCAGGACGTTGACCGCGGTCGGCGTGCCGTCCGCTCCGAGCGCAAGGCCGTCGCCCCGTCCGGTCATCATGCCCAGGTAGTTGTCGTACGAGTGGTTCTCCATCATCAGCACGACGATGTGCTTGATCTTCGGGATCAGGTCACTGCCGGGGTCCAGGTCTGGCCGGGGCCGTTCGCCGGGACCTGCTACCAGGTTCCTGCGCGCTATTTCCCTTTGCTCCAGCCGCTCCCACATATGGCCCTCTCCCTCGGCGTCTCCCGCCGAAATCATGTCATCAACCCCGCGGGAGGCGATAGGCCAACGAGAAAGACTGACCGGCCAGGCCCCGGGAGCGCCCTAGTCAGTGCCCTCGGCGCGGGTCACAATGGTCGGCATGACCACGACGGAGCGGTCCTTGACACCCGGGGACATCGAGGCCGAACGAGCGGCGATCGAGGCCGAGATCGAAGGCAGCACGCTGCTGACGGCGTACGCGGAGACGGTGGCGGCCGCCGGCGACAGCGTGGCGCACCAGTGGCTGGAAAGCCCGGCCGGCGGCGACGGACCGGGCGGGCAATGGCGCTCGCTGACCTACCGGCAGGTCCACGAGCAGGTGCGTGACCTGGCCGTCGGGCTCGGCCTGCTGGGTTTCCGGCGTGGCGAGTTCGCGGTGATCTGGTCCCGCAACCGGTCGGAGGCGACGATCGCCGACTACGCCGTGATGCACGCCGGCGGCGTCCCCGTGTTCATCTACAACACCGTCTCCGCGGAGCAGGCGGCGTACATCGCCGGGCACTGCGAGGCTAGCGTCGCGATCGTGGAGCGGGAGTTCCTGCCCAGGCTGCGGTCGGTGTGGGACCAGCTGCCGAAACTGCGCCAGATCATCCTCATCGACGGCGACGAGGACGGCACGGTCGACTGGCCGCAGCTGCTCCGGCTCGGGCACGCCGAGGCCGTGCGCTCGCCCAGCCTGTTCGACGAGACCTGGCGGCAGGTGACCCCGGACGACCTGGCGACCCTGATCTACACCTCGGGCACCACCGGCCAGCCGAAGGCCGTCATGCTCACCCACCGCAACCTCCGCTATTACCAGCTCGCGGTCATCCGGGTGATCCCGCTGGAGGACCAGCACGACGCCGACGGGAACGCCCGGGTGATCTCCTACCTCCCGATGGCGCACGTCACTGGCCGCAGCGTTGACCACTGGGGCGCGATGTCCAATCCGCTGACGCTGGCCTACTGCCCGGACGCGCTGCGGCTCTTCGAGATCGCCCCGCAGGTCCACCCGACCGCGCTCATCGGCATTCCGCGGGTCTGGGAGAAGCTGTACGCGGCGCTGAGCACGGCGCTGCCTGACATGTCGCCGGACGCCGTCCGCGCGCTGCCCGAGCAGGTCAGGCAGGCGATCCTCACCAGGATCGGACTCGACGAGTGCCGCATCGCGACGAGCGGCGCCGCGCCGATCGACCCGGCGATCATCGAGTTCTTCCGCGCGCTCGGCGTGCCGCTCTCCGAGGGGTGGGGGATGACCGAGCTGTCCAACGCCGCGACGCTCGCCTCGCCGGGCGCCGCCCGCACCGGAGCGGTCGGCAAGGCATTCCCCGGCATGGAGCTGCGGATCGCCGATGACGGCGAGGTGCTGGTACGGGGCCCGATCGTGATGCGCGGCTACTACAAGGATCCCGAGCGAACGGCGGAGGCGCTGGACGCCGACGGCTGGATGCACACCGGCGACATCGGGCAGCTCGACGCCGACGGCTTCCTGCGGATCACCGACAGGAAGAAGGAGCTGATCATCACCTCCGGCGGGAAGAACATCTCGCCCGCCCTCATCGAGTACGAACTGCAGCGGCACCCGCTGATCGGCCAGGCCTGCGCGATCGGTGACAGGCGCAACTACGTGACCGCGCTGATCGTGCTCGACCCGGACGTGACTCCCGCGTGGGCCAAGGCGCACGGCATCGAGGCGTCCTCGCTCGCCGAGCTGGCCACCCGCCCCGAGGTGCTCGCCGAGATCGAGCGCGGCGTCGCCGCGGCGAACTCGCACCTGGCCAGGGTCGAGCAGGTTCGCAGGTTCCGGGTGCTGCCGAACGAGTGGACCGCCGACTCCGGCGAGCTCACCCCGTCTCTCAAGCGCCGCCGCCGGGTGATCATCGACCGCTACGCCGGGCAGATTGACGACCTCTACCAGTGACCGCCAATATCATAGGCGGGTGACCAGCGGACAGCAGCTAAGGCTCTACAACTCGCTCGGGCGGCGGATCATGGACTTCACGCCGTCCGCGGACGTCGTGGGCATGTACAGCTGCGGGCCGACCGTGTACCACTTCGCGCACCTGGGCAACATGCGGGCGTACGTCTTCGCCGACACGCTGCGCCGCGCGCTGCGCTGGAAGTCCATCCCCGTCCGTCAGGTGGTGAACATCACCGACGTGGGGCACGCCGTCGCCGACTCCGACACCGGCGAGGACAAGATCGAGATGGCGGCCGCTCGCGAGGAGCGCAGCGTCGAGGAGATCGCGGCGTTCTACACCAAGGCGTTCTTCGACGACACGGCGGCGCTCAACGTGCTGCCGGCCGATCTCTACCCGCGGGCCACCGAGTACGTGCCGGACATGATCGACTTCGCGGTCCGCCTCGAGGAACTCGGGTACACCTACGTCCTGCCGTCCGGGCTGTACTTCGACACCACCAAGTCGGTGGGATACGGCACGCTGGCGCTGCTCGACGTCGAAGGCCAGCGCGAAGGCGCCCGCGTCGAGCAGATCGAGGGCCGCAGGAACAAGAGCGACTTCGCCCTGTGGCGCACCGAGGAACCCGGTGTCCGGCGCGTGATGCGCTGGAAGTCGCCGTGGGGCTGGGGCGCTCCCGGCTGGCACCTGGAATGCTCGGTGATGTCGATGGCGCTGCTCGGGCAGCACTTCGACATTCACACCGGCGGCGTCGACCACCGCGAGCTGCACCACGTCAACGAGATCGCGCAAAGCGAGGCGTACCTCGGCGACGAGCAGCCGTGGGTGCGGTTCTGGCTGCACAACGAGTTCCTGCTGATGAACAACGCGAAGATCGCCAAGTCGTCGGGACCCGTGCCGCGGCTCGCCGATCTTGTCGAGGCCGGCTACCACCCGATGGCGTACCGGCTGTTCCTGCTCGGCGGCCACTACCGCAGCCAGCTCGACTTCACCACGAACGCGGTCGACGCCGCGCAGGCGACGCTGCGCCGGCTGGCCGGGCGCGTCGAGGCGCTCCGCCCGCTGCCCGTGGCCGAGACCTACGACGCGGCGCGGGCGCTGCTGCCGCCCGAGGACAAGGTCGCCGCCGCGTACCTGGAGCAACTCGACGCGGCGATCGCCGCCGACCTGGCGACCCCGAAGATCCTCGCCAGCCTCCAGGAATCGCTGCGCGACACCGACATCAGCACCGAGGGACTGCGCGTCGTGGTCGCGGCCGCCGACGCGCTGCTCGGCCTCGGCCTCGCCGCGCTTGAGGTGCGCGACGTGGACCGCCGCCGGTCCGCCGCCGATCTCGACCCCGCGGAGGTCGAGCTGATCGAGCGTAAGATCGCGGATCGCACCCAGGCCCGCATGGACAGGAACTGGGGGCTCGCCGACGAGATCAGGGCCGAACTCGAAGCCCTCGGCGTCCAGGTCACCGACACTCCCGCCGGCCCAACCTGGGAGCTCACGTAACTCCAGCTTCGGAGCATTGGCAAGACAGCGGTGCGTAGCGGCCTGGCGCGCCTAGGCCACCAGCGACCGCTCCAGCGGGGTGCGGAAGCGCGGGGTGACCCGCGCGGGACCGAGCCACTCCTCGAGCCGTGACGCTTCCGCGGACACGGCCGCCGAGCCATCGGATCCGATGTCCTCCAGCAGGCGGCAGACGACCTCGCCGGTCGCGCGCTGCGCCCAGCCGCCGACGATCCTGCCCTCCCACCACACGGTCGGGCCGATGTTGCCGGTCCGGTCGAACAACGCCGGCCCGTGCGGGCCGAGGTACCAGTCCCGCGCTTGCCAGCCCATCGGCGTCGGGTCGAGCGCGGGCAGCAGCGCGGCCGTCGGCGCCGGCGCCGCGGACTCGTCCGGCGGCTCGTCGCCGGCCAGCATGACACCCGGCCGCCCGTCGAGGTCTGCCTCGCATACCGGCAGCGCGGCCAGCGCCGCCTTGGTCTGCGCCCCGGTCCAGCCGGCCCACCACTGCAGGTCGGAGACCGGCGCGGGCCCGAACGCCAGCAGCCACCGCCTGGCCAGCTCGGCCCGCGCGCTCGCCGCGTCAAGGTCAGCGTCCGCGGGGGCGCCCGGATCGCCCGCGCCGTCCGCGGCCGGGCCGGGGGCGGCTAGCCAGGCAGCCGCGGGGAACCATTCGAACTGGCCGGACGACCAGCCGCCGCGGCGGTGGCCGCGGATCATGTGCCCTTCCGCGGCGAGCATCCCCAGCACCCGCGACGTGATGTTCGCCGCGCCGCCGTAGCTCTTGTCCGGCACGTAGACGAGCTGCGTCCGCAGCCGCGGCTCGTCCGCGGACAGCTGCGCGCCGGTCGCGCTGCCCCGCGCGGCGAGCGCCCGCAGCGCGGCGTCTCCGAGGTCCCGCAGCCACCCGGCGGCGTCGCCGTCCCCGACCCCGCCGTTCGCGAGGTCCCGTTCCAGCTGGCGTCGCAGCCGCCGGGCGACGTCGTCCGTGCAGGCCCGCTGCACCACAGGGAACAGCGGCGCCGGCACCACGAACATGGTGCGCCGCATGCCGAGCATCCGCACGATCGCGCGCGAGGCGTACAACGCCGCGTCCACCGCCTCGACGGTCGCGGCCGGAACACGGGCGCGCGCCGACAGGTACACGGTCACCGGGTCGGTGGCGTGCAGCGCCACCATCGAGTCCACGGCGCCGGCGATGGTCGCGGCCGGGACGGACAGCTGATGCCGTGCCAGCAGCCTCGCCCGCCGGCAGGCGACGCTGACCTTGACAGTCATGGTGCTCCTGGAGAAGGCCGGGACCGTTACGAATAATTCTGCGGAACCTGTGACCACAGTAGCGCCGTACTCCGCGCAGCCACGCACCCGCGCGGTCAGCCCCGCGGCGGTCATCGCCCGCGTCATGGCCGGCGCCTGCTGGTCGCTGGTCTCCACCAGCAGCGTGCCGCCAGGGACCAGCCACCCAGGCGCCGCCGCCGCGACCCTGCGGAGCACGGCGAGCCCGTCGGGGCCGCCGTCGAGCGCGCCGCGCGGTTCGTAGTCGCGCGCCTCCGGGGGCAGGAACGCGACCTCCTGGCTCGGCACGTACGGCGCGTTGCAGATCAGGATGCCGACGCGGTCGCGCAGCGCTTGCGGCAGCGGGCCGAACAGGTCGCCCTGGTAGACGTGGCCGCCGGCCGGCTCGACGTTGCGCCGGGCGCACGCGACCGCGGCCGGGTCGATGTCGGCGGCGTGCAGCTCGGCTCCTCCTGCGGCCCCTCCCGCGGCAAGGCCGAGCGCGACGGCGACCGTTAGGCCGAGCGCGCCGGTGCCGCAGCACAGGTCGACGATCACCGGATCCGGCCCGCGAGCCAGTGAGACCGCGGTCTCGACGAGGAACTCGCTGCGCCGCCGCGGCACGAACACCCCGGGGTCCACGAAGATCCGCAGCCCGCGGAACTCTGCCCAGCCGACTACCAGCTCGAGCGGCAGCCCGCTGGCCCGCCGTTCGACGAGCGCGTCGAGTTCGGCCGTGCTGCCCGCGGCGGCCGCGAGCAGCCGGGCCTCGTCTTCGGCGAAGACGCACCCGGCGGCGCGCAGCCGCGCAACGACGGCTGGATCGGCATCGGTAGTCATACCGCGGCTAGAGCTGCCCGACGTCGGTAACGTGAATGACCGCGGTCCCCGCTTCGTCTGAGGCGGCCAGGTCGACGCTGGCGGAGATGCCCCAGTCGTGGTCGCCCGCCGGGTCGTCGAAGATCTGCCGGGCCGTCCACTCCCGTGGTTCCTCCTCGACGATGAGCATCGCCGGGCCGCGCGCGTCCGCCCCGGTGCCGATGTCGTCGTACAGGTCGAAGTAGCCGTCGAGGGCGTCCTCCCAGGCGCGCGCGGTCCAGCCGTCCGCCGCGTCGAGTTCGCCCAGCTCGTCGTATCTCCGCAGGGCCGCGAGCATGACTCTGCGGAAGAGCGCGTTGCGCACGATTATCCGGAACGCCCTCGTGTTCCACGTCACGGACTTCGGCGCCGCCTCGATCTCGGCCGACTCGGGATCGGGGTGGCTGAGCCGCTCCCACTCGTCGATCAGGCTGGAGTCGACCTGCCTGACCAGCTCGCCGAGCCATTCGATGAGG
>Ga0335085_10009626_pt1 | contig 14563 bp, 9 predicted proteins | sample Lox_Sample_45_FD_206712 | JGI IMG/M metagenome (GOLD analysis project Ga0335085, IMG submission 206712) | Soil microbial communities from Loxahatchee National Wildlife Refuge, Florida, United States - Lox_Sample_4.5 | ecosystem: Environmental > Terrestrial > Soil > Wetlands | place: USA: Florida...
CGATTGCCACGTCTGGACTTAGGGAATAGTCGGCAAGGGTAACCTTGCGCCCGCGCTCCTTGTCGGTCAGAACGGCAAAGGGAGTGACTTCGCTGCCCGTTCCGCTGGTGGTCGAGATGGCGATCAGGCGCGCCCGGCTGGCTTTCTTGTCCGGGTATTGCACCACGCGTTTGCGGAGATCGAGAAAGGGTGCGGCCAGTTCCTCCAGGTCCGCCTCCGGGGATTCGTACTTCAGTTTCATGATCTTTGCCGCGTCGATCACGGAGCCGCCGCCCAGCGCGATGATTTGATCGGCTTTGTAGAAGTCGAGCGCCTCCACCCCCTGCGCCACGATCTTGCTGTTCGGTTCTTCATCTGGAATGACCGTTACATGGACCGGGGTTTGCGGTGGGATGTAGCGCCGGACAATGTCCACATGCCCAATCTGCTCCATCGCCGGATTAGTAATGATAATGGTCGAGCTCGATGGGAAGTGGCCCAAGTTCTCCACCGCATTCAGGTTGAAATAGATCTGATCGGGAATGCGGAACCACATATGGGCTTGCGTCCTCCGCGCCACACGCTTGATGTTGAGATAGTTGTAGATGTTGACGTTGTCCATCGTGCTGTTGCCGCCGCCGGTGCCGCACCCGAAGGAGAACGTCGGCACCATATCGTTGTAAACTCCGCCCAGCGCGCCGATGGAGCCGGGCGAATTCACAATGATGCGCCCCGCGTTGATCACCTCGCTGAATTTCTGGATCACTGCATCGTTACGCGAGAAAACGACTGCTGTATGTCCAAGCCCGCCGGCACGATTCACATCCACGCAGACCCTTAGCGCCTCGTCCGCCGATTTCGCCCGATACACCGCCAGCACAGGGAAGAGCTTCTCGACCGAGAGCGGATGTTCGCGACCAACACCTTGTACCGGCGCGATCAAGAGCTTGGTATTCGGCTTGACCGAAAGGCCGATCATGCGAGCGATGTCGGTGGCTCTTTGGCCGACTGCCAAGGGCTGCATGAATCCGGTTTTTGGATCGATGACGGTGCGCCCCAGCAGCTCCGCTTCCTTCTGGGTGCAGATGTGTGCCCCTAGATCGGCAAATTTCTTCAGTGCGAGATCATAAATCTCATCGTCGATCACCACAGTCTGCTCGGAGGCGCAGATGGTTCCGTTATCGAATGTCTTGGAGGTGATGATGTCCACCACGGCCATGTTCAGGTCCGCAGTCTTCTCCAGATAGACGGGCGTGTTGCCCGGCCCAACACCCAGGGCTGGCTTTCCGGAGCTGTAGGCGGCTTTCACCATACCCGGCCCGCCCGTCGCGTCAATCAGGCCGACGTCTTTGTGGTGCATCAGGTAGGCATTGTCCTCCAGGTTGTGCGATTCCAGGCAGGTAAAGACGCCCTCGGGCGCACCATGCTTCAGGGCCGCCTCATACATGATTCGCACGGCCTCATAGCAGCAGCGTCCAGCGCTGGGGTGCGGACTGAAGACCACGGCGTTGCGCGTCTTGATGGCCATGATGCATTTGAAGAGGACTGTAGAAGTCGGGTTCGTAATCGGCAGCAGCGAGAAGATGACCCCGATCGGTTCAGCCACCTCGGCCAAACCACGCTCCGGAAACTCGCGGATGACGCCAACGGTGCGCTTGTCCTTGACGTAGTTGTAAACAAACTCTGTTGCCACCATGTTCTTGATGGCTTTGTCTTCCAGGACCCCGATCCTTGTCTCCTCAATCGCCAGGCGAGCCAGGTATTGGGCCTGCTCCAGCCCTGCCAGGACCATGGGCTTGACGATGCGGTCGACGTCCTCTTGCCTGTATTGCGAAAAAACGGCGGCGGCTGTTCTGGCCTGGCGTACCAGTCCTCCCAGATAAGCCTCCCGCTCAGCGCTCAGGGTTGGAATGTTCTCCGTCATATCTCGAACCTTCCTTGAGGAATCCCCACTATCTTCATCCGGGACATCTCGCCTCGGGTCGGCTGCAACGCTGGGACAAGTCAACACAGACGCACTTCTGACAGGCCCGGGAGCTCCAGGAGGATACCCGTTACAGTATCTTGTGAGGGTGCACAGCCTGACAGTGAGCGTCGTCACTGTGAGGTGTGAGATTTCGCACCGGGAAGAAGAGATCGCGACTTGTTTCGGTACCGGTGCCGATGGGTCGAAGGTAGGGCGAGCGATGCACCTCATGGAGTGGTAAAATCCTCATTGACCTCTCTGGCCCAAATTACCGATACGATTTGCGGCCACGGCCTGCTTCGGGCATAGGCGCGTAGCTCAGTTGGTTAGAGCGCTACCTTGACACGGTAGAGGTCAGGGGTTCGAGTCCCCTCGTGCCTACCATATTTCTCAAGCACTTCCGGCGACATGCTCTCCGCTGCAACCCAATTTGTGTCGTGCCTTGTGTCGTAACCCGTTTCCGTTTGCTTCTCTTCGGCTTGTTTCGCACCGAGAAAGTCACCAGGGTTTGGAGCGGGCCGAGAGAGGGCCTGCAGAGCCGTTCTCTTGGCCGCTAAGCGAACATGGGAATAGTGGGCCAGCATCCTGGCCGAGACATGACCCGCAATCGCCATAATTGTCTGGTCGCTTGCCTGAGATTCTGCCGGAGACGATCCGTGCAGTGCATGCCGGAAAGAAGCGCTTTCCCCACAGGCCTCGTACGAAGTCGCGGAGCACGCGACGGATGACGCCTGACGCCGGCAGAAATCGCAGTATTGCGGCTGATCGCGGCCGGCAATGCGAACAAGCAGATTGCGGATCAGCTTTCCATTACGGAGGAAACCGTCAAGAGTCCACCCCGTGAGAGCGGCATTCAAAATCTGGGTCCAATTAGGGTCTGTGCGATTGCAATAACGCTACGGCTATCGCCAGGCGGCACTCGCCTGACCAGTTGAACTAATTGATGAGTCATACACCATAAGCATATAAATGCACTCGGAGTTCACAGAATGAAGAGAGCCAAGTTCGTTTTCATGATGGCCCTAGTCGTGGTCGGCTCCTGCAGGAGCGTAATTTGGGGGCAAACGGCGCACTGGCCGGAAGACAAGGCGAACGCCTGGTACGCGCAACTGCCATGGTTGGTTGGAAGTAATTACGTTCCCAAGTCGGCAATCAACCAACTGGAGATGTGGCAGGCGGCGACCTTCGATCCGGTTGAGATCGAAAAAGAATTGACTTGGGCTGAAGCCATGGGCATGAACACCATGCGCGTCTTTCTGCACGACCTGCTCTGGCAGCAGGATGCAACGGGATTTCAGAAACGCATCGACCAGTTCTTGACGATCACGTCGCGGCATCACATCCGACCGTTGTTCGTGCTCTTCGATTCCTGCTGGGATCCTTTGCCTCAACTGGGCCTGCAGCATCCTCCGATTCCGGGGGTTCATAACTCAGGCTGGGTGCAAAGTCCCGGCGCGACGGCCCTCGGCGACGCAAGTCAATATCCACGGCTGAAGGCATACGTGCATGGCGTGGTGGGGGCCTTCGCGAACGATGAGCGCATCCTTGCCTGGGACGTGTGGAACGAGCCTGGTGCCGATAACGCCGGAAGCTATCCGAAAGAGGAGCTGAAAGACAAGACCGCCCGGGTGACGGCGCTTTTACCCCAGGTGTTCGAGTGGGCACGCGAGGCGAATCCGGTGCAGCCCCTCACTAGCGGGGTGTGGGCCGTCGACAACTCGCCGGACGGAGCAAACCTTGGCGAACTGCAGCAGATTCAACTGCGCGAGTCGGACATTATCACCTTTCACAACTACAGTTGGCCGGAGTCCTTCAAGCGTGAAGCGACGTGGCTGAAGAAGTACAACCGGCCCGTGATCTGCACGGAATACATGGCGCGTTCCGTGGGCAGCACGTTTGACACAGTGCTGCCGATCGCGAAGCAGGAGCGAGTCGGGGCGATCAATTGGGGATTCGTCGCCGGCAAGACGCAGACGTATTTGCCCTGGGAGTCATGGGAGCATCCCTACGTCGTCAGCCAGCCGCCGGTGTGGTTTCACGACATACTGCGTCCCGACGGAATACCGTATCGACAAGCGGAGGTAGATTTGATCCGGCAGCTCAAGGAGGCAGTACTAACACACTCAAAATAAAGTCTGCAATTTCCGACGCTTTGCGACGCCGCACTCCAGTTCAGGAACCCGTGTCAAGAGTAAACAAGTGCGGAGCCTACGCCGTCTCGCTGTTCGCTGGCTCGATCTGGATTCTCACTTCCTGAGTGCCTAACGCCGGGTGTCTGGCACGGAGCAGGGCGACCCCGGGCGTTTCTGTTGCTCGGATCCACACTGCGCCAACACCTCCGAAAGGAGTGAAAGGGTTGTCACCTATGAGCTCCGCGGGCCCCACGAGATCGAAGGCAATGGCTCCGGTGGCCAACGGACGGACCGCACCGAACTCGTCCGTAATACGAAAGGCGACGCGCGTGGAATCAGCTCCGTCGGCCGTCAGTGACGTGTCGTCGGCGCGCAGTTCTAACTTGTGGTCGACACCGTCACCGGAGTAGGTCTTCTCGATCACCTTCTTCCCTGCCCGGTAGCCCTCGATGCGAAGATCGCCCCACGTTTGGAACGATGTAGAGAGCGACAAAAAGAACGGTGGATGGGGCAGGTTGCCGTAGTCTTTGCGATTAGGATCAGCTTCACCGACGAGGCTCCCAGCCACATAGAACTTCAAGTGATCGCAATTCGAGCACACGACCAAGCGATCCAGCCAATCGAGATCGTCGCCGATAGACCAATGAAAGGCTGGCTCGAGTACGATCTCCGCGTCGGGATCGCACTGGGACTTGTAGAACCCGGCGGCGGGCTTGGGCAGGCGGAAGATGTCGCTGACGCCGTGATAGCAGATGCGGTCGCCGGAGCCGAAGTCGGCGTGCGTGTTGTAGTCGAAGGCACACCAGCCGATACCACCGGAGTACAGTGGGCTGCCAGCAATCTGGTTGTGTACCCGGGCGTGGCGCAGGGTGTGCTCGGTGAGGCGCGTCGCGTTGTCGATGGATTTCGTCGGGAACGTGTGGCCGCAGAACTCGGTATTTAGGTAGCGGGTGTGGTTGGGAGCGCGAAGCGGAAATCCGAAGTCGTTCATGGTGAAGACATCCTCCAGGAACTCGGAGTTGTAGAGATAGCGGATTCCGCCGGTCTGGCGGGTGGGGTCGAGCTGGCGAGCGACGGCGTTAGTGCGCGTGTAGAAGTCATGATCGTCCTGCGATTCGTTGATGCGTACGCCCCAAAGAACGATGCAGGGGTGGTTCCAGTCCCGCGTGATCATGCGACTGACATTGTCTACGGCGAGGTCCTTCCAGTTTTGATCTCCAATGTGCTGCCAACCGGGAATCTCCTCCAGCACCAGCAGGCCGACTTCGTCGCAAGCATCCAGGAAATATGGCGACTGCGGATAATGCGACGTGCGAACCAGATTGCACCTGAGCTCATTCTTCAAGATAAGAGCGTCACGGCGCTGCACGCGTGCGGGCATCGCCTGTCCCACAAAGGGGAAGGTCTGATGGCGGTTGAGTCCGCGCAACTTGACGACCTTGCCGTTCAATTGGAAGCCGTTCTCAGTGAAGCGCGCCTCGCGGAAGCCGAAGCGGCGTGAATCTTCGTCGAAGACTTCTTTGTCATAAAGAAGGCGGACACCACAGGTGTAAAGCTGCGGCTGTTCCAGGTTCCACAGCTTGATGTCGCGCAGGTCGGTAAGCGAAACGGAGTGCGAAGCCGCAGGTTCTGTCGAAGAGGCGCTGGCGGCGAAAGTCCGATCGCCACGCGCGACGACTTGGTCGCCATGGCGAATTTCGGCTTCCAGTGTGTACGACAGGGTCGTCCCTCGCCCGCCAATAATGCACTGTACCTCGACACTCGGACGATCAGTGAGGACATCCCTCGGTTTCACGAAGACATTTGCAATGTAGTTTGCCGGCACCAGGCGCAACGAGACATCGCGGTAGATGCCCCCGAAGGTGAGGTAGTCGATCTGGCCGCCAAACGGAGGAATGTCGGCGCGTTCGGTTGAATCCACCGCTACAGCCAGCACGTTCTCTTGGTCCCATTGAATGTATTCGGTGAGTTCAAACGAGAAGGGCGTGTAACCACCTCGATATTCACCGAGACGATGGCCATTGATGTAGACGGTGGAAGCCGTCATCACTCCGGCAAAGTCGACGAAAACATGGCGTCGCTTCATCGCAGCCGGCAGCGTGAACTTGCGGCGATAGGCGGAGAGGAACTCGTAGGACTTGTCGTCGAAGCTGTGCCACGGGAGACGCTTGTTGGTGTGCGGGATCACGATCGCCGCCCAGCCGGAATCGTCGAAGCCGGGCGCCTCGAACCCCGCGACGACGTGATCGCTGAAGCGCCACCGCCGACTCAATGGCAGCACGATGCGGCCGGGAAGACCGAGAGGCTGGTTCTCCGAGGCGGAGGTCTCGCTGATTGCGCTTGTGGCCAGTGCCACACCCGCCGCAAGAGCGCCTGTAGTCTTCAGAAATTTGCGCCGATCCATGTTCTCTCTTGATACCAATGCTCTGCAGAGTCTTGTAACAAGTCTATCGGTGCTGCGATTGGCGAACCCCGCTTGTCCGGTTGACAGGTTCACCGGCAATCTATAGTTCCCTGTAGTGTCGTTCAGTCAGGTTGCGCAGGCGTTCGGCGGCCGACTCAGGGGTGATGTCGCGCTGCGGTGATCCCAGCATTTCATAACCAACCATGAATTTCCTGATCGCGGCCGAGCGCAATAGTGGCGGATAGAAATGCGCGTGCAGGTGCCATTCGGCATGTTCATCGCCATCGGTAGGCCGCTGATGAAAACCCATCGAGTAAGGAAACGAGATCTCGAACAGGTTGTCGTAGCGCGTGGTCAGCCGCTTCAGAATATTCGCGAGGCCGCTGCCTTCAGAATCGTCCAGCGAAGTGATGTCGGCCACGTGGCGTCTGCTGATCAGCAATGTCTCGAATGGCCATGTCGCCCAGAACGGTACGACAGCAACAAAGTGCTCGTTCTCGCAAACGATGCGCTCACCCGAGAGACGTTCCAGCTCAAGATAGTCACAAAGCAGGCAGTGTCCATGGCGCTGGCGGTAGTCGGCGAGAGACGATTGCTCCTTGCGAGGCTCGTTGGGAACCGTTTCGTTGGCCCAGATCTGACCGTGCGGATGGGGATTGCTGCAGCCCATCATCACGCCACGGTTCTCAAAGATCTGGATGTAATTGATCTTCGGATCAGCGCCGAGTTCCTGATATTGTGTGCACCAGACCTCGACCACACTTCGGATGGCGCTCGCGCGCATCTCGGCTATCGTCAAGTCGTGACGCGGTGAGAAGCAGACTACGCGGCAGATTCCGGGCTCTGATTGCGCAACGAGGATTCCCATCCCGGCCGCATCGAGCTGCACCTCGGCCATGTCAAGCTGGAGCGCGCTGAAGTCGTTGTCGAAGACAAAAGTGGTCGCATAGTTCGGATTTCGAACCCCGCCCGCACGCTCATTGCCCGGGCAGAGATAGCAATCCGGGTCGTACTCCGGCCGCTCTTCGCGTGCCTTAGCCTCAGTCTGACCATGCCAGGGCCGCTGGGTGCGGAGCGGCGAGACCAGCACCCAGTCGCGCGTCAGAGGATTGTAGCGACGATGCGGTGTGTCTTGGAACTTGCCGAGGTCCATCATGCCATTCCTTTGCGAACTTCGGCCGCCCCATCCGCGGCAGTGCAAATGTAGATATCCGCTTGCAGGCCGGTGGCAGTCCGGTATTCGCGTGCGATTGTCGCCTGGAACTCTTCCACCGCATCGGCGCTTACCAGATTCACAGTGCAGCCGCCAAATCCACCCCCGGTCATCCGCGTTCCGAACACACCGCGGAGTTTCTGCGCGACCTTCACCATAATGTCGAGTTCCGGGCAGCTGACCTCGTAGTCGTCGCTCAAGCTGCGATGTGATTCCACCATCAATCGACCGAACTCGCTCAGATCGGCCGACTGCAATGCCTTGGCCGCTGCCAGCACTCGGTGATTCTCGGTTATAACGTGCCGGCAGCGCCGAAATGTGACCTCAGGCAGGCTTCGACGGTAGTATTCGAGTTCTTCCCGGGTAACATCACGGAGTGCATGGATCCCGGGCAAGTGCTCCTGCAGGTAACGAACCCCAGCTTCGCAGTCAGCCCGCCGGCGGTTGTACTCGCCGGAAGCATGCGCGTGCTTTACCTTGGTGTTACAGATGACGATGCGTACCTGCCCACCAATTTTCAGCAGCTGATACTCAAGGCCGCGGCAATCGAGCAGTAGCGCATGATTGGCCTGGCCGAAACAAGAGATGAACTGGTCCATGATGCCGCATTTCATGCCGGCGTATTCATGCTCAGCCTGTTGGCAGAGACGCGCAATCTCGGCCCGGTCCAATTCGATTCCTGAATTCGCCAGGAACCCCAGCGCCGACGAAACCTCAATTGCCGCGGACGAACTCAGTCCGGCGCCGATCGGGACCTCGCTTTTGATCACGAGGTTGGCACCGGGTATCCTATGCCCCGCTGTGTCGAGTACCGCGGCAACTCCACGTACGTAGTCGCTCCAGTCACCGGACGGCCCCGGCGCCATTCTGTCAAGATCGAATTCCCGCCCCTCCTGGAAATCCAGCGAGTAGATATGAAGCTGGCGATCGTTGCGCGGGCCGATTGCAAGATAGGTATAGAACTCCAATGCCGCGGGCATCACAAACCCTTCGTTGTAATCGGTGTGCTCACCGACGAGGTTCACCCGGCCCGGAGCGCGAAAAATGCGCACCGACGAGCCAAACCGCACGCTCATCTCCTGACTCAATCGCTCGACGACCGGGCTGGTCAGCGTGGAGGACATCCGCTAGCGCTCCCCGTGTTCGCGATCTGCGATCGCCTGGCACGCAGGGTCACGGCTCGCGGCCCGGCGATGGGAGCGCGCACCCAAGGCCAGCATGAGGGCTCCGAATATCAGCAGCACGACGCCCCACATCGAATTAACGTTGATCCGGAGTGAGCGAGCGTAGATGGCGGGATTGCTTATGCGACCGTAAACTGTCAGCATGACACCAAGAACCGTGAACATCAGCCCAATCGGCAGTCGAATATCGATCCCCATAGAGTCTCGCCAAGTCAGCGAAAGATGACATTCAAGATTACAGCGAGGCAAAGCACAACTACTCCCAGCGCCCCCGGTCGCAGATACCAGGGCACGTGCTGCTCGCTCGGCCTCTCGGTGAGGGAATATACCAGCCCCACCAGCTCCTGTTCATCCCGTGGGCGAGTGGTCAGGCTGATCGCGGCGGTCGCTGCCAGACACACGCAGAACGCCCAGATCGCCGTCCAGAAATTCTGCGCCATCTCGCTCGGGTAGGTGTGTAGCAGCGTAATCCATCCGCCTTTGATGCCCGCACTCGCCCCCACGGGTAGGGTCAGTCCGTGATGTATCGCGGCAGATGCCGTGCCTAGAATGAGCCCGAAGAAAGCGCCATGCCCGGTCGTGCGCTTCCAGAACATACCGAGGAGAAACGTCGCAAACAGCGGAGCATTCACAAACGCGAACACCAGCTGTAAGAAATCCATGATGTTGTTGAATCGCGTGGCCGCATAGGCCGACGCGACCGACAATGCAATTCCCGATAGAGTTGCCACGCGTCCCATCCATAGCAGGTGTCCATCGCTTGCCGTCTTGTTGATGTAAGACTGGTAAATGTCGTACGTCCATACCGTGTTGAACGCCGTCACGTTGCCCGCCATACCCGACATGAAGCTGGCCAGCAACGCCGTGAGCCCAAGCCCCAGAAGGCCCGTAGGGAAATAATGCAACAGCATGTTGGGGATGGCCAGATCGTAATCGAGTATTGGCTTGCCGTCCGCATCGAGCAGCGGCGCGCCCGTGGTCTCATCGATTTTGGCGGGGATCAGGCCCTTGCCCGAGTCGTTCATCTGCTGAACCTGCGATGCGCTCGCGTTCCGCGCGGGCCTATTCGGAGTCGGCAGAGCGATCGCAATCATTCCCGGCAGGATGACAAGGAGCGGGAAAACCATCTTCGGCAATGCGGCAATGAGCGGTGTGCGGCGCGCTGCGCTAATCGAGTCAGCCGCCATGGCACGCTGCACCACTAGGAAGTCGGTGCACCAGTAGCCGAACGAGAGTACGAATCCCAGGCCCATCATCAGGCCAAACACTTCCACACCCATGGGATTGGTGTGGGCGCTTTCTAAACCCCTCCACGAATGCGTGAAATTGGCGGGCAGATTGAGTTTGAGGCCGCTCCAGCCCCCGATGTTCTTAAGGCCGAGAAAGACCAGCGGCAGAAACCCCGCAACGATCAGGAAAAACTGCAGGACTTCGTTGTAGATTGCGCTGGTCAGTCCGCCCAGCAGTATGTAGGCAAGAACGATTACGGCCGCGATGACGATACTGATGTGAAATGTCCACCCAGACGGAAATCCGAATCTGGCGACCGGCGCATCGAGCAGATGCAACGTCTGAATCAGTTTCGCCATCGCGTACATCGAGATGCCCGACGAGAACACCGTCATGCTGGCGAAGGAAATGGCGTTAAATCCGCGTGTCTTCTCATCGAAGCGCAACCGCAAGTATTCCGGCACCGAGCGGGCGCGCGAGCCGTAATAGAAGGGCATCATGAAGACACCCAAGAAGACCATCGCTGGCACCGCGCCAATCCAATAGAAATGACTGGTTTCGATGCCATACTTGGCGCCTGAGGCGGCCATGCCGATGACTTCCTGCGCCCCGAGGTTGGCCGACAGAAACGCCAGGCCACAGATCCATGCCGGAAGCGAGCGGCCGGCCAGGAAGAAATCGGTGCTGGTCTTGATGTAGCGCTTGAGGACGACACCAATCCCCAGTACAAAGCCGAAATACACCAGCATGATGAGCCAGTCAATAGCCGTTAGGTTCGCGATGGGAAGGAGCCCTCGTCGCTCCATAGAAGCTACGCTCCCCTCTAAGAGCACTCCACCTTCCGGTCGAGGAGATTTTCACGATGCATGCCCCATCATGAAGGTTCGGTAGGACTGCCTGTGTCAGCCAGAGCGCGCATTTTAGAAAGGTCATTACTTCACCTTGATCAACACCACCCCATGCGTTGGGACGCTTGCGGTAAAGGCGTTCTCGAAGCGACCGAGGTCCTTTCCATCCCAGAGTTGGCGTATCGTCGCGGATTTCCCAACTCCGAGATCGCGGAACTGCACGGTGACGGGTTCTTGCGGCTCTCCTTTATTGAATATCCCTACTGCTTTCGATCCGTCGGCCAGCGGCTTGACCCAGACGTCGATAGGACCGGCCTGCCAAATGCGATAGCCTTGAACGCCAAGCGGGTCCTGGTCCACGGCAATCACTTCGCGATTGGTGAGGATGGAAAGAATCTCGGGCCGGGTGTTCGCGAGGTCGTTTCCTGCCAGCAACGGCGCGGCCAGCAACGCCCACTGGCTCATGTGCAGCCGATTCTCGTCGAGAGTCAGTTGCCCATTTCCCACTTCGAGCATGTCCGGATCGTTCCAGCGGCCGGGACCAGCGAAGTGTTCGATGCCGCTGTTCTCGCCAAATCCCAAGGCGACAATACTGTTGTAGTTGGGCTGGATGTCGCGTGTGGTTCGCCATAAATTGCCACCCGACCGAGCGCCCCAGGTCCAAACCGCATCGACACCGTACTGGCACAGGCTGTAGACGATGGGACGTCCGGTCGCCTTCAAAGCGTCACTCATTTTCTTGTAAACCGCTGGCATGTCGCTATTCTTGTAAACTTTGTCGGCACTGCACCAGTCGTACTTCAGATAATCGAAACCCCAAGCTGCGTAGGTTCGCGCATCCTGCTCTTCGTGCTGATAGCTGCCCTCGTACCCCGCGCAGGTCCTGGGCCCGGGAGACGAATAGATGCCGATCTTCAGGCCCTTGCTGTGAACGTAATCAGCCAGCGCCTTCATGTCCGGAAACCTCTCGTTACCCTGAATAGTTCCCGCAGCATCGCGGTGGCCCTGCCAGCAGTCATCGATGTTGATATACGAGTATCCCGCGTCTTTCATTCCGTTCTTTGCCATGGCATCGGCGGCTGCGCGAACGACAACATCGCTCACTTTACAAGCGAAGAGGTTCCAACTGTTCCAGCCCATAGGTGGCGTGGCGGCAATAGTGGCTTTCTGAGCCCGGACTTTGGCAGGGGAGAAAAACAGGATTACGGTGAGCACGATGTTCAAGGCTTGGGTAAAGCGCTTCATGCGAATTCTCCACTGTGGCCGAGGGTCGAACAGGTCGGGTGGCGCCCTCGTGCGCTAATCAGTGTACGAGCAGGCCGGACAAGGTCAAGTTGAATTTATGGACAAGCGAGAGTCGCCTATCAAGATTAGACGCCGATCCCGACATTCCCATCTTCGAGCATGCCAAAACCGAGCCCGCCGGGCTGCAGTAGTATGAGATTGGCCGAGTAGCCCCCAGCATAACCCACCGGACGAGGGCCGGTTTGGGCACTAAAGTTGGCTGTCAGTGCCCCCGGATTTCAATCAGTTACGGTCCAGGTACGCCTTGACACGGTAAAGGTCAGGGGTTCGAGTCCCCTCGTGCCTACCATCTCTTGCCAGTATTTGCGCGTTCCTTGGCATAGCAGTTCACTGCGCGCAAACACGTTCCACGTGCGTACTCCCTGTTCCCCTAGCCATCCACGAATTCGCGGCGCCCCGGCCACACAAGATGCGATCCACCACGATGAATGGCCCGCCCAGTGAGGCCGAGATTATCTTCGCAGTGTTGTTTTTCCTTCGGGCAACGAGACGGGCCTGGATGTTTGCTGCGTTGACGGCTGAACAAGGTGCGGCCTAGCATTGGGGCGGGTGAGGAGTCTCTGTGATTGGTCAGGTGCTTGGTCATTGCCGCGTTACAGCCAAGATAGGCGAAGGAGGAATGGGGGTTGTCTATCGTGCTTATGACGAAACGCTGCACCGCGATGTGGCCCTGAAGGTCGTCAAGAAGGAGGCGGGCCTGGATGCCTCGACCAGCCAGAATCTCCTGCTTGAAGCGCGCGTCTCTTCTGCGCTGGCTCATCCCAATATCTGCACCATCTACGAAGTCGGGGAGACTGAGGGCGAGCTTTACATCGTGATGGAGCTGGTGGACGGCAAGTCCCTGCGCGATCTGATTGCAGAGGCGGGCCTTCCGTCAGAGTCCGTCGTGCGTCACGGAATTCAGGTCGCAAGCGCGCTTGTTCGCGCCCACGACCGGGGCATCATTCATCGCGACCTGAAGACGGCAAACATCGTAATCACTGCCGAAGGCCTGGTGAAGGTTCTCGATTTCGGTCTCGCCAAACGCATGGGAAGCGTGCCCTCAGATGCTGCTACCCGGACCTTTGCAACGCTGCAGGATGTATCCAGCGTGAGCGTCTAACGCAGTGAACAACCGCGACACCCAGGCGACTTGGGAGTATCACAACGGCACGAAGCACTCCTTCTGGAGCATTCGCAACAATCCTCATTTCCTTGACTGGGCAAATCGGCCACTACCCTTCAAGATCTATCCGACGATCGAGCCGCTTCTGCTGCCGCGGGACGTAAAGCAGACGGGGGTGGCCGCGTTGTCCGCGATTTCCGAGCCAGTGCGTTCGTCGCGGATTGACGGCGTGCCTGATCTTCAGGATCTGGCGCGCATCCTCTACTTTTCAGCGGGGATTACGAAACAACGCGCCTATCCCGGTGGAGAGATCTATTTTCGGGCCGCTGCCTGCACCGGAGCGCTCTACGAGGTTGAGCTTTACCTCGTGACTGGCGATCTCGCGGACCTGAATGCGGGCGTTTATCACTTCAATCCGGCCGATGTATCACTGCGGCTTCTCAGAGAGGGTGACTTTCGCGGGAACCTCGTTCAGGCGACGGCAGTGCAACCATCGGTGGCGCTTGCGCCCGCCATCATCATCTGCACCGGAACGTACTGGCGGAATGCCTGGAAGTATCAGGCACGTACCTATCGCCATTTCGGTTGGGACAATGGCACCTTGCTGGCGAATTTGCTGGCTATTGCCGCTGCTTCGGGGCTGCCGGTTGAGATAGTACTCGGGTTTGTGGACGCCGAGGTGAACGGACTGCTTGATCTCGATATACGGCGCGAGGCTTCCTTGTCCCTCGTACCGATCGGGCGTTCATTGGGGAGTCCACCTCCAGTCCCGAAAGACTCTCCAGTTCTGGGGCTGGAGACGATCCCGCTTTCGGAGCGCGAGGTCGGATACCCCGCCATGCTGCATATGCACGATGCATCTTCACTTGAGACAGAAGAGGAAGTACGCCAGTGGCGCACGAGGCGCGCGGTCGTGACGTGTTCCGCTGCGGAACGGGAAGGGGTTTGCCTCGAGCTGCCACCCGAGGAAGAACTACCCAAGGATACGATCGAGCAGGTGATTCTGCGCCGCGGCTCGACCCGAACGTTCGATATGACGGCTTCCGTGAGGCTGCCTCAGCTTTCCACGATTCTCGAGTGCGCCACGCGCGGGCTTCCAGTTGACTTCCTTGAAACCGGTGCGCAGCTCAACGGTCTTTACCTCATCGTTCATTCCGTGGAGGGACTGGAGCCCGGTGCGTATTTCTTTCAGCGCGA
>Ga0335085_10009627_pt1 | contig 14563 bp, 12 predicted proteins | sample Lox_Sample_45_FD_206712 | JGI IMG/M metagenome (GOLD analysis project Ga0335085, IMG submission 206712) | Soil microbial communities from Loxahatchee National Wildlife Refuge, Florida, United States - Lox_Sample_4.5 | ecosystem: Environmental > Terrestrial > Soil > Wetlands | place: USA...
GGTAACTCCGCGCTCCGCTCCCGCATCGCGAACCTCCTCCCTCCTTCGTCGGGAGACTATTCGCGATGCGAGCTCAAGGGACCTCTTGGCCGGCAATCCGTAGGGATGCAACCGCCTCAGGGCGAGCCTGGTGTCTAGGCGCGCCCCTTCTCGGCCACGCGCCGGCGGCTGTGGTCGAGGATGCGCTTGCGCACGCGCACGGCGCCCGGCGTCACCTCGAGCAGCTCGTCGTCGTTGATCCACTCGATGGCTTGTTCGATGTTCAGCTCGCGCGGCGGGGTCAGCTTGATGGCCATGTCGGAGGTCGAGGCCCGCATGTTCGTCAGGTGCTTCCGCTCGCAGGGCTGGACGACCATGTCGCCTTCCTTGATCTGCTCGCCGACGATCTGCCCGGCGTAGACCTTCTCCATGGGCTTGACGAAGAACGTGCCCCGGTCGGCCAGCCGGTCCAGGGCGTAGGCCGTCACGTCGCCCCCCTCCTTGGCGATCATGGCGCCCTTCGTGCGATTGGGCAGCGGGCCCTTGTGCGGCCCGTACTGGTCGAAGAGATGGTTCAGGAGGCCCGTGCCCTTGGTCAACGTCAGGAACTCGAGACGGAAGCCCAGCAGGCCGCGCGACGGGATCGTGAACTCGAGGCGCGTCCGGTCGCCGTGCTTGCCGAGATGCTTCAGCTCTCCCTTGCGCTCGCCCACCGCGGCAATCACGGGGCCCGTGAACTCGTCGGCGCAATCGATGACGAGCTCCTCGTAGGGCTCGAGCAGCTGGTCGTTCTCGCCCCGATGGAGGATGACCTGGGGCCGCCCCAGCGCGAACTCGTAGCTCTCGCGCCGCATCGTCTCGGCGAGAATCGCCAGGGACAGCTCCCCGCGCCCAAGCACCTCGAAGGCATCCGGAGACGCCGTCTTCTGCATGCGCAGGCCGACGTTGCGCTCGAGCTCTTTTTCCAGCCGCTCGAGCAGGTGCCGGCTCGTCACGTACTTCCCGGACAATCCCGACATCGGCGAGTCGTTGACTCGGAATTCCATGGAGAGCGTCGGCTCGTCCACGCGGATGCCCGGCAGAGGCGTCGGATCGACGAGGTCGAGGATCGTGTCCCCGATCTCGATGTCCGGGAAGCCCGAGATCATGCAGATGTCGCCGGCCGAGGCCTCCGCGACCTCGACCCGCTCGATGCCTTCGAACATGTAAATCTTGCCGGCCTTCCCTTTCTCGACGATCGTCCCGTCCGGCCGCACGGCCGCGAGCTCCGTCTGCCGCGTGAGCCGGCCCGAGAAGAGCCGCCCGATGGCGAGCCGGCCGAGGTAGTCCGAGTAGTCGATGTTGGCCACGATCATCTTGAAAGCCGCTTCCCCCACGCTCGGCGCCGGGATGTGGGTCAGGATCGTGTCGAGCAGAGGCTTCAAGTCGCCGGAGGTCGCCTTCGGGTCCTTCGAGGCAAACCCCAGCCTTCCCGCCCCGTAGAGGACCTCGAAGTCGAGGTGCTCCTCCTCGGTCGCGAGCGACAGGAAGAGGTCGTGGATCTCCTCCTCGACCTCGGCAACCCGAGCGTCGGCCCGGTCGATCTTGTTGATGAGCACGATCGGCCGCTTGCCCCCCTCGAGGGCCTTCTTGAGAACGCACCGGGTCTGCGGCAGAGGCCCCTCGGAGGCGTCCACGAGCAGCAGAACCCCTTCGACCATCGTCAGGATGCGCTCGACCTCGGAGCCGAAGTCCCGGTGGCCGGGCGTGTCCACGATGTTGATGATCACGTCCTTGTAGCGGATCGCCGTGTTCTTGGCGAGGATCGTGATGCCCCGCTCCTTCTCGAGCTCGCCCGAGTCCATGACGAGCTCTTCGACGTGCTGGCCCACGCGGAAGGTCCCGCACTGCTTCAAGAGAGCGTCCACGAGCGTGGTCTTGCCGTGGTCCACGTGCGCCACGATGGCGATCGCGCGGCGGTCGGCGCGAGTGGTGGGCGGGGCCTCGAGGTCGAAAGCTTTCATGGCGAACCGCGGAGCCTATAACGACTGCCCTCAAGGGTGCCACATAATGCGGCGCCGAAACGAGGAGGAACGCGATGCTGTCGTTGTGCCTCTCCCTGGTCCTGGCCGTTTCGGCGCCGCCGCCGGCCGGCGAGGTGTCCCTCGACGCCGTGCTCTCGGCGCCGTTTCCGTCCGATCTGACGGCTTCCCCGTCCGGCGGCCGGATCGCCTGGGTCTTCAACGCGCGCGGCGCCCGCAACGTCTGGGTCGCCGAGGCGCCCGAGTACCGGGGCCGCCAGGTCACGGCATACGCCGACGACGACGGCCAGGAGATCGGCGACCTCGCCTTCACCCCCGACGGCCGGACGATCGTGTTCGTCCGGGGCGGCGACGCCAACCGCAAGGGCGAGATCCCCAACCCGAAGAGTGTCGCCGACGGCGCGGAGCAAGCGGTCATCGCGGTCGCGTCGAGCGGGGGCGCCCCCCGCAAGCTCTCCGACGGCCGGGCGGCGGCGGTCTCGCCTTCGGGCGACCGGGTCGCCTTCACGCTCAAGGACCAGGTCTGGTGGGCGCCGCTCTCCGGGGACGAGAAGCCGTCCCAGGCCTTCAAGGCGCGGGGCGAGGCCGGGCAGCTCACCTGGTCTCCCGACGGCAGGCTCCTGGCTTTCGTCTCGCGGCGCGGCGACCACAGCTTCGTCGGCGTCTTCGACGCGGCCTCGCGGACCGTCCGGTACCTCGACCCTTCGACGGATCGGGATGTCTCGCCCGTCTGGTCCCGCGACGGGAAGCACCTCGCTTACCTGCGCATCCCGTCCTCCCGCCAGCTCGAGACGTTCCGCCCGCAGCGCGAGGGCGAGCCCTGGTCGATCCGGGTCGCGGACGCGGCGACGGGAGCCGCCCGCGAGATCTTCCGCGCGGACAAGGGCCGCGGCAGCGTCTTCCGCAACGTCGTCGCCGATCGCCAGCTCTTCTGGGGAGCCGGCGACCGGATCGTGTTCCCCTGGGAGAAGGACGGCTGGACGCACCTCTACTCCGTTCCCGCGGCCGGCGGGACGCCCGGGCTCCTGACGCACGGCGACTTCGAGGTCGAGTATGTCTCCCTGTCGCCCGATGGCAGCCAGATCGTTTTCAACTCCAACCAGGGCGACGTGGACCGGCGGCACCTCTGGAAGGTCTCCGTGGCCGGCGGGCGCCTGGCGGCTCTCACGTCCGGGCGGGGCATCGAGTGGTCGCCTCACGTCGCGGGCGACGGAACCATTGCGTACTTCCGGTCCGACGCTCACAAACCACCCCGACCCGCGACTCTTCGGCCCGGAGGCGCCGACGGCGACGTCGCTCCCGGCGCGATTCCCTCCGAGTTCCCCGAAGCCTCTCTCGTCGAGCCCGAGCCCGTCTCTCTGACGGCCTCCGACGGCCTCGTCATCCACGGGCAGCTCTTCCGGCCCAGGAACGTCGCCGCAGGCGAGAAGCGGCCCGCCGTGATCTTCTTCCACGGCGGCTCGCGGCGGCAGATGCTGCTCGGCTGGCACTACAACTACTACTACCGGAACGCCTACGCGATGAACCAGTACCTGGCGAGCCGGGGATACGTCGTTCTCGCGGTCAACTACCGGAGCGGCATCGGCTATGGCATGGAGTTTCGCGAGGCTCTGGACTACGGAGCCGCCGGCGCCTCGGAGTTCCACGACGTGCTCGGGGCCGGCCTCTACCTCAAGTCCCGCGCGGACGTGGATCCCGGGCGCATCGGCCTGTGGGGCGGCTCGTACGGGGGGTACCTGACGGCCCTGGGGCTCGCGCGGGCCTCCGACCTTTTCGCCGCGGGCGTCGACATGCATGGTGTCCATGACTGGAACGAGGTCATCCAGAACTTCGAGCCCGAGTACCAGCCCCAGCAGAGACCGGACGCCGCACGCCTCGCATTTGAATCCTCCCCCATGGCGTCGATCAAGGGCTGGCGCTCGCCCGTGCTCCTCGTGCATGGCGACGACGACCGCAACGTGCCCTTCTCGCAGAGCGTGATGCTGGCCGAGGCCCTGCGCGAGCGGGGCGTGCCGTTCGAAGAGCTCATCTTTCCCGACGACGTGCACGACTTCCTGACGCACGCGCACTGGCTGGCGGCGTACCGGGCGGCGGCCGACTTCTTCGACCGCAAGCTCTCCGTTCGAACAGCCGGAGGCAAGTAGCCTGGACGCCCGCGCCGCTCTCGCGCGTCACTTCGGCCACGGCTCCTTCCGGCCGGGGCAGGAGGAGATCGTGCGGGCGGCCCTCTCGGGCAGGGACCTGCTCGCCGTGATGCCCACCGGCTCCGGCAAATCCATCGGCTACCAGCTTCCGGCGGTGCTCCTGCCAGGCGTCACGCTGGTCGTGTCCCCGCTCATCGCTCTCATGAAGGACCAGGTCGACGAGCTCGGCCGCAAGGGCGTCCCGGCCGCGGCCCTCCACTCGCTGCTCTCGCCCTCCGATCGCCGGGCCACGGAACGAGAGCTCCGTGAAGGCCGCCTCCGCCTGCTCTACGTCGCGCCGGAGCGCTTCGCCTCCGAGAGCTTCCGGCGCCTGCTCTCGGAGACGCCGGTGGCGCGCTTTGCCGTGGACGAGGCCCACTGCGTCTCGGAGTGGGGCCACGACTTCCGGCCCGACTACCGCCAGCTCGCCGAGGCGGCACGCCGCTGCCGCCGCGCGGACGGCGAGCCCGGCCGGCCTCCCGTGCTCGCCTTCACGGCCACCGCCACGCCGGAGGTCCGCGAGGACATCGTGCGGCTGCTCGACCTGCATTCTCCGGAGGTCTTCGCGGCCGGCTTCGACCGGCCCAATCTCTTCCTCGACGTGCGCCGTGTGTCGGGCGAGATCGAGAAGCGCATCCTCCTCCCCGACCTGGTCGGAACGCGCCGGGCTCTCGTCTACGCGGCCACGCGCAAGAGCGCAGAGCGCGCGGCGGAGGCCCTGCGGGCCGGGGGCCTGCCCGCCGAGGCCTACCATGCCGGCCTGCCCGAGGCCGAGCGCACCCGCGTCCAGGAAGCCTTCGCCAGCGGAGCCGCCCGCGCCGTCTGCGCGACCAATGCGTTTGGCATGGGCATCGACCGGCCGGATGTCGAGGTTGTCGTCCACTTCGAGCTGCCGGGCTCGCTCGAGGCCTACTACCAGGAGATCGGCCGGGGCGGCCGGGATGGCCGCCGCTGCGACACGACCCTCCTCTGGAACTACGTGGACGTCCGCACGCGCGAGTTCTTCATCGAGAAGGACGACGCGGAGGACGACCCGCGCTTTGCCGCCACCCGACTCGACTCGGACCAGCGCGAAAAGAAGCGCGCGCTCGACCGAAGGAAGCTCCAGCGGATGATCGCCTATGCCGACTCCGCCGGCTGCTACCGCGCGACGCTGCTGTCCTACTTCGGCGAGCGCGACACGGCTCCCGCCTGCGGGTTCTGCGGCAACTGCGAGCGGCGGCGCGCCCTCGGCGAGGACGAGCTCCTGCAGCTGCGCAAAATCCTCTCGGGAGTGGCCCGCGGCGGCGAGCGCTGGGGGAGGCGAAAGATCGCGGCCATGCTCGCCGGCGATCTCGAAGGCCTGCCGGAATCGCTGTCGAAGCTCTCGACCACGGGTCTTCTGTCTCGCGTCTCGGTGAAGCGCATCGGGGACTGGATCGACGCCGCCGTCGCCGCGGGCCTGCTCGCGGCCACGGACGACGCCTACCGCACGCTGTCGCTGACCCGGCGCGGCCGGGACGTGATGGCCGGCCGGGCGACGGACGTAGCCCTGGCGCTGCCGGAGCCGGCGGGACCCAGGCCGAAGAGGGCAAAAGCCCCGAAGGCCTCGCGGCCCGCGCCACGGCCGACGGCACCTCTGCCCGTCGACCCGGGCCTGTACGAGGCGCTTCGCGACTGGCGACGCCGCGAGGCGGCGCGCCGCTCGGTTCCCGCCTACGTCGTGCTCCACGACCGCACCCTGGCCGCGCTCGCGGCGGCACGTCCCGGAAGTCTCGCGGCCCTGGCCGAGGTTCCGGGCATCGGGCCCGCCAAGCTCGCTGCCTACGGCGGCGAGATTCTCTCGGTGCTTTCGGGAAAGGACTCCTAGGTGGGAGGCTCCGGCAGAGTCGTCTACACCTCCGGCAAGGGCCGCGTCTGCCCCGGCTGCGGCTGGCCGGAGAGCGACTGTCGGTGCTCGAAGAACATGGCGCCGCGCGACGAGCCGGTACCGGCCAGGGTCACGGCGAAGCTGCGCGTGGAGAACCGCGCCTCAGACCGTCATGTCACGATCGTGGATGGCCTGCCGAAGAACGCTGCCTTTGTGGCCGAGCTGCTGGCGCACCTGAAGAAGAGCTGCGGCACGGGCGGCCGGACCGGCGAGGGCTCCCTCGAGCTCCAGGGCGACCAGCGCGAGCGCCTCCGCGACCTGCTAACCCGCCGAGGCCTCGCCGTTAAGGGTTGAGAAAAGAATTGCATCTAAGGACGCGCCTCAACCTCTCGCGGGACAAAGCGAGATCCGACTGCCCCCTCACGCGCCGCCAGGGGTGCGCGATCTCCGCCGGCCCGAAGCACAGCCGCGAGGTGGCCGGCGGCAGGACCCCGGAGGCCCGGCTTGAATGCCAGCCATAGGCAAGAAGACGCGAGAATCATTCGCTAGGGCTTGGGCGGCGCGAAGGACTGGTTGCTGTAGGGATTGGAGGCCGGCCGACGCACCACGTTGAAGGCGAAGTTCGTGGCCCGGTGGCAGGAGTTGCAGCCGTCCGTCACGGCATCGAACGTCTTCGCGAAGCGGACCTTGTCCTTCGCCTCGATCGCCTTGCCGACCTCCGAGAGCGGCTCCACGACGATTTTGGCGACCGCCTCGGGAATGGGCACCGGCGAGTCCTTGTGCGTCGGGTGCAGGCGCACGATGTCGTCGAAGCCCTCCTTCAGCTCGTCGAGCTCGTAGGAGGCCAGCTTCCAGTTGCCGGCCTCGCCGGCGAACCAGAGCTTGACGTGGCGCATCTGCTGGAGCGACATGAGCTCGCCGAGGCCCGGGGTCCAGGCAGCGGGCGCCGGTGCGGACTTGGGCGCCATCGCAGTGCCCGAAGACTCCGCCTTTCTGGCGTCGTCCTTCTTTTCCGCGGCGGGCCTCGCCGCCGCGGTCTTCGCGCAGCTCGTGACGAGCACGGCCGGCGTCACGATCCCGGCGAGAAGAAGGATCGACACGAACACGGGCCGGCGCGTCAGCCGGTAGGCCATCACGATGCCGAGACAGGTCGTCAGCGTCAGCCCCGCCGAGGCCCCGAGGAGGAACCACTGCATCGGGACGCCCTGTCCGTGCCGCCCCGGGGGCAGCACCTGGTCCTTGTGGATGGCCGAGAGCGCCGCAACCATCGGAGCCGGCGTGTAGCTGCCGTCCTTCTTCGCGTCGTTCCAGCGAAAGACCTGCCAGGCTCCGCTGACGGCGAGGATGAGCAACGCGGGCGCGAAGAGGCTGCCGAGGTAGAGATGGAGCGTGCGCAGTGTTCTCATGACTGGAAATCATAGCCGGCGTCCCCGGGACGCTTGCTTCCCGAGGAGACCTGTGACACCCTCACGGCCCCGCGTCACGTGACGGGCCAACGCCTCTGCCGCGCGCGGGAAACCACGAACGTAGGCCTCGCCGGCGATTCCTCCGTTCCCGAACAGAGCCGGACTTTTTCTTGACGGGGAGACCCATGCCTTTCTCTTCTTTCGGCCTCGATGCGGCGCTCCTGCGCGCCGTCCGCGAGCAGGGCTTTCAGCGCCCGACACCCATCCAGGACGACGCCATCCCGCCCGCCCTCGAGGGCCGCGACGTGCTGGCCTGCGCCATGACGGGCAGCGGCAAGACCGCCGCGTTCGTCCTGCCCATCCTGCACCGCCTGCTCGGCAAGAAGCGCGGCGCGACGCGCGCTCTGATCCTCACGCCCACGCGCGAGCTCGCTGCCCAGATCGAGGAGCACGCGCGGGCTCTGGCCGTGCACACGCCCCTTTCGACCGCGGCCGTCTTCGGCGGCGTCGGGATGGGGCCTCAGGAGCACGCCTTCCGCGCGGGCACCGATCTGCTCGTCGCCACGCCCGGACGCCTGCTCGACCACTTCCGGTTCCCCTACGCGAAGCTCGCCCATCTGGAGGTCCTCGTCCTCGACGAGGCCGACCGCATGCTCGACATGGGCTTTCTTCCGGACATCCGCCGCGTCCTGAAGCACCTGCCCCCGAAGCGGCAGACCCTCTTCTTCTCCGCCACCCTGCCGCCTCCGATCGTCCAGCTCTCGCGGGAGATGCTGAAGGCCCCGTTCACGGTCAACCTGGAGCGCGCCGCCGCGCCCGCCGTCGGGATCACGCAGGCGGTCTATCCCGTCGCCCAGAACCTCAAGGCCCCGCTGCTCGAGGCGCTGTTGTCCCGCGGGGACATCCAGAGCGCGCTCGTGTTCACGCGCACGAAGCACCGCGCCAATCGGCTGGCCGAGACGCTCGGCAAGCACGGCGTGCGCTGCGAGCGGATCCACGGCAACCGCAGCCAGGCCCAGCGCACGCAGGCGCTGGCCGGCTTCAAGGAGGGCCGCTACCGGGTCCTCGTCGCCACCGACATCGCGGCCCGCGGCATCGACGTCGAGGCCCTGTCGCACGTCGTCAATTTCGACGTGCCCCATGTGCCCGAGGACTACATCCACCGCGTCGGCCGGACGGCCCGGGCCGAGATGAAGGGAGACGCCTACACGTTCGTCTCTCCGGAGGAGGAGTCGGACCTGCGCGCCATCGAGAAGGCCATCGGCAAGCGCCTGCCGCGCATCACCGTGCCGGGGTTCGACTATGCCCGGGCAGCGGAGCGCTTCGAGCAGCCCTTGCACGAGCGGATCGCCGCCATCCGGACACGCAAGGCCGAGGAGCGCCGCCGGGCGAAGGAGAAGGCCGAGAGGCGCGCCGCGGGCCGGCCGGCCCACCCCACACCCGAGGGGGCGCCGCGGCATCCCGGCGGCAAGGTCGACACCGGCGCCCACCCCTGGGGACGCCGGGGCCGGTGAGGCCTCAAGCCCCTAGGGGCTACTTCCCGACGCCGCCGTAGACCGGCAGCATCGAGGCGGCCGCGATCGCAGGCCGCCGCGCGGGCGCCGGAGCTTCCGGCGCGATCGGCAGCTGCTGCCCGGGGAGCGTCGGCAGGGGCACGCTGCGGCCGCGGGCATAGACCTCGTGGCGGCCTCGGGTCTTGTACCACTCGGCCAGCGTCGCCGTCTGGAACATCTCCTCGATGATCTTGCGCCAGCCGACGCCCGTGTTGTACGCGCAGAAGGAGATCTCTCCCATCTGCGTGGCGTACGGGATGATGCACATCTCGGTCCGGCGGAAGTCGTAATTGAAGAGATCCTGGAACCACATGCCGCCGACGAAGAAGACGCGCCAGTCGTAACGACGCGTCTTCGAGAAGCCGAGCTTGCCGCCCGTGTGGCTGTCCATGATCCGGATGACCTTCCACGGGGAGAGCGCCGACGGAATGCCCTCGGGGCGCAGATTCCGCAGCACGGCGAGCCCGGTCTGCACCGCGGTCCAGGCCCTCCTCCGGGCGGAGTCCGTGATGGCCCGGATGTCCTGGAGCATCCCGTCCACGTTCAGAAGCGACGGAACCGTGACGGCCTCCTTCGTCTTCTCGTTGACGAGGAGCATCGTTCCGATGCCGCAGTTGGGGTGGCAGCCGCACTTGAAGGAGCCCCAGTCCGCTTCGAGGCCTCCGAGCAGGTCCTTCAGGTCCGAGAAAGGTCCGGACGCCGAGAGCGGGTACCAGTCGCGAAGCGGCTCGCCGATGCCGGCCTGCGCCTTCACATCGTGGGCGAGGTGCGAGAGCGTGTACCGCTGCTTCTTCCGGGTTTCGTCGTCGATGTCTTCGTCCCGCCCCGTGAAAGACACGGGCTGAAACGCGACCGTGTTGACCTTGTCGATGTTCTGGATGGCGAACCGCAGGATGTCGCCGACCTGGTCGTTGTTCACGCTGTTGACGACCGTCACGACGAGCGTGATGTCCACGCCGTGCTTGCGGAGGTTCTCGATGGCCCGCAGCTTGACGTCGTAGAGGTTGCCGACCTTCCGGTGCTGGTTGTGCTCGTTGCCGACGCCGTCGAACTGGAGATACGCGAAACGCAGGCCGGCCTCGGCCGCCTCCCGCGCGAAGCCCTCGTCCTGGGCGAAACGGATCCCGTTGGTGGCGCACTGCACGGAGAAGTAGCCGAGCTTGCGCGCATAGCGGATCGCCGGAAGGAAGTGCGGCGACAGCGTCGGCTCGCCGCCCGAGAACTGGACGGAGAGCTGACGGCGGGGCTTGATCGAGGCGGCGTCGTCGAGCAGCTTCTGGACCTCTTCCCACTCGAGCTCGTGGACGTAACCGACCTGGTTGGCGTCCATGAAGCAGGGGTTGCACATCATGTTGCAGCGGTTCGTCAGGTCGATCGTCAGCACGGCTCCCCGGCCATACTTGATCGACGAGGTGCCGTGCTCGTGGAGCCCGTCCTTCGGTATGACGAAGTCGCGGCCCGGGTAGAGCGATTCGAGGCGCCGGAAGAACGCCGGGTCCGTGGACATCACGTCCTCGAAACGGCCGTGCTTGGGGCAGTCCTTCCGCATCAGAATGCGCCCGTCCTCTTCGACGATCGAGGCCTTGATCTCGCCGGGATTGCCCTCGATCAGGACCTTCCAGTCGACATCGCCGGACAGGATCTGGGAGCGGACCTCGGAGACGCAGCGCGGGCACAGCGAGTCGGTCTCGCGGGGAAAGCCGAGCGGCGGAAACGACTTCTCCCGCTGCTTCAGCAGAGGCGCCGGCGCCCACTTCGGCTGAAACGACCGTTCGGGGAAGAGGCGGTCCACGGCGCGGACCGCGTGCCACAGAGCGTCCGCAGTCTTCTGCACTCCCGCGTAGATGGCTCGTCGCATATTGCGGCGGATTCTAACCGAATTGACCCGGGCGCCGCCCCGCCGATTCCGGCGGCGAGGCCGCAAACCGGTCCGGCGAGAAGGGCGACAGGTCGCGGCGTCCCGTTTCCATGACGCAATCGGCCACGAGGCGGGCCGTGACCGGCGCGAGCAGAATGCCGTTCCGGTAGTGCCCGGCGGCGAAGACGAGCCCGGGAAGCCCCGGCGCCTCTCCCAGGATCGGCCGGCCGTCCGGCGTGCCCGGCCGCAGGCCCGACCAGGCCGCCGTAAAGCGCGCCTCCGACAGAGACGGCACGAGGCGGATCGCCGCCTCCGTCAGGCTCCGGACCGCCTCCGCCGTCACGGCCTTGCGAAAGCCGACTCGCTCGGACGTGGCGCCCGCGAGGACCTTTCCGTCCCGGCGAGGCACGAGGTACACGTCTTCCGCCTCGACCACGGCCGGCAGAGGCCGGCCCTCCGGCCACAGGCGGACGATCTGCCCGCGAACGGGGGTCACGGGCGCGGCGGCTCGCCAGGCCGGGTCGAAGGCCGCCCAGGCCCCCGTCGCGTCCACGACCCGATCCGCCGGAAAAGCCTCCGTCGCCGTGGCGACACCGCGGCAGACGCCGCGCTCGACCAGGCACCCGCGCGCCTCCATGCCCGGCAGCAGCCGAACGCCGCGCCGCGCTGCCGAGACCGCGAGGGAGCGCGTCAGCATCCGGCTGTCCACGACTCCGTCCTCGGGAAAGAGCACTCCGCCGGCGACCCGGGGAGAGAGCAGGCCCGGCAGCCAGGACGAGAGCTCCCGGGTTGTCCGCTCTTCCAGCGGCAGGCCCGCCTTGCGCTGCCAGAGAGTGCGCGTGCGCAGGCTCTCCCTCTCGGCCTCCGACATGGCGCAGCGCAGGATGCCGATGGCCCGGTAGCCCACGGCGATTTCGGTTTCTTCCTCGAGCTCGCGCGACCACTCCGGGTACAGCGAACGGCTCTCGAGGCAGAGGTCGAAGAAGGGGCCCGGCTCGCGAGCGTCCGACTGCGGCGACAGGAGGCCCGCGGCCGCCCAGGACGCCTCGCCGCCGGGCTCGCCGCGCTCGAGCAGCGTGACAGCAAGGCCCCGGCCCGCCAGCTCGCGCGCGATCGCGCAGCCGATCGCTCCCCCGCCGACGACGACGACGTCGGAGGGCGGGGTCATCGGCGCAGCCTGGAGGCGCCGCGGAAGTGCTCCCGGGCGGCCCGCCCGAAAGCCACCGCGGCGCCGTACGCCAGGGCGCCGCCAGCCAGCCCTCCCAGGACGGCCGCGGCAGCGCTCGACCGGCGGCGCGCCAGGGTCGTGTGCGCCAGCCGCACCGCGCCTGCCCGAACGGCGCCGGCCGCGGCAGCCACGGCGAGGCTCGCGGCTGCGCAGAGGCCCCGCTCCGACAGGTCCACGCCGCGGCGATAGACGGCGGCGAGCGAAAGCGCCAGCCGCGCAAGCTCGAGGGTCTGAAAGGGCAGGTCGGCCCTCACGGCCGCCGCGTTGAGCCATGCTGCCGGCGCGCCCGTCATCGCACCGACGGCCGCGCAGCGCCGGGCCGCCCTGCGGATCAGCCGCACGGCGAGCTCGTCCCGCGAGAGGCCCGGGTGGCGCTCTCTCAGGCGCTCGACGCCGCGCAGGACCGCCGCTTCATCGGCTCCCGCCAGGACCGCCTGCGCCAGAGAAACGTCCATCCAAAGATCCTAACCCTTCGGCTCCTTCGGTGTTATCTTCTCGCCCGCACCCGAAAGGAGTCACCGTGAAGATTCGAACCGCATTCGCTCTGCTGCTCGCCTGCGCCGCCGTGCTCTCGGCCCAGACGGAGGGAAAGGGGAAGAAAGCCGTGTCCGCATCCCGCGACTACGCCAACACGCTCGCCACTCTCCAGACCGACGCCGGCGACATCACGCTGAAGTTCCTCTACGACAAGGCCCCCAACCACGTGAAGAACTTCGTGGATCTGGCCGCCAGCGGCTTCTACGACGGCACGTTCTTCCACCGCGTCATCCCGGGATTCATGATCCAGGGCGGCGATCCCAACACGAAGGTGAGCCCGGCGGCCCCCGGCAAGGCCTACGGGACCGGCGGCAACGGCAACAACCACGTGAAAGCCGAGTTCAACGATGTCTCGCACAAGCGCGGCATCGTCTCCATGGCCCGCGCCTCGGACCCCAACTCGGCTTCGTCCCAGTTCTTCATCGTGGTCAAGGACTCGACCTTCCTCGACGGGCAGTACTCGGCCTTCGGTGAGGTCGTGTCCGGCATGGACGTGGCCGACAAGATCGTCAGCGCTCCTCGCAACGCGAGCGACCTGCCGAACCAGCCGGTCCACATCAAGAAGATTCTGCTGTCGCAGGCCAAGTAAGCACCGCGTCCTCGCCTCCATGGTTCCGTCCGAGTTCCCCGGCCTCGCGAGGCTGGCGAAGGACGCGGGCCAGGAGGCGACGGCGGTCGAGGTCCTGCCCGGCGACGTCGGGCGGAGGCGCTACCTCCGGCTGACCCTCGCTTCCGGCGGGACGCTCCTCGGCGTCGTGTATCCCCCCGAGGAGGCCGACTCCCGCCGCCGCTGGCTCGCCGCCCATGCGGCCCTCCTGGGCTGCGTGCGGGTGCCCCGGATCGTCGCAGACGACGGGGCCGGCGCCCAGCTGTTGGAGGACTTCGGGAGCCGCGACCTCGCCTCTCTGCTGGCCGAGGAGGCCGGAAGCCGGCGACCGTGGCTTGCGAAGGCCTCGGACGCAGCGGCCGCGATCGCTGCGCTGCCGGATCCCGGAATCAACCCTCCGTTCGACGCCGCGTTCTTCCGGCGGGAGCTGGAGCTCGCCCGCGAGGCCGTGTTCGACCTGCATCTCCAGGAGCCCCTGTCGTCCGCGGAAAAGGACATCCATGACCGGTGGGCCGACGCCCTGTGCGAGGAGATCTCGCGTCATCCGAAGGCCCTCTGCCATCGGGACTTCCACGGCAACAACCTCTTCCCGACCGGCGAGGCCGTCGCGGCCATCGACTTCCAGGACATGCGCGTCGGTCCGGACGCCTACGACCTGGCCTCCCTGCTGTGGGAGCGCACGACGCTGTCCTGGATGGCGGAGGCGCCCGCGGAGGACGTGCGAGCGCGCTTCTGCCGGGCCCGCGGCCTCTTAGCATCCGATTTTTCCCGACGGTTCGACCGCGTCCTGCTGCAGCGGGCCTGGAAGGTCTGCGGCACGTTCGCCCGAGCGTTGGCGCTGGGAAAGGGAGACGTGTACCGGTCGTACCTTCCGGGCGAGGTTCGGCTCGTTCGGAGGCTGCTGTCGGATTCGCCGCCGGACCGCGCTTTCGGCCGGCTCTTCGAGGAGCGGGTGGCGAGGGTGTTAAGCTAGGGCCGGTCGAAGGAGAACCACTATGTTCGGCTCGCTCGGCGTACCGGAGCTGCTGCTCATCCTGCTGATCGTCATCATCATCTTCGGGGCCAACAAGCTGCCCCAGCTCGGGCGCGGCCTCGGCGAGGGGATGCGCAACTTCCGGGATTCGATCAAGTCCGGCCAGGAACCTCCCAAGGACAAGCCCGCCCCTCCCAAGAACTAGAGCCCCACCCCTGTCATTCTGAGGAGCGAAGCGACGGAGCTGCGCTCAGGATGACGTTTCGCGTTCGCGAAACGTCACTTCTTCTTCTGGATGTCGGGCGAGACGCGGCGGGGCTCCCGCGGCAGACGGATGTTCAGGATCCCGACCTTGTTCCGCAGGGTATT
>Ga0335085_10009628_pt1 | contig 14563 bp, 11 predicted proteins | sample Lox_Sample_45_FD_206712 | JGI IMG/M metagenome (GOLD analysis project Ga0335085, IMG submission 206712) | Soil microbial communities from Loxahatchee National Wildlife Refuge, Florida, United States - Lox_Sample_4.5 | ecosystem: Environmental > Terrestrial > Soil > Wetlands | place: USA...
TGCTCGTTCCGCTGCTGCTGCGGCTGCCGTGGATCGTGGGCCCGGCGCTCGTCACCCTTGCGATCCCGTCGATCTCGCAGAGCCGGCTCGCGCTCGTTCAGGGTGTCGGCCAGCTCTTCGATTTCGTCGTCATGGTGCTGGTCATGGCGATGCTGCGCTTCCGGGCGCGCTCGGTCTTCAACCGCCCGTCGGGGACCGAGCCCGCACCCGTCGGCGAATGTTATTCCAAGGGCCTCCGCCGCACGCCCGCGCTCTACCTGACCGAGGCGCTGCGCAACCTCGCGTTCACGATCTCGTTCAGCATGCTCGTGCTGCCGCTGCTCTACCTCGGCTTCAAGCTCTCGCTCGCGACCGAAGCCGTGGTGCTGCGCGGTGAGGGGCCCCGCAAGGCGTTCACGCGCTCGTTCCACCTGACCGAGGCGCGCTTCGAGCGCTGGCTCGAGATGGTGGCGCTCTCGGTCTTCCTCATCGTGCCGCTCTGGTTCCTGATGGTCGCGTGCTTCTTCGCCGTGCCGGGCAGCACCTGGAACACCTGGGTGATGCTGGGCCTCGTGCTCACCGCGGCCGTGCTCCCGATCGTCCAGTACGCCTGGACGTTCTTCTACCTGCGACTGGAGGAGAGCGAAGCGTTCGCGCTCGAGACCGCGCCGGTCCTGGTCGCGCCCGCTCCGGCCTGGAGGAGTGGCGGGGTACCGCGCCTGCGCCTCGTCGAGTCCGAGCGCGACGACGCCACGAAGAACTGAGCGCCGCACGAGCGAAGGCCCGCGTCGCGGACGGTCGGCGCGCCTTGCGGCCGAGGCCCGCCGTGATTGCCGGACCGCGTGCCCTGTGGCAACTTGAAACGCCTCCGGCATCTCCCGAGAGTTGCACGCTCGGCCACGGCCGGAGTGCCGCCAGCGTTTCAATTGCGGACGAGGAGCCCTTGAACCCACCCCGATCGGCAGGCCGTGTCGGCGCGCCGGCTCCTGCCGAGGTGCGCGACGTCGCGATGAGCCCGATCGTCGGGGCGAGCGCCAGGATGCAGCGCATGCTGCGGCTCGTCGCGCGCGTCGCGCCGACCGACAGCACGGTGCTCATCCTCGGCGAGAGCGGCACGGGCAAGGAGCTCGTCGCCCGTTCGCTCCACCTGCTCTCGCGGCGCGCGCAGGGCCCGTTCGTTCCCGTCAACGTCGGCGCGCTGCCCGAGGCGCTGGTCGAGAGCGAGCTGTTCGGCTACGTGCGCGGAGCGTTCACCAACGCGGCGGGCGAGCGCGCGGGGCTGATCGAGGAGGCCGACCGCGGCACGCTCTTCCTCGACGAGATCGGCGACATGCCGCTGCCCGCTCAGGTGAAGCTCCTGCGCGCGCTCGAGAGCGGCGAGGTGCGTCGCCTCGGCGAGAACGCCTCGCGCGTCGTCGACGTGCGCGTGATCGCGGCCACGCACCGCGACCTGCAGACGCTGATCGCCGAGGGCCGCTTCCGCGCGGACCTCTACTACCGGCTCAACGTCGTGCAGCTCGAGCTGCCGCCGCTGCGCGAGCGGCGCGAGGACATCGGGCTGCTCGCCTCGTTCTTCCTCGACCGCGCGGCGCGCCGGCAGGAGCGCGGGGCGCTCCAGTTCGCGCCCGAGGCGATGGCGCTGCTCGAGAAGTACGACTACCCGGGCAACGTGCGTGAGCTCGAAAACGCGATCGAACACGCCGTGACGCTCTCCGAGGGCGCGTCGATCGTGGCCACCGACCTTCCGGCAGCGATTCGCTCCCCCCGTCTGCTGCCGCGGGCCGCAGGCGCCGCGACCGACGCACCGAACGCGCCCGAATCCGCGGCGGCGCGCGACCGGATGTCGCTCGACGAGGTGACCCGGGAGCACGTGCTGCGCGTTCTCGCGCGTCATCACGGCAACGCGACCGCCGCCGGACGCCAGCTCGGCGTCTCGCGCACGACGCTCTGGCGCATGCTCAGGCGCTGGGGCGTCGCGCGCGCCGACGTGCGGGAGGGATGAGCGTGGCGAGCGAGCGGCGTTACTACGACGATGCGTACACGACCGCGTTCCCGGGCCGCGTGGCCGCCGTGGGCGAGCACGCGGGCCGTCCCGCGATCGAGCTCGCGGAGACGTGGTTCTACCCCGAGAGCGGCGGACAGCTCGCGGATCGCGGCACGATCGGCGCCGCCGGCGTCACCGACGTGCAGTCGGACGACGACGGACGCGTCTGGCACCTGATCGAGGGCGACGCGCCGGGCGCGGGCTCCGAGCCCGCCTGCGCGATCGACTGGGCGCGGCGATTCGACCACATGCAGCAGCACACCGGCCAGCACGTGCTCTCGGCGGCGTTCGAGCGCGTGCGCGAGATCGCGACGCTGTCCTCGACGCTCGGCGCGGAACGCAACGTGATCGAGCTCGCGATGGACGCGATCGACTGGCACACCGCGGGCGAGGTCGAGACCGCGGCGAACCGGGTGCTGTGGGAGGACCGCGAGATCCGCCTCCACTGGACGGACGATCAGGGCGTGAAGCGTTTCGCGCTGCGCAAGCCGCCCGCGGTCTCGGGCCGCATCCGCATCGTCGAGATACCGGAGTGGGACGTCTCGGCCTGCGGCGGCACCCACGCTCGGCGCACGGGCGAGGTCGGCGCGATCAAGATCGTCGGCTGGGAAAAGGTGCGGGGCAACGTTCGCGTGGCGTTCGTCTGCGGCGAGCGGGCGCTGCGCGATCACGCCTGGCGCGCCGAGGCGCTGCTCGAGTCGGCGCGGCGTCGCACGCTCAAGGACCGCGACCTGCTCGCGCACCTGGAGCGTGCGGCGGACGAGCGCGACGCGCTCGCCAAGCAGCTGCGCGGGCTCACGGCACGACTGCTCGCGGACGAGGCCGCGCAGCGCGTGGGCCGGCCGCCCTCGGGCGTCGCCGAGTGCGCGCAGGAGCGGCCGCGGGAGGACGTGCGGGCGTTCGCGCTCGCGTGCCTCACCGCGGGTGCGCCGTGGGTCGTGAGCGCGGCGCGTTCGCCCGAGCCCGCGCTCGTGCTCGGGCGTGCGAAGGGCGGCGCGGGCGACCTGCGGACGCTCGTGCCCGCGCTGCTCGAGGCGAGCGGCGGCCGCGGCGGTGGCAGCCCTGATCAGGTGCAGATCTCGGCGCCCGATGCCGCGGGCCTCGATCGCGCGTTCGCGCTCGCGGCCGAGCGCCTGCCCGCGCTCGTCGCGGGCGCGTAGGCTTCGTTCGGAAGCGCCCCGCGACGCCGCGAGCCCGAGAACGACCGCTACTTCTTGCCGCGCGGTGCGGGTCGCGAAGGCTTCTTCGTCTTGGCGGGCTTCGCGGCCGGCTTGGCGGCGGGCCTGGGCGCCGGCTGGAGCTTCACCGAGATGCCCTTCGGTCGCACCTTCGCGGCGACGATCGCCGGCTGCTTGGGGGCCTGCGCGGGCCGCGGCTTGGGCGAGGGCGGCGTCGACGGCCGCACGGCCCCCTTGGCGCTGCTCGAGGCGCTGCCGCCGGGACGCGAGGTCGTGCCGGCGCGCGCGGCGGCGTAGGGCATGCGGGTCATCGCGGCGCGGCGCGCGCGCACGCGCTCGTCGTCGAAGATCACGGTCTGCTGCATCTGCTCGGGGCGCAGTTTGTAGTCGAAATCGGGCAGCAGCACGCGCGGGATCGCGCGGCCGACGAAACGCTCGATCGCGGCGAGGTGGCGCTGTTCCTCGGGCGCCATGAGCGTGAACGCGTCGCCCTGGGCGTCGGGGCGGCCGGCGCGGCCGATGCGGTGGACGTAGTCCTCGGGCGTGGGCGGGACGTCGAAGTTGACGACGTGCGTGACGCCGAAGAGCTCGAGCCCGCGCGCCGCGAGGTCCGTGGTCACGACGATCTGGAGCCGGCCGCGCTTCAGGTCCTCCATCGCGCGCTCGCGCTCGGTCTGGCCCTTGCGCTCGTGCAGCGTCGCGACCGTGTACTTGAGGCGTTCGAGCTGGCGCGCGAGGCGGTCGGCGCCTTCGCGCTGGCGCACGAACACGATCGTGCTGCGCACCTCGCCCGAACGCGACAGCAGCCGGTCGAGGAGGGTGATCTTGAGGTGCTTGGGCACCGGGTAGATCGCGTGCGTGATTCCGGTGGCGGGCGCGGGCGTGCTCAGGTCGACGCGCACGGGCTCGATCAACGCCTCCTTGGTCAGGCGGTTGAGCTCGGCGGGCATCGAAACGGAGAACAGCAGCGTCTGGCGCGTCTCGGGCAGGAGCTTCAGGAGCCGGCGGATGTCCGTCGCCTGCCCCAGGTCGACCATGCGGTCGGCTTCGTCGAGCACGAGGATCTCGACGTCCTCGAACGTCAGCGCGCCGCGCGAGTGGAGCTCGAGCACGCGGTCGACGGTGGCGATCAGCACGTCGACCCCCGGATCGCGCAGCAGCCGCTCCTGCACCGCGATCGGAGCGCCCGCGTGCGAGATGCCGACGCGCAGCTCGGTGAAGCGCGTGAAGTCGCGTGCGTGCGTCTCGACCTGGGTCGCGTGCTCGCGCGTCGGCGTCAGGACGATCGCCCGCAGCTTCTGCGGGCCGTCGAGCAGCCGCGCGAACACCGGAAGCAGGAACGCGCCCGTCTTGCCCGAACCGCTCGGCGCGTTGCCGATCAGGTCGTTGCCCTGCAGGATGACCGGGATGGCCTTGCTCTGGATCGCGGTGGGTTCGGTCCAGCCCGCGGCGCGCACCGCCTGGACGAGCGGCGCGGGCAGGCCAAGCGTATTGAACATCATGGGTGTCGGACTCCGTTTCGGAACGGGCGCCGCAGCGGGGGAAACCGGGCCGGGCACCCGGGAGGGCACGTATGGAAACGCCCCAAGATACGGTCGAGCGCACGGCCGTTCAATCGAATTGTGATTGCTCGAAACCGCGCCCGATCCGACGAATTCAGCGCCCCGCGAGGGAATTCGCCGCGCGACGCTGGCAGGCCGGGCAGAAGAACGTCGAACGCCCGGTCTGCACGATGCGCCGCACCGGCCCGCCGCAACGCCGGCAGGGCTCGCCCGCCCGGTCGTAGACCAGCAGCCGCTCGCCGTACTGGCCCGGCTCGTTCCAGATCGTGCGGTAGCTGCTGAAGGTGGTGCCCATGCGCGCGATCGAGGCCTCGAGGACGCGCGGCACCTGGGCGGCGATGCGTCCCCACTCCGCGCGCGCGAGCGCCCCCGAGCGCCGTCGCGGATCGATGCGCGCGAGGAACAGGATCTCGCTCGCGTAGATGTTGCCGAGGCCCGCGAGCTTGCGCTGATCGAGCAGGAACGTCTTGACGCTCGTCCGCGTTCCACGCGCGAGCGCGTGCAGCGACCCCGCCGTGGGCGGCGAGACGAGCGGATCGGGTCCGAGCCTCCGCAGCGACGGATCGCGCGCGAGCCGCCCCGTCGGCACGAGCCGGAGCATGCCGAAGCGGCGCACGTCCTGGAACCAGAGCCGCGAGCCGTCCTCGAACGAGAGCTGCAGATGGACGTGCGGCAGTGAGGCGTCGGGCTCCGCCTCCGCCGGCCAGAACAGCCAGCGCCCGCTCATGCCAAGGTGGGAGAGCAGCGTGAGATCGGCGTCGAGATCGAGCAGCAGGAACTTGCCGGTCCGCCGTGGCATGGCGAAGGTCCGACCGCGCAGCCGGCGCGCCAGCGGCGCGAGCCGTGCGGTGCGCAGCCGGTGACGCGAGGCGCTCGCGAGCGCGATGGTCCGGCCCGGCACCTGCGCCGCGAGCATGCGGCGCACGGTCTCGACCTCGGGCAGCTCGGGCATGCTCGCAGCCTGCCCGTGGAGCCGCGCGGGGTCAATCGCCCATGCTATCGTGCGTGCCGGCGCGCGTGACGGCGCGCGCCGCCTCGCCGCATCCAACCCTCCACGGAGCGCTCCGCCATGAGCCTCGCCCCCGGCACGAAGCTCGGCGCGTACGAAATCGTCGCGCTGCTCGGCTCGGGCGGCATGGGCGAGGTCTGGCGGGCACGCGATTCGCGGCTCGGACGCGACGTCGCGATCAAGGTTCTCCCGGCCGGCGTCGCCGGCGATCCCGACCGGCTCGCCCGGTTCGAACGCGAGGCGCGCGCGGTCGCCGCACTCAACCACCCGAACATCGTGACGCTCCACTCGGTCGAGGAAGCGGCCGGCGTCCGCTTCCTGACGATGGAGCTGGTCGAGGGCGAGAGCCTCGACCGGCTCCTCGAGACCGGCGGTCTGCCGATCGCGCGCGTTCTCGCGCTCGCCATCCCGATGGCCGACGCGCTCGCCGCCGCACACGCCCGCGGCGTCGTGCATCGGGACCTCAAGCCCGCGAACGTCATGGTGACGCCCGAGCGGCGGGTCAAGGTGCTCGACTTCGGCCTCGCCAAGACGGCCGATCCGGGACCCGATCTCGGCGCGACGCGGGCGGCGACCGTGGCGAGCCCGGTTTCCGCCGTCGGGCTGATCGTGGGCACCGTGCCCTACATGTCGCCCGAGCAGCTTCGCGGCGACGTGCTCGATGCGCGCACCGACCTGTTCTCGCTCGGCGTGCTGCTCTACGAGCTCGCCACCGGCCGCCGGCCGTTCGGTGGGGCGTCCTCGGCCGAGGTGAGCAGCGCGATCCTGCGCGACACGCCGGCGCCGGTGCGCGCGCTGCGGGGGGACCTGCCGCAGGACCTCGAGCGCATCGTGGCCCGCTGCCTCGAGAAGGATCCGGAGCGCCGCATCCAGACCGCCAAGGACGTGCGCAACGAGCTCGAGCTGATCCGGCGCGCGCTCGACTCGGCGCCGTCGCACGCCGCCGCCGCGCCGGCCCCGGTCCCCGACGTGCGCGCGCTGCCGTCGATCGCCGTGCTGCCGTTCGAGAACCGCAGCCGCGACGAGGAGGACGAGTACTTCGCCGACGGTCTCGCCGACGAGCTCCTCAACGTGATCGGCCGGATCCGCGGCCTGCGCGTGGCCGCGCGCACGTCCTCGCGGCAGTTCAAGGGCGGCGCGGACGATCCCGCCACGATCGGCCGAAAGCTCAACGTCGCGACGCTGATCGAGGGCAGCGTGCGCAAGTCCGGATCGCGGGTGCGGATCACCGTGCAGCTCGTCAGCGTTGCGGACGGCTTCCACCTCTGGTCCGAGTCGTACGACCGCACGCTCGACGACATCTTCGCGGTGCAGGACGACATCGCGCAGTCGGTCGTGAGCGAGCTGCGCCGCCGGCTGCTCGGCGAGGAGCCGGATTCCCGGGCGAGCGGCGAGGTGAGGGCCGAGGTGGCCGCAGCGCTCGCCGGGCGTGGCTCCGACGCGGAGGCGCACCAGCTGTTCTTCAGGGCGCGCCATTTCCTCGGGCGCCGGGGTCCGGGCGACTCGACGCGCGCGATCGCGCTGCTCCGGCAGGCCGTGGGGCTCGAGCCGGGCCACGCCCGCGCCTGGGCGACGCTCGCGCGCGCCGAGATGGCCCGGGGGGACTGGGGCGAGACCGACGTCGAGCCGGCGTACGCGCGGGCCCGGGCGGCGCTCGCGCGCGCGATCGAACTCCAGCCCGATCTCGCCGATGCGCACCTGGCGATCGCGCGCATCCACGCGTTCCACGAGTTCGACATTGCCGCGGGCCTGGTCGCCACCGGGCGGGCGCTCGAGGCCGCACCGCGCGACGCCGAGGCGCTCACCGAGCACGCCGCGATGCAGATGCTCTGCAGCCGGTTCGAGGAGGCCGTCGCGACGCTGTCGGTGGCCCGGGAGCTCGACCCGCTGAGCGCCTCGGGTTCGGCGGGTCTCGCGCGCGCGTACTTGAGCATGGGGCGGCTCGAGTCGGCGATCGCAGCGTTTCGCGAGGCGCTCGAGATCTCGCCCGAGATGACGCCGCTGCGGGGACTCATGGGCCTCGTGATCAGCGAGCTGGGGCGGCACGACGAGGCGCTGGCGGAGATCGCGCGCGAGGCCGCGCCCTGGGCGCGCGAGTTCGCGGCCGCGGTGGTGCTCCACCGCGCGGGCCGCCCCCGCGAATCTCGCGAGGCGCTCGCTCGGCTGCTCGAGGAGGGCGGGGGCTCGGCGCACTACCAGATCGCCTACGTGCACTCGGAGCTCGGCGAGATCGATCGCGCCTTCGAGCACCTCGAGCGGGCGCACGCCTCGCACGACTCGGGGTTCGCGTTCCTGCGCTCGCAGACGCGGCTCTGGCGGCCCCTCGTCGGCGATCCACGCTGGGCGGCGCTGCTGGCGCGTCTGCGCTTCCCCGACTGAGGCCGACGTCCGCGCGCCGCCGCTTGTGGCCGCGCTCGGCCGCGTGGCATCCTCACCGCGGCTCCTCCGCCATCACCTCGGGGACGACATGGACGATCGCGCCCGATTCGACGAGTTCGCGCGGCTCGCGACCGAGCAGCGCAACCCGCGCACCATGGACCTCGACACGCTCGACGTGCCCGAGCTGCTCGAGCGCATCCACGCCGAGGACCGCACGGTCGCCGAGGCCGTGGGCCGCGAGCTGCCGTGGATCGCTCGCGCTGTCGACTGCGTGGTCGCCTCGTTCCGCGCCGGCGGGCGCCTCGTCTACGTCGGCGCGGGCACGAGCGGCCGGCTGGGCGTGCTGGACGCGTCGGAGTGCCCGCCCACCTTCGGCTCCGACCCCGACCAGGTCGTGGGGCTGATCGCCGGCGGCTACCGCGCCGTCGTCCGCGCGGTCGAAGGCGCCGAGGACCGCCGCGAAGAGGGCGTGCGCGCGATCGACGACCTCGGCGTCGGGCCGGACGACACGGTCGTCGGGATCGCCGCGAGCCGCCGCACGCCGTACGTCGTCGCAGCGGTCGAGCGCGCGCGCGAGCTCGGCGCCCGCACGGTCTACGTGACGTGCACGCCGCGCGAGGAGTTCACGCTCGCGGTCGACGTCGCGATCTGCCCCGTGGTCGGGCCGGAAGTGCTCATGGGCTCGACGCGCATGAAGGCGGGGACGGCGCAGAAGCTCGTGCTCAACATGATCTCGACGGCGGCGTTCGTGCGCTCGGGCAAGGCCTACGAGAACATGATGGTCGACCTCATGGCGAACAGCCAGAAGCTGGTCGAGCGCAGTCGCCGCACGGTGATGACCGTGACCGGGGTCGACTACGACGCGGCCGCGCGGGCGATCGAGGCCGCGGGCAGGAACGTGAAGACCGCGATCGTGATGCTGAAGCGCGGCTGCGACCGCGCCGCGGCCGAGGCCGCGCTGCGCGAGACCGCGGGCTTCGTGCGACGCGCGATCGAGCAGGCGCGCGAGGGAGCGCCGGGCGCGTGAAGCACCCTGCGCCGGCGCACGGGCGCTCCTGCGCGCCCGCAACCCGCACGTCCGCACGCTGGCTGGCGCTCGTTGCGCTCGCGGCGCTGGCCGGCGCCTGCGCCCGTCCCGCGGCGCAGCCCGACGAGATCGTGTTCTGGCAGCGTGGTCCCGAGGGCGCGCTCGCACCGATCGTGGCGCGCTTCGAAGCCGGGCACCCCGGCCTGCGGGTCCGGGTCGAGCGGGTCGCGGCCGGGGGCGACAGCGCCCGGCTCGCCGCCGCGCTGGCCTCGGGCGAGCCCCCCGATCTCTGCCAGATCGCCTCGGCGCGCATGCCGGAGCTGCTCGCCTCGGGGCGGCTCTGCGACTGGAGCGCGGGCGTCGCCGACCTGCGCGACTCGCTCGTCGGCTGGCCGCTCTGCACCGAGGGCGACGCGATCTACGGCCTGCCCTGGCTGCTCGATCCGGAGATCCTGCACGTCGACCGCGATCTCATGCGGCGCGCCGGGCTCGACCCCGCGCACGCGCCCGAGACCTGGCCGGAGCTCGCGGCCGACGCGGCGCGCATCCAGCGGCTCGGTCACGGGGTGCACGGTTTCGGCGTCGCGGACGGCGACGCACCCGGCTGGGCGCCTGCACTGCTGCCGCTCTTCTGGAGTAACGGCGGCGAGCTCTTCTCGGACAAGCTCGACTCCAGCCGGGTCGACTCGCCCGAGAACCTGGAGGCGCTCGAGTTCGCGCTCAAACTCCGCCGCACCGGCCTCGTCGCGCCGCCCGATTCGCTCGCGCGCGAGTTCGAGCGCGGGCGGCTCGGATTCGTGATCGCTCCGGCGAGCGGGGCGGCGGGCGCCCGCGCGCACGGCGCCGTCGCGCTCGTTCCGCGACCCGCGGCCGGGCGCGGCGAGCACGCTTCGCTCGCGACCGGCGAGGTGCTCGTGAGCTTCACGAGCTCGCGACGCAAGGAGAGCGCGCTCCGACTGGCGCGCTTCCTCTCGCGCCCCGAAAACGCGCTGCCCGCGGCGCTCGCGCAGGGTCTCGTCCCGGCGACGCCGGGCGCCGACACGTCCGCGCTGCTGCGCGGCCGGCCGCGCGAGCAGCTCGTCCTCCGCCAGCTCGCCCACGCCCGGTTCGAGCCCGCGCGCCCGGCGTGGAGCGCGGTGCAGGATTCGCTCGAGGCCGCGCTCGGCGGTGCGCTCGCCGGGAGGCGGAACGCACGCGAGGCGCTGGCCGACGCCGATCAGCGGCTCGCGGCGCTGCTGAGGCGTCCGTGAACGCCGAGGCTCGCGGGTCGGACGCGCGCGGCAACGGCGCGCCCGATGCCTGGCGCGCGCTGCGGCCCGCGGGCCCCGACGACGAGCGGCTGATCGTCGGGCTAATGACCGGCACGTCGGCGGACGCGGTCGACGCGGCGCTCGTGCGCTTCCGGGGCCGCGGGCTCGCGGCGGGGCACCGCGTGCTCGCGTACCGCGAGAGCCCGCTCGACGACGCGCTGCGCCGCGAGGTGCTCGAGATCGCGGCCGCCGAGACGCTCGCGCCCGAACGCCTCATGCGACTCGACGCCACGCTCGGCGAGCGCTACGCCGACGCCGTGCTCGAGTTGCTGCGCGCCGAGGGGATCGAGCCGGGTGCCGTCGCGGCGATCGGCTCGCACGGCCAGACCGTGCGCCACCTGCCGCGCGCGGCGAACGGCGGTCGCGCGCTCACGCTGCAGCTCGGTTCGGCGGCCGTGCTCGCCGAGCGCACCGGGATCGCGGTCGTCTCCGACTTCCGCACGCGCGACACGGCGGCGGGGGGCGAGGGCGCGCCGCTCGTGCCGATCGCCGACTGGTGGCTCTTCCGATCGGCATCCGAGGCGCGGGTGCTCCTCAACCTGGGCGGCATGGCGAACCTCACGCACCTGCCGCGCGACGCGGGACCGGGCGACGTGCTCGCGTTCGACACCGGGCCCGGCAACGCCGTGCTCGACGGGCTCGTCGCGGTCGCGACGGGCGGGCTCGCCCGCCGCGACGAGGGCGGCCAGAAGGCGGCGCAGGGCCGCGCCGACGAGGGCCTGCTCGAGGAGCTGCTCGCGGATCCGTTCTTCTCGACGAACCCGCCGCGCTCGACGGGCCGCGAGCGATTCGGCGCGGGCTATGCCGCGCGGTTGCACGACCTCGGCGAGCCGCTCGGGCTCTCGCTCGAGGACCTGCTCGCGACCGCCGTCGAGCTGACCGCGCGCAGCGTCGCGGGGGCGATCCGCCAGTTCGTCCGGCCGCGCGGGGCGGTCGACCGCATCTACGCCAGCGGGGGCGGCGTGAGGAACGCGACGCTCATGGCGGCGCTCCGGCGCGAGCTCGGCGGCATTCCGCTCGAGCGGCTCGACATGCTGGGCGTCGAGGCGGACGCCAAGGAGGCGCTCGCCTTCGCACTGCTCGCGCACCTCACGCTCGCGGGCGAGACCGGCAGCCTGCCGGGCGCGACCGGCGCGCGCCATCCGGCCGTGCTCGGACACGTGACGCCGGGCGTTCCCGGGCGGAGCCCGGCAGGGGAGACGACATGAAGCGGTTCCTGCGCGCGGCAGCGCTCGCGCTCGCTGCGCTCGCCATGCTGACGTCGCCGCGGAGCGCGTCGGCGGCCGACCGGGAGCCGGCGTTCGACATCGGCCTCGCCGTCGACGTCGACACCATCACGGTGACGCCGGTGGACGCCGCAACGATCTCGTGGCGATCGCCGGGCGGCGCGGAGCGGATGGCCGAAGTGCGCGAACCGGTGCGGTTGCGCGTCTCGGGCGCCCAGATCCTCGTCGAGCCGCAGGGTCATGCCCGCGCGGTGCCGCTCGCGGTGCTCGAGCTGCGCGACACGCTCTGGATCGGCGATGCCTCGTTCGTGCACGGCGACACCGCGCGCCTCGCGTGGAACGGCCGGCACTGGCGCGGGCGCTTCAAGGCGTTCTTCAGCCCGCGAACCCGCCTCACGCTCGCGACGCGCATCGACCTCGAGGCCTACCTGCTCGGCGTCGTGCCGGGCGAGATCGGCGGGCTGCGCGACTCGCTCGTCGAAGCCGGGCGCGCGCAGGCGATCGCCGCGCGGAGCGACACGCTGTTCTATCGCGGCCGCCGCGGCGCCGCGGGGTTCGACCTCTACGCGACGGTCGAGGACCAGGTCTACGGCGCCGTCGAGAGCGAGCGCCCGCTCGCCTCGCGCTGCGTCGAGTCGACGCGCGGGCTGGTGTGCACGTGGCGGGGAGCGCCGATCCGCGCCAACTACTGCTCCACGTGCGGCGGCATCACCGCCGACGTCTGGGAGGCGTGGCCGACCGAGGATCGACCCTACCTGCGCAGCACGGCCGACCGCGACGCGGGCGGGCCCGACCACTGCGCGCTGTCGCCGCAGTACCGCTGGCGCGAGCGCTGGAGCGCGGACGAGTTCACCGGGACGATCGCGCGCTGGGCGTCGTCGCAGAACGTCGCGATTCCGGACCACGGCGTCGGCGATCTGCGCGACGTCGTCGTGGACGCACGCTCGCGTTCGGGGCGCGTGTGGCGCATGCGCGTCGTGACGACGACGGGCGAGATCGTGCTGCCCGCGTACGCGATCCGCAGCGTGCTGCGCCGGCCCGGCGGGGCGTCGGCGATCCTCCGCTCGAACCTCTTCAAGATCGCCGTGCACCGCGACGCCGCGGGCCACGCCGACGCGGTGATCGCGAGCGGCGCGGGATCGGGACACGGCGTCGGGCTGTGTCAGACCGGCGCGCTCGAGATGGCACGGGGCGGCGCCCGCGCGGCGGCGATCCTCGCGCACTACTACGCGGGCACGCGTGTCGAGGCCCAGTACTGACGCGGTCGCGGAGCGCCCTGCGAGGCGCACGCGGCGTTGACACCTGCGGAGCCCGCGGGTAGTTTCCGCGGCCTTGGTCTGGCGTGAGCGATTCCGCCGGAGCGCGAGCCGGGGTTGTAGTTCAGTTGGTTAGAACGCCTGCCTGTCACGCAGGAGGTCGCGGGTTCGAGTCCCGTCAACCCCGCCATTTTTCCGGCCCGGTCCGGCGCTTTTCGCGCGCCGGAGCACCCGCCGGAGCACATGCCCGAGCGCGCGGAGCGCCGCCGCCCCGAGTCGCGCAAGGTCGCGGTGAAGCCGGCGGTTGCGCGGGCCGATTTTCCATTGACCGTCGGGGGGGTGTTCGTATACTGCGCGTGCTTTCGGAAGCAATGCGCGCGGAAGCCGCGTTGCAACGCGCGCGGAGGCGATTCGACGGGTGCCGCGAGCTGCGGCACGGCGCATCGACCCCGGTTCGACAGAGGGTGACATGAAGCGCAAGAAGGGCGACGACGACGACGACTTCAACGTCTTCGGCGAAGAGGGTGCCGAGGAGTTCGACGGCGCGGAAGTCGACGACGAGGAAGAGGAAGATCTCTACGAGGACGGCCTCGACGAGGAGTTCGGCGAGGACGACGCCGACTTCGACGAGGACTTCGAAGACGAAGAGGATTTCGACGAGGACGAGGAAGAGTTCGACGACCTCGTCGAAGACGAGGAGTGAGGTGACTGCCGTGCGTAACGGATACCGTTGTGACTACCGCGTCTGGCGGCGCTGGATTCGTGGAGGTGGCTGACGAAATGACCGGATTTGGCCCACACCTCATGCTGGACGGATACGGCTGCGACAAGGAACGACTCACGGATCTGAACCTGATCTATCGGATCCTCGAGGAACTTCCGGCCCGTATCGGCATGACGAAGATCATGCCGCCCTACGTGTTCAAGTACAGTGGCCTGAAGCCTGAGGACTGGGGCCTTTCCGGCTTCGTCCTGATTGCGGAGAGCCATATCAGCATCCACACCTTCCCCGAGAAGAGCTACGTGAGCGTGGACATCTTCTCGTGCAAGGCTTTCGACACGGAATTCGCCGCCGAGTACCTCAAGTCGACGTTCGGCATGACCAAGGTCGAGTGCAACGTGCTCGATCGCGGCACGGAGTTCCCGAAGGATCTGAACGGCGCCACCGGCGTCGTGCGCGCGCAGCGCCGCCGCGTCGGGCGCCCGGCCGCACGCACGGCCTGAGCGACACGGTATCCCGGGCCCCGGCCTCGCCACCGGCCGGGGCTCGATCGTCTCCGGAGCTGGAACGGGCCCGAACGCGAAGAGGAGTCCGGCCGTGAGCGTGCCCTCCGCCCGCCTGGTGCTGCGCCGCGGCGAAGACCGTCGCGTTCGCGGCGGCCATCCCTGGATTTTCAGCAACGAGGTCGCCGGTTTCGAGGGCGAGGTCGAGGACGGCGGGCTCGTCGAGGTCACGGACCAGCGCGGCGCGTTCCTCGGGATCGCGTACGTCAATCGCCGCAGCCTGATCGTCGCGCGCCTGCTGACGCGCGGCCGCGACGCGATCGACGCGGCGTTCTTCGCGCGCCGCATCGAGCGCGCGGTCCGGTTCCG
>Ga0335085_10009630_pt1 | contig 14559 bp, 10 predicted proteins | sample Lox_Sample_45_FD_206712 | JGI IMG/M metagenome (GOLD analysis project Ga0335085, IMG submission 206712) | Soil microbial communities from Loxahatchee National Wildlife Refuge, Florida, United States - Lox_Sample_4.5 | ecosystem: Environmental > Terrestrial > Soil > Wetlands | place: USA...
CCCCGGTGGCGCCTCTCGTCCGGTCGATCCGCGACATCACGGGCGACCCGGCGGGCTCGGCCGCCCCTGGCTCCGCGATCGAGACCGGCGAGTGCTCGCCGCCCGCGGGGGCACGGGTGAGCCCGGCTCTGACCAGCGCGCTGATCGAGGCCTGCGCGGCCGGACGGCGGCTGCGGCTGGCCTACCGGCTCGCACCGCGCTGGGACGGTGACGACACGCCGGAACGGCCAATGGAGGTCGACCCGTGGGCGGTGGTGCTCAGGCACAGCCGCTGGTATCTGCTGTGCTGGTCGCACACCAGGGACGCGCGGCGGGTGCTCCGGGTGGACCGGATCGTGTCCGCCGAACCGCTGGCCGTCACGTTCACGCCCCCGCCGGGCCTCGACGCGCTGCGCATTCTCGAGGAGCACCTGTCACAGGGCTGGAGCTTCCCCGTCGACGTGCTGATCGACGCGCCGCCCGCCGAGGTCGCATTCTGGCTGCCGCGCTCGCTCGGCGTGCTGCATCCCTGCGGCGAGACCCAGACGCGGCTTGTGGCGTCCACCGACAACCCGCAGTGGTACGCCGGGCGCCTCGCGGTGCTGCCGCACCGGTTCGAGGTCACGGAGTCCGCCGAGCTGCGGTCCGCGGTGGCGAAGCTCGCCAGGCGGCTGCTCGCCGCGGCCGGTGATCACCGTGACGATCACCCGGAACGGGTGCGGCTGACTCCCGCGACCTAATTACTCCACATAGGCACATCGGCCGGTTCTGCCGCGTGGCACGCGGCACGGGTGTTAGGTTGCCGCTCAGTGACCGAATCACTGCAAGCTGGAGTCGTCCCTCGATGAGGATCCTCACGGGTATGGTGTCCTGCTCGATCGCCGTCCTCGCCGTGGCCGGGGTCAGCGGGTGCAGTTCAGGCGGCCCCAGCTCGCCAGGCACCAGGTCATCTGGCACCGGCCGCGGCGCCGGCGCGGCGCCGTCGTGGGCGAAGTCGCTCGGCTCCGGCGTGACCGTCACGCCGCCAGGCGACTCGGCTGCGGGATCACCCGGAACGGTTCTCGCCAGCGCCATCGCCGCCATCGAGGCGGGCAGTTACGCGAAGATCTGCGACTACCTGCAGCCCTCGCAGCAGGCGAAGTGCAGTTCCGCGCTCGGCTCGGCGCAGGCGCCCGCCGTCGCGACCGCGATGCCCACATTCAAGAACCTGAGCGTGTCCTATACCGCCACTGACGGCACCAGGGCGCTCGTCGGGATCACCGGCACGATCTGCAGCCCGGAGCAGCAGCCCTCGTGCGTCACCAACAAGGACGCTGCCGCCATTTTCGACGGCGGCAAGACGTTCACCGTCCTGTGGACAGAAGCGGTCTCCTCGACCTCGAACGCCTACTCGCTCACCCCGATGATCGAGATCAGCGGGAAGTGGTACGGCTACTCCACCGGCTTCTGATTTCTCCAGGCAATACCGTAGCCCTACGGTATCGGTGCGGGTCAACGCCGTTTTAGCGTGTGGTCACTCAACTTGGAAAGAGGGTGATCAGCATGGACATGGACGCGTTCATGGCGTTCGTCGGGAAGTTCGCCGGAGATCTCGGCGCGGTGGTCGCGGCGGGGAACGTGGTCGTCGGAGACCGCCTCGGGCTGTACCGGGCGCTGGCCGAGGCGGGCCCGTCGACCGCGGCGGAGCTTGCCGCGCGGACCGGGACGGACGAGCGGTACGTGGCGGAATGGCTCGCCGGGCAGGCGGCGGGCGGCTACCTCGAATACGGCGACGGCCGGTTCTCGATGACGGCCGAGCAGGCGTTCGCGCTCGCCGACCCGTCGGGGCCGGTGGACGTGGCCGGGGCTTTCCAGCTCGCGCTCGGCGCGGTCGCGGCGGTGCCCGCGATCGCCGAGGCGTTCCGCACCGGCGCCGGGGTCGGCTGGCATGAGCAGTCGGCTGACGTGTTCACCGGTTGCGAGCGGTTCTTCCGTGCCGGATACGCGGCGCACCTGGTGCAGGACTGGCTGCCCGCGCTGCCGGGGATCGTGTCCCGGCTCTCCGCGGGCGGCAGCGTGGCGGACGTCGGGTGCGGGCTCGGGGCATCGTCGGTGCTGCTGGCGTCGGCGTTCCCCGCGGCGCGGGTCAGCGGTTCCGACTACCACGAAGGGTCGATCTCGCTCGCCGTCAAGCGGGCCGCCGACGCCGGGGTGGCCGACCGGGTGTCATTCGAGACCGCGTCCGCGACGACGTTCTCCGGGGCCGGGTATGACCTGGTGACGACGTTCGACTGCCTGCATGACATGGGCGACCCGGTGGGGGCGGCGCGGCACATCCGCTCCGCGCTCGCGGACGGCGGGTCGTGGCTGATCGTGGAGCCGATGGCCGCGGACACCGTGGAGGGGAACCTGAACCCGGTGGGACGCGTGTACTACAACTTCTCGACGCTGCTGTGCCTGCCCAACGCACGGTCGCAGGACGGTCATGCTGGCTCATCCGGCGTTGTTGGCTCGTCCGGCTCGTCTGGCGCTGGCGGGTCCGGCGCCGGGGCGATGCTCGGAGCGCAGGCGGGAGAGGCGGCGATTCGGTCCGTGGTGCTTGCCGCCGGCTTCGGCTCGTTCCGCCGGGCGGCGCAGACGCCGTTCAACCTGGTGTACGAGGCCAAGCCCTGAGAGGCTTGCCGTGTGAGGGGGCATACCAGGTGAGCGGGCCGGCGGGCGATCCGGACAACGGGTCGCCCGGCGGCGTGCCTGCCGGCCGGACCGACAGCGGGTCGCCTGCGGGCGGGTCGCCACGCGCCGGCTCGCCGGACGAGGGGTCACCGTCAGCCGACCGGCCAGGCGGCGGGGTACCAGGCCGACCGACCGCTGGCGGGCGCGACACCGCGCGGCTGCGTGCCCGCGCGGCGCTCATCGACGCCGCGGACGCTCTCTTCGACACCCATGACTACGCCGGCGCGGCCCGGACACTGCGGCTCGCTCTCGACGTGGACCCCGACGGCGACGCGGCGGACTGGCCGCGACGCTTCCCGGTCGTCGACCGGCTCGCGCGGTGCGCGGAGATGTGCTCCGAGCACGCGGCCGCGATCGGGCTGCTGCGCGAACTCGCCGCCGGGCACCGCACCTGCGGTGACCTGGCGGCGCTGGCCGGGGCGCAGCGCCGCCTTGCCACTGTTCACGAACTGGCCGGCGACTGGGGCTCCGCGCTCGCGGCACGGGAGGCGGCAGCAGCCGCGTTCGGCAGCGCCGGGCGGCCGGGCGAGGCGGCGGCGGACCGGCTCGCCATAGCCGCGCACCTGCGCGGCGCGGCCCGTTACTCAGCCGCGCTAAAGACGCTTGAGCTGGTGCTGCCAGACGCGCACGCCGGTGACCGGGCCGACCTGGTGCTGCGCGCCGAGGGGCTGCGCGGCAACGTGCTGTCCAGGCTCGGACGGCCGGGTGAGGGAGTGCCAGCGGTCCGCACCGCGCTCAATGCGGCGCTGCTCGGCGGGGACCTGGACACCACGGCCGAGTTGCAGCAGCGGCTGGCCGACAGCCTCGAGCACGGCGGCGATTACGGCGGTGCGGCGACCGCCTACGGCGCCGCCTACCTGTACTGCGACACGCACGGCGCGGACGCGGTGGGGCGGCTGTGCCGTGCCTGTGCCACGGCGGTGCTGTTCAATCGCGGCGAGTGGGATCTCGCCGCGGACGTGTGCCGTGAGGTGCTCGCCGAGCAGGGCACCGCGGCGCAACCGCGCGCGGTCAGCGCTTGCCTGCTCGGCCTCATCCACGCGCTGCGCGGCGAGGCCGCGGACGCCAGGCCGCCGCTGACCGAGGCGGCAGGCCTGTCCGCGCGGATCGAGCTTGTCGCGGTAGAGCTGCTATCCGCGTGGGGACTCGCCGTGCTTGAGGCCCAGGCCGGCGCCGTGGCCGCTGCCACCGACCGGATCAGGCAGGGGCTCGCCAGGCTCGGCGAGACCCAGGAGCGGCACTACTGCCTGCCGTTCCTGCAGTGGGCCGCCACGTTCCTGTCCGCCCACGGGCTCGCCGACGACGCGCTGGCCTGCGCGGCGGCGCTATCAGGTGTCTGCGAGGCGACCGGGCAGGCCGAGGCCGTCGCGACGCTCGCGCACGTGCTCGGCGAGACCAGGCTGGCCGGTGACCCGGCAGGCGCGGCGTCCGAACTGCGGCGGGCGGCCACGATGCTGGGCGAGCTAGAGCTGCCCTTCGCGGCCGCTCACGCGGGACAGCGCGCGGCGGCGGCCCTGCTCGCCATGGGCGACGCGCGGGGCGCGCGAAAGATGCTGCTCGCGGCGACGGCGGCCGCCGAGCGGCTCGGCGCCCGCCCGCTGCTCGGCGACTGCGAGGCGACGCTGCGCGAGCTCGACACCGCACGTCCGGCCGGAGATGAGGCCGACTCGGCGGGCCGGGCCGGATGGGCAGGCAGCGACGGCACCGGACGCCGCTCCCCCGGTGCGGCGCGGGCGCTCGCCGGGCTCACCGCCCGCGAGCTCGACGTGATGGTGCTCGTCGCGGCGGGCAACACCTCGCGCGAGGTCGGCGCGGCCCTGTTCATCAGCCCGCGGACGGTGGAGATGCACGTCCAGGGCTGCCTGCTGAAGCTGAACTGCCGCACCCGCGCCGAGGCCGTCCGCAAGCTGACGGAACTCGGCGCCCTCAGCTGACCATCTGCCCCGAACAATCTGCCCCAGGGCCGCCATTGGTCTCAGCGCGACCAGTCGGCACCTCAGCTCGCAAATGGCCGACAACACGATGGGCACGCCGGTGATCATGGCGATGCCGGCCTGGCTAGGCCGGGAGGAGGGTGCCTGTTAGCTTGGCGCAGATGGCTAGCAGGGACTCCTGGAGGGTCTCGTCGTAGGCTTCCTGGTTGGCGCGGAGGTCTTGCTTCCACTTGAAGTAGCGGCCGGTGACCTGGGCGGCGGGGTCGTCGGAGGTGGCTAGCCAGACCTGGGTGGTGGCGCCGATCGGGAGGTTGTCGGTGGCGCTAGGGCCGCCGAGCTTGGTCTTGATCCAGCCGGGATCGACCGCGTTGCTGCGCAGGTGGGGGTAGCGGCGGGCGACGGCGAAGGCGAGCAGCACGTCGTACAGCTTTGAGTCGCTGTAGGCCTGCATGGCGTTCCACCGGTGGTGCTCCCACTGGAGGTCATCCAGGTTGACCCGGCCGACCGACTCAAGGCCCGAGGTGAGGTAGATCAGACGGTCCGGCAGGCCCATCAGCGCGGTCAGCAGGTACGGGGCAAGCACGTTGATGGCGAAGATGTGCTCGAGGCCATCGGCGGTTGGCTGCCTGGCACCGCCGCCGCCGACGCCGGCGTTGTGGATCACCGCGTCGTACGGTCCGAGCGCCACGGCGCTGTCGGCCGCCTGGCGCATCCCCTCAAGGGTCGACAGATCCCCGATGGCGACATCGCGCGCCTCCGGTATCGCGTGCGCAGCCTGGGCGGCGCGTGCCTCATTGCGCGCGTGCAGGATGACCTGGTGGCCGTCGCGAACCAGCTGACGTGCCGTCTCCTGGCCGATGCCGTCCGATGACCCGGTGATGAAGATTGTCGCCATGCGCCTCACGCTAGCAAGGGCCGCGACGCGGCCGACGGCACGGCCAGGGCGTCGACCGCCAGGACGCCGGACGGCGAGCAGATCAGCGGGTTGATGTCGAAGCCGTCGAGGAGGTCGCCGAGGTCGGCCACGAGGACGGAGAAACCGGCGATCGCGGAGATCACGGCGTCGACGTCGCACGGCGGCTGGCCGCGCACGCCGGCCAGGATCTTCGCGAAGCGCTGGCCGTCAAGCAGCGCGCCTGCGGATGCATGAGTCAGCGGGGGAAGCGCCACTGCGCGCTCGGCGAGGAACTCGGTGAGTATGCCGCCGGCGCCGACCACGATGAGCGGGCCGAGTGCCGGGTCGCGGGCCATGCCGAGGATGAGTTCCTGGCCGGGGCGGGCCATCGCGCAGACCGTCATCTGAGGGCCAAGGCGGCCGCTGAGGTCGTTGTAGGCGGCGGCGAGCGGCGCGGGGCCGGCGATGCTGAGGCGGACACCGCCCGCGTCTGACTTGTGGGCGATATCCGGCCGGTCGGTCTTGAGCGCGACCGGGTAGCCGATCGCTTCCGCGGCGGCCAGGGCCTCGTCGCGGGTGCCGGCGGACTGCGCGGCGACGGCCGGGATGCCGTAGTCGCGCAGCAGGTCGAACAGCGTGGCGGTGCCTAGCGGGCCGGCCTGGAGGCGCGCGGCCCAGTGGGCGCGCCGCGCCTCATCCCGCTCACTTCTGTCCCGCGACTCACTTCTGTCCCGCGACTCGCCACCGGCGCCATGGAGGAATACCGACGGGCCCGATGGTTGTGGCACCCATCCGGCTATAGGCGGCTCGTTGCCACAACCATCCGGTGCGGGGCCTGCCGGGGCGCCGACGGGGCCAGCCAGGAGGGTGTCTGCTAGGGCGTGAGCGAGCCGAGTGCCTGCCGCGTCGTGGGCGAGCAGGTGGCGGAGGGCGAGCAGGCCGGTGCGGGTCGATTCGAGTACCGGGACTCCCGCGGCGCGCAGCCTGGTGGCGGCGACCGGGTCGATCGCGGCCGGGATCGAGGCGAGCACCGCGACCGGCTTGCCGGTCTTCGCCGCGGCGGCGAGCACCGCGTCGCGGTAGGAGTCGTCGCCGTCGTATTCGGGCACCAGGTCGACGGCGAGCGCTACCGCGTCGACGCCAGGGTCATCGGCAAGCGCCGACAGCGTCTCGGTGAACAGTTCCTCGGAGTCGCGGCCGGTGCCCCAGACGTCAAGCGGGTTGCCCGGTTCGAGTCCGGGCTCGAGGACGGCGGTCAGCCGCCGCCTGGTGTCCTCGGCCAGCGGCGCGAACGGGACGCCGACCTCGGCGGCCACGTCCGCGATGTGCGCCCGCTCGAACCCGGAGTCATGCACGGTCGCGATCCCTCGCCCGCCAGGCGCTACGCTGCCGCGCAACCGGGTGAGGCAGAACAGTTCCAGGGTGTCCGCCAGTTCCGCCAGGTCGCCGACGCGGTGCACGCCGTAGGCCGAGGCGAGGGCCTGCCACGCGCCGTCGCCCGCCGCCAGGGCGCCGGAATGCGCCGCGACGAGCGACCGGCTCGCCGCCGACGTGCCCGCGGCGAGCAGCAGCACCGGGATGTCCCGGTCGGCGGCGTCCGCGAGCACGGCCCGCAGCGCCGCCGCGTCCCTGATCGCCTCAAGGACGAGCGCGAGGACCTTCGTCTCCGGAAGGGTCAGCGCGTAACGGGCGTAGGCCGCGGCAGGCGTGACAAGCTCCTGCCCGGAGGAAACCGCGAGGGTGAACCCGAACGCCCGGCGGGTCCGCAGCAGCGCGGAGAACACGGAGCCGGAATGCGTGACGAGCGCGACCGGCCCGGCGGGCAGCGGGTCCTGCTCGGTGTACCCGATCGCCCGCAGCTCGCGCGCCACGTTCACGAACCCCATGCACCCGGCCCCGCACAGCGGCATCCCCGCCTCTCGCGCAACCACGGCGATCCGCTCCCGCAGCCCCTCCCCCACCGCCGACCCGAAGATCACCGCCGACCGCGCGCCGCCCGCCGCAGCCGCCCGCACCTGCTCCTCCAGTGCGGCATCGGGCACCGCGAGCAACGCCAGATCCACCTCTTCCGGCAGCTCAGCGAGACTCGGATAGCAGCGAACCTCGCCGACCTCCGCGTACCGCGGATTAACCAGGTACGTGCGCGGCCGACTGGCAGACTTAGCGACTTCCGCGACCATCCGCTCCCCGAGACTCCCAGTACGCGGCGACGCACCCACCAGCGCGACTGACCGAGCTTCAAGCATCACCGCAAGCGGATCCACTCCCACCCCACCGCCAGCCGGCACAGGCGCGGACACCTCAACCACAGCAGGACCTCCAAACGACCATCACCGGCATGCACATCTCACCCACAACAGAACCCCGACCAACCGCCACCCGCGCACCGACCTCAGCCACAGCAGGACCCCTTACCACCGGATACCCGCACGGGCGCGACCACCGTCCCCGCAGGCGACCCCCCGAGAGGAGCGGGGCGTGGTGCAGATCCGCCGCGTCGTTCGGGGCCGCCAGAGCGGTTTCCTCTGGCTGCCACGACTTGACGCGCCGGATTGGCGCCGCGCACCGCGCGCCACCCACGAAGAAGAACGGGTGCGGGAGAACTGGAACCCCGCACCCGTTCGGAATCATCGGGAGACGGATCACCCGCGGCGAGGGCGGGAGCGGCGGCGGTCGGCGATGGCTGCCTTGGCGGCCTGCATGCCGGGGATGCCGCAGACGCCGCCGCCGGCGTGCGTCGCGGAGCTGGCGTAGTACAGGCCGGGGACCGGGGTGCGGTAGTCGGCGAAGCCCGGGGCGGGGCGCATGTGGAAGAGCTGCTCAAGCGACAGCTCGCCGTGGAAGATGTTGCCGCCGATCAGGCCGTAGTCGTGCTCCATCTCGTAGGGGCCGACTACGTCGCGGTGCAGGATCGCCGACTTGAAGTTGGGCGCGACCTCGTTGTAGGTGTCGATCACCCGGTCGGCGTACGCCTCGAGTTCCTCGCGGTGCGGCTCCTCGCTCCACGAAGCAGGCACCCACTGGGTGAACAGGGACATGATGTGGTGCCCCTCGGGCGCCAGTGTCTTGTCGAACGAGGTGGGGATCACGCCGTCGGAGAACGGGCGGAGCGCGGCGCGCCCCTCGCGGGCGTCGATGAACGCGCGCTCGATGTACTCCACGGACGGGGCCATCTCGACCGAGCCGGTGTGGTGCTCCTGCAGGTTCGTGCCGGGGTTGGCGGTGAAGTCCGGCAGTTCGGCGAGGGCCAGGTTGACCTTGACGACGCCGGACCTGGTCTTCCAGTGCTCGATGTCGGCGGTGAAGTCCGCGGGCAGGTTCTTCGCCCCGACGTGGTCCAGGAAGGCCGTCTTCGGGTGCAGCGAGGTGACGACGATCTTGGCGGCGATCTCGTCGCCGTTGTCCAGCACGACGCCGGTGGCGCGGCCGCTGCCCGGGGCGAGGGTGATCTTGCTGACGCGAGCGCCGGTCCTGATGGTGACGCCGAACGATTTTGCCGAGCTGGCGATCGCGGCGGCGACGCCGCCCATGCCGCCCTCGGGGAAGCCCCAGCTGCCGAGGCGGCCGTCGCCGACGTCGCCGATCGAGTGGTGCGCCATCACGTAGGCGGTGCCCGGCTCCATCGGGCCTGCCCAGGTGCCGATCACGCCGTTGACCGCGAGCGCGCCCTTGATCTGCGGGCTCTCGAACCAGTCGTCGAGCAGGTCGGCGATGGACAGCGTCATCAGCCTTGTCACGTCGGCGATGGTCCGCACGGACAGGCCACGGTGCCGCCAGGCGAGCCGCAGGGTGTCCGCGAGGTCACGTGGCTTGCGTGAGCCGATGTTCGGCGGGACGGTCAGCAGCAGCGGGCCGAGGACGTCGGCGAGGCCGCCGAGCCAGGCGTTCCACTTCGGGTAGGCCTCGGCGTCCTTCTTCGACCACTTGGCGATCTCGTCGTAGCCGCGCTGCGAGTCGTCCTCGTACAGGGTGAGCGAGCCGCCCTCGGGAAAGGCCTGGTAGTACGGGCCCATCGGGAAGATCTTGTAGCCGTGCTGCTCCAGCTTGAGGTCGCTCAAGATCGTCGGCGGCAGCAGGGACATCACGTAGGAGAGCCTGGTCACCCGGTACTCGGGCGCGTCCGGCCATGGCGCCTCGGTGGTCGCGGCGCCGCCCGGCTGTGACCTCGCCTCGAGTACCAGGGTCTTCGCGCCGCTCCTGGCCAGGTAGGCGGCCGCCACAAGCCCGTTGTGTCCACCGCCGACGATGATCGCGTCGTAGCTCTCGCGTGCCATGCTGGCTTGCCTCCCGCACTGTACGGCCGCGCTGGGCGGCCGCGCTGGGCGGCCGCGCTGTGCGGCAGCCCAAATGTTTGACTGAACATTCAGTCTAGGTTCCTGCTACGATTTGACACAAGGCCACCGGGTGACGGCACCCAGTGCAATCCAATACCGGGCGGCGACCCGGGCGGGGGCTGCGAGAGAAGATGGCACAGGGATCGGTAGACGGCCAGGCAGGGACTGACCGGCGCGAGCAACTGCTGCGCTCCGCGCTCGAGGTGATCGTGGCGCGCGGCTACGCCGACACGCGGATCGCCGACGTGGCCGAGCACGCGGGAACTTCCCCGGCGCTCGTCATCTACTACTTCAAGACCCGCGACCAGCTGCTCACCGAGGCGCTGCGCTACTCGGAGGACAAGTGGTACGCCGCGGGCACGCACCGGCTTGACACCATCGACACGGCCTCCGGGCGGCTGACCGAGCTGATCGCCATGACCTGCCTGCCGGACACCGATCCCGCGGCGCGCACCGAATGGCTGCTCTGGCTCGACCTGTGGGCGCTTTCTCCGCGTAATCCAGGCGTCGCGTCGGTGCGCCGCAAGTTCGACGAACGGTGGCGGCAGTCGATTTCAAGCACCGTGCTCTCGGGCCAGGAATCCGGTGAATTCGACGCCTCAGTCGACGCGGACGAGTTCGCGGTGACGCTTTCCGCGCTTCTCGACGGTATGGCCGTACAAATTGCGCTGGAAGATCCTGATATTCCACCCAAACGCGCTTATGATCTCGCCATGCGCTACGCGGCAGGCCAGCTCGGGTTCTCCTGGGACTCATCCGCGGGCGGACGACCGACGCGCGAGCCGCGCCCGGAGGCGAGCGCGGAAACTGAGCGACCGCAGGGGTCGCAGAGACGGAGCTGACTCATGGCCGCAGGCATCGAGCTCGTCGGGCTGACCAAGCGATTCGGCCACGGCACCGCGGAGCACACCGCGGTCGACGGCATTGACCTGTCGGTTTCCGGCGGCGAGTTCTTCTCGCTGCTCGGGCCCTCCGGCTGTGGCAAGACGACCACCCTGCGGCTGATCGCCGGCTTCGAGGAACCCACCGCGGGACGCATCCTGCTCGACGGCAACGACGTGTCGCAGATCCCGCCGCACAAGCGGAACGTCAACACGGTGTTCCAGTCCTACGCGCTGTTCCCGTTCCTGTCCGTCTTCGACAACGTGGCGTTCGGCCTGCGGCACGCGCACGTGGCCAAGGCCGACCTGCGCAAGCGGGTGGGCGACGCGCTCGCCCTCGTCTCCATGTCATCCTTCGCGTCGCGGCGGCCAGGCCAGCTGTCCGGCGGCCAGCAGCAGCGGGTGGCGCTGGCCCGCGCGCTCGTGCTCAACCCGTCGGTGCTGCTGCTCGACGAGCCGCTCGGCGCCCTCGACGCCAAGCTGCGGCGTTCGCTCAAGGTCGAGCTCAAGGCCCTCCAGGAGCGGGTGGGGATCACGTTCATCTACGTGACCCACGACCAGGAGGAAGCGCTGACCATGTCCGACCGGCTCGCCGTCATGGCGTCCGGCCGGATCGCGCAGATCGGCACGCCGCGCGAGGTGTACGAGTCGCCTGCCGATGCCTACGTGGCCGACTTCCTCGGCGCCGCCAACCTCCTCGACATCACGGTCGCCGAACGGGTTCCTGACTCCGCCTCCACCGTCAAGCTTGGCGAGATTTCGCTGACCACCTCGATGCCGGTGCCTGTCGCGCAGGGCGCCGCGGCGCAGGCCGTGATCAGGCCGGAGCGGATCCGCGTGGAGGCGCACGGCTCCGCCGGACCCAACCGGGTCCCCGCCCTGGTGGAGCGCGTGGTCTACCTGGGCGCCGCCACCCAGGTGCACCTGCGCCTCGCAACCGGCGAGTCGCTGCAGGCGGAAATCCCGAACGAGGGCGCGGATGGCGCGTCCCTGGCCCAGGGCACCCCCGTGCACGCCTACCTGCCAGCCGACGCGCTGCGAGTGCTCGGCGGCTCCCCCGCGGCGGCTTCGGCGCCCGCCGAGGAACCGCTGGCCAGCTAGGTGGCTGGCGCCGTCAGCGGCGGGCAGGCTCGCTCGCGGCCGGATGGCCGCTGAGGCTGCTCGCGGTCAGCCGGCCGGGCTGGCCCAGTAACCGGGTGGCGGCCGCAGCACGCAGAATTCGTTGCCGTCCGGATCGGCGCCATCGTGTGGCCGGAAACTCCCATCGCCCCGGCCATTTCGGCCATTTCCAGGATTGCCGATGACAGCGAGCGGCATGATCTGATCACGGAAATTCTTATTTCAACGGAAACTTTTTACCCGGATCGGAGAGTTTATTTCCGCCAGGATAAAAGTTTCCGTGTTAATGTCCGGCCCGGGCGCGCGAGCCTGGGTTCGTGGTGCTGGTGCGCGCGCCGGTGCGGGAGATGCCGGGGCCGGCGCAGCGCTCGGCGGGGGCCGCTAGGTGCCCTCGCCGCTGATCGCGGTGAGGGCGGCGAGGCCGCCGCCGCGTTCGCCCCGGGTGAGCAGGCGGTAGCCGACGTAGCCGATGATCACGATGATCAGCGACATCGCCAGCATGATGGAGCCCAGGGCGTTGAGCGCCGGGCCGCCGTTGCCGCCGTGCTGGGTCGAGTAGATGATCACCGACATCGGCGTGTTGCCCGCGCTCGACGACAGCAGGTCGACGATCACGAAGTCGTCGATCACGCCGGAGAAGACGAGCACGGCGCTGGCGAAGATGGCCGGGGCGAGCAGCGGGACCATGACACGGCGCATCACCTGGAACTGGTTCGCGCCCAGGTCGGCGGCGGCCTCCTCGTACTGGCGGCCGATGGTGACGAGGCGGGCCTGGACGACGATGGCGGGCCAGGAGACGTTCCAGGTGACCAGGCCGAGCACTTCGGCGAGCGTGCCCAGGTGCACCGTGGCGAACAGCGTCGTGAAGACGAAGAACATCGACACGCCGAAGATCAGCTCGGGGATCACGTAGGACAGGATCATCACGAAGTTGAACGTCGACGGTACCGGGCCGCGCCAGCGGTTGATGCCGAGCGCGAACGCGACGCCGAGCGGCACCGCTATCAGCGTGACCAGGACGGACAGGCGCACAGTCTGGATGACCGCCGCGTGCAGCTGCGGGTTGTGCGCCACGGAGTTGACCGGGTCGCTGAAGTACCAGCGCCAGGAGAAGCCCTGCCAGACCGACTGCGAGCGGCCGTTGTTGAACGAGAACAGCACCGCGATCGCGATCGGCACCAGCGACCAGACCAGGTACAGCCAGGTGAACCCCTCGAGGAACCACGGGTGCCGCCACGGGTTGCGCCAGAAGGGTGCCCGTGCGCGGCTTTCCGCGATGCCGGGTGCGCGGGTCGCGGGCGGCTCGCCCGGTGCCTTGGTCGCGGTCATCGGGTAGCCCCCTGCGCCTCGCGGTTGGTCGCGATCACGTAGTAGATCATCGGGATCAGGAGCACGAGCAGCAGCATCAGGGACAGCACCGCGCCCTGGCCCTCAAGGCCCGGGGTGCCGAGCTGGCCCTGGATCAGGTTGCCGATCATCGACGTGGACGCCGAGCCGGACAGCATCTGGTTCGTGTAGTAGTCGCCGAGCATCGGCAGCACGGTGATCAGCAGGCCGGTGAGTATCGCCTGGCGGCTCAGCGGCAGCGTCACGTGCCAGAAGGTGCGCGCCCTGCCCAAGCCCAGGTCACGCCCTGCCTCAAGGAGCGCGGGCTCGATCCGGTCCAGGCCCGCGAACAGGACCATGATCAGGTACGGGATGTAGCCGTAGACCAGTCCGAGCACCACGGTGGCCGGGTTGCCGCCCAGCCAGTTCACCGGGGAGATGCCGAACCAGCCGAGCGCCTTGTTGACGTAGCCGCCGCTCGACAGCAGGTCGATCCAGGCGAGCATCCGCATCATGTAGCTGATCCAGAACGGCGCGATGAGCAGCACCAGGAACAGCGCCTTGCGGCGCCCCGCGAACCGGGCCACGAAGTAGGCCGCGGGATAGCCGATCAGCAGGCACAGGAATGCGGCGATCGCGGTGTACAGGACGGTGCGGCCGATGATCGGGCCGGCAAAAGCACTGCCGCCGAAAATGTCCCGCCAGACGTTGATGACGCCCGAGGAGCTCCAGTCGAACGGGTTCCACACCGCGACCGGGGCCTCGATGAGCTGGTTCAGCTTGCCCATCGCGATGGCCAGCACCGTGTAGAACGGCACGATGAACAAGATCGCGAGCCACAGGATGCCCGGGGCCGCAAGCGCGACCCAGAAGAGGTTCTTCCTTTTGCGCATCTCGCCTCCCTCCTAGATCCCGTTGCTTACGACGAGCCAGGCCTGCTGCCACAGCGCGTCCGCGTCCACCGGAAGCTGCAGCTCGTACAGGCCGCGCTTGAAGTCGGACTGCCGGACCACGGTGGAGGTCAGCGACGGCGGGATGATCTCTTCCTTGACGAGCACCTGCGGGGTAACCCCGGTGAGCGGCTGCATGTAGCCGTTCCACGAGATGTTCTCAAGCACGACGGGCAGGTCGAGCATGTAGTTGAGGAACAGGTGAGCGAGGACCGGGTTGGACGCCGTCTTCAGCACCACGTTCGTGTCGTTGTTGATCGGGCCGCGCCCGTCGGCGGGGAACCAGTAGCCGATCACGTCCGCGCTCACGCCCTTGGGCAGGTACGACGGCGCTGCCGCGATGTCACCCGACCAGGCGTTGGTGATCCACGTCTGCCCGCCGGGTATGTCCGAGTAGTCGGTGTTGGCGATCCGCAGGCCCGTCAGGCC
>Ga0335085_10009631_pt1 | contig 14558 bp, 8 predicted proteins | sample Lox_Sample_45_FD_206712 | JGI IMG/M metagenome (GOLD analysis project Ga0335085, IMG submission 206712) | Soil microbial communities from Loxahatchee National Wildlife Refuge, Florida, United States - Lox_Sample_4.5 | ecosystem: Environmental > Terrestrial > Soil > Wetlands | place: USA: Florida...
GAGCCAATTGCCGGTGCAGAGGCGGCGGAAGAGTTCGTTCTGCCGCCACATATAATAGGAGTCGCGAACTTTCTCGAAGCTGGTGGCGAAGTGGCCGTGCCAGAAGAGCGTCATTTTTTCCTGGAACGGACGCGGGCCTTTGGCCATGCGCTGCAGCCACCAGCCGCGCAGTTCGAGGATGCGGCCGTTTTCAATCTGGCGCTCCTGCCGCTGCATTTGCTGGCGCTGCTCGGGGCTGGCGTTTTTGGCGGCGCGGCGGCGTTCCGCTTTGCCCGGGTCGGGATGGGCCCAATCGGGATCGGCAGTCGTGTCGGGGATTCTTTCAAAATTCACCAGCGAAGAAACGGCTTCGAGGTGGCCGAGCGAGGCGAGCTTTTGGATATCATCGGGCGTGCCCCCGAATCCGGCGCGGTTCAGCAGATGCGCCGCCGAGGCATAGTCCCATTCGCTCGCGGACAAGGGCTTAAGCATACACTTTTCTAGACGTCAATAGCCCAAAAAAGTTTCTCATGGAAAAATGAATTTGCAAGCGGCTCGCATTCACGTTCGCGTGTTAAGGGGTTTTTAATATCGTGGCCCGCGAGGACGCGTGCCCTGCCAAATAAATATGCGGCGATAGTTGCGGCGGTCATAGACCACCGCTACAAAGCAAACATTATTCCTCGCCGTCGTAGCAGCTATTGGCCGGCGATGAGACTCTTACCGGTCCGGACTGTCCCGGAAATAGCCACTTGTTCGTGTCGGGAAAATGCCGAACGTCCGAACGTGCGCTGTCCGAAACAATGTAGTAGACGAGATCCGTCGCGCCGGTGTTCGTGATTTGATGCGCCTCGCCGGGCGGATGAATGATGCAATCTCCCTCGCGCACATCGGCCATGCCGTTCGGCGTGCGCACCTGGCCGCGACCGGTGATGATTAAATAGAGTTCCCATTTGGCCGAGTGCGAGTGAAACGGCCAATTGGTGGCGCCCGCTGGAACGCGGACGAGGTCCACTTCGAATGGCTGCTCGATGCCACTGGCGCCGATGCCGTTTACTCCTGCAAGAGCCTGCGAAATATGCTGGCTCAGCCGACGAAACCGCCCCTTCGGAGATCGACTTTTTTCAAGCGAAATCTCCGTCAAGTTTATTTTGTTCATTTACCCCGTAATCCTTCCAATTCCCAAACCGACCGATTGACAGCGTTCTCCGTTCCCCTCCAGAGCCGTGCTCCTCCGGCTTCGGCGCGCACGGAGTGGCGCGCCGCACCAGGCCTACTGCGACATGGTGATCTCGGTGCCCTCTTCCTTTTGCGGGGGTGCTGCCGGCGGCGGCACTAGCGGTGTTCCACGGCGTTCCATCGCTTCCTGCTCCTGCGATTTGTGGAATTTGACGCTCACGATCTTGCTGACGCCATGCTCTTCCATCGTGACGCCATAGAGCGTATCGGCCATGCCGATCGTGCGCTTGTTGTGCGTGATGATGATGAATTGCGAATGGTCGATAAAGCGTTGCAATACGCGGATGAACCGATTGATGTTCGATTCATCGAGGGGTGCGTCCAATTCGTCCAGCACGCAGAACGGGCTGGGTTTCACCTGATAAATTGAGAACAGCAACGACACGGCGGTCATGGTCTGCTCACCGCCCGACAGGAGCGAAATCGTCTGCAATTGCTTGCCAGGCGGGCGGGCGACGATGTCGATGCCGCTTTCCAGCACGTCATTTTCGTCGACGAGAATCAAGTCCGCCTTTCCGCCGCCGAACACTTCGGTGAACATCGTGCGGAAATTGTTACGAATCTGCTCGAAGGTCGTCTTGAACATTTCCTTCGTTTGCGTGTTGATGCGGTTGATGACTTCTAGCAATTGCGCCTTGGCTTCAACGAGGTCGTCGCTCTGCTTGGTGAGGAACTGATAGCGCTGCTCGGTTTCTTCGTATTCCTCGATGGCGACGAGATTCACCGGACCCATTTCGTCGATGCGCTTTTGCAAAGCCTCGACTTGTTGCGCAACCGCCACCCAATCGGTGGCGCCGCCGGCGGCGGCCATTTCCTCCGGCGTCATGACGTGGACTTTGGCCGCGCCTTCATCGGCGAAAGTAATGGTGATGCACTCGCTGCGGATGTCGTCGATGTTGAGATGATATTTCTGCTGAACGCGCTCGCGAAGGTTTTGGGCGGACATGTTTTTCTGGGCGAGCTCGACTTCGACGGTGCCGCGTTGCTGCTGGATTTCGCCGAGGTGACGGCGTTGTTCGCGGAGATTTTCCTCGCGGCCCGAGACCTCGGCTTCCTGGGTTTGTTTTTGCGAGAGCAATTCCGCAGTCTGGGCGTTTACCTGTTCGCGGTCATGCTGCAAACGCTCAATTTGAGCGCGTGAATCCTGAATTTCGGATTCCGCCTGTTCCTTGCGGCTGATGAACGAGGAACATTCGGCGCGGCGCTGCTCGACGACCTGGGCGAGTTCGCGAATGCGCTGTTCGAGGTTTGTTTTCTGGTGCCGGAACGAAGCACATAACTGCTCTTCGGAGGCCAGAGCGACTTTGCTTTCGGTCAATTCGGTGTTGGCGATGTCGCGCGACTGGCGAAGGTTCTCCATTTCGCCAGTCAGCGCGGCGACCTGTTCCTGCTGCGCGCGCTCGCGGGCCTCGAGTTCGTTCGCGCGATCGGTCAAAGCGTTGCGTTTCTGCAAGCCCTCCTGCTCCTGGGCCGCGAGGCTCTGCACTTCGTAGACGACGGTGTCGATTTTCTGGTGCAACAGGCGGCGGGAATTTTCGAGCGCGGTGAATTCGCCCTCGCGGGTAGCGATGGCGACTTCCTGCTGGCGCAACTCATTCTGGGCCTGCTGGAGGCTGGCCTGCAGTTCGGTCTGCTCACTTTGCAACGCGCCTTTGCGCTTGCTCAATTCAGTGATTTTTTCCTGCAATTCGGCCAGGGCGATTTGCAATTCGGTGATTTGGTTTTTGCGGCCGAGAATCGAGGACGGCGCGCGGCCATTCCCCTGCCCGTTCAAATAACCACCGGTGTAAATGCCGTGACGATTCAGCAAATCGCCGGAGAGCGTCACGAAGTCGCAACCGGCGTGGCCATTCTGGAGCTGAGCGGTCGCAGAATTCAAACTGGGGGCGATGAACGTGCGCCCGAGCAGGCTCTTCACGAGCTTTTCCACGGCGGGATCAATCTTGACCACGTTCAACGCGGAAACAACTTCGCCTTTTTCCAGCTTGCTCTTGATCGCCTGGCCATCTTCGCCGGGGGCCATGTCGCCCGCGAAAACGAGTTGATGTTCCGGCATTTCCACGGCAAGCGCGGCGACACTGGCGCGTCCGGCTTTGCTCGCAGTAAGATCGACCAGGATTTGTTGAGCCTGCTCCGGCTGCTCCGTCAGAACCAACTGCAAATTGTGGCCGAGTGCGTTTTCGATGGCGACGATGTAATCATCCGGCACGCGAATGCGTTCGGCGAGCGAGCCGATGACGGATTGCGAACGGCGCAACGCGGCGACGGCACCGGCGCTGAAACCCTCGTGCGAGCCTTCGAGTTGTTCGAGAACGTTCAGGCGCGAACGTTTCTCCGATTGTGCGTGGAGATATTTGTCCTGCTCCTGCGAGGCCTGGTTCAATTCCTCCTGAATCTGGCGCAAACGCTTCTGGCGTTCTTCCACTGTGCCGCGTTTGGTTTGGACGCTGAGCTTTTCGGCCTCCACATTCGCTGAAAATTCCTGCAAACGCGCTTCCAGACGCGCCCGCTCTTCTTCGAGCTGAATTTTTTCCGCGGAAAGTTTTTCGAGGCGGACCACATTGCCCTGTTTCTGCAAATCGAGCGCCGTGATCTCATTGCGAACACGCGTCAAATCCTGCGCGGCAGCAAAGGCATCCGCCTGCGCTTTGCGCAAGGCTTCCTGGCGCGCCTGCAGATCGCGTTCCACCTGCTGCAATGCCTGGCGCTTCGCTTCCAAAGTTTCGCGCTGCTGCGCGAGCGAGGCCTCGGAAGTTTGCAAACGTTCCGCGATGGACGCGAGTTCGTCCGTCGCGGCGTTGCGGCGGTCTTCAGCCTGCGTGATATCCGCGAGCGCCCTGGAATTTTGGGAGGCGATTTCGTTGAGACGTTCTTCGTTAAATTGAATCCGGCTTTCGTGACGGTCGGCTTCGCCTTTCAATTCCAAACCACGCTGCTGCATGGCGGCGATGGAATGTTCGAGCTCGGAAAGCCGTTCACGCAACTGGCCAATTTCGTCTTCGCAACGCAGGACGTTCGCGGAGCCGGATTCGATTTCGTCGCGCAATTTTTCCGCGGTGGCCTGGCGCTCGATGATTTCGGATTGCAACACGTCGAACTGATGACGTGCGAGTTGCGTGTCGAGATGCTGCATCTCCTGCGAGAGCTGTTTGTAACGCCGGGCTTTGCCGGCCTGGCGTTGCAGCGAGCCGATCTGGCGTTTCACTTCGCGGATGAGGTCCGCGACGCGCACGAGATTTTGTTCCGTGTATTCCAGTTTGCGGAGCGATTCTTTTTTCTGCGCCTTGAATTTCGTGATGCCGGCGGCTTCTTCAAAAATCATCCGGCGATCTTCGGGCTTGCTGGAAAGAATTTGCGTGATGTGACCCTGCGCGAGAATGCTGTAGCTCGTCTTGCCCATGCCCGTGCCCATGAAAAGTTGCTGAATGTCCTTGAGGCGGCAGGGAACCTTGTTGATAAAATATTCGCTGCCGCCGTCGCGGAAAATCCGGCGCGTGACGGTGACTTCGCTGTAGGAAACTTCCACCCCCGCCGCGCGCAGATGTTCCTCGTCCACCTCGCCCAGGGTAATGGAGACTTCGGCCATGCCGATGGGCTTGCGGCCATCGGTGCCATTGAAGATGACATCGGCCATTTCTCCGCCGCGGAGGGCTTTGGCGGATTGTTCACCCAGTACCCAACGGATAGCGTCTGAGACGTTGGATTTACCACAACCATTGGGGCCCACGATAGCTGTTACACCCGGCTGAAAATTGAGGGAAGTCTTGTCCGCGAAGGACTTAAATCCTAAAACTGTTAAGTTTTTGAGATACATTGCGATAACAAAAGCAAACCGAGTTTAATTAGTAAAGCGAAAAACCACAATATGCAGGGCTATCCGCTGTCGGAGCACAACTAATTGGTGAGGAACCGAGATTCGAAATTGTGCGCTAACCTGTCCAAAACTAGTCTGTCAACTAACACTGTTCCTTATAATATTTATCTCAATTTTTGCAACATATTTTTGGTCTTTTTGCGCCGATCAGAAGGCGAGGGCATGCTGCGCAAGGAACCGCGCGAAGAAACCGGCAAGCCCGTCGAAGAGCGCGAAAGAAAAAATGTGTTCTCCCGCCGCTCCGCGGCTCGATTTGAGATTTGCCATTGACCCACGGCACGCGCTGCGGGATTTCATCTGCCGCCAGTGCGCGGCTGAAATCGTCGCTCAAAGCCGGGTCATCCAGTTCGTCATGACGTTGTAGCCGAAAGTCATCTCTCCGGGGTTGAATCCTTTGTACCATCTTGCGTGGCCATCGCCGAACATCACGTTCTGGCCTTTGACGTGGATTTGCCAATATTCCGTTTTTGATTCGTCAGCCGCACCGCCGATGCAATTCTGAGTGTAATCATCCTTGTCGGCATCGAGCGGATCAAAGTGCAACGTGCCGCCCGTGGTGCCGCAGGTATCGCCGCCCAGGACGAAAGACGAAGGAAATAGCAGCCGGCTGCTTTTAACGGACGCATCCGTTCCGGTCTCGACATATGCGGCGTTGCATCCGTTGAAGTAGTTGAATGGTCCGCGGTATTTTTCGGGCAATTGCACGTTGCCGGGGCAATTGTATGCATTGGTATTTCCGACCTCCGCGTAGATTTGTTCCATCCAACCTGGCTTGCCTGTGCCAGCATCGATGGCGCCCCATGGAATATCGCCGCCGGATTCGGGATACGCCCCATCGTTGTCATCGGCGAACATCTTCATCGCGAGACCAATTTGATGCAGGTTCGACAGGCAACTGGTCGTCCACGCTTTTTGTTTCGCCTCGCTCAATGCCGGCAACAGCATCGCTGCAAGAATCGCGATGATCGCGATGACCACGAGCAGTTCGATCAGGGTAAACGCCCGTTTCCGCATACATTCTGAAACATCAATTTTCATGCAACTCCATTTTCCGAAATCCGCACATTTGGACGAGCTTGCGCGCCGCGTATTCAATCCAGACGAGGAAATAAATCTCATTGTTTCAATTATAAATTTTCTTCCTTTCCATGAGCGAACGCGTAGCGTGGGGAAACCAAAAAAATGCGCTCAATTTTTTCAGCCGCTCTTTTGCTGCTGCTCGCGTTCAATGGCGGCGCGGCGAATTATCAACCTTCGCCCGCCGCGCCTCCCGCGCCTGCGCGTGAATTCCGCGGGGTGTGGGTCGCGACGGTCGCAAACATCGACTGGCCTTCCAAGCCGGGACTCACCACGGCGCAACAAAAAGCGGAATTGATTTCGATTTTGAACCACGCGGCCGAGCTGAAGTTGAACGCGATTGTTTTCCAGGTCCGGCCGGCGTGCGATGCGATGTATGCCTCCACGATTGAACCGTGGTCGGAATATTTGACCGGCGTGATGGGCAAAGCGCCGCAGCCGTTTTACGATCCATTGGAGTTCGCGATTGACGAGGCTCACAAACGCGGGATGGAATTGCACGCGTGGTTCAATCCGTATCGCGCGCTGCACAAGTCGCACGTTGGAAATATTTCCGCGGGGCATATCAGCAGGACGCATCCGCAACTGGTGCGCAGCTACGGCGACTATCTGTGGCTCGATCCCGGCGAACGGGACGTGCAGGATTATTCGTTGCGCGTGGTGATGGATGTCGTGAAGCGTTACGACATCGATGGCGTGCAGTTCGACGATTATTTCTATCCCGACCCGACGGGTGTGAATCACGATTTTCCGGATGAGGCGAGCTGGAAAAAATTTGGCGCGGGGGGAAATCTTTCGCGCGCGGATTGGCGGCGGGAAAATGTGGACACGTTCATCAGCCGGGTTTACTCGTCGATCAAGGCCGTGAAGCCGTGGGTGAAATTCGGGGTGAGCCCGCCGGGCATCTGGCGGCCGGGAAATCCCCCGCAGATCACCGGCTCGGACAACTATTCGAAAATCTACGCGGACTCGCGCAAATGGCTGGCGAACGGCTGGGTCGATTATTTTTCGCCGCAGCTTTATTGGCGCATCGAGCAGAAGGAGCAGAGTTTTCCGGTGCTGCTGGATTGGTGGGCGCAACAAAATGTGAAGCATCGACATCTGTGGCCGGGAATGTCGGCGGTTGCGGCGCTGGGACAGGACTGGAGGCCAGGCGAGATTCCGGACCAGATTCGACTGGTGCGAAGACAGCCCGGCGCCGACGGTTACGTTTTTTACAACGCGAGCAGTTTGTTTGGCGACAGCGCCCGCGCGCGTGATTTGCAGCGCAACCTCGCCAGCCTCAATTCGCAACCGGCGCTGGCGCCCGCGTCGCCGTGGCTGGGCAATGAGAAGCCCGGGGCGCCAAATTTGAACATCATCAACGCTGCCGGAGGGGTGCGGCTGAATTGGACGCGCGGGGACACCAATTCCGTCGTGCACTGGTGGGTGGTGCAGAGCAAATTGAGCGCTGGTTGGAAAACAGAAATTTTTCCGAAAGAAATTTCTTCAGAGGCTTTGCCGATCGCGCCGGATATGATATCCGTCACGGCCATTGACCGCGTCGGAAACGCCAGTTTACCGCGAGTGATGGAATTGCAAAAGATGCCGGAAAAAAAGAGGATTTTGCTGAAGGAATAAATAAAAACAGAAAGAGCACGGTTCGCCCCCTTTTTGGTTCCGCATTCCTCCTTCTTCACTCTTTTCAGACCCACCGCTTTTTCAGCAGCCACGCCTTGACCGCCTGGGTCAGGCCAACATAACAGACGAGCGTGAGAAGCAGGAACGGCCAGAATTGCCAGGGCAAGGGCACGAAACCGAGAAATTGCGCCAGCGGCGAGAACGGGAGCACTGCACCGATCATCATCACCACGATGGTCGTGAGGGTCAGCTGCCAGCTTGCGCGCGATTGAACGAACGGCAGCAGGTTGGTGCGGATGACGTGAATAATCAGCGTCTGGGTCATCAGCGACTCCACGAACCAGCCGGTGTGAAACAGAGCGGCAGCGTAGGTTTTGTCCGGCTGCGTGATGCCGGCAAAATGCGCGGCCAGCGGGCCGGCGGGCAGCAGCGCCGCATTTTTGCATTTGAAATAGAACCACATCAGGCAATAAGTCGTGTAGTCGAAGATCGAGCTGATGGGCCCGATAAAAATGATGAACTTTGCAATTTCGCCCATGCTCCACGGCCTCGGTTTGGTAATCTGCGTCGGGCCGACGTTGTCTGTTGGAATCGGCACCTGCGAGAAATCATAGAGAAGATTGTTCGTGAGGACCTGAATTGGGAGCATCGGAACGAATGGAAACCATGCGCTGGCGCCGATCACGCTGAACATGTTGCCGAAATTGGAACTCGCGCCCATGCGAATGTATTTAAGGATGTTCACGAAAACTTTCCGGCCTTCGAGCACGCCCTCCTCGAGCACCATCAAATTTTTTTCCAGCAGAATCATGTCCGCCGATTCCTTGGCTATGTCGACGGCGTTATCGACGGAGATGCCGACGTCCGCCGCGCGCAACGCCGGCGCGTCGTTGATGCCATCGCCCATGAAACCGACGACGTGCCCCTTTTTCTGAATCGCTTTCACGATGCGCTGTTTGTGGGATGGTGAAAGCCGCGCGAACACGTCCACGGTCTCCACCGCTTCGGCAAGTTCGGCGTCGGTCATGGGTTCCACCTGGCTGCCGAGGAGAATTTTCTGGGCGTTGATGCCGACTTCACTGCAAACCTTGCGCGTGACCAGGTCATTGTCACCCGTCAAGACCTTGACCGCGACACCGTGCTGGCAGAGCGCTGTGATCGCGGCGGCGGCGGTGTCTTTAGGCGGATCCAAAAACGCCAGGTAACCCGTCAGAACAAGGTCGCATTCGTCTGCCTTGGAGTACGCGGCGCGTTTATCCATCTTTTTGGTGGCGACGGCGAGCACGCGAAAACCGTCTTCGCTGAGGTCATTCACCTGCTCGATGAGATTGCCGACGAGGATGGGCTCCATCGGAAAAATCTCGCCCTCACTCTCGAAATGCGTGCATCGCGCAAAAACCGCTTCCGGCGCGCCCTTCGTCAAAATCTGCCGGTCGCCATCCGGCTCTTCCACCACCACGGACATCATCCGCCGCGAAAAATCGAACGGCAGTTCGTCCACCTTCGAGAATTCCTCGACGTTCAGTTCCTGGTGCAGTTCCTGATGTTTGAGCACCGCGCGATCGAGCACGTTCTTGAGGCCGGTTTGAAAATGGCTGATGACGTACGCGTCCCGCAGCACCTCTTCGCTTTCGTTTTTGAAAACGTCGACGTGCAATTCGAGAATCACGCGGTCAATCGTCAGGGTCCCCGTCTTGTCCGTGCAGAGCACATCCATGGCGCCGAAGTTCTGGATGGAATTCAGTTTCTTGACGATGACCTTCTTGCGGGACATCGCCAATGCGCCTTTGGAGAGGCAAACCGAAACAATCATCGGGAGCATTTCCGGCGTCAAACCGACGGCGACGGCCAGGGCGAAAAAGAAGGCCTCCTTCCAATCGTGCTTGGTGATGCCGTTGATGACAAAAACCAACGGCACCATTACGACCATGAAACGGATCAGCAGCCAGGTGAATTTTTTCACGCCCCTGTCGAACGCCGTGTCCACCTGCTGGCCAGCCAGGCTGCGCGCGACTTTGCCAAAATACGTTTGCGCTCCGGTCGCGACGATGACCGCCGTGGCCGCGCCGCTTTCAACGCTGGTGCCGAGAAAACACAGATTGTGCCGCTCGATGGCCGAAAGATTTGGCCGCAAATCCGGAGTGTCCAGTTTTTCAACCGGCAGCGATTCGCCGGTGAGCGTGGCTTGAATCACAAACAAATCCTTCGCTGCAATCAGCCGGACATCGCCGGGGATCATGTCGCCCGAGGACAGCCTCACCACGTCCCCCGGCACAAGTTCCCGCAGCGGAATTTCCCGCGCCACGCCACCGCGCACGACGGTGGCCGTGACGCTGATCATCGCTTTTAACTTGGCCGCGGCGTTGTCGGCTTTGGTTTCCTGGATGAACCGCAGCGACAGCCCGAGCACGACCATCAGCAACATCACCGTGCCCGCGCGGAAATCGCCGGTGGCAAAGGAAAGAATTGCGAGCAGCGTGAGAAGAATGACCAACGGGTTCAACGCGGCGAGCCACAGGCGCTCCAGCCAGCCATGGCGCCGTTCCTGCGCGACTTCATTCGGCCCGAAAACCTCCAATCGCTCGGCGGCTTCCTCCCCGGTCAGGCCGTTCGTGGAAGTGCCAAGGCGCTCGAGAATTTCGGCGATTTCTTTCGTGGCCGCATCGCGCACCAATTCGGCCGTGCGGTCGCCGTTGGGCTCTTTGACGACTGGCATATGCTTTTCACGCGGCGTAGCGCTTGAGCACTTCGAGCAAGGCGCGGATTTCGCGCTTTCCCTCCGCCTGGCTTGCCGCGCCTTCAATGCATTCGTGCAGATGCGATTCGAGCATTTCTTCGCTGAACGACTTCAACGCCTGCCGCGCCGAAACCACCTGCATCAGCACATCCGAGCAATCTGCATCCGCTTCGACCATTCTTTCAAGGGCCTCCATCTGCCCCTTGATTCTGCGCAAACGGACGACGAGCGCTCTTTTCTCCAGGCCGGGACGTGTGTATTTCGTTTTCATGGCGCGATGATGGTCGACTATAGGGGGTAGGGGTATACCCTTATTGATTGCATGTCAAGCTGCGTGAATCGGCTGAATCGGTTGCGGGAGGGGTGAAAATGAAAGTGGTTTTGGAAAGGCTGTAAGCCGAATTTTGTTCCGCTCTTGCGAGCGGCGAGAATCATTTGTCTCAGCAGCCAGTACCCGGGACCCGTTCGCTTTCGCGAAACGTGGAGCGGGCAGCTCCAAGGTCCCCTATTTGGCCTTGCACCCGATGGGGTTTGCCGTGCCTCGTTGCTTGCGCTTCGAGCGGTGGTCTCTTACTCCACCTTTTCACCCTTGCCACTGTGCCGGCGCTCAAAGAGCGCCGCTACAATGGCGGTATTTTCTCTGTGGCACTTTCCGTCGGGACGCCTCCCGGCGTCGCCTCCCGCGTGTATCCTTCCAACGCGGAACTCGGAACGAGGAACGCGGAAAAAAGCCCGCGCTTCGTCACGAATTCCGCGCTGGAAAGTTACGCGGCATCGCGCCCTATGGTGTTCGGACTTTCCTCCCCCGGCTCGCGCCGGAAGCGATTCTCCGCCTTTCCAAAACCGGGGGAAGAATACCTGAAGGCAGGAGTTAAAACAAGCGGGCTTCTGAAGCGAATCTTTCCATGAACCGTGAGGAGACGGTGCGTCCATGGACAAAGGTTGTGTCGCCCAGGGCGAGGAAGTTACGAGGGCATTTAACCCAGGGCGGCGGCCGCTACGCGAGCCTTGCCCCGGGCTCTCATCTCTCGGGCCTTCAGCCCGGGGTCGCTCCCAGGTTTATGGTTCGTGCGCAGTTCAAAAGGTTAGTGCGCAGTTCAAAAAAGAACTGGAAACTACAAAGCCAACAGCGTGTTGCGTATTCCGTGTTCCGTGAATGCGATTCAGCTTGTCCCGAAACACGCAACACGGAACACATCAATCCACGACAGCCAAATCCATGTCGCGGGAATAATAGAGGATGCGCCCGCAATTGATGCAATTGACCAATTCATTTTGGGCCTGGCAGGTGACGATGAGTTGCGTGGGCAATTTCATGTGGCAACCGCCGCAGACGCCGTGCTGGACGCCGACGACGACATTGCCGCCTTTGTTTTTGAAAAGCCGTTCGTAACGCGAGCGGGCGGTGTCGTCCACGGCCGCGGCGAGTTCTTCGCGGTTGGCGGTCAGTTCCGCCAATTCCTTTTTGAGGTTCTGTTCGCGCGTGCCAAGCTGGGCGACCTGATCGTCCATCAGCTTCCTGGCTTCCGCGGCGACTTGCGTGGCGCGCACCACTTCTTTTTGAGCGGCTTCCCCCTGCTCCATCAACTCAATTTCTTTGTCTTCGATTTTGACGATGTCCTGCCTGCAGGTTTCGATTTCGTGGGCGAGCGCGCGGTATTCCTCGTTCTTGCGCGTTTGGAGCTGCTGGTTGGCGTATTTCTCGATTTGCGTCTTCCTGGACTGGACTTCCAGATCAAGGTCCTTCCGCTTGGATTCGAGTTCCTTGACCTTCAACTTGGCATTATCGAGCCCGGCTTGAGCGCCGGAAGCTTTGGTTTTGAGCGCCTGGCGTTCGGGTTCAATGTGTTCCAGTTCCGCCTTAATCCGGTGAATTTGTTTATCCCGGTCCTGAAGAATCAGAAGTTTTTCAATCGTTTCAAACATGAGCAACTTTCTATAGTGATGTCGAAAAATATCCGCCAGCGGCTGCCAAGTCAATCAGCGCATTCAGCCGGCCTCCGAGGCATTTAAAAATCTTCCCGAGAGGTGTTTTGCATGGGCGCCGTCCGCGTGGGTTAGCGGCGTCAAAATCGGGAAAGCAACACGAACCGGGTGAAGTGAACTTGACAGAACGAAAAGCGGCGGTTTCTCCTCAGTTGACTGGCGACAGCCCGCCATTAAGTTACGGCAAACCTTATGAAAACGTTTCTAGCGCTAGTGGCGGGCGTGGTGATTGGCATTGCCGCGGTCTGGTATTTCAATCATGACAAAAACAATTCGCAGTTCAAAAGCGCGGGGGAAGAAATCAAAAGCACGGCCCAAAACGCCGGCGACACGATTGCCGACAAATTGCGCTCGTGGCATCTCGACTCCGAGAGCATCTCCAATGAACTGGCCAAAACGGGCAAAGTGATTCGCGAGAAAACGAGCGAAGCCGGCAAAAGCATCAGCGACGCGACTGCCGACGCGCGGGTGACGACCGACATCAAGGCCAAGTTCGTGAAGGATTCCGAGCTATCCGCCTGGGATATTCACGTGAGCACCACCGACGGCGTGGTGACATTATCCGGAACAGTTTCCTCTCCTGAACTAATCGGCAAGGCGATGGAACTGGCTCTCGACACGGACGGCGCGCGCCAGGTGATTTCCACGCTGCAAGTGAAACCGAAGACGTAATCTGATGACTTCCATTGAGTCCTCCGTGAATCCCGCAAACCTCGCATTCGTCGAGGAACTGTATGAAAATTTTTTGCGCGACCCCGCTTCCGTTTCGCCGGAATGGCGGGATTATTTTTCGCACGTCGCCAACGGTGAATTGAGATTTCCGCAGCCGCACTTTGGACCGTCCTTCAAGCCGCGAAGCATTTTCAATCCCTCCCAGCGCGCGGCGGCGGCCGACAGGACGCCTTCCGGCACCGCGTTCGCAGGCGTCCCTCCCGGCATCCAGGACCGCATTTACATGCTCATCCGTTTGTATCGTGTGCGCGGGCATCGCATTGCGCGCATCGATCCGCTGGGGCGCATTCCGCCCACGCCCAAGGAACTCGAACCGGAATTTTTCGGTTTCACGGCAGCGGACATGGATTTGCCGGTGCACAGCGAAACGTTCCAATATGACGGCCCGCTCACGCTCGGCCAGTTGCTCCAGCGCCTGCGGAACACCTACTGCCGCTCCATTGGCGTTCAATACATGCACATCGACGACCTCAGCGTGCGTCGCTGGCTGCAGCGGAGGATGGAGACAACGGAAAATCGCATTCACCTGACGCGCGAGGAACAGCTGCGCATCCTCACGCGATTGACGGACGCGGTGACGTTCGAGGAATTCATCCGCAAAAAATTTGTCGGCGCGAAAACATTTTCGCTCGAAGGTTCCGAGAGCCTGATTCCCCTGCTCGACCTGGCGATTGAAAAAGCCGGCGAGCAGGGTGTGGAACAAATCGTGATGGGCATGGCGCATCGCGGGCGCCTGAACGTGCTCGCGAACATCATCGGAAAAAGCGCGCGGCAGATTTTCCGCGAATTCGCCGATACCGGCTGGAAATCATCGCCCGGACGCGGCGACGTGAAATATCACCTCGGCCACAGTTCGGAATGGACCACGTCCGAGGGCAAAAAAATCCAGCTGGCGCTCTGCTTCAACCCCAGCCATCTGGAATTGGTCAACGGCGTGGCGCTGGGCCGCGCCCGCGCGCGGCAGGATTGCGCGGGTGACACGGAGCATTCGCGCTCGCTCGCGCTGTTGATTCACGGGGATGCTTCATTCGCCGGCGAGGGTGTGGTGCAGGAAACGTTGAACCTAAGCCAGCTTGCCGGCTATTCCGTGGGCGGCACACTCCACGTGGTCGTGAATAATCAGATCGGCTTCACCACCGGCCCCAACGAGGCGCGCTCGACCCAATATGCGACGGACGTTGCCAAGATGCTGCAGATTCCGATTTTCCACGTGAACGGGGAAGATCCCGAGGCCGTGGCGCAGGTGATCCGTCTCGCGATGGATTTCCGGCACGAATTCAAACGCGATGTGGTCATCGACATGTATGGCTATCG
>Ga0335085_10009633_pt1 | contig 14557 bp, 16 predicted proteins | sample Lox_Sample_45_FD_206712 | JGI IMG/M metagenome (GOLD analysis project Ga0335085, IMG submission 206712) | Soil microbial communities from Loxahatchee National Wildlife Refuge, Florida, United States - Lox_Sample_4.5 | ecosystem: Environmental > Terrestrial > Soil > Wetlands | place: USA...
GTCGCGGATCACGCGGCGGCTGCCCGCGACGCCGCCGAGCAGCGCCTGCTGCGCGAGCTCGATGCCCTCCTGGCCGACGTCGTCCACGCCCGTGAAGCCGATCACGTGCGCCGTCGTCTCGCCGCCGGGGTAGTAGCGGCGGTACTCGTTCTGCTGGTGCAGGCCCGCGATGCCGAGCTCGGCCACCTTCGCAGCGGTCTCGGGCGGGATCTGGCGCTTCAGGTAGACGAAGTCGCGCTCGGCCTCCGCGAGCTTGCGCGCGAGCTCGCGCTCGCTCATCTGCAGCAGGCCGGCAAGCGCCTTGAGCTGCGCGCGGCTCGCGTGCACGTCCTCCGGAATCGCCCACACCGATTTCACGGGCGTCGAGATCGCGAGCGCCTCGCCGTTGCGGTCCAGGATCCGGCCGCGCGTGGCGGGGATGTCCAGCACGCGCGCGTAGCGCGCCTCGCCCTTCTCCTGCAGGAAGCCGGTCTTCACCGACTGCAGGTAGGCCGAGCGGCCCGCGAGCACGGCGAATCCCGCGAGCAGTGCGAGCAGCGCGAGGCGCGCGCGCCAGGCGGGCAGCCGCACCATCATCGGCACGCTGGCCGCGGCGCTCAAGGATTCGGCCCCTCGGTGCTCATGGCTGCGGCGCGTCCTTGCGCGTCTCGATCATGCGCACGCGGCGCGGGTCGGGCGCGCGCATGCCGAGGGCGCCCGTGGCGATCTTCTCGACGCGCGAATGCAGGCCCCAGGTGCTCGCCTCGAGCTGCAGCTGGCCGAACTCGACGTCGAGCGCGCGGCTGCGCTCCTGCTCGCGCTCCAGCTCCGAGAACAGCTTGCGCGACTTGTGCTGCGAGGTGACGAGCCCGAGCGCGCAGACGACGAGAACCAGGAGGAGGAGGAGGTTCAGCTTCGCCACGCGTCGGGCTCGTGTTCGGATGAAGCGCGCTTCAGCAATGCGGGGTCGAGCGCCGCGCCGGTGCGCTCGGCGGCGCGCAGCGTCGCGCTGCGCGCGCGCGGATTGGCCGCGACCTCGGCGGCCGAGGCGCGCCGCGGCTTGCCGACGATTCTGAGCGGCGCTTGTGGCAATTCGCGGGCGCGGATCGGCAAATCCCGGGGCAGCGTGTCGGCGCTGCAGGCCCTGAGGAACCGCTTCACGAGGCGGTCCTCCAGCGAATGGAAGCTGATCACCGCGAGGCGCCCTCCCGCGGCGAGGCGCGCGAGCGCCTGCGGCAGCATCAGCGCGACCTCCTCAAGCTCCCGATTGACGAGAATCCGTAGAGCCTGAAAGGTGCGCGTCGCCGGATCCTGGCCGCCCTCCCGTGTGGGGACCGCCGCAGCCACGACAGCGGCAAGCTGCTCGGTGCGGAGGAGCGGCTCGCGTGCGCGAGCAGCAACAATCGCCTTTGCAACCTGTTTAGCAAACCGTTCTTCGCCATAGCGGCCGATCGCCTCCCCGATTTGTCGTTGCGTTGCCGTGGCCAGCCAGTCCGCGGCAGACGGGCCGCGGCTCGGATCCATGCGCATGTCGAGCGGCCCCGCGCGCCGGAACGAGAAGCCGCGCGATGCGTCCTCGAGCTGCGGCGAGGACACGCCCAGGTCGGCGAGCACGCCGTGCACCTGCGAGGCGCCCGTGCCGGTCAGTTGCTCGTCGAGCACGCGCGCGAGCTCGCTGAACGGAGCCTGCGTGATGCTGAAGCGCGGGTCGGCGATGGCGCGCGCGGCGGCCACCGCCTCGGGATCGCGATCGAGCGCGATCAGCCGGCCGGACGGCGCGAGCCGCTCGAGGATCGCGCGGCTGTGCCCGCCGCGTCCGAAGGTGGCGTCCACGTAGGTGCCGTCGCGCATCCTGCCGGCGGGCAGGCCGAGCGCCGCGAGCGCCTCCTCGAGAAGCACGGGACGGTGCGCTGCCGGGGTGGACGAAGCGGGGCTCATCGTCCGCGCCTGCGCTCACAGCGAGAAATTCTCCATGCCGGGCGGCGGCGAGCCGGTGCCGGCGAGCGCCGCGGCGACCTTGGCGTTCCACACGCCCGGGTCCCAGAGCTCGAAGTAGTGGCTCTGCCCGACCAGCATCGCCTCGCGCTCGAGGCGCGCGTGCAGGCGCAGCGCGCTGGAGATCAGCACCCGTCCAGAGGCGTCCGGCACGAGATGCTCCTCGAAACCGAGCAGCAGGCGCTTCCACCAGCTCGCCTGCGGATGGAAGCTCGGGAATTTCTCCACCTGCGCGCGCACGCGCTCCCATTCGGCCTCGGGGTAGAGCAGCGCGCAGCCGTCCGGATGCGCGGTCAGCACGAGCGCGCGGCTCGAAGCCTCGAGGGCTTCGCGATAGCGCGTGGGAATGGCGAGCCGGCCCTTGGCATCCAGCGTCAAGACCGTCGCGCCGTGAAACGTCCCGCCCATTTGTCTCCCTTCTCTCCACTCGGACTGGCCGAGACCACCAACCGGGCATTTTTAAACCACTTTTTTCTACGTTTTCCCACTTTATGCGAAAAGCCTTGGCGTGGTCAAGCGAGCGAAAGGAAAATCTTCAGTGCTGACAACGACTTAGGACAACTACCGCAGACGAAATCTCGGTTTTAGTTCTTATTTAATATCAACAACTTGCGAAAATGACTCAAAGTGAGTTGTGAGGAGAGAAGCCCGAGAGGCATCGGAGATAATCGACCGATGATCGACAAGCTCTTTGCGACGCCCGAGGCGGCCCTCGCCGATGTCCCGGACGGCGCCACCGTGATGATCGGCGGCTTCGGCAACGCCGGGATGCCTGCCGAGCTCATCGACTGCCTGATCGCGCAGGGCGCCAAGGACCTTACCGTCGTCAACAACAACGCGGGCAACGCCGACGCCGGCCTGGCGGCGCTGATCGGTGCCGGGCGCGTGTGCAAGATCCTCTGCTCGTTCCCGCGCCAGGCGGATTCCTGGCACTTTGACCGCCTGTACCGCGCGGGCAAGATCGAGCTCGAGCTCGTGCCGCAGGGCACGCTCGCCGAGCGCATCCGCGCCGCGGGCGCGGGCATCGGCGCCTTCTTCACGCCGACCGCGTTCGGCACCCGGCTGGCCGAGGGCAAGGAGACGCGGCACATCGACGGCCGCGATTACGTGCTCGAGTACCCGATCCACGCCGACTACGCGCTCATCAAGGCCGACCGCGCCGACCGCTGGGGCAATCTCACCTACCGCATGACGGCGCGCAATTTCGGGCCGATCATGGCCGCGGCGGCGCGCATCACGGTGGCGCAGGTGCGCGAAACCGTGGAGCTCGGCCAGATCGACCCCGAGGCGATCGTCACGCCCGGAATCTTCGTGCAACGCGTGGTGCGCGTGCAGACGATGAGGAAGGCCGCATGAAGAAGCTCGACCGCAACCAGATCGCCGCGCGCGTCGCGCGCGACATCCCGAACGGCGCCTGCGTCAACCTCGGCATCGGCCTGCCGACGCTTGTCGCCAACCACGTGCCGAAGGACCGCGAGATCGTCCTGCACAGCGAGAACGGCATCCTCGGCCTGGGACCGAAGCCCGCGCCGGGCAGCGAGGACGAGGACCTCATCGACGCCGGCAAGAACCCGGCGACCGCGCTGCCGGGCGCGGCGTATTTCCACCACGCCGACTCGTTCGGCATGATCCGCGGCGGCCACATCGACATCTGCGTGCTCGGCGCCTTCCAGGTCTCCGCCGCGGGCGACATCGCCAATTGGCACACCGGCGAGCCGGACGCGATTCCGGCCGTGGGCGGCGCGATGGACCTCGCCGCCGGCGCGAAGCAGGTGTTCGTCACGATGGAGCACCTCACGAAGAAGGGCGAGTCGAAGATCGTCGAGCGCTGCACCTACCCGCTCACCGGCCTGCGCTGCGTGACGCGCATCTACACTGACCTCGCCGTCATCGACGTCAAGCCCGATGGCCTGCACCTGGTGGAGATTTGCGCCGAGGGACTGAGCTTCGACGAGCTGCAGCGCCTGAACGGCGTGCCGCTGAAATATCGCGCCGCCGCCTGACGTGGCCGAGGCGCGCAGCTACGTCCACGCGATCGACTGGCTGTGGCGCGCGGGGCTGCGCTTCGGCGGCATGATCGACCTAGGCTGCGCGGACGGCAGCCTGTCCGTGATGCTCGCCGAGCAGGGCCCGACGCGCGGCGCGGCCATCCTCAACGTCGACGCGCAGGACGATTACCGCGATTCGCTCGCGACGATCCAGGGCGCGCTGGGCGGCCACTACCGCATCTGCGCCGTGGGCGAGAACGACGGCGGGTCGATCGAACTGCACCTGGGCGAGCACCCCTACTGGAGCTCGGTGCGCAAGCCGGACGACCGCTACTGGGCCGGCGTGAACGATCTGCGCGCGGCGAAGCCCCGGCGGGTGCCGCTGCGCAGCCTCGACGGTCTGGTCGCCGAGACCGCGCTGCCCGGCCCCTACCTGCTCAAGCTCGACATCCAGGGCGCGGAGGCCGCTGCGCTCGCGGGCGGCCGCGCCACGCTCGCGCGCACCGACGCCGTCGCCGTGGAGATCCTCGTCGAGGACTTCGGCGCGATCCACGAAGTGCTGGCGAGGAACGGCTTCGAGCTCTTCGACCTCACCGAGATCAAGTACGGGCTCTCCGGCGCGCTCGCGTGGTTCTACGCGGTGTACGTGCATTCGCGCCACGCCGCGCTGCGCCCGAGGCAGCACTGGCCGGCGCAGTACAACGAGGCCAACCTCGATCTGCAGCGAGAGCGCCGCGAAATGGCGCAGAACGCGATCTGGGCCTCGCTCGACCGCTACCGCAACGGCGAGTGGCCGCCGCTGCCCGGCTAGGCCGCGCCGGCCGCGTGCCCGGCACCTCCGGCGAGGATGAGAAGGGCACGCTTTCGCACGATCGTCTCGTCCCGAATACGGCAGATCCTCAGGGATTTCCCGAGACGAGCGCGATACGGCGGCGGATCCGCTCGAGCGCGTCGCGGTCCCCCGCCGCCTCAGCGCGCTTCTCCTCCACGCCCAGCCACGCCAGCAGCGGCCGGCGCCAGCCTTGCGCCGAGGAAAGCTCCACGGCCGATGCGATGGATTGCGGGGTCGCATTGCCTGCCCTGAACTGCACCCCGAAGGAAACGAGCCTCGAGAACGGATCCTCCGCAACGGCGCGCGTAGCGCGTCCCGAGAGGAAATCCGCATACGCTGTTTCCTCGGGGCCGGCGTCGGCGCGCAGCTTCTCGAAGCCAGGGCAGTCGTCGAACTCCAGGCTCGCGGCGCGCGCGGCGCAGCGGATGAGCTCGGCGCGCGCGACGAGCGCCGGGCTGCCCGTGCTCGCGAGCTCGGCGCGCGCGCGCGCGAACTCCAGGTCCGCGACGCGCGTCTCGCCGCGCAGGTAGGCCTGCTGGAAGGCGTCGAGCGAGTATTTCGCGCTCGCCTGCCAGGCGGGCGGCGCCGGGCCGCCCGCGCAGCCGAACAGAAGGATTGCCGGCAAGAGGAAAGAATGCTTCACGGCAGCTTGATCTTCGTGTCGCGCTCGAACGGCCACTTGCGGTTGATCTCGTCGATGAGCGCCGATACCTTGCGCAGGCTCGCCTCCACCTCGGCGCGCAGCGCGCCGAGGTCGGCGGTGGCCGTCTTCGCGCTGCTCGCGACCGCCTGGGCATCGGCGAGAATGGCGTCGACGCGCTTCAGGCTCGCGCGCACCTCCCCGAGGATCTGGTTCGCCTGCACCACCGCCTTCTTCGTCTCCTCGGCGAGGCCTTCCTTGCCGAAGACCTGCTGGTCGGCCTTCGCCACCACGCCGTCCAGGCGCGCGAGCAGCGCGTTCGCGTGGTCGATCGCCGCGATCAGCTTGCGCGCGTTCTCCTCGCTGCCGAGCATCCCGCCCAGCACGCCGTACTTGCCCGCCATGCGCTCGGTCACCGCGCGCGCGTTGGCGATGCTTTGCCGCAGGTTCGAGCCCGCCTGCACGAGCTCCTCGAGGCTCTCGAGGATGCCGCGCGCGGTAGCCACCAGGCGCGGAATCTCCTGCGCGGTGTCGCCGCGCAGCAGCGGGCGTTCGGCGCGGTCGGGCAGCGGCGCATCCTTCAGATCGGAGGTGTACGCGCGCAGCTTGGCCGCGCCGACCAGCGGCACGTCGAGCACGAACACGCTGGTCGCGCGCAGCCACTTCGCGTCCTCCACCGGGATGCGCACGCTGATGCGCACCTTGCCGTCGTCGCGCAGCTGGATGCGGCGCACGCGGCCGATCGGGAAGCCCGCGAAGCTGAGGTCCGAGCCGGCGCTGATGCCCTCGGCGTTGTCGGCGATGAGGTACAGGCGCTGCGTCTGCTCGAAGGTGCCGCGCGCATAGAGCACGTAGACGATGAAGCCGGCGGCGACGATGACCGACAGGCCGATGAGGATCCCGACCTTGACGCCGAGGCTGCGCGGCAGCAGCGAGAGGCTGCCCGCGCCCGTCCCCGCCGGCTTGTCCGTAGGATCGGCCATCAGACGTATTTCACCACCAGCGACAGCACCGCGACGAAGCCGACGACGAAGAACAGCTTCACCAGGCCCGCGAGCACCGCGAATGGCACCGAGCGCGGCTCGCCGCGCTCGGCCTCGAGGCCCGTGGCGATCGGGATCAGCGCCACCGCGAGCCCGAACAGCAGGCTCTTGAGCAGGAAGCCGGCGAGCACCATCTCGTCGAAGACCTTGGCGACGACCCGCGTGAAGCCCTCGAAGCCCGCGTCGGTGAAGCCGAAGAACACCGTGTAGGTCAGCGCGCTCGCGAGCGCGCAGGCGAGCGTGTTGAGCGCGAACACCGACAGCGCCGCGGCCGCGACGCGCGGCACGAGCTCGTTGTACAGCGGCGTCGCGCCGATCTGCTCGCTGTCGCCGATCTCGCCGGAGACGCGCATCAACGCGATCTCCGCGCCAACTTCCGATCCCGTGCGCAGCGCGACGAACAGCGCCGTCATGAGCGGAATCACCTCCAGCACCAGCACGCGCAGCACGAGCTCGAGCGCGTACTGCGACACGCCGTAGGTGTGCGCCGCCTGGCTCACCACCTCGATGAGCACCACGCTCAGCACGGCGGTGAACAGCAGGTAGCCCCCCAGCACCCTCCAGGCCATGAAGTAGATCTGGCGCACCGCCATCTCGCGCGCCGCCGGCGTGTAGGTGGACGGCGACAGCGCGGCCGCCACCGCGTAGCCGGCGAAGCGCCCGAGCCGGCGCCAGCTGCGCGGCCGCAGGATGAACTCGCCGCCGTAGGCCATGCACGGAGTTTACAATCCCCGCTCGACCGAGGAGGCCCCGTGGCGAGGAAAAAGCCCGAAGAATTGCGTTCGCACCGCTGGTTCGGCGCCCAGGACTTGCGCTCGTTCGGCCACCGCTCGCGCGCCGCGCAGATGGGCTACGACCGCAGCGACTACCGCGGCAAGCCCGTGATCGCGATCATCAACACCTGGTCCGATATCAATCACTGCCACACGCACTTCCGCCAGCGCGCCGAGGAGGTGAAGCGCGGCGTCTGGCAGGCGGGCGGCTACCCGCTGGAGATGCCGGCGATGGCGCTCGCCGAGGTCATGCAGAAGCCGACCACGATGATGTACCGCAACTTCCTCGCCATGGAGACCGAGGAGCTGCTGCGCTCCTACCCGGTCGACGGTTGCGTGCTGATGGGCGGCTGCGACAAGACGACGCCCGGCCTGATCATGGGTGCGACCAGCATGAACATCCCCGCGATCTACCTGCCCGCCGGGCCGATGCTGAACGGCCACTGGCGCGACCGGACGCTCGGCTCGGGCTCCGACGTGTGGAAGTACTGGGACGAATTGCGCGCCGGGCGCATCTCGGAAGCCGACTGGCAGGGCATCGAGGACGGCATCGCGCGCTCGCCGGGCACCTGCATGACGATGGGCACGGCCGCGACGATGATGTCTCTCGCCGAGGCGCTCGGCTTCACGTTGCCGGGCTACTCCTCGATCCCCGCGCCCGACTCCAACCACGCGCGCATGGCCACGCTCACCGGCAAGCGCGCCGTGGAGATGGTCTGGGAAGACCTCAAGCCGCGAGATTTCTTGACCACGGGCTCCTTCGACAATGCCATCACCACCTTGATGGCAATGGGCGGGTCGACCAACGCGGTGGTGCACCTCGTCGCGATGGCCGGGCGCGCGGGCCTCGCTTTTCCGCTCGATCGCTACAACGAGATCTCGGCGAAGGTGCCTGTGATCGCCAACGTGCGCCCCTCGGGCGACAAGTACCTCATGGAGGATTTCTTCTACGCGGGCGGACTTCGCGCTTTGCTCTTTTCTCTCAGGGATCTCCTGGATCTGAATGCGAGAACAGTGAATGGCCGCACCCTGGGGGAGAACATCGAAGGCGCCGAGGTCTGGAACCCGGACGTGATCCTGCCGCGCAGCAAGCCGCTCAAGGCGTCGGGCGGCCTGGTGATGCTGCGCGGCACGCTCGCGCCCGACGGCGCGGTGCTGAAAACCAGCGCCGCCGACCCGAAGCTGCTCAGGCACACGGGCAAGGCGGTCGTGTTCGAGGACTACAACGACATGGCCGCGCGCATCGACCGCGACGACCTGGAGGTCGACGCCTCGAGCGTTCTCGTGCTGAAGAACGCGGGGCCGCTCGGCGGGCCGGGCTTCCCCGAATGGGGCATGCTGCCGATCCCGAAGAAGCTCGTGAAGGCGGGCGTGAAGGACATGGTGCGCATCTCCGACGGCCGCATGAGCGGCACGAGCTACGGCACCTGCATCCTGCACGTCGCGCCCGAGGCCTACGTCGGCGGGCCGCTCGCGCTGGTCCGCAACGGAGACCCGATCGAACTGGACGTGGAACGGAAAACCGTGGATCTGAAGATTTCGCCGGACGAATTTGAGAAGAGAAGGAAATCGTGGAAGCGCGCGCCGCCCAAGTACGACAGGAGCTACGGCGCGATCTTCTCGCGCCACGTGAAGCAGGCGAACGAGGGCTGCGATTTCGATTTCCTCGAGGGCACCGCGCCGACCGCGGAGCCCGAGATCCACTAGCCGGCGCTAGAGCGTCACCGGCGCGTCGGGCAGCTGGTTCGGGTGGTCGCCCGGCCGCGCCGGAAAGTGCTGCGCGAGCAGATCGCTCACCGCGGCAAGCCCGCTCCGCACGCCCGCCTCGAAGCGTCCCGCGGCGAATTCCTGCTGCATCGCGCCGCAGATCGTCTCCCATGCGGTGTCGCCGACGCGCTCGTGGATGCCCCGGTCGGCGACGATCTCGACGCGCCGGTCGGAGAGCAGCAGGTAGATCAGCACGCCGGCGCGGTCCTCGGTCTCGCCGACGCGCAGCCGCCCGAACAGCTGCCGCGCGCGCTCGCGCGACCCGCGGCCGGCCGCGAGCGCCGCGAGCGGCAGGCCGCCCTCGATCGCCACGCGCAGCTCGCCGCGATGGCGCTTTTCCTGCTCGGCGACCGCGCGGCCGATCGCCTCGAGCGAAGCGCGCGGGAACGCGCGCCGCAGCGCGAGGTGGTCGAGAAAGAGGTGGCGGATCCAGCGCATCGGCGCGCTCCTACCAGCGTCCCGAGGCGCCGCCGCCGCCGAAGCCGCCGCCGCCCCCGCCGCCCCAGCTCGAGGACGAGCCGCCCGACGAGCCGCCGCTCCAGCCGCCGCCGCTCGACCAGCCGCTGCCGCCGCGCGAGGCGTTGCCGTAGGCGAGCAGGAAGCCGAAGAAGAAGCCGAACAGCGAAAAGAACGCGCCGACGAGGACCCAAGTGAGCGCGGCGAGCGCCGCGCCCGCGATGAGCGCGCCCGCGAGCCGCCCGAACACCGCCTTCAGCAGCAGCGCGGCCAGCGGCACGATGAACAACGCGGCGAAGAAGAGCAGCGACGGATCGAGCCGCGGCAGGCGGCCGGGGGACGCCGCGGCCGGCGCCGGCAGCTTCTCGCCCTCGGCGAGGCGAATGAGCTGGTCGACGCCGTCGCGCACGCCGCCGTAGAAGTCGCCCTCGCGGAAGCGCGGCACGATGCGCTCGTCGATGACGCGCCTGGCGAGCGAATCGGGGATGATGCCCTCCAGCCCGTAGCCCACCTCGATGCGCAGGCGCCGGTCGTCCTTGGCGACGACGAGGATGATGCCGTCGTCGACCCCCTTGCGGCCGATCTTCCAGGCCTCGGCGACGCGGATCGAGTACTGCTCGATCTCCTCGGGCTTCGTGGTCGGCACGAGCAGCACCGCCATCTGGCTGCCGCGCCGCGATTCGTAGGCCGCGAGCTTCGCCTCGAGCTCGCTCTTCTGCTGCGCGCTCAGCGTCCCGGTGAGGTCGGTGACCCGGGCATGGAGCGGCGGGACCGGCACCTCGGCGCGCGCGGCGCCGAGCAGTACGCCGAAAGCGAGCAGCGCGGCGAGGACGAGCCGCATCGCCGCAGCTACTTCTTCGCGGGCTTGCCGAACTCGACTTTCGGAGGCACGGCGATCGCCTTCTCGTTCTCGACGGTAAAGTTGGGCTTCACCTTGTAGCCGAACAGCATCGCCGTGAGGTTGGTCGGAAACTCGCGTGTGAGCACGTTGTAGGCCTGCACCGTCCTGATGTAGCGCCCGCGCGCCACCGCGATGCGGTTCTCCGCGCCCGCGAGCTCGACGCGCAGCTCGCCGAATTCCTTGGTCGCGGTGAGCTGAGGGTAGTTCTCGGCCACTGCCAGCAGGCGCGACAAGGCGCCGGTCATCTGCGACTGCGCGGCCTGGAATTTCGCGAACGCCTCCGGATCGTTGAGCAGCTCGGGCGTGGCCTTGATCGAGCCTACCGAGGCGCGCGCGTTGGTGAGCTCCACCAGCGTCGACTTTTCGAAGTCCGCCGCCCCCTGCACCGTGGCCACGAGGTTCGGGATCAGATCCGCGCGCCGCTGGTAGTTGTTGATCACCTCGGACCACGCGGCCTTGACCGCCTCGTCCTGGCGCTGGAACTCGTTGTAGCCGCAGCCCGAAAGCGACAGGACGGCGGCGAGGGAAATCAGCAGCTTGCGCATGGTTGGGGCCTCCCGGTTACGCGTTGTCCTGGGCGATATGGGGGTCGCGCCCGCGGTCTGCAAGGGCGCGACGGCGCGCCTACTTCGCCGGCTGCGGGGTTTCCCAGCCGCCGCCCAGCGCGAGGTACAGATTGACGCGCTGCACGAGCTGCTCGCTCTGCACACGCAGCAGCGCCGTGCGCGCGGCGTAGAGCGCGAGCTGCTGCTGCTGCACGGCGCGCAGGTCGCCCGAGCCGACGCGGTAGCGCACGTTGGCGAACTCGAGCGCGCGCTCGTTTTCCGCGACAGCTTGGCGCAGTAGCGCGTCGCGCGCATCGAGCGTGAATTCCGACGAGAGCGCGTTCTCCACTTCGCCGAACGCGCGCTGGCCGACCTTGCCGTACTCCGCGACCGCGAGCTTCTGCTCGGCGGTGCGGATCTCGACCTGGGACTCGAGCGCGCCGCCCGTGAAGAGCGGCGCGAGCAGCGTGGCGCCGATGCCGATCACCGGGTTGGCGTGGCTCGTGAGCACGAACAGGTCGCTCGAGATGCTGGTCGCGCTCGCGGTGAGCGAGATGCGCGGCAGGCGCGCGGCCTTGGATTCTTCGACTCGGTAGAACGCGGCCGCGATGCGCCGCTCCGCCGCCACCACGTCGGGCCGGCGCTCGAGCAGCTCCGAGGGCATGCCGGCGGGCACCGGTGCAGGCTTCGCGGCAAGCTGCGCCGGGGCCTCGATCGCCGCGGCCGGGTAGCGACCGGCGAGCGCCTCCAGCGAGCGCAGCGCCTGCTGGCGCGCGAGCTCGAGCTGCTCGACCGCGTCGCGGTAGGTCTGCAGGCCGGCACGCGCGAGCGCGACGTCGTAGCCGTCGCCGCGCCCGATGCGCTCGCGGTCCAGTGCGAGCGCGACCAGGCGCTCCGACGAGCGCGCCATGTCCTCGGCGAGCGCCTTCTGCAGGCGCGCCTCCGTCGCGAGGAACCAGCTCTTCGCCGCGAGCGCCGCGATCGACTGCTGCGCGTAGGCGGCGTCGAGCACCGTCGATTCGTACTGGAAGCGCCCCGCCTCGCGCTCCGAGCGCACGCGCCCCCACAGGTCGAGCTCCCAGCTCGCGAACAGGCCCACGCCCTGCAGGCCGCTGCCGTCGCCGCTCAGCTTGCCGCCGCCGCGCGCGAGGATGTTCACCTGCGGGTAGAGCGTGGCGCCCGCGAGCTTCGCATAGGCGGCCGCCTGCTCCACCCGCGCGGCCGCGACGCGCAGGTCCGCATTGTTGGCGATCGCCTCGCGCACCAGCGCCTCGAGCTGCGCATCATGGAATCCTGAGAGCCAGCCGTCCGCCACCGCGCCGCTCGCCGCGCCCCTCGCCGACCACTGCTCAGGGATCGAGACGTTCGGCATCGCGTCTTTGCGTACGCCCGCTGACTCGGGCGGCGGATTCAGCGCGCAACCCGCGGCGACGGCGAGGATCAAGGCGGAAAGCGCGCGGCGCACGGCTCGCCTCAGTGCAGCTTGAGGATCAGGTAGTTGGTGTAGGCGCCCACGCGGATGATCACCTTGCGCAGGATCTGGATCGCCTCGAGCCGCTCCGTGTAGATCGCCGCGTGGCCCGCGGCGCCGGCGGCGATGAGCTGCGCCTGGTCCTTTTCGTCCACGTTGAATTTCACCGGGAAGCGTCCCGGCGGCTGGGCGAGCACGCCGGTCATCGGCAACGTGCCGCTCTGCGGCAGCTGGCCCTGGCCCTGCGCCCAGATGATCGAATCCACCGTGCCCTTGATGATCCGTCCCGGGTCGGTATCGAGCGTGAACTCGGCCTCGTCGCCCGGCTTCACCTGGTGCAGCTCGTTCTGGTAGTAGAGAGCGACGACCTGCCCCTTCGCCTCGACCAGCGTCATCACCGCGTTGAAGGGAATGCCCGCGACGAAGGCGCCGGGCCGCAGCTGCAGGTTGATCACGTAGCAGTCGCAGGGGGAGACCGTGGTCGTCTGCTCGAGCTCCCAGCGCGCGTTCTCCAGCTGCGCGCGGATCTGCGCCACCTGCGCGAACTCCCCGTTGGCCTTGGCGCCGAGCTTCTGCTTCACCTGCTGCTCGCTCGCCGCCGCCTGCACCTGCGCGCCGCGCGCGGAATCGGCCTGGCCTTCCAGTTCCTTGAGATTGGTCTCGGCCTGCTCGAGGTCGAACCTGCTGCCGGCGCCGGTGGCGACGAGCTCGCGATTCTGCGTGACGCGCATACGCGCGAGCTCGAGCTTCGCCGAGACCTCGCGCAGTCTGGCCGCCGCCTGCTCGACCGCGCCGCGCGCGCCCTTGAGCTGCGCTTCCAGCTCGCGCTGGCTTGCCTCCGCGTTGGCGAGCTGCGCCTCCAACTGCCCTACCGCGAGCTTGTAGGGCTGCGGGTCGATCCGGAAGAGCACGTCGCCCTTCTTCACCAGCCGGTTGCCCTCCTCGACCGGCACCTCGAGCACGCGCCCTTTCACCTGAGAGACGATCGGCACGGTGTACTTGTAGACGCGCACGTCCGCCGACGACGGCGCGACGATATTCAGCGCCAGGATCAGCGCCGTCAGGCCGACGATCGGAATGATCGCAACGGTGACCTGGGATACGATGTTCCAGGGCAGCCACTTCAGCTTGATGAAGATCAGCCAGACGAAGAACGCGTAGATGCCTAGGAGGAGAACTTCCACTAGCGCTTCTCCTCGGTGCGCGCTGGCGCGGCAGCGGCCGCATCGGCGGCCTGCGCGCGCGCGCGCAACTCGTCGAGCTCAGCGCGCAGGTTCTTGAGCGCCGCCGGCAGCGTGCCGCGCGCCGCCATCTCGTCGAGCTCCTCGCGCAGGTGCGCGAGCTCCTCGCGCAGCAGGCCTCCGGCACGCGCCTTGCCCGCCATTTCCTCGAAGTAGTCCTCGTGCTTGTCGGTGCCGTAGGCGATGCGGTAGCCCACCGGCCGCGTGTAGGCCCACAGCCAGGCAATCGGCCAGAGCATGCCGCCGAACACCAGCGACAGCAGGCACAGCGTGGTAATCGCTTCCTTCTGCGGGTGATGCCGCTTCTCGGCGATCTTCTCGGGCAGGATGTGCACCAGCCAGAATGCCACGATGGCGACGATCGGCACGAGGACCAGCACGAAGATCGCCAGCCAGTCGGCGACCTTGTCGAGCGTCTCGCCCTTCAGGAACGAGGCGTGCGCGACGCCCGCAGCGCCGAGCAGCGCGAGCGTGAGCGCCGAGCGCAGCGGTGCGTTCGGGCGTGGCAGCGGCACCGCTCAGCTCACTTTTTCTTGCCGGCGCCCTTGGCCGAGGGCACGACCGACATCGCCAGCGCCTCGGTGTACGTCACCTCGACCTGGTCGCCCTTCTTCACCACCTTGAAATGGTCCGGGTTGTGCACGGCCAGCTCCATCACGTTGCCGCGCGGGCCCTTGAGGGTGATCGTGCTCTTCTTCTTGTTGACGTCGACCACGTCGCACAGCGCCGTGATCTGATGGCCGACCGCGCCCGCGGGCGCGCTGCCCGGCGCGGCGCGAACGCCGCCCGCCTCGCCGCTCATCGAGAGCGGCGCCTTGGTCTTCTTCAGCTCGAGCGTCAGCGCTTCGACGTAGGTCACGTCCACCCGGTCGCCGACGTTGATCTGGTCGAAGTTCCTCACTTCGTCGCCCGCGATCACATCGACC
>Ga0335085_10009634_pt1 | contig 14556 bp, 11 predicted proteins | sample Lox_Sample_45_FD_206712 | JGI IMG/M metagenome (GOLD analysis project Ga0335085, IMG submission 206712) | Soil microbial communities from Loxahatchee National Wildlife Refuge, Florida, United States - Lox_Sample_4.5 | ecosystem: Environmental > Terrestrial > Soil > Wetlands | place: USA...
GGTCAGGTCGATCATCGAGATGGCCGCCTCGAGCGCCCACTGCTTGGCCGTGGTCTTGATGGACCGGCTGGCCAGCGTGGCCGCGCGCGCTTCCGCCCCCACCCGGTCCACGCCGGGCAGCCCGTGCAGGAAGCCGCGCAATTCGGGGACGGCCCGCGTCGGTGCACTCATACAGCCATTCTTACTCCAAGCCGGGACCGGTTCGGAATGTCGGTACCAGGACGGACACTGCCGTTATGGAACTCAACGGACTGACGGCTCTGGTGACGGGAGGTGCGGCCGGGATCGGCGCCGGGATCGCGGAGCGGCTCGCCGCGGCGGGCATGCACGTGGTCATCGCCGACCTGGACGAGGAGACGGGCCCGGTTATGGCCGAACGGATCGGCGGCTCGTTCCTCCGTACCGACCTCGCCAACCGGGCCGACATCCACGCGGCGATCGACGCGGCCGGTCCGGTCGGCGTGCTGGTCAACAACGCGGGAGGCATCGAGGAGCCGTGCTTCCCCACGGCGGACCCGGCGAAGTGGGGACGCACGCTCGACCTGAACCTGCGGGCGGTCATGCTGGCCACGCAGCTCGTCCTGGCACCGATGCGAGAGCGCGGCGGCGGTGCGGTCATCAACATCGCCTCGTCCGCCGGGCTGGGAACGGCCAGCCACGACTCACCCGAATATGCGGTGGCAAAGGCCGGGGTAATCCGGTTCACGGCCTGCCTGGCGCCGCTGCGCGACACGATCGGGGTGCGGGCCAACTGCATCTGCCCGGGATGGGTCGACACGCCGGCCTCGCGCCGGTCGCGGAGCCGGATGACGCCGGACGAGCTCGCCGCCTTGCCCCCGATGCTGTCGCCCGCGGACATCGCCGCCGCGGCGATGGACTTCCTGGCCGACGACACCCTGGCCGGGCGGGTCATGCTGTGCCGCCAGGGCGGCGAGCCGCCCCGGCTGCTCCCGGTCACCGACGGGCAGGGTGTGTTACCCGGCCCTCTGACCAGGGCCGTTGTGCCGCGCTAATACGTTTGGCGGCGGCTGCGTATCTATCAGCATGCTGCTTGAATATCGCCTGCCCGGCCACGGGCCGACCGCTGCCGGTCCGGTGGCGCTGGCCGTATCCCGATGCCGGTCAGGCTCCTGCCGGCCAGCTCCCACCGGGGCGATTTGTCCCCATCGCTGGCTACCTGGCAAAGCTTTGACTACTCTCGTCCCAGGCCAATGCTTTGGGGGGTCCTATGGATCAGAGCTTCCGTCATCACGACATTCCCGGCAAACCGCTGCGCACGGAATTGCAGCAACGCATCGACCGGGGCGAGCCTAATCGGGCGATTCTCGAAGAGCTCTATCTCGAGATGCAGGTTGAGCTTTTCGCACGGGCCTTCAGATCGCTGCGGGACGCCGGCCACGCCAAGGACGAGGTCCAGGAGCTATTCCTGGAGATGTTCCTGAAGGTCGACGAGATCATCGCGCACGAATCGCCAAAAGCACTGATTCGCACGATGGCCAGAAACCGGCTGGTGGATCGCTACCGGAAGCGTGTGAGCAGCAGACCGAAAGAAGTCGGTGATGTGGCGGACGACTTCGATAAGCTGCTCGAGCGCGACCTGGCCGGAAAGGCGTGGTCCAATCGGTTCGACGAGCACGTCGCCACGTGGGTGGGACTCGTCGAACCCGTACGTGCGTACCTGCAGACCATTGTCACCAGCGGCTGGGTACGCCCCGTGGATATGGACGCCTACTGGCAGGGCGTGGTTGAAGGGGTCACCCAGAAAGAGCTGGCCCAGGAGTCCGGCCTGAGCCAGGGACGGATCTCGCAGCTGAAGTCGGAAGTCAGCCGCCACGTGCGGGTGGCCATTTACCTCTGCGAGATCCTGGGAATCGTCCGCCCCCCGCACCGGGAGGCTGAAATCCGGGCACACCTGGATCTGCTGGATCTGGCCGGCAGCCTGACGACACAGGACCGGAAGCTGCTGCGACAGGCCGGAGGGGCGATCCAGCGGGACTCGCTGGATCAGGTGGTGTTGTTTTCCGACGACGCCGAGGCGGCGATTCAGCCGCGAAATGCCGACCGTGTGGTGACCCTGCAGGAACTGCACGACGCGGAAACCCGGTACGCCGCAGCCATCCCGAACCCCACCCCCGATTGCATAGACAGCCCGTGCCAGCTGCACACGGCTTCGCCGCAGGTGAACGAAGGTAGAAGAAGATGAGCCAGCCAAACGAGCAGGACGAGATAAGCCGGGCCCTGGACACGATCGTCGGCCAGTACTTCGCCCCCCCGGCCGAGATGGACCTGCGCGGCGTCGACCCGGCCACCTTCGCGTTGGGGATCTGTTACGGATTCGACCGCTGGCAGGACGTCCGCGTCGTGGCGAACAGCCGGCGCGATGTCGCAACGACGGCCGGGCACTGGGACGAGCATCACCCCACCGTCGATTTCCTGCGCCACGCCATCGGGACCGACGAGCGGGCGCTAGGACACCGGCAGTTGCTTGAGCGCGCGCACCCCGGGTGCGCCCGGTGTGAGGCGCAGTTGCTGCGGCTGTCCGCATTCAACCTGGACCAGGTCGACCCGGATGCGCTGCCCGACGCCATCGACATCGAGCTGTGGCTGGAATTCCAGCCAGTGGACGTGACGCGCTCGCAGGCCGAATCAGCCGAAATCAGCGGGCCGCTGCATATTCTCGGCCGGCCCGACGACCAGTCCATTACCGCGGAGCACTACGGGGGCCTGGACTGGCGGATCACCATCCGGCATCCGACGGCACGCCGCGCCATCGTATGGATCAACTGGACAGGCAACCACATCACCGAGCACGCCGTGGTGTTCCACAACGATCTCGCCGACCTTGGTACCGAGGCACCGGAAACCGGCGCACATCCGGAAAGAGTGGGGGTCAAGATCACGGATCCACCGGAACACGGCTAGAGCAGGGCCGGCGCGGCGACGGCTGCTACGACGCCGCTGTCCCTTCGCGTACGATTTAGGCTGGCGTCTACTGCCGATCGGATATCCCTGTTGTACAGCTACGTCGAGTTCACGGTCGTAATCCGCCGCGGTACTGAGACCAAGCACGGCCACCGGGTGACAGTCGAATGCGTAATGCCGCACGGTGGTCAGATCGGTGCCACCGACGCCCAGCCGCTCATCTCGACAGTCAGCAGCTTCATCCCGGCGGAGACCGCCGAGCGGCGGATCGAGCTGGGCAACGTCCTGGGCAGCTGCCTTTTGCCGGGCAAGATCCTGGCCGCCTTCCATGAGGCGGTGCAGGCACTCGGCCCGGACACCGGCGTACGGGTCCGGCTGGATTGCCCGGACGCCGAGATGGCGCGCTGGCCCTGGGAGCTGGCCCGCGTCGCGATGCAACCGCGGCGCAGACCGCAGTACCTGTTCAGGGACGAGCACATGTCGCTGGTCAGGCATGTCCTCAGTGAACGGCCGGTCGATCAGCCTAAGGAACGGCGCAAGCTGGTCATCCTCACTGTCGACGCCACCAGGGTCAAGCCCAGAGCGCAACTGGTTCCCGATTTCCCAGAGGAACTGCCGCGGACCGGGCTGCTCGAGCGGAAGAACCTGCCTCATCCGACGCGGACGCGGATCGAGCAGGCCACCGGGCAGATCGCGGGCGGACAGGACCCGATCGATATCTTCCACTTCACTGGGCACGGCGAGGCTCCGCGGGCCGGCGAGCCCGGCGCGCTCGTGCTGTACCGCCATGAGGACACCGGCGCCGCACTGTACCCGGGCGACGAGCTCGCCGAACGACTGGCCTTCGCCGGGACGTCCCTGGCGTTCGTCAACGCATGCTACGGCGACGACCAGGCCACGGGAAGCGGCCCCGGTATCGCGCAGTCGCTGGCCGACGTCGTGCCGGTGGTAGTGGCCATGCGGGGTGAGGTCGGGGACCGGGTGGCCGGATACTTCGCGGACGAGTTCTACCGCTGGCTACTCGAGGGCAGCACCGTCGACGAGGCGGTCACCAGAGGCCGGCTGGCGCTGGACGAATCGCTCTCGGACTGGGGTCGCGTCGTGCTGTACAGCCGGGCCCGCAGCGGGCGCTTTCTCGAGCCCGCCCGGAGCGCGGAGATGGCACCGGCTCTGGCACCGCCCGTACGCCAGGCCACCGACGGTATCCGGCGCTGGGCGATGGCGGCCAGCGCCGGCGGCCACTGGCAGTTCATCCCGGGTGAGGCCGGGCCCGAGCTCAGGCAGGTCGGCTCCGGCGTGGCCGTGGATATCAGGCACATCCAGACGGTCGGCGCCTCGCTGGCGCTCAGCTGTGACGCCCGCGTGGTCGCCCAGCTCAGCCGCGGTCAGCTCTTCCTGGCGTGGGTGGATCGCGTCTCGCCGCGGCTCGACCGGTGGCCGGAATCGTTCGTGCTGCCGCTGGGCGGGGAGGAGGCTCGCCTGCTCGCGGTGGCAGTCGACTACGGTGACGAGGTGATCTGCCTACTGAGCACGGACCGTGCCACCTACCGGGTCGAAGTCTCGCCCGGCACCGAGCCGACCGCTAGCGAATATCTCGACGCGCCCACCCGGTCCGCGACAATCCTAGCTGGCCACACGTACACGGTGGACGAAGAGGGTCAGTTGCGCGGCAGGCAGATGAACCAGCAGATGAACGGCATCGCCCAGGTCACCTCGCTCGACGCCGCCCGCTCCGCCGGGCGTGCGGTATGGGCCGTCGCCGGCGAGACCTACGACGGCAGGCCCGTCGTGGCCGATAACCGTTCTGGTGCGATGACGGCATGGCCGGGCACCGCCGCCGACGAGGTCGCGGTGATCAGGACGCTATCCGGCCAGGACGCGCCGGATCAGGTGGTGCTCGCGGTGAACGGGCACATCGAGAAGATGCCGGCGGGCGGCGTATCGTGAACCGGGCCAAGCTTCTCACGATGGTCTCGGCCGAGCTGGGTCACCGGCGCCTGGTGTGGGCGGGCATCCGGGGCGCCGACGCCGAGCCGCTTGCTGACCTGCCTCAGTTCGAGGCCGCGTACACGATCATCAACGCCTACTCGAGAAGGCCGTCGGTCGACGGCATGGCTTACGAAGACCTGACCGGCGTCCGGGTCGACCTGGAGATCTGGGACATCGACGCGCACCTCGACGCCGAGGCGACCGCGACGTTCCGCCGGGCCATGCTGCAGGTGCTGTCGGTGCCCAGCGCGCTGCTGCCCTACCGGCCGTCCAGCTTCCTGTCGGCCATCTGGTTCGCTCGGCGCAACCGCTGTCTCAACCTGGGCCTGTTCGGCGGCCACCAGGCGGCATTCGAGCACAAGCCCTGGGTGGAGACCTCGATCGCGGCCCTGGGCGTGCGGACGATCCCGTGGACCTATGTCGCCGACGAGGAGCAGCTACGCACTGAGGAGATGCTGCGCCAAGGAGCCCTGATCCTGCGCCGGAGCCGGACATCGGGGGGCGAGGGCATCGTACGCGTGGACGACGCGGGGCAGGTACGGCTGCAGTGGCCTCACGTGGCCGAGGCTTTCGTCAGCGTGGCACCGTACCTGGAAGGCGGCATACCGATCAACGTAGGTGCCACCGTGTGGCATGACGGCGTGACCGTCCACTATCCGTCGGTCCAGCTCATCGGGATCCAGGAATGTGTGACACGCCCCTTCGGCTACTGCGGCAACGACTACGGGCTGGTCAAGGACCTCGGCCCGCGCGTTCTTGACCAGATCGAGGCCTCTACCAGGGCCATCGGGAAGTGGCTGCAGAGTTACGGATACCTCGGGACGTTCGGCGTCGATTTCCTCGTGCACGAGGGCGTCCCCCTGTTCACCGAGATCAACCCGCGCTTCCAGGGCTCGACGCACGCGTCGTGCCAGCTCGCCATCGACGCGGGCGAGAGCTGCCTCATGCTGGAGCACCTGGCGGCGCTCCGGCGCATTGACGCGCCGCCGCAGCGCCCGGTGCGGGAACTCGCGGCCGAGGCACCCCCATTGGCGCATTTCGTCGTGCACTGGACAGGCGACCAGGCAGAACACCTGGATCCCTCGCCTCTGGTCCGACTGGCTATGGGTACCGGCCGGGCGATCCGGGCCGAGGTGCTGACGCGCCCCGGGCTCCTCACCAGCCGGGGCGCTCCCGTCGCGCGTATCGTCTGTCGCGAGTCGGTTACCCGAACCGGATACGAGCTCATCGAGCCGTTCGCCGGGGTAGTTTCCGAATGGAATGCCCGCGCGGCCCGCGGGGCCATCGACGCCGGGAGCAGGGCGCATCGTGCGGACCAAGTCGTTACGCAAGGACCGTTGGGGAGTAAATGACGCAGTTCGTAGCTCGGCGCATGTCCGGGACCAAGACCTTTTTCGAGCATGGCCGCGACGAGTACCTGGCCGCGAAGGTGCCGGGGTACGTGAAGCCAGCCCGGTTCTGCAACGCCCTCGAGGAAATCCACGACCCGCTCCCGGCCCTTTACAAGCGCCACGGGTTCCCCTGGATCACCCTGGTCCTCGGTAGCGGCTGCCTCGAAGCAAGTCAGGACATCAGCGGCACCGAAATCCGGGAGGTCCCGGCCATCGTGCAACGACTGCTGGCCGAGGAACCGCCGCTGCCGGACGGGACCAACTCGGCCAAGCTGGCTAGCGCGTTCGCGGCCTCGCTCATCGCGGACCGGCTCGGCCCCTCCGCGCTTCCCGGTTTTCACCCCGGCGAGGCGATGGCTGAGCCTGAGAATCCCCGCCGCGCGAGTGACGCCTCGTTCGAGGACAAGATCGACCGGAAGACCGCCCAGCTGCTGCTTTGCGCCGCCCTGCTCACTCGCCTGTATCACCTGGCTAGCGCGGCCGCCCCTGACGCGCTGAGCCGGACCGGTCACGACAGGGTCAGCATGCCCGCCGGGTGGGCCGGGTCAGCCGAACTCCAGAGCGACGCCCTGCAGCCCACCCTAGAGCTGCTGGGGAAGCTGATGGCTTCGGTGAACCATTCCAGCCCCGCCACCGAGGATGCGGTGCTGCACCAGGCGCTGCGCAAGATCGACGAGTCCCTGCGCTCGCCTGGAAGCAGGTCGTCGTTGCGGGTGGCCGACATCCAGCTGCTGACGGAGCTGTGCTGGTACTTCCTGACCGAGGGAACCTCCGTCTACCCGGGCTGGAACGACCTGCTGCTGCATCTCAGCACTCGTACCCCGCCCGCGCTGTTCGACCGGTGGCTGCCCCGGCCCGCCTTCGACGACATCGACGCGGCCTGCCGGTTCGTCGAAGATCGCTACAGGGATGCGACGCGCCGGTCCTGGGAGCAGCTCGTCGACGTGGACCAGTCCGACCGGGAAAGGTTCTATGCGACCGTGGCGGGCATACTGCGGCAGCAGGCCACGCTCCGCCGGAGCGCGCCGCAGTCCTCGCCCGTTCAGCCTCCGATCGCTTCGGCCTTCGTGACATCGTTTGACCTGGAGCTGGAGATGGCGATGTGGCGCTCCAGCACAGAGCCATTCGTCATCGCCGTACCGATGAACCTGCTCCAGGACATCACCGAGCCGGCCGCGGCCCACCTGGCCTCGGTGTGCTGGCTTGGCTGCCTGATCAGGCCAGACCACAGCATCCCGCTGGCCCAGCAGCTCGAGAAGCTGCGGGCGCCCGCCGAAGAGGACTGGTTCCTGCTCGGCGGGGGCACGAGGTATGAGCTGACCTACGGAAACTACCCGGTCGTGGTGCGGCTGAGCGGATCGCCGCTGATGAAGGCACCGCGACTGTGGACCGAGGACGGCAGCAAGTGGAACGACCTGTGCCACCAGTTGCTGGATGCCTACCACATCGAGTTGCCCGCTGATTCCCAGAACCCCAGCCCCGCCTCGCCGGAGCTGAGGATGGCGCACGTGGCGCTGCTGGACGAATACTCGGCTATGCAGCACGCGGCATCCGAGTTCTTTGTCTATCAGCCCGGCCAGAGCAACGAGCGAGTCCGTCACGGGCTGCCCGCTGCGCTCACCGGCACGCGGGGCTCGGCCTTCGCGAGGTTCTGGATGATGATGGGAGTCCAGGTAAGTGACAGCAGCATCCGGTACCGGTTCGCGTCGCAGATGACAGTGCCGAGGAACATCGACGGCGAGTCGGTCAAGGCCCCGCCCACGCCCTTGCGCGCCGGGTTGGTGGTCAACTGGCGAACCGACGACACCGTTCGTGACCTGCTCGGCTGGTACAACTTTGATGTCGTAACCGATCGCTGCGAGAATTTCCAGACTGACCTGCAGCACTATCTCCGGCATCTGCAGAGCCAGACCCACAAGCCGGCCCCGCGTAGCGTATGTGAGCTGACGTGATCACATTCGATCAGTGGAAGAAGAATTTCCTCGACAAGGACACGTGCCCCTGGCGCGGTCCCAAGCCGATGGAACCAGGCGACGACGACCTGCTCATCGGCCGGGGCGAAGACCGGGATCGTTTCGTCCACGAGGTGCTGACGCACCAGCTCGTGGTCCTGCACGGCGAGTCGGGCGTCGGAAAGTCCTCCCTGCTGAACGTGGGCCTGGTCCGTGATCTGAAGGAGCGCGGCTTCGAGCCGATCGTCTGCCGGAACTGGACCAGGGACGCCGGCAGCCCGGAAAGGCCAGAGGACTTCGTCGCCGCGAAGGTCGCCGCTGAGCTGCGGCCGCTCGGCATCAACGTCGACGAGGCCGCGCCGCGGTCGATGGTTGCGCAGCTCAACGAGAACTACGGCGAGCTGGCGGTGCTGGTACTGGATCAGTTCGAGGAGCTGATCCGGCACCAGCGGCCGTTCTTCCGGCAGGCGATGGACTGGGTGGTCGAACTCAACAAGCGATACAACATCCACGTCGTCATCTCGCTGCGCTCGGAGTACGTGCACCGGCTCAAGTCGCTGAATTCGCAGATCCGGCCGTTCTCGATGTCGACGTTCGAGCTGGAGGCGCTGACGGCGCCCGAGTACATCCGGGACATCATGGCCAGCGGCAACCCCGGCCAGCACGGCAGCACGAGCTCGCCCCGGGAGGGGGCCGGCGAGATCGCCGAAGCCGGCATGGCCATATCCCCGGACGCGATCGAAGTACTGCTGGGCGAGTGGAACAGGGTTCAGGCAATGGAGCTCCGCTCCGCCGACGTGGGGTTGCTGCACCTCCAGGGCGCGCTGTACGCACTCCATGCCCGGGCGAAAGCTGGCACCATCGAGGCCGAGCACGTCCGGAACATGAGATCGGCCGGTGCCCAGCACCGGGACATCTTCACGCTCGGACTCAGCGAATCCGTCTCCCGCAAGCTCGACCTGTGCGAGGAAGCGTGCCGCGAGCAGGACCCGGCGGACAGCATCGACGAGTTCCTGATCACCGGCACCCGCGCCGCGGTGCAGCGGATCGTGGCACACCTGTCCAGTGGGGGGTTCAAGCTCGATCGCGAGGCGTGGGACCTGGCCGAGCTGGCGCTCGAGCGCGAGCTTCGGGTCCTCAACGAGGTCTCGGTGCACGAGGCGGAGCGAGCCTTCCGGACGATCTACGGGCTGCACGCCGCGGCCACGCCGGATGCCCCTGCGGTCGACCTGCTGAGCGTGCCGCGTTCGGTGGTAGCCGAGGTGGCACGCATGCGCTCGTCCGCGGACGCTCTCGAAGCGTCGCCACTGGCCGACCTAGGCATCCTGGCATCGCCCTGGGATGTCGATCCCGAGGGCCTATCGGCCGGCCCGATGTTCGGTTACCCGGCATACGAGGTGGTCATCGAGGAACTGCGGCGCTTTGCCTTTGCACTCGAGTGGCTCACCACCGCATCGTTGATCCGGCCCACCTCACCCGCGGTGGACTGCACCATGCTGTCCCTCATCCACGACGGCTTCGGCACGGCACTGGAGAACTGGGCCGATTCCGAGGACACCGGGCCCGCCGCGGCGCTCGCGCTGCTGACAGGGGCCCAGGGCGACGTGTACGACTGGCTACGCGACGGCCCCGAGAAGCACTGGCCGCAGTTTGACGGCACCGCGCGCGAGCAGACCTTCGTCAACCTGCGGTGGCGCAACTGCCGCGTGACGTCCTGGTTCCGGCATCTCGTCTTCGTCAATTGCGACTTCCGCGGAACGCGCTTCGAGAACTGCCGGTTCGAGGGGACGGTATTCGTCAACTGCCTGCTCGACGGGGCTACGTTCGGCGACTGCGACATCGTTGGCCCGGTGACCCCTCCGGCGACCGCGTTCACCAAGGAAGGCATGCCGTCGTTCGCGCTCACCGAACTCGATCCGCAGATCAAAGCCGCCCTGAGCCACTACCGAAGCGAGGACTTCTCCGGGCCCAGCCTGTATTCGGTCACGTCAGGCATCGCGGTGACGAACCGGCCGATGACCCGCTCCAAGCTGCTCGACTGGGCGCCGCAGCGTGGCGGCCTGACCATGTACGGCGGCCGGCTCAGCTCGCTGATGGTACGCAGCGGCAGGTTCCAGGACGGAGGCGAGCTGGCGTTGCGTCATATCGCCGGGTCGTCACTCGACATCACCGAGCAGGGGGCGGCGAAGATCCAGATCTTCGGCGCTTCGATCCGCGGCCTGTCAATCAGCCGCCGTGTCGGCGAGACCGGTGAGCAAGCCGGCGACATCGAGTTGACGGTGCGCGCCTCGGTGCTAGCCAGCACGTGGTTCGACGAAGGCCTCACCGGTACCGCGCTATTCGACAACAGCGTGGTCTGGCAGCTGCTTAACGTGAGCGAACGCAGCCGCTACCGGGTCATGCTGGAGAACTGCACCCGGTACGGGGCCGTCAACATCGGTGATACGACGAACGCCGGGCCGCGAGCCGACTTCGCCGAGGACGGCATCACCGACCGCTCCGAGCTCGTGCATCAGGCCCGGCTCATGGCTTACCGCCGGGAGCCGGCCATGGTGGAGCTAGGTGAGACGCGGGGACAGTAGCATCTCGATCAGCGCCATCCGCACGAACAGCGCGTCGTCACTCTGCTGGAACATCCGGATGCGCGGATCGTGGCGGGCTCTGGTCGCGATCTCGTCGATGACCGGCATCGGCGAGAGCACGACCGCGTGGCGCGGGAGCGCCGCGAGCGCCTTCCGGTCGACTCTCAGCCGCGCCCGGCCCGGTTCGTCGAGCGCGCCGTGCGGGATGCCGGCCACGTAGAGGACGTCGACGTCGTCGACGTGCCACGGCTCGCGGAATTCGGCGGTGACCTCGGTGCCGTCGGTGCCGTCGCGCAGGCGCCGGTCGGAGATCAGTAGCAGCCGACCGGGCGGGAAGCGCGTGAACAGCCGGGCCAGGCTGCGCACGGCACGCATCCGCGGGTCACCGCAGATCGCGACGGTCAGCTTCCCCACCGGCCCGCACGCCTGCTCTATCGCGTACAGGTCGATCAGGGCCTGGGACGGGTGCTCGCCGCCGGGACCGGTATCCCCTCCGTTGAGGAAGCTGCTGACCAGCAGTTCCTTCAGCGGCATTCCGCCGAGCGGGCGGCCGGGACGAGCCACCACGAGGTCGACGTTGCCGCTGACCACGCGGAGGGTGTCCGTCCACGCCTCGGGCATCGCGACCTCGCTCGCGCGCCGCTCGGCGATCTCGATGGATTGACCGCCCAGCCGGGCGGCGGCAGCGGCGAAGCCGACCCTGGTCCGTAGGGACGTTTCCAGGAACAGCAGTCCTACCAGGGGCGGCCTGCTCAATTCGGCGGGCGCGCCGTCACGGAAACTCGTGGCCCGCGACAGCATCCGCCGGATTTCCCCGGTACCGAGGTCATTGATTCCGACAACCGCCCGGCCGGACACGGCGTTCAGCTCATTACCGGACGCGGGTGACGGTAAGTGGCCGGCGAGCCGGGATCGACAAAGCTCAGGGTGTTGTGCGTACACGGCGGGCAGTCTGGTCCCAGCGATACCCCGTGACTGGCCGCGACATCCACCGCGCGCAGGTAGGTCTCCTCCAGTCCGGTGGCCCCGGACGGCTTGCGGTCGCGTAGCGGCGTGGCCGGGTCGGGCCGGAACGGGCTCAGCACCGGAACACCACCGCGTTCGGCAATCGCGGCCACCCCGGCCAGCGTCATGTCCATCGGTTCGAGGCCGACCATCAGCATTGAGCGGACCCGTCCCGGGCCGAGCGTGTCCGCCGCCTCCTCGATGTAGTCCAGGTAGAAGGACAGTCCCTGGTTGTACTTGTGCCGCATCAAGTCCTTGGCGTGCGTTTCGCTGAACACCTCGATGTTGATCGAGATCTCGTTCAGGCCCAGTTTGTTCAGCTCCGGTAGCTCCAGCAGGCCGGGCAGCGGCACCATCATGATGTCGACCAGGATGCCGGGGAACTCGAGCAGCACCCGCCGGTAGAGCTCGCGCATGAAGTCGAAGTCGGGACGCTTCGGCGTACCGCCGGAGATGAGCAAATGGTGTGCGGGCTGGCGCGCGTCGGAAAGCGCGACCCGGGCTGCCTTGAGCAAGGCGTCGATCGGTTTGGTGTCGTAGACGTCGAGCGGATCGTCATAGGGGATGTTGCAGAAGGTGCATGTCATCGCACATCCGCGCACAGGCGACAACCGGCCGCGATCGCCGTGGGTCACGACGAAGTTATTGAGCGGGCCGAAGCTCTCGACCCGGCCGTGATATCCCGGAGGTGACCAGAACTTGGCCGGGCTGGCCAGCCCGGCACCGTGCACCAGGAAGCCATCCGTGCCGTAGTCGAGGATGTACCGCGAGTCCGAGACGAAGTTCGGGTTGTATTCATTTATCGGCGCGTTAACCCAGACATTGTCCGCGAGTTCGAGGATCAGCCCACTAGTGGAGGCATAGTCTGCCGGCGTCAGGTTACCGTGCTCGGCGATCTCGTCGAGAGCCTTGCGGGCAGGCCGGGAGATCCCGAGCCCTTCGGCTAGCAGCTGGAGTTTCAGCCGCTGAGCCACAGTCAACGTGTCTGACATTTGCCTCAGTCCGAACATGCCGCTAGATAATATTGGACAGGCTACTGCACCACTTGTCCATGGCCTGCGGGGGAGGAAGTTGCATGCTCCAGCCGAATCCCAGTCCCGGTGACGAGGCACGGCCGGAAGTCATCGCCGCGATGCTCGCCCGGCGGAGCATCAGGGAGGGGTTCGATCACCGTCCGATCCCCGGCGCGATCATGCGCGAGATCGTCCGCTGCGGCCTGGCCGCCCCGTCTTCGAAGAACGCCCAGCCGTGGCGGATGCACGTGGTCACCGACCAGGCGACCCTGGCCGCCATGGCCGACGCGGTCGAGCGGGCCAAGGGGGCGGACGAGTACGTGCCGCACGACCCGGCGACGGGCCAGCCCAGGGCCGCCTACGTATCAACGGTCCGGGAGTCGGCCCAGGTGCTGCGGGACGTGTCAGCGGCGATCTTCATGGAGAACCGGGGCTTGTTCAGCAACGGCAGGTCCGCGCTCGCCAGCGCGAGCCGTCCGGCACTGGCTGGCTCCCTGGTCGGCTTCGGCCTGGAGATGGTCGGCATCGGCGCGGCGATCGAGAACATGTGGCTGGCCGCGGAGGCACTCGGCGTCAAGGTCGCGTTCATGGGCGATGTCGCCATCGCCGAGGACGAGATCGGGCAGCGCCTGCACATCGCCGGCGACCTGGTAGGGGTGCTTGCCCTCGGCTTCAGCGACGTGCCGCCGCCTGCCCGCCGGCAGCGACTCGACGAGCACAACGCGGACCACGTGGTGTGGCACGGGCCGGAAGGCGGCGCCGGCCAGCGCGACGCCGGCTGACTCGTCTTATCGGCGCAGGCAGCCTACAAGATCTCGGACGGATGAGATCGAGGCGGCCTTCCCGCATCCGCTCGAGGTTGACACCGGAAATCCGGGTCAGGTCGTCGTGGCAGCTCGCCCGCTGGCCGGCGCCGTACTTCTCCGTAATGGCGATACCTTCATGCCCGTCGCGACGTTCGCTCAGATAGGTGACCACGGCTTCATGCCCGAGGCATAGTCAGCTAATTCAATTCGCATGCCATAAACGCGCTTATCTGAAACCGGAAACCCGGCGCGTCAATAAGAATCTCGGACAAGTTACCGAAATCACCTCCGCTGACAGCATAACTGCCACCATATCGTATACAAAACACGTTTACGTTTAGCATAGCCGCGCGATCGATGGCATTACGGATGCCCGGAACTGGCATTCACCGCCTGCCCGGAACCGGCATTTGCTTGTCAGCGCGGCAGGAGACCCACGCCGCCGCGGCCGGCCGGCTCCCCGCTAATGACCCGGCTCGTCACACCGTCTACATGAGCAATAGCCAACAACGACGGGAGGCGAGGGAACCATGATCGAGTTCTACCTGGCCGCGGCGGTCGTCCTGCTGATCGTCGGCGGGGCGCTCGGCGCCTTCGCCGTGGCGTGCCTGGGCCAGCGCCGGCATCCCTGACCGGCCCTGCTCAGCGCGCGCAGTCCGTCCTAACTTAGTCACGATGGCCGGCCGACGGCACATGCCAGCGGCATCCGCGCTAATACCTTTTCTCCCCCCTCCGTGTACCTAGGCAACCCCGCTAGTCACAGACGCGGCTCCTGGGGGCCAGCCCTGGTCTCCCGCCGGTCAAGGAGATGGAGAAAGTCATGTTCGAGTTCTATATCGTCGCAGCCGTGCTGCTCGCCGCCGGTGCCGCGCTCGGCATCCTCCTGGCGGTCTGCC
>Ga0335085_10009635_pt1 | contig 14554 bp, 11 predicted proteins | sample Lox_Sample_45_FD_206712 | JGI IMG/M metagenome (GOLD analysis project Ga0335085, IMG submission 206712) | Soil microbial communities from Loxahatchee National Wildlife Refuge, Florida, United States - Lox_Sample_4.5 | ecosystem: Environmental > Terrestrial > Soil > Wetlands | place: USA...
CGGTCTTTTCGGTCGGGCCAGCGGGTCGCTGTATCCCACAGGAAAAATACGCCGCTGATCAGGCAAATCGCGCCGAGCATGTTCTTGCTCGTCGCCGCCCCCACGAAGTTCACCGACCCTGACCACACCTCATATTGCCTGCCGAGCCCGAGGAAGTACTTAATCAACAAAATGGAGAGGGGGACCAGCAGGTAGCATAGCCGGCGGAGCACCGTGCGAACGGCCTCCAGCGGCCGCCTGTCCGAGAGCACCACCAGGATCACCAGGTAATTGCCCAGATCCCGGAACCAGCGCTTGAACGCGATAAACGGGAAGTCCGACCACAATACGCTGAACAACGCGAACACCAGAAACAGGATCAGGGCGAAGTTCCGCCTCACGAAGCCGCCCCATGAAAACGATCGCGCCATCAAAATCCCTATCGCCAGCAGAATCAATAGCGTAGAGATCGTGCGGTCGAGCGGATTCCCCTCCTCGAGAGCCTGCGCCACCGTTCCCACTCGATTGAGCCCAAGCCATTGCGATGGAAGCCGGGACCCCAGGATGAACATCCAGATCACCGGCACCCACAAAGCCAGCGATGTCCCCTTCACCCGTGCCGGATCGAACGCCAGCAGCGCGATCAGCAGCACGGCCCACGCTAAAAGTGCGATTGTCGGCGGCATGGTTTATGTCCTGGCAGCGCCCGCGGCAACATTCTTGACGCCGGCGCCGCCGAAAAAATCACGGCCTCGGCTCGGAAACCGCATTCGTTTCGCAATTTTCCGCAATACCGCTCTCAAAAACCTGCCGGACATCCTGCGAATCCAGCCCACCCCGATGCACCCGCAGTTTCATGCCGGGGAGACCGTTGGGGCGCTCGCCAAGTACTCTGGCGCGAGCGTAGCCGGGTTGACTCGAATCGAACTCAAATGCCACGGATCGGCGCCATTGAAACCACGCTACAGCCTGGCTGGCCGTCGCGAACCATGCGCCACGGGTCTTGAGGTCTCGAATCAGTTCCATATAACAGCCGCCCCACAGCCTCTCCGGAGCCAGGCTGCGGTCGTGCCAGTTGATCGTGAGCGCTCCTCCGAAGCGAACCGAATTGTCGGCCATTTGGCGCAGGCGCGCGCTCGCCTTGCGGGGCGACAACCCGAGATAGCTCAAATAAAAGAGCGCAGTGTCCATTCCATTCAATGGCAGCTCGAGAAGCGATTCCGCTTTTAGGGGCTTAAATACTTGCGTTGTGCCGGCACGATAGCCCACGGAATCGTTGTAGCCACCGGTTGAGTCGTACGCGGCTCCAGCGCTTTCCAGCACCTCCGGCGACTTCTCGTCGAAGTAGAGCCAGTGCATGCGCACGCCGATTTCAGAATCACCGGTCAATCGGCGGATTTCGTCAAGCTCCGCGCGCCCGCTGTCATGGTCAACCCAAGCGTCGATTCCATGCAGGCCGACTTCGCAGCCGGCGGCCTTTAGTTTGCGGATCGAGCTGGCGAGTTCCCTCGCTTCGTACCGAGATGCGCGCAAGACAGATGCGCGCGTGTCCGTGCGTTTTCCTGAATAATTCTTACGAGGAATCAAAAAGTAGGTGGAAGGAATTCCCTTTTCCAATTCCAAGTATCGATCGTCAAAGTCGCGCCAGAAGTCCTTCGCGAGGCCCAAGTGCACGAATGGAAGCTTCAGTGCTGCCCACCAGTTCCTTACTAAATCTCGCAACGATATTCGTCCCAGCAAACAGTCGATGACCGCGCCGGCAGTCGCACGCATCAAGAATCCAACCACCGTGTGGTCCAGTTTATGCACGCGAATCAACGGATGATCAACGTCGTGGGTTAAACAGGCTATGAACTGATAGCCCTCTGGTACCGGAGGAATCTCCACAAAACTGATTCCGCAGTCTTTTATCAATTCGCGCAGAAATTCGATATGCAGGTCCAGCGCTGGAATGGCTGCATTTTCCTTGGGCTGGCCCGCGGTAAGGAGTATACGAATCTCGCTGAAAAGGTCATAACCTACGCGCGCGATCTGCCCGTTTTCCGAAGCAGAAACGTAAGCAAAGCACTCGTGCGATTTTTCATCGGCCAGCAGGCCGCTTCCCTTGTCCGCGAAAGTGATCGAATCCCCGTAGATCGGAATTCGGCTATCGCGATACATGACGAAGCGCTTCTCCCCATCCAAGTTGCCGGCGGTGGCAGGCTGCTGGACGTCGTAGCGAGTTTTTCGGCTGTTATAGACGATCAGGAGACTCGCTGACCCGCTTACAGCAGCGTCCTCGCTGCAGAGTACGACGTCATAGCGCTGTTCGCGACGAAAAAACTCCCACGGCGTCTTGAAAAGCTCAAAAAACTCGCAAACGACGTCACGATCGCGGGGATTGGCGATAACACCGATCATTTTCGGCTCAACTCACCACAGCCACGGGATCTTCGTGAACCCGCAGCCATTCCTCGAAAAGTACGAGACTGAACAAGATCTTGTGATTGTCGTTGCGGCCGGACGCATGCTGCTCAAATAGCTCGCGAACCGGACCCGGGGAGAGGTATTGGAAAATTCGGGAGGTGCTGTCCTGAAGGGTGTCCGCCATTTTGCCGTCGATGGAGCCGCGGAACCACTCATCGACCACATTCACGCCAAAGCCCCGCTTCGGTCGCTTGAGGATAGTCTCCGGAAGGTAGGTACGGCACACTTGGCGATGCAGCCATTTTCTGGAACCACGCCGCACCTTAAGGCTCGCCGGCAGCCTTTCGACGTACTCGACAATTTCTTTGTCGACGTATGGCACCCGAAGCTCGAGACCGTGCGCCATAGAAAGCTTGTCCGCGTACATGAGAAGCTCGTCAGGAAGAGTCGAACGCATCTCGATAAATTGCAGGCCGCCGAGTTCATCCGTCCCCGTCATCAGCTCGGTCATATCTTCCCAGCATGCCAAAATGCTGTCCCCAGCATTGGGCGGCAACAGGCCGTCCTGGAAGAGTTCGTCGACCTGCGGCCCGGGAAGGAGAGAGAAAACATTTTGATACCGGCGCATACGATCGGCGGTGGCCAGCGATTGCACGCCGCGTTTGAGCATTTCGTTTCGGGGCAACGCCGACACCGCGGATGAAATCGGTCCGCGCACCCAGCCTGGCAGTTCCGCCCACAAGCCTCCGTAGCGGACTCCCAAGTGACGCTTGTAACCGCCGAATAGTTCGTCCGGACCCTGCCCTACCAAGGCGACCTTGACGTCTTGCCGTGCCCGCTGGCAGACGAAATACATCGGCACGATTGAGGAAGCCGCAATCGGCTCTTCCAATGAGTTCACAATTTTCGGCAGCGCTTCTTGAAAAATCGATTTCGTGATGGTTACGCCGCTGTGCTTCGCCCCAAGGATCTGTGCTGTCTCTGCGGCGTCCGCCAATTCATCATCGGCGTAGCTCGAGCCATATCCGACCGTATATGTCGGCCAGGAGCTCCCGTTCAAGTTCATGAGCGCGAGCAACAATCCGGAATCGAGTCCGCCGCTGAGCAGAAGGCCTACCGGCACGTCACTGATCAACTGACGCTTGACTGCAGCCTTATAGATCTCTAGCAGCTCTTCTTGAGCTTCTTTCGGGGACTTCGCAGGTGAAAATGGCACGGGCTTGAAGCGATACCACCGGCTTACTTCAAACGCGCCATCCTGGACGGTGATCTTGGTTCCCGGGGCAAGTTTGTGTACGCCCTTCAGAATCGTATAGGGCGAGGGCGTGAACCGGTTGCGAAGGAAAAGATTCAGCGAAGTCGGGTCGATTTCAGCTTTTTCCTCCATCGCCGCTCGCACAGGGCGCATCTCCGAACCGAAATACAGGCGGCCACGGTCGACCCTCCAATAGATTAGCTTTATTCCGAAAGGGTCCCTCGCGACTACCAACCGCTTCTTCCGGACGTCCCAGATCGCCAAACCAAACATTCCGTTCAATCGATTCAGAACTTCGTCGCCCCACTGTTTGTAACCGTGAATGATGACTTCTGTATCGGACTTCGTGCGAAACACATGGCCAAACGACTCGAGCTCCCGTTTGAGCTCGTGAAAATTGTAGATCTCGCCGTTGAAGACGACCCACACAGACTCTTCCGGGTCGGACATCGGCTGATGCCCGCCAGAGAGATCGATGATCGAAAGCCGCCGGAAGCCGAATCCGAGCGGGCCGGCGATGAAATATCCTTCGTCGTCCGGGCCTCGATGGGTGATGCTCCGAGTCATGGCCTCGATGACAGGGCGTTGAACCGGCTCTTGCCGCTCGAAATTAAGTTGACCGCAAATTCCGCACATGGATATTCTTTATCCCTGAACCGTTTACACGACCGAATTCAGCACGCCAAACGCCCCGTTTTCCTGAGTCTTGTTAAGCCGTCGCGACAGGAAAAACCCAAGGCTACGGAAAATCTGCGACTGCGCCCACCGATGCATCGGAACGTTGTCCCAGCCAAGCATTAACCTGCGCGCTCGAAACGATCCGTCCGATTTCTGCCATCGCTTCAAAATGTCGTTCACGACGCCGACCACGAGAGTGTCCAATTCGCCGAACCGTCCCTGCAACAAAGCGCCCAAGTTGATGCACTCGGCGCAGTCATACAATTCGTTGCGATACACGGTCAGCCGGGGGCGCTTTGAAAATGGTTTGGGAAGGCGATCTGAATCGAACAGAAACTTGACGTAGTAACGCACGCCTCGCTCGAGAGCTCTCGTGCATGCCCGATTCCCAGTCAGTTGCTCGATTTTTGCCAGGGCTTTCATCACGAAACAAGTATGGAAATGATCTACGAAATCTCGTTCACCATCCGTCGAGTAATACCAGGAACCGTCGTGATTCTGGCACGCAAGCACGAAGTTAAGATTTTGTCGTGCCACGTCCAGGTACTTTGGTTCATCCAGTTCGATGCCTGCTTTGGTCAGCAGGAAAGCGCGATAGGCGCTCGCATTCACTACCCCGCACGGATCATCGGCCGCCGGCGTGTATCCGCAGCTCGCTGCACCCGGACCGGTTTCCATGTCGCGGTAACTCTCAAAAGCGTGCTTGGCGATCGACCGCATGATCGAAAGCCACTCCAGATCCTTGTCGAGCGCATAAACCTGGGAGAAGGCTTCGTACGCATAGGGCTCAGTGGTGATCAGAGGCGTGGCACCCCGGAAGGTACCGTTGCGCGTTTCCCAGTCAAATGGGTATCCCCAACAATAATCGCTCTGGTTCGGGCACCGGGTTTCCTTCAACACCTCGAGGAAATGCACGGCTCGTTGGTGATGTTTTTCGCTCCCATCGATATTCGCCAAGAGTGCAAAGCCCATCGCGTAGTGGGCGTCCGCGATGGGAAATCGTTGTGGTTTCCAAAAAAACGTGCGAGCTGATGGAAAGACAGCTTCGGACAATACCATCGGGGCCACGGCCAGTGTGCCGAGCAGGGGCCTGCGATAATAGAGCGCCTTCGCGCGACGGCCTATGTTGCTCGCGTAAAAACTCTGGTGGTCGTACGAACTTTCGCCATACCCTGCGAGCCACTCAGTGAAGCGGTCGAGGGCGCTGTGAATTCGGTCGGCGAATGCGTCTTTCATCTGGATTCCGCGCGAATGAAACTAGCCTTGCATGACGCTGAAGTTATCTACGCGTCCAGATTTCACGAGCGATCTGAAAATAGCTTTCAGTTTCGTCATTTCTTCCCGACGATGAAAGGCCATCAACTCTCGCGACACGGGCCGCGGCGTGCGAGTCACAAACGCCCAGAAATACCCCAGCCCAAGAGCAGCACCAGCAGTCAGATAGGGGCGCTTGGTCATTTGATACGCAACCCGGAACAATTCCCAAAGCGGATGGTTCCCGAGATAGTAATCCTTCTCACCGTACGAAAAAATTGCCGGGTGTACTCCGCGTCCAGCCGTACCGAGATGTCGGTGATGGAAGAAAAACGTTTCGCGAAATGACCGTGTCCTCCAGCCCTTCATGCGCGCTGTGGTGACTGCCATCCAGTCAATGCCCCCGGCGCGATGGGGAATATACCCGCCAATTTCTTCAAAGCACTTCCTGCGGAAGAGCTGGACCTGGCCGGAGACATGTGTCTGGCCTTCAAAGCTGTCTTTGTCTGAGCTATATCCGTCTTCTTTGAACACTGTGCCGGCCACTCCCAGCGAAGGGTCGTCCTCGAATTTCTGAATCAGAAACCCGAGAAAATCAGCATCAAACGAAACATCCGAATCCAAATTACCAATCACCTCGTATTCGAGGCCTTTGACTCGTTCGTAGCCAGCGTTGAAGGAATGTACTTTGGCAGCAAAGCTCCGGTCGCGACGCGGTGGCATCTGGACCATCTCAATCCACGGATGGTCCGCCATATGACGCTTAATGATTTCAGGAGTCTTGTCCGTGGATGCGTCGTCGACGATCACCCACCGCAAGGGCAAGGCGCGAGAATTGATCACCGAGACGATCGTTTTCTCGATGAAAGCCTCCTCATTACGAGCAGGCGTGATCAATACATATGGGAAGTAGCTCAAGAGAGTGTTGCTTTCCATGAATTAGAGTTTCGCTGAGCGAATCGGTATGTATGCTAGCCGCCGTTGCGAGGAGTTTGTTGCGCGTACACTTCGGATCGCTCGGCGGTAAGTGCCTTGTCGTAGACCTCTTCCGGTTCGTAAACGACAACGTGGCTGCCCCGGTTCGAAAATCCAAATGGCACGCAGAGCAAGTTCTTCAGCCGACTGCGCAGCTCCTTGCGCCTTGCGGGCGGCACGAAAAACAGCATGAAGCCTCCGCCGCCGGCACCTAGCAGCTTGCCTCCCAATGCGCCTGCGCTACGGCCTGCTTCGTAAATCTCGTCGAGGTCGGAGTTGCTGATGTTTCCGGTCAGAGTTCGCTTAACTTGCCAGCTTTCGTGCATCAGGCGGCCGAAATCTTCGATCGAACGATTGGGACTCGTGACGATCGATTCCGCTTCGCCGACCATCTGATACATCGTTTCGAGTTCTCGCTTGCGGTGCGGCGTGAGCCGGATCTGTTCTTTGGCGATCTCAGATGCGGTACGCGAAAAACCTGTGAAGAACAGAACGCAGTGTTGCTGCAGCTGGGACAGCCTCTCCGGCGAACAGAGTATCTGACGCACGTCAATGCTGCCATCCTGGCCAAAAGCGATGCGATTGAATCCGCCGTATGCGGCGCTCACCTGATCCTGCGAGCCCACAGCTTCGCCCACCACATTCTGTTCCACGTGAATGGCGTCAGTCGCCAGCGAGTGCTTATCTCGCATTTGCCCTTTCAATGCATACAGGCTAAGCAGCAGCCCAACCGTAAACGCCGAACTGGTACCGAGGCCCGTGCGAGCGGGCAGGTCCGCAACGTGGTGCAGCTCGATACCTTCGTCAACCCCCATGAACTGCAGGCACCCACGCGCGGACGGGTGCTCGATCTTGCGGTTGTCGTCGACATTCTCGATTCGCGAGTAGGAAAGCCGACTGTGATACTCGAAGAAAGGAGGCAAATGCCGGCACGTGATGTAACAGCACTTGTCGATCGCGGTCGAAAGCACCGCGCCGCCAAACTCCCGATACCAGACGGGATAATCCGTGCCGCCACCGAAGAAAGAAATGCGGAGCGGGGTGCGGGTGATAATCATTTCGGTATTTTCCTCGTCTCAGGCCGGATGACTTTAGTTAACGCGCCGCAGGTTTCGGCGCAAGTGGATCGGCAGGGTTTTTCTCAAGACGCAGGATTTCACTGACTGCATCCAACAGGGAAGGCGAAACGAGATCAGCCTTAACGTAAGTCGCTCTTTTGCTTCCGCTCTCTGGCACCACGCGAGCCGTCTTGCATCCTGCTCGTTTGCCAGCCTCGACGTCAATGTCGGAATCGCCGATCATCCACGAGCCTTCCAAATTGATGCTGCGCGATCTAGCCGCTTCCAGCAGCATGCCTGGTGAAGGCTTGCGGCACTCGCAGGCCTGCCCTAGTTCATGGGGACAGTAGTAAATTGCATCGATGGGAGCACCGGCTGCGGCCAGAGTGTCTGCCAGGCGCTGGTGAAGCTTTTCCAGTTCGCGAATCGTGATGAGGTCTTTGGAAACGCAACGCTGGTTTGTCACAACGATCACGGAAAAACCAGCTCGCCGCAATTGGGAGATTCCTTCGATCGCGCCGGGTAGAATTGCGACATCTTCCCACCGCAGGATGTAATCTCCTTCCGGCGCGTTTCGATTGACGACGCCGTCTCTATCTAGGAAGGCAGCTTTGATCAAGGATGAAACCTACTCGCTGAGAATGGTGGTACGACGCCCGTCCGCTTGAGCGGCTAGATTCAAGGATTGCGACAGCGTTTGAGCGCGTATGTAGTCTTCGGGAGTGCCTATATCGATAAACATTCCGGGTTGTTCGAGCGCGTAGATTCCACGCGCGAGCAGTTTTGGAAAAACATCGCGTTCCAAGCTTGCCGGGCCGTCGGGTATCGAGCCCAGTGTTTCTCGCTTGAACACGTACACACCGCCGTTGATTGTTCCCGGCCCGGAGAGACCGGTTTTTTCCCGGAAACCGGTTACTCGATGCCAAGGATCGGTGTCGACCAATCCGTATCGGGCGGCGTCGGAAACTCTACAAAGGGCTATCGTCGCCAGTCCTTGATGCTCACGATGAAAGCGCAGAAGCTTGCCGATGTTCAGTTCCAGAAATGAATCGCCATTCATCACCAGAAAATCGGAAGCCTCTCCGAGGTGGTTTGTCGCAAACTTGATGGCGCCCGCCGTTCCCAGCGGCTGCGATTCCTTCGAATAAACGATGGAGACGCCAAACTTGTGCCCATTGCCGAATTCGGCTTCGACTTGTTCGGCCAAATGACCGGTGCACATGATCAAGTGCCCGATAGCTTGCGATCGCAGCTGCCTCACCAGAAGCTCGAGAAATGGCGCTTCGCCAATGCGCGCCATTGGCTTCGCGGTCGAAGGCAGAACGGACTGCAACCGAGTTCCGAGTCCGCCCACGAGCAGAATGGCGGGAATATCTTCTTGCATCGAACCCCTGTTCGACGCGGCCGTCAATTCACGCCGTCCCAATATTGCAGCATCGATTCGAGCGTCTGCTCGACGCTATACAGCGGCTTCCAGCCCGTATCCTTGCGAAATTTTCGGGTGCTGCCAAAGATGATGCGCTCATCCGACGGGCGCATCAGTCGTGCAACGGCTTGAATCTTGGGCTTCACGCCGGACAAACGAATCGCCTTTTGCAGCAGCTCGGACATCCGAAACGTGCGCGTGGCGCACAAATTGTAAGCTTCTCCGTGTTTCCCTTTCATTGCCGCCAAATAGAAGCCGCGAACGGTGTCCCGGACATCCAGAAACGCACGTAAAGGATTCAGGTTACCCACCTCAATCACCGCGGGTTTGTGGCCTTTTTTGATCTGCGCCAATTGCCTGACGAAATCCGAAGGTGCGTCATTCATCTTTCCTGGTCCGGTGGTGTTGAAAAGCCGTATATTCACGGCCGGAATCCCGTAGTCCAAGAAATATTCCCGGGCCAGGAGATCCAGAGCAACTTTGCTGATGCCGTACGGATGCAGCGGACGTAGCAGCTGCTCTTCAACGACGGGTATTGCCGAAGGGGGCACATGACCGTATTCGGCGCTCGAACAGGCCGATACAACAACTGGCCGGCGCTTCGTGCGACGCACCGCCTCGAAGAGATGCAAGGAGCCCATGATATTGGATTCGAACGTCGTCACCGGGTCTGCCCAAGACAGTGTCGGCAGGCTTTGCGCACCTAGGTGGAAAATGTGAGTCGGCCGATAGTCACCGATAAGTTGCGAAACGCGCTGGCCGTTTTTCAAATCGCAGTGTTCGAACCGAAAATTCGCGCTTTGTTTGATCGGTGCCGGCCCGGCGTGAAGATAGGTGCCGACGACCTTCCAATCTCGCTCGCGCAGGAATCGGACCAAGTGAGATCCGATGAAGCCCTCTCCACCTGTAACCAGCGCGATTTTCCTCATAGGATTCGGGAATGGACCGTATCATCCAGACGTCCGAGCAGTGTCTCGCGCTCCCGTTCCCATTGATGCGCCATATAGACCTGTTGCCCACGTTCGGCGAATTCCAGCGCTTCGGCGGGATGCATATATGCGTGCTCTATCTGTCGCGCCAGATCATCTGCGTTGCCCGGCTCAAAGAATAGCAACGATTGTTGATCGAAGTAGTCCAGGATCCCCTGCGTCGACGGCGCAATCACAGGTTTTCCGATCGCCAAATACTCGAAAATCCTCGTAGGTGTGTTGATGTCCGTGAACGTATTTCGATGATTCGGAATCACTCCAATGTCGCAGCTCTGAATTTCAGGAACTAGGCCCTCCAGAGAACGCGGACCAAGGTATCGAACGAATCCTCCGAGATTTCGCGATCGCACGTCCTGCATCACGCGCTCCAGAAAGGATGTGCTGGGACCGAACACTCGCAATTCCGCGTCAGGAATCGACTTCCGAATGCGCGCGACGGCCTCAACCGCCACATCCAACCCATTTCGCTCCACGATCGAGCCGTGATACATAATCACAAATTTCTTTCCGCGGGTCCGTGCCAACCCAGACCCCGGTTCGGGGCTGCACAGCGGAAATATACGGGTGTCCGGAGAATTCATCACCACGCCGACTTTTTCTGGCGGGCAGCTTCGCGAGCTGATCAGATTCTTCATGGCCAAATTTACCGTGAGGATCGAATCGGCCCGCGCGATACTCCAGGTTTCCAGCTTCCGGATGATCCGGACGCTTCGGCTCGCAGAGTTTAGACCAAAAATCGTCACCATAAGCTCGGGCATAGGATCGTGTAGATCCAGTACAACTCTTGTGCCCAGCACCTTCGGAAACATTGCGCTTAGCACCAGGATATCCGGCATGTTGTGGACGTAAATCAGGTCGTAGCGGCGCGCGAGAGATCGCCAAGCGAAAATCGCTGCTGAAATCGAGATGAACGCAGAGTATTGATACGCGTATTCGAACTTGCCCTTTCGGCGTCGCTTGATCGGAACTCGAAAAATCTCGAGACTTTCGAGTGATTCGCGCTTCGGAGCACCATCTTCTGCAAGGCAGATCAGTTCGACCTTCGCGCCTTCCGATCGGAGCGCGTCCACGGCGCGTCGCGGCCGCGGGTCGTCCGGGTAACCGGAAAACGTAACCATCCCGACGGTCTTGCCTGCAAACCGCTTGCTGTTCACGGGCACCAGGGTGTGGAGTTGGACCGGAGGTTTGACTGGAGCGGGATTGATTGATGCGCTCATCGTCGAAGACTTCGATAGGCCGATTACGTGCGCGGATCCTAGCGACGCGATCCGGTTACATCGGCTTCTTGTCCGCTCGCCTTTTTCGCTTCTTCGCGCTCGATCTTAGAGCGATTCGAGGCCTGAAGGGTTCTCAGGAGCTGCGAATCGTCGAACTTGCGAAGGATCTCGATATTCGGCATAACACAGTGGCCGCCGATCACGCCCGGGAAGTACTTCGTCTGTGGGAAGAACTTGATCTCTTCGTAGAAAGAAACAATGTCGTCGTATGACGCCCCGGATCGATCGCAGTAGCGTTCTAGTTCCTGAGCCCACGCGATCAACACACCAAAAAACGTCGTCTCAGTCAGCTTCGCGAGTTCAGCCGCTTCGGGCGTGCCGAGAACCGCCGTTTTCAAGCCTGCTCCCGCAAAGTGGTCCGCCGCCCGGCGGCCGATCTCCGGATCGATAGCTCCAACGAATTTCGTATAGCTGCGAAGCTCCTGGAGCATCCGCACGTGCTTCCCTCGCACCGGGCTGAAAGCCACGGCGGCTCCGGTGCGCTCCATCACCGCGCGCGTAGTTCCCACGGCCACCGTGCTGTTGATAATCGTCAGCGCAGGTTTGTAGCGATCGATATAACGCGTCGTCTCGCCGATGAAATCCTTAATCTCGAACGGGTAGCAGACGTGCAGCACATCTACGTTCCCGACCGCCTCGGTGGGCGGTGCGATGTCGATCCCGATGACCGTGTAGTGACCGGCGAGGAGCTCGCGTAGCGGACGGCCTACCTCACCCAGCCCTGCGACTATCACTGTGTTTGCTTGCGTCAAAGCCCAACCTCCTGGAGAAAGTAATCGTTCGAAATCAACCTAGGATGCCTAGCTCACCGAACCTGCTTTCGCAGCTATCGCCGTTTCCGGAAGTCCGAACTTGCCGAGTCCATAGAGCAGCCAGCCGAAATGATCCGGGCGGCATTCATGCCGTACTGCCAATCCCTCAGCGTGCGGGTTCGGTGACATCTTCAACATTCCGAGCACAGCCTTCCAATACCGTGTGATCTTTTTCGCGGGCCCGATCGAATGCCAGATCACTCCCTTTTCTAAATTCCGGAGATCGATCCCCAGCTCATTGGCGCCTGCAATCCACGGCAGCCCTCTAAAGATCGATCGCCGAAAACTCCGCCCAGTAACCTCTTCCAACGCGAACAATCCGCACGGCGCGGTACCGTCTTGGTGCACGGAGAACACCGGATAGGGATTCACTACCTTGGTGGTGCGCTTGTCGTACAGAAACCACCATTGCCCCATCTCGCCCTGGAGCGCGCAAACGGCGTTCGCGCAACTTAGCGCGCATTCGAGGGGCTCTTCGACCTGAAAAGCTCGCGCAAACTGGCAAAGAGCATAAATCGCGTAGATCTGATCGCTGAACGACCCAAGCCGCGCGTACAGAGCTTCTCGCGGAAATCCGGGCTGCGCCGCGTGTCCGAATATTCCGTTATCGCCTTGATTACCGGTCAGAAGGTGATAGGCGTCCACCGCCAAATCTTCCACCAGCGAGGGTAAATCCGGCCGTGCCAGCCTTGCATGAGCCAATCCGGCCAGGAACCAAGCAAGTCCGTTGGTGCGCCCCTGCCTGCCGTCGGCGTAAATGCTCATCGAATTTTCGAAATCAAATTCCCTAAAAATGCGATCCAGTTGACCCGGAGCGCTTATAGACACGAACCACGTCAGTAGGCCGAGCTCGCCCGCGTTCGTGACCCAGCTGTTGTCCCTCAGAACCGCATCGCGAATCGCCGCTAGATCAAACGGAACGGACCCGCCCGATTCCACCAACCGGTGCAATCCCAGGAGCGCGACTATGGAATGTTTTCGCGACGCTTCAGAGAATTGCAGCCCCGCATCCGATAGTGTTGCGTGGCCCGAAAATAATCCCGACGGCTCGTCGTACAAGGTAACTAGGGAACGAACAGCGAGCGAATTCAACGCACGAACATCGGGCTGGACGTCGATGTTCGTGCGGGATTCGCCGCGCTCGTGAGCGGATACGTTGCTCACGAGCGGATTCGCGAATGTTCCTGCGCCGGAGAGAAATTCTCGAGCCAAGGTTGGATTGCTGAAGAAGAATGCTGTGGCGATGCCGCCGGTTTAGCGAGTGGCCGTTGACATCGCAAACTGAGCGATGCTTTCCGCCACGCGCTTCTGTTGCTCTTTGGTCAGCCCGGCGAACATCGGAAGAGAGAGAATCTGTTCTCCGGCCTTCTCGGACTCCGGAAGGTCACCCTTCTTCCATCCGAGCGACGCATAGGCCTGCTGGATATGAACGGGAATCGGGTAATGAATTCCGGTGCCGATGCCGGCTTCCGTGAGGTGCTTCTGAAGCTCATCGCGAAACGGCGTGCGCACCACGTAGAGGTGGTACACGGACTTCGAGCCTTCCGCTTCGACCGGAGCCACGACAGAGTCACCCATCGATTTGAAAAGCTCGTCGTACACGCGCGCAGCCGCACGGCGCGATTCGTTCCATTTCGCCAGGTGCTTCAACTTCACGCGCAACATCCCGGCTTGCATGGAATCGAGACGGCCGTTGTAGCCCTCGACGTCGTGGTAATACTTCTTCGACTGACCGTGATCGCGAATCATCGACGCCTTGCGCGCGACTTCCGGATCGTTCGTGGTGATCGCGCCACCTTCGCCGCACGCTCCCAAATTCTTTCCGGGATAGAAGCTGAAACCCGCTGCCTGGCCGATCGATCCGGCCTTCAGCCAGCGATTCTGCTTCTTCGAAAAATACTCCGCGCCGTGAGCCTGGCAGGCGTCTTCGACCACGATCAACTTGTAGCGTTCGGCCAGCTCCATGATCGGATCCATATCGGCCATCTGCCCGTAGAGATGCACCGGAACAATCGCCGTCACCGGCTTGCCAAGCGTCTTGTGAACGTACTTGCCGGTGGCTTTGTCCAGGACGCAGTTCGTCTCCAGATAGCGGCGGAGCTTCGCCGGGTCCATGTTGTAGGTCTTCGGATCAACGTCGATGAATTCCGCGCGTGCGCCCGCCTGTGAAATGGCTTCGGTCGTGGCGATAAACGTGTGCGACACACTCAGCACGATGTCCCCGGGCTGAACTCCCGCCGCCGTCAGCGCGAACCGCAGCGCGTCGGTGCCGCTGTTCACGCCTACGCAATGCTTCGCTCCGCAAAATTCGGCGAATTCGCGTTCAAAACCCGCCACCTCCGGGCCGCCGATGAAGCCCGCCGTCTGAATCGCTTTCCGGCAAACGTCCACCAGTTCCGTTTCGAGTTCGCGGTGCAGGCTAACCAAATCAACAAATGGGATATT
>Ga0335085_10009636_pt1 | contig 14552 bp, 12 predicted proteins | sample Lox_Sample_45_FD_206712 | JGI IMG/M metagenome (GOLD analysis project Ga0335085, IMG submission 206712) | Soil microbial communities from Loxahatchee National Wildlife Refuge, Florida, United States - Lox_Sample_4.5 | ecosystem: Environmental > Terrestrial > Soil > Wetlands | place: USA...
AGCGGCAGTTCATAGGTGAGCATCACGCGCGTCGGCGACAGGTACTCAAAATTCTTTTGTGTCCCGCGTTTGTCCTGGCAAAGCTGCAGAATGCCGCCCACCGACTCGTCGTTCGTGATGATCATCGCTTTGATGATCGGCTCTTCAATTTTCTCGATATCGCTGGGATTGGGAAACTTTGCCGGGCTATCGACCTCGACCGTTTCACCAGTCACCCTGGTTATGCGGTAGCGTACGCTGGGTGCGGTCGTGATCAGGTTCAGGCCAAATTCGCGCTCTAGGCGTTCTTGAACGATCTCCAGGTGCAATAGTCCAAGGAATCCGCAGCGGAACCCGAAACCCAGCGCTACGGAATTTTCTGGCTCGTAAAAGAACGCCGCATCGTTCAGCTGCAATTTTCCCAGCGCGTCACGTAGCGGCTCATATTCATCCGCGAGCACGGGAAAAATCCCCGCGAAGACCATGGGCTTGATCGCCTCAAAGCCGGGCAGCGCCGGAGCAGGCCGCGCCGCTTCCGTTACTGTATCCCCCATGCGGGCATCGGCTACGCGCTTGATATTCGCAACGATGAATCCCACGTCGCCCGCTTCCAGTTCCTCCAGCGCGATGGGTTTCGGCGTGAGCGTTCCGAGTTGTTCCACCTCGTAGACTTCATTCGTCGCCACCAGGCGAATCTTCATATGTTGCGTGATGCGCCCTTCCATCACGCGAACCAGCACCACCGCGCCGCGGTAAATATCGAACCACGAGTCGAAGACCAGCGCTTGGAATGGATTTTCCGCGCTCCCTTTCGGAGGTGGAATGCGATGAACGATCGCTTCCAGCACATCTTCCACACCGATTCCGCTTTTTGCGCTGATCATCAGCGCATCGGCCGCGGGAATCGCCAGCACATTTTCAATCTGCTCTTTGACGAAATCAGGCTGTGCGGCCGGTAAATCAATTTTGTTGATGACCGGAAGAATTGTCAGGTTGTGCGAAGCCGCCAGAAATGTATTGGCCACCGTCTGGGCCTCCACGCCCTGGCTGGCATCGACCACCAACAAAGCCCCTTCACAAGCGGAAAGCGCGCGGGAAACTTCATAAGAAAAATCCACGTGTCCAGGCGTATCAATCAGATTTAGCCGGTATGTGTTGCCATCTTTGGCCTTGTAGTGCAGGCGAATGCTCTTCGCTTTGATGGTGATGCCGCGCTCCCGCTCCAGGTCCATGGAGTCAAGCACCTGCTCGTGCATCTCGCGTTGTGAAAGCGCGCCAGTCATCTCCAGCAAACGATCCGCCAGCGTGGATTTGCCGTGATCAATATGCGCGATGATGCAGAAATTCCGTATGAACTTCGGGTCCATTCGCTTCCCGTTCCGCCAGGATTTACCTGAGGGTCTGCGTAGAGTGTACGACGGCGCGCCCTTCGCTGAGGCGCGGCCTGCCTACCCAGCCGAAACCATGCCGTGTAAACCTCTAGTTTGCCACAACTGACAGAACGCGTCAGCCCAAGGGCGAACAAACGGGACCAACGACTGCCCATACAAAAACCGCCCGTTGCCCGATTCCACATCACCAGAACGGCGCGGTTTGGACGACTTTGCGCCGCGGTATATAGTGGAAGTTGGTTCGAACCACCCGCGAACCACTCAATTCCACAACGAACGAAGTGCATTCGAGGATGAAGCTGGCAGATGGCCGCAGACGTAAATAAGAATCTGGAGCGCGCGAAGAAGCTCCTCGAGAAGAACCGCTTCGAGGACGCCATCGAAGCCTATCTCGCGGTCATCCAGGAATCTCCCCAAAACGTGGAAGCCGCGCAAATGTTAGGCGATCTGTACACCCGCCTCGATCATCCAGACCGCGCCGCCGTTTACTACGGCCACTTATTCGAGCTGTTGGTGGACCCGCGCGATGAATCCAAGGCCATGGCGATTTACAATCGCTTCCTCCGGAATTCGTTGTCCCCGCAACCACCCGAACGCATTGCCCGTTACGCTTTCTTGCAACAAAAACAGAATCATCCCGAAGAAGCCATCGATCAATACATCAAGGCGGCGGAACTGTTCAGCCAGGCGAACCGCATGGAAGATGCGCTGTTTTGTTGGGAGCGCACCGCACAATTAGAACCGGACAATCTCAACCGGCAATTGAAGGTCGCAGAAGCCGCGTCGCAACTGGGAAAAAATGCTCTGGCCGCGCGAGCGTTCTTGCGGGCGGGAACCTTAGCGGCGGCTGGTGGTTCTCAAAAGGAAGCGTTGAACCTGCTTGGCCGCGCCTATGCGCTTGCCCCGCAAGAACGCAGCGTCGCTCTGCTTTACGCGGAGGCCAAACTACATGAAGGCCAGGCCGCAGAAGCCGCGGCTTTGCTGGAACCCTTCGCAACGAATGAGAGTGACACGGCCTTTCTGGAAACTTTCGCCGATGCTTTGCTGCAAGCTGGGCAGCTCGATCGTGCGCGAGGCATTCTGGAGCGGCTGCTGCGCGAAAAGAACGAAGGAGCCACGCGGCTCTTCGGTCTGGCGGACGCGTTCGCCGATGCTGGGCAGGACGGCAAGTCCGTGGAAATTCTGCTGACGCTCAAGCGCAGAATGTTCGCGGACAAAAAACAAAGCGAATTTACGACCCAGATGGAAGAGCTGGCAGCAAAGCACCCCGAGTCGTTGCCCATCCTGGAATTTTGGGCTGCCCTGTACAACGAATTGAACCGCGAGTCGCAGTATTTCGAAGTGCTGATCCGGTTGTTTGACGCGAATTATAACTCCGGCAATTTTTCCAAGGCCAGCGAAGTGCTCGAGCGGCTGGTGGACATCGATTCTTATGATTATCGCAATCAAGAACGGCTGGAAAAACTACGCGGCCGGGTGGACGACACATTTCTTCGAAGAGTCGCAGGGCGCATGGCCAAAACCGCTTCGGCCAGCCAGAACTCTTCGGCGCCTCCCAAATCGCCCGCCAGTCACGAAATGGGCTCACAAACCCCTGTAACCGAGGAAGGGAAAAAGCAGCAGGCCTTGGAAGATCTGGTCGTCCAGACGGAAATTTTCTTGCAGTATTCCTTGCAGGCTAAAGCCGTCGAGCGTTTGCAGAAAATTGCCGCGATGTTTCCTGGAGAAGAGGAGCGCAATCCCCGGCTGCAAGGCCTGTACCAAATGGCAAACTGGTGGCCGAAAGCTCAATCCAAACCGGAAGCCCCCGCAAAGGCGCCCAATGTGCCGGTGATAGAGGCGCAACCTACTCCCCCGTCGGGGCGGACCGGAACCTACACCGCGGACACGCTGCGCGACTTGACAAAAATTTCGGAGATTAATCAGAAGACCTTCCGACAGCAGACCCCGCGCGCCATGTTGAACACCACTGTGACGGAAGTCGGCACTTACTTAAGAGCAGCACGCACGCTGGCAGTGATCGGCACGCCGGGTCGTCCTCCAGAGATGGCAGCGGAATATTGCTCTTCGGGATTAAAGCCGGCGCCGGGTTCCCAAGTCGTATTGTTGCTGGCGCAAATGGAAAAAGCTGTGCCAGACGAATTGGGCGGAATGGTGGTTGATGCCACCGAAGGTTCAATCCTCTCCGAACTCGGCCTGGAAACGGCCCTGGGCGTCACTCTCATGGACAAGGAAACGCAAACGCCCGCGGCCATGCTCATTGTCGGCCAGTCAACTCCCCACAAGTGGAGGCCGAATCAGACTTACTTCCTGCAGGCCATCGGCGATCAAATGATGATGAGTGTAAGCCACACACGCCTGCGCACCTTGGTGCGGCGCATGGGCGTTTCCGACGATCGCACCGGTTTGTTGAGCCGCAGTTCGTACGTCGGATGCTTGTTGAATGAAGCGGATCGTGCGCGGACACAGGGGACCTCCCTGTCGTTGGCGATTTTGCAGATTGATCGCGGCTCGGAGATGCTCCGGCAACAGGGCGAAGCGCCGCTGGAAAAATTTCTGGAGCAACTGGCGCGCTCCCTCCAGCCGATGGTGCGCCAAAACGATATGGCCGTGAAATACACTTCGTGGGCGTTGGCCTTCATCTTGCCGGACACCACAAGTTCCGGAGCGCAGAATCTGGTGGAGAAATTGCGCCGCGCCGCCGCGGGCGTGCGTCCCCCGTGGGATTCCACGCAAATTACGCTGAGTGCCGGAATCGTGGAAGCCGCCGCACGTCAGGACTACGACAGCGAAGACATCGTGACCGACCTGATCAATCGCGCGGAATTCACCATTGAAGAAGCCCGCAAACTTGGCGGAGATACGGTCGTATTGGCAGAGGCGGCTAAGCAGTGACGCAGTTGATTTCGCGCAAGAGTTTCGGTGAGCGCGACTTTCCACGGGCATTTCGCATCTAACTCCAGGCTTCACACAGGCGAGGGCAGCTATGTTTCCTACGGATATTGTGATTGTTGCTGGCGCGCGTACCCCCATGGCGCGTTATACCGGCGTTTTCTCTGAGGTGTCAGCCATCGATCTGGGCGCGCATGCTGCAAAAGCGGCAGTGGAGCGTTCTGGCGTGGATCCCTTCGAGTTTGATCACGTGGTTTTTGGAAATGTGTTGCAAACCAGTTCGGATGCGATTTATGGCGCGCGCCACGTGGGTTTGAAAGCGGGACTTAAAATTGAGACTCCCGCGGTAACGGTGAATCGCCTGTGTGGCTCTGGCATCGAAGCTATTGCTCAGGCGGCGCAGCGCTTGCTGCTGGGTGAAGCAAACATGGTGCTGGCGGGCGGCATGGAGAATATGACGCAGGCCCCCTTTGTGATTCGTGGTGCGCGGACCGGGCTGAAACTCGGTGCTGGCACGCTGGAGGATTTCCTGTTTGTGGGCCTGACCGATTCGTATTGTGGGCTGCCAATGGCCGTGACCGCGGAGAAACTTGCCGCGCAAACCGGGATCTCACGTGCAGATTCCGACGCGTATGCTCTGCGCAGTCAACAAGCCGCGGATGCGGCCGCAAAAGCCGGCATATTCAAGGAAGAGATCAGCCCCGTTGAAGTTAAGCAGGGGAGGAAGTCGGTCATTGTGACCGAAGACGATCACCGCCGGCCGGAAACGACGTTGGAAACACTGGCGAAATTGCCGCCGTCGTTTCAGAAAGACGGAATTGTGACCGCCGGCAACGCGAGCGGCATCGTGGACGGAGCAGCAGCAGTGGTGGTCACGCGCGAGAAAACCGCAAACGATCGCGGGCTGAAACCACTCGGCAGAATTGTCTCCTGGGCGGCGGTCGGCGTGGATCCCAGCATCATGGGAATTGGACCGGTGCCGTCGACGCGAAAGGCCCTGCAGTGGGCGGGGTTGCAATTGGAGCAGATTGATCGCGTGGAAGTGAACGAAGCGTTTGCTCCGCAATATCTGGCCGTGGAAAAAGAACTCGGGTTGCAGCGTGAAAAAACAAATGTAAACGGCGGCGCTATCGCTCTGGGACATCCCCTCGCCGCTTCGGGCACTCGGCTAGTGATAACGTTGCTGAACGAATTGCGCCGCAAGGGACTGAAATACGGACTGGCCACCGCATGCATCGGCGGCGGGCAGGGAATCGCGATGATTGTGGAAGCCCTCGGAAACTAACCAGTTGCTATAAGTACGTCGTCGGCTGGTCCGCTACGCCAGGCCCTCGTCTTTGGTACACTTTGACGGGTGGTTTCTCCCGCCGAGTAAGCGGTTCTTCAGTTGTGAGGAAAAGGATGGCGATTCAAAAAGTTGGCGTCGTTGGGTGTGGTCTGATGGGCTCGGGAATCGCGCAAGTCTGCGCTCAGGCCGGATTCCCAACCGTGGTGCGAGAAGTCAGTGCGGAGTTGGTGGACAAAGGCCTGAAAGGAATTGAGAAGAACCTCGCGCGTTTGGTGGAGAAAGGCACCATCACGGAAGCGGCAAACACGGAAATTCTTGGACGATTGAAGGGCGTAACCGCTCTGGATGAGTTGAAAGATTGCGACCTCGTTGTGGAAGCCATCATCGAGCAGTTGCCAGCCAAGCGCGAACTCTTTTTCACGTTGGATTCTCTCTGCCCGGCGCATACCATTTTCGCCAGCAACACCTCCTCGCTGACCATCACCGAAATCGCCGCCGCTACCAAACGGCCGCAGCGCTTTGTGGGACTGCATTTCTTCAATCCTGTGCCGGTCATGAAACTCGTGGAAGTAGTCAAGACGATTGCCACGGATCCAGCGGTCTATGAAGAACTTGTAGATTTCGGTGCGAAGCTGGGAAAAACTCCGGTGCGCGCGCACGATAGTGGCGGATTTATTGTGAACCGCTTGCTTGTGCCGTATCTTCTCGATGCGATTCGCGCGCTGGAAGAGGGCGTGGGCTCGGTCGTCGATATCGACAATTCCATGAAGTTGGGCTGCGGCTACCCCATGGGACCGTTCACTCTTCTCGATTTCGTGGGGCTCGACACGACCTATTACATTTCGCAAATTATGTTCGACGAATTTAAGGAACGGCGCTTTGCCGCTCCACCGCTGCTAAAACGCATGGTTTTAGCTGGTTGGCACGGCAAGAAAAGTGGTCGCGGATTTTACGACTACACGGACCCTGCCAATCCGAAACCTATGAGTTTGTGAGGACCCGTCATGTCCTATGAAAATCTGCTGTATGAAAAAAAGGATGGCATCGCGTACATCACCTTCAACCGTCCCAAAGTTCTGAACGCGCTAAACCGGAAAACGGTGGAAGAGTTGCAGCAGGTTCTGATCGACGCGAAGAATGATCCCGCGGTACGCGTGCTAATTCTCACCGGTTCGGGCGAAAAAGCCTTTGTGGCCGGCGCGGACATCAATGAACTGGCGCAGCAGACCCCCGTAAACGGAAAGGAATTTTCTCTTTTTGGCCAGAGTGTTTTTCATCTCTTCGAAACTATCGGAAAGCCCTCGATCTGCGCGATTAACGGATTTGCTCTGGGCGGTGGTTGCGAACTGGCCATGTGCTGCTCGATTCGTCTGGCGAGCAAAACAGCGAAGCTTGGGCAACCCGAAGTGAAACTGGGAATTTTGCCCGGTTACGGCGGGTCGCAGCGCATGGCGCGTCTGTGCGGCAAAGGCACCGCGCATGAGCTCTGCTTGACGGGCGAGATGATTACTGCGGAAGAAGCGCTGCGTATCGGCTTGGTCAATCACATTTACGAACCGGTGGAACTGCTACCGGCAGCAGAAGCCATGGCCAAGAAAATCATCGAAAAGGCACCGCTCGCAGTGAAATACTGCATGGAAGCGATTGAGCGCGGCGTGGAAATGCCGTTGGAAGAAGGGCTGTTTCTGGAGGCGACGCTATTTGGATTGTGTTGCGCCACGGAAGACATGCGTGAAGGAACAAAAGCGTTCCTGGAAAAACGCGCGGCGCAATTTCAGGGAAAATGAGCGCACCCATGACGGGAAAACTGAAACCGACCAAAATTGACGGTGGGCTCAACGGGGCGAACTTTCACTTCGGCGTGGTGGTGAGCCGCTTTAACAGTTTCATCACGGAACGTCTGTTGCAAGGTGCGCTGGACGCGTTGGAACGCAGCGGCGCGACAGATGGGAATGTCGATGTTGTGCATGTGCCGGGCGCCTTCGAATTGTCGTTGACTGCCAAGAAACTGGCGCAGACCGGCCGTTACCACGCGATCATCGCCATTGGATGCGTTCTGCGTGGTGAAACCGCGCACTACGACTACGTTTGCTCCGAGACCTCGCGCGGGCTGCAATTGGCGCAACTGGACACAGGCGTTCCGGTGATGTTCTGCGTGCTTACCTGCGATACGCTCGAGCAGGCGATCGATCGCGCGGGCTTGAAGGGCGGCAACAAAGGATTTGAAGCGGGACTCGGTGCGGTCGAAATGGCGCACCTTTCCCAAAAATTGCGCGGCGCAGCGAAGTCGGTTCCCGCTGCGCAAAGGCGTCGCACCTAGTGGCACTGCGCACCAAATCTCGCGAATTTGCTATGCAGATGCTCTTTCAGTGGGATATGAGCCAGCAGGATCCCACGAAATTGGAAACAACTTTTTGGAAGAGCGCCAAGGGAGCGGCGCAGACGCGCACTTTCGCCAATCAGTTATTCGAAGGCGCGGCGCATGACGCCAAGGAACTCGACGAAATTATCGGCAAACATGCGGCCAACTGGCGCCTGGAACGCATCTCCGCGATTGACCGCGCTATTTTGCGCCTGGCCATGCACGAGATGCGCGCCACGGATACCCCGGCAAAAGTGGTGATTAATGAGGCAGTTGATTTGGCGAAGAAATTTTCTTCAGAAGAGGCGGGTGGGTTCGTGAACGGCATCCTCGACACCTATAGAAAGTCGCTCAACGTCGAATAATCCGCGCGCCCGCCGTTTCCTTCCCGTCAGGTGCGGATCACGCCTTCAAATACTTTGACGGCTGCGCCACTCACCCGAGGCGTCAACTTCTTGCCGGATTGCGTCACTTCCACCTCGATTTGACTCGGCCGGCCCATTTCGACGCCTTGCGTAATCTGGAGCGTGTGTCCTGCTCCGAACTTGCCGTGCTTGACGAGGTAGGCGCCCAGCGAACCTGCCGCGGATCCGGTCGCGGCGTCCTCATAAAGTTCCCATGGCATCATTCCTCGCGCCCAAATGCTGTGATTCGGACCTGTCGTAAAGCAATACGCCAGCGCCGCCTCTTTGCCGAACAAGCGCGCCAGTTCCACCATGTTCATTTGTATTCTTTCCAGCGCAGCACGATTTTTCAGCGGCACCATCAAATTGTAAATTCCCGTGGAGACAAATTCGGGTTCGAGCTTCGCGTCCAAATCCTTCACGGATAATCCCAGAGCCGTGGCCAATTTCTTTTTATTTATTTTCGATGCCTTGAACGAAGCTTCTTTCTGCGTCATGGTCACGCGTTGCGGACGCCCATCCTTGAACCGTATTTCCACGGGCAGCACACCAGCGCCGGTTTGCTGGAGTATATGGACACCACCTTCCTGCGCGGGGACCACGCCGAGTTCGGCAAGCAGAAACCACGTCCCAATGACCGGGTGGCCGGCCAGCTTCAGTTCTTCCTTCGTGGTGAAAATGCGCAGGCGCGCTAGGGCGCGGTCGTCGGTCGGTTTTTGCACAAAAACCGTTTCCGACAGATTCATTTCGCGCGCGATCGCCTGCATCTGGTCGTTCGAGAGACCGTCGCCATCGGCAATCACCGCCAGGGGATTACCTTGAAACCGTGTAGTGGTGAAAACGTCCAGCGTGTAGAAGCGATGATCCATAGTGTGCCGTTGTCGTCCGCAAGTTACGAGCGCCTTCTTCAGATCCGCTCGAGTTGGCGAACAGTCCTTTCGTCAGTAACATTCCCGGTATTCAATGTGGTCTTTGGCTCTAGCAAAATTAAATGGACTTCGTCCTCTGCGACGGGTTGATGCGCCACTCCGTGCGGAACGATGATGAATTCGCCTTCGCGCACCAGCGCTTCGTGGTCGCGAAAGCGCATGCGCAATGTTCCTTTTATCACCAGAAAAAGCTCGTCTTCCACCTCGTGATGATGCCAGACAAACTCGCCCTTCAGTTTAACCGCTTTCACCGCGAAATCGTTCAACTCTCCCAGCATCCGCGGGTTCCAGTAATCCTCGATTTTGCCGAATTTTTCCGCAAGATTCACAGCGTGCATGCCGGTTCTCCTACAGTTTCTGAATTTCCGCCACGGTCGCGCGCAGAACGCGCTGGGTCGTGTCGGCTTTCGACGTTTCCGAGTAAATGCGCAACAGGTTCTCGGTTCCCGACGCGCGCACCAGCACCCAGCCGAGATCACCGAGATACACTTTGCTGCCATCCATATTTTCACGGCGCGTCACCGGCCATTCCTGGAACCGCTTCAGCTTGTCGTCCGAAAAATACGCAATCGCTTTCTGTTTTTGTCCGGCCGTCACATCCAAATCGACACGGCCGTAATGGAATTCGCCAAATTCCTTATGTAAGACTCCCAGCAACTCTCCCAGCGACTTGCCGTGCCATGCCATCAATTCGGCGAGTAGCAGCGCAGATACCGACGCATCCCGTTCTGGCAAATAAAGACTGGTGCCAATTCCTCCGCTTTCTTCGCCCCCAATCAGAATGTTCTGCTCCAGCATGAGCTCGCAGATGTATTTGAAGCCGATGGGTACTTCATGCAGCTTGCGGCCATATTTCGCGGCAAGCGCATCAATGAGCTTAGTTACAGAAAACGTCTTCGCAATATCGCCCGGCAGTTTGCGCGTACCGACCAGATGCCAGACAAGCAACGCAAAAATTTGGTGTGGATTCACGAAGGTGCCGTCACGATCGATAGCGCCAATGCGATCCCCGTCGCCGTCTGCGGCGAAGCCGCCATCAAATTTCCCCGCCAAAACCGCTTGGCGCAAGGCGTCGATGTGCGGCTCGATAGGTTCGGGATGAACTCCGCCAAAGTGCGGGTCACGCGTCCCGCGAATTTCTTCGCACGCTACACCGTTGCGGGTGAAAAGTTCCCGGAGCAATCCGGCGGCCGAGCCATGCATGGTATCGACGACGAAGCGAAACTTGGCATCGCGTAGCCGTTTCCAGTCGACCAGCTTTTCGATCATGTCCAGATACGGCTTGCGTGGATCCACCGAATGAATCAATTCTTTGCGCGGTGGCAGTGGAGGGGCTCCATTCGAAGTCACAACCGTCAATTCTGTTTCGATTTGCGCCACGATCGACGGCAGCGCGCTGCTGCCATAACTGGCTTTGTACTTGATCCCGTTCCACGTGTGCGGATTATGACTGGCGGTGACAACCATTCCGCCCGCCGCGCCGCGCTGCCGAACCAGAAGCGAAATCGCTGGCGTGGGGCAGGGTTTATCGGTCAGCCATACCGGTGTGCCCGTGGCACTGACCACTTCCGCGACCGCCATGGCCACTTCTTCCGAGAGGTTGCGGTGGTCATAGCCAACCAAAACGCCTTTTCGCGGATCCTCGGCGCGCACCACATAGCGTGCTATGGCGTTCGCCACAATACGAGCATTCTCAACGGTAAAATCTTCGTTGATGATGCCGCGCCAGCCGTCAGTTCCAAATTTAATCGAAGTCATGCACAGTGAGTATACGCGAAGGCTGGGGAGCGCTAAAAGACTGCCCGCGAAAAACAAAAATATGCCAATTGGGCCGTGGCTTACAACAAACGTTTCAGTTTTCGTTCCTCGAGCAATTTCACCATTTTTCCCACATCTTGCGCACGGTCGCGTGGGCAAATGAGCAGGGCGTCTGGCGTTTCTACCACCACCAAATCGTGAACGCCAACGGCAGCCACAAATTTATCCGGACTCCACAAAAAATTACCTGCGGCATCGAGGGTTTGCCCCGGCCCGGCGAGAATGTTTTCCCCCGGGCGGGTAGCCAGTAATTCATAAACAGCGGCCCACGAACCGATATCGCTCCAGCCAATTTCGGCCGGAATCACAAAGACTCCGCCGCCTCCGCCTGGCCCGCTGGTTCCGGCGGCCGCGGCTTTTTCTAATATCGCGTAATCCACGGAAATGTTTTCCAGATTGGGGTAGATTTTCTTCAATTGCGCTTCGTAACTGCGTTTCCCGATGTGTCCGGAAAGCGAATTGACGGCTTCGAATGTCTTGGGGAGAAACCGTTGCAGCGCGTCCAGGAACGTCGAAACGCGCCAGAAAAACATCCCCGCGTTCCACTGGTACATGCCGGAAGCGACATACTCTTTCGCCAAAGCGAGTTCCGGTTTTTCCGTGAACCGGCAGACGGGATAAACGGGAAACCCATCCACCGTTAGTGGCGGATTCGCGCGCTCGATATAGCCAAATCCTGTCTCCGGTCTTGTGGGTGGTATTCCGAGGACCACCATGCGGCTAGGCTCTCGCGACACATCCAGCGCTGCGCTGACGATTTCTCGATAACGCTTGGGCTCCGCTATGTAGTGGTCAGCCGGCAAAACCGCCATCAACGCATCGCCCTTCGCTGCGGCGCGAATATGAATCGCGGCCAGCGCGATGGCCGCCGCTGTGTTGCGGCCGACCGGTTCTGTTAATACTTTCTTGCGGGCCGCCACGGGCAACTGTTTGCGCAGGGCGGCAGCCTGCTCCGCGTTGGTCACGGACCAGATGCGCGCCGGTGGGATCAAAGGCAAAAGGCGCTCCACCGTTTGCTGCAGCATCGTGGTTTCTCCGACGATGTTCAGCAGTTGCTTGGGCGTGCGCGTACGGCTGCGCGGCCAGAAACGCGTCCCGCGCCCTCCGGCCAGAATCACGGCATGCATGCTGAGGTTTTTATCGGGCATACAATTCACACCAAAACTTGCGAAATCGCCCGCGGATCAAATCCCATGCGCAGTAATTGTGCATGCAATCCGACCTTATCCGGCACCGTGACGCGCAATAACGACGTCGGCTCCTCCGGCTGCAACAGCGCAATCGGAAATTCCGCGGGAATGAACCACGCCTGACCGGCCACGAAGTCATGCGACAATTCCGGCTCATACAGCATGCCTCGCCCGCTCAGGATCACAATCAACTGAAACTCCGATGGGTCGCTTTCGATCGGCGTGGTGCGATCACAATCCCAGCGTTCCGTGGCAAAAAATTCGCAAGCCGCCAGCAGATGCTTGTTCGCATCCGGTGAGTATAACGAGAGCGGAGGAATTTTGCCGCTGTTCGTTCCGTCGAACCGCGTAACCTCCAGGGCTTTTTCCAGATGCAGCTCACGAGACTTCCCGCGGGCATCCACTCGGCCGTAGTCGTACACGCGGTAGGTCAGGTCCGAATATTCCTGGATCTCGCAGACGATCATTCCCGGCAAAATGGCATGTTGCGTGCCCGCTTCCACGAAATACGTCTCTCCGGCTTGCACGCGATAGCGTACAAAAAGGTCTTCCACAGTTTTTTGCGCCACGCCGTGTAGGAAGTCCTCTCGTCCTACGCCGGGTTTCAACCCAATCAGCAATTCCGCGCCCGGCTCAGCCGAGACGATATGCCACATCTCCGTTTTGCCGCGACCGCCTGCAGCCTGCTCGAATTTGCTCGCAAACGCGTCATCGGGGTGTACCTGAATGGAGAGCTTGTCCATCGGAAAGAGAAATTTCACCAGGAGCGGAAAGTCCTTGTAACTGCCCGTACGTGTGCCTCGCCAGTTCATCGGCATGGCTCGCCAGCTCTCGCCCAGCGAGTTGCCGGCAAATGGGCCGTTGCCCACGCGCGAATCAAACGCCGTCAACCACGCTTCGCCGATGGGCTCCGCCAAATTTGTTTTTTCCGGGAACAACGGCGCAAGCGAGCGAGTGCCCCACGGCCGCGGACTAAAGAATGGGTCGATGCGTGTTAGTACAGGTTCCGGCACGATCAGGCTGCAGCTTCAGCGTGAGCGAAAAATTTGTTTAGCCGGTGGAGCCCTTCTTCAATTCTTTCAATTGACGTGGCGTACGAAATTCGCAGAAAGCCAGGCGCGCCGAAGGCTTCGCCGGGCACTAGTGCAACGTGCGCTTTGTCGAGAAGTGCGGTGGCCAGTTCCGTGCAGTTTTTCGCCAGCGGATGCGCGCCCTGCAAATGAGCAGAAATGTTCGGAAACGCATAGAACGCGCCACCCGGCCATTCGCAAGTGACTCCAGGAATCTCGCGCAGCCCTTCCACAATGCGTTTTCTGCGCTTGGCATATTCCGCCAGCATCGGAGGGACCGTCTCCATGGTTCCGCGCATTGCCTCCAAAGCGGCATATTGCGCGATGGACGTCGGATTGGACGTGGATTGGCTCTGCACCTTGATGATGGCTTGCACCAGCGCTTCTGGCGCAAGTGTATACCCGATGCGCCAACCGGTCATCGCAAACGTCTTCGAAACCGAGCCAATGATAATCACGCGATCTTTCGAGTCCTTCGCGCTGGCAATGGAAAACGGCTTGTGCGGCTCGTAAACAAAGTGCGAATAGCACTCGTCGCCTAGTAGCCAGATATTGTGCTTCTTGCAGACCGCTAGAATGCGTTCGTACTCGTCTGGGTCGACCACTCCGCCGGTAGGGTTGCTCGGCGAGTTGACGATCAGCATTTTTGTCTTCGGCGTGATCGCTTTCTCAATGGCTGCAGCTTTGGCGCTGAATCCGTCTTCCGCCCTTGTCTGCACGATTACCGGCGTGCCACCGGCGTACTTGATGATATCCGGAAAGCTGACCCAGTAAGGCGCCGGCAAGATCACCTCGTCGCCATGTTGGATGAGTACGCTGATGGTATTGAAGATGGCGTGCTTTCCGCCAACGCTCACCACACATTCTTTGGCGTTGTAATTGGAGCCCAACTCCCGTTTGTGCCATGCCGCGATAGCCTCGCGCAGCGGCATGATGCCAGGCGTTGGCGTATATTTCGTCCGATTCTCCTCAATCGCGCGAATAGCCGCCTTCTTGATATGCTCCGGCGTCGGGAAATCAGGCTCGCCGGGACCAAAGTCGGCCACGTCCACCCCCTTAGCCTTTAGCTGTTCCGCGGCATTGATAACCACCGCTGTTGGAGAAACCTGTATCCGGTTGATGCGATTGGTAAGTTCCACAACTTCTCCTTGGAGCGAGAGAGAATTGACAGATATACAGTGTTCAAGAAATCGCGGTGAATTTCAACGTGGAAGCGAGCTTCGCACCAG
>Ga0335085_10009637_pt1 | contig 14552 bp, 13 predicted proteins | sample Lox_Sample_45_FD_206712 | JGI IMG/M metagenome (GOLD analysis project Ga0335085, IMG submission 206712) | Soil microbial communities from Loxahatchee National Wildlife Refuge, Florida, United States - Lox_Sample_4.5 | ecosystem: Environmental > Terrestrial > Soil > Wetlands | place: USA...
TCATCGCCCCGCCGCTGGTCAGGAAATGTCCGTTGCCGAACGAATCACCGGCGACGACGACGTTGGGCGCGATCTGCGCGTCCTTGCCGGCGCGCTCGACCAGGCTGAACAGCTTCGGTCCATAGACCATCTGGACCTTCTTGACCGTGGCCTTCGGCAGTTCGAGAATGTCGCCCGCGTGCTGCGCGTAGTAGTCGTACACGAGCGTCTCATACGCCGCGAAAAACTCGGCTGATTTGGGGTCGGTGTCCTCGGGCACGAGGCCCAACTTGATCGGGTCGAAGGACTTGAAGTCGGGAACCTGGATCAAGACCCACCCCACTTCGGGGTCGTCCTCGTGGCCCACGGCGATCTGCCGAACCCAGTATTCCTTGCCCTCGTCGTCGAACTCGGACGAGATGCGCCGGCGCAGCCGCCCGCCGACCAGGACCTCGATCAAGCCGGCCAGGAAGTCCGCTTGGGCGACCACGGGGCCGCGCCCGTCCTGGTGATCGACCTCGACGTCCTCCTGCTGGAACCCCATTCGCTCCGCGTCGGTGCTGTGGAAGCCCTGGGCGACCATGACCAGCTCGGCCACGCCCGTCTCAATGACCTGGCTGCCCGCCCTGCGCACGCGAACGAATTTGCCTTTGAAGTCCAGTTCCTGAAGCGCTTCGACCCGGAAGGACTTCCGGCCGTCGTCGAGCGTGATGATGCCCTCTTCACCTTTTGCTTTCACCACCTGGTGCTTGCAGAACAGCCTGACCCGGGGCGGCTCGCGGCCGCTCTCCAGATCCATTTCCTCGACCCGCTCGAGGTACCGGCGAAGCAGCACCAAGATCGTGGACGCGCCCCCCTGGAACGTCGAGGGACCGTCGAGCACGTCGATCATGTCGGTCCTGATCGCGGCGGGGTCCGGATGGTCCGGCGGCTTGGGGGGCTGCAGCAGGGTGACGACGCGGTTGGGAACGCCGTCGCGCCAACGGTCGTCGATGAACTCGACGTGGTGGATCGTGCCGGCGATGTGTCGGTCGGTGTCGAAGCCGTCGATGATCTCGTCCGCCACGATATCACCGGCGGTGGTCTCGAGGCTGTAGAGGGTCTCGGCCAACCGGAACAGCTTGCCGTTGCCGCGGCGCGGGATGCCGGCCTCACCGTACCGCTCGAGCATCATCCGGTCGATGAGGCCGAGCTGGTGGTAGAGATCGACGCGAATGTTCCAGTGCACGCCGAGGAAGGGATCTCCGCGCATTTCAACGCCGACGGTCCGTCGGCCCATGGCGATGGTCCACAGCATCGACATCATGCTGGTGCCGCCTAGACCCAAGGCGAGGAAATCAGGGTTGAGAACCCCGCGGAGGTCCTCGTCGTCGCTCTGAAATGGACTCATTCGGTCGTACCCCGGCGCTCGTGGGATGCGCGTCGCGCGCCCCGGTTCGGACGTGGCAAGTTCAGTGGGGAGACGATACGCCGAACGACGCGACCGCGCTAGGTTGATTTCGCCCTACGCGATCGCGTCGCCGGCCTTGCGCGGTCGATGCACGCTCCACCCTATGCGCGCTCAGCCCTTGAGGAGCGTGCTCAGGAATGCGTCGTCCCGGTAATCGGGACCCGTGTTGTGCCCGAACCGCACCACCACGAGACCGGCCGACGGCAGGATGTAGAGCCGCTGTCCGCCGGTGCCCGCGGCGAGCCAGAGATCGTGCGGCAGATCGGGGGCGTACATGAGCCGGTCGCTCGATCCCACACGCTCGACACCGCGCGGCGGCGGCGCTTTCGGCAGCGGCGCGTTGAGCCACACCCCCAAGCCATACCAAGGATTGGCGGCGCTCCCCTGCCCGCACTCGGTAAGCGCGGCGCGCGGGACGAGCTGCCGGCCGCTTACGCGCCCGCGGTCGAGCAGCAGTTCGCCGAACCGTCCCCATGCCCGGGCCGTCATGGCGGCGCCGCTCGCCAGCGCTGGATGTCCCGCTCCGTCGCGCTGCCACGAAGCGACGCCGATGCCGAGCGGCGCGAAGACACGGCGCGCGAGGTAGGCGACCAGATCCTCGCCGTGAAGCTTCCGAGACATCACCTCGCCGAACACGGCGAAGCTCGTTCCCCCGTAGGAAAACCGCTGCCCCGGACGGGAGACCATGGCAAGCGCTCCGCTCGTCGAATCCACGGCGAGGCCGCTCGTCAGGTTGAGGAGCTGGCGAATCGTGACGCGCGCCAGGAGCGAGTCGCGCGCGAACTCGGTCACGGTGCGCGCGACCGGCTCGTCGAGCGTGAGCAGGTTGTCCGCCTGGCCCAGCGCGGCGAGCACGCAGGAGAACGTCTTCGTGCCGCTCGCCAGCTGATGCGGCGAGCGACCGTCAAAGCCGTTCTGGTAGTCCTCGAGGACGAGACTGTCGCCGCGGAACACGAGCACGGCGTCGCCCTCGTGCTCGGCGGAATACCGGGCGGCCGCGCGCAGCCGCGCCATCGACTGCCCCTCGCCGGGCCGCGCGGCGGCGAGCGCCACCGCCGCGAGAAGCCCCGGCAGGAGGTTCCCGCGGATCGGCGCCACGCGCGCGAACGATCGAAAGGGGCTCAGTCGCCCGCGATCTCGGCGCACGCCCTGCGCCGTTGTGGGTGTCCGACCGATACGTCGGGCCGAGCGCATCACGCGAACCCGCGTTCCTCGAGGTGCTTCAGCACGCGGCGTGAGCCGGTCATCGACTCGCCCCACCGGTTCACGGTCGCCTCGCGGAGCGAACCCGCGTCGATCAGCAGATCGATGATGGCGCGGTAGCGCTCATCATCGTGTTGAAATTGCGAACTGTGCGCGGCCCACGCGAGCGGTGAGCATCCAAACCGACTGTCCCTGAGGTTGATCGGGGCGCCGAGTTCGATCAGGACGCGCACGAGCTCGGGCTTGCCCAGCCAGGCCGCCGAGTGAAGGGCCGTGCCGCCCCCGGTGTCTTCCCAGTCGAGCTGGAATCCGAGCGCCACCATCAAGCGGATGGCGCTCGCGCTGTCCTGGCGGACGGCGTCCACCATGGCGGCCCGGTCCTCTCCGGTCATGGCGGCGGGCAGGGCCGGGTGACTTGCCAGGATCGCGCGCGCACGGCCGGCGTCCGCTGCCAGGCACGCGCCGAGGAATTCCTCGATGGGCAGGAGGCCGGAAGGCTCGGCCCCGTGTTCGAGGAGCAGGGACGCGATGGCCGCATTCCCGTGGCGGACGGCGATCCGGTAGGGCGTCCGACCGTCGGCGCGCGGGAGGTTCACATCGGCGCCATGTGCCAGCAGTTGTTTGAGGGTGGCGAGCTTTGGTCGGCCGGCCGCGAGTCCATGAAGCGGGGCCTCGCCCGACGTGTAACTCGGCACGTTCGGGTCGGCGCCGTGCGCGAGAAGCCAGACGAGGCCCTTGAACCACGGTGCCCGTCCCTCGTCGTCACTGTCGTGCCCCACGAGAAAGTACAACGGCGTGTTGCCGTAGGGTTCCTGGCGGGACGACAGGTCGGCGCCGTGCGCCACAAGGCGTTCCAGGCACGCTCGGCGATTGTGCTGCGCCGCGTGGTAGATGGATTCGCCGTCGTCCGTCCGCGCGCCGCGTTCGAGCAGCAGCTCGACCAGGGCGACGTGATTGCTCATGCACGCGTGATAGAGCACGGAGATCGGGGCCTTGGCGCCGTCGCCGCCGCGCCAGACGCTGCCGCTGTTGGGGCTGGCGCCCGCGGACAACAGGAGGTTCGCCGCCTCCCGCAGCTGCTCGGCGTGCCGCTCGCTGATTCTATGGAAGGGAGATCGGCATGCGAAGGCGAGGGGCGGCCACTCGTCGGGACCGTGGGTGGCCAGCGCTGCCCGAGCATCCGCGCGGATGATCTCGGCCAACAGGTCGGGCCGACCAGCCGCCGCGGCGGTGAACGCATTCGCGCCCGCAATCTCCGGATAGCTGTTGAGGAGCCGACGGGCCGCGGCCGCCTTGCCGTCGCGCACGGCCCGGAGAAAGCGTTCGACCTGCGTGTCGATGGGCTTCGCCCGTTTCCGCCCGGACCGGGGGTCCGGAGACAACGGCAGTTCGGACATCCAACCTCCTTCGGGAAAACGCGGGCCGAGCGCCACGCGGAAAACGCCCGATTGCGCCACCGCGGGCTCGAGCGCGCACCGGTGTCCACTCCGGCACGTGCCCCAACCAGTCGACGCCCCCTAAATTTGGGGCGTGGCCGCTGTCAGCGCATGCCGTTGCGGCGCTGCGCGCATCGCGACGGTGGCGCGGCGTGGCCTTGCTCGCCCGTGCGATTGCGGATACGATTTGCCTCCGGTCGCCCGCCTCTTCCGCCACTTTCTTTCCCTCGGGACTTCATGCTCGAACACCCCCGCACCGCACTGAGCATCGCGATCGCCCTCACCGCGAGCGCCGCGGTCCCGCTCCGCGCGCAGGCGGCGGCCGCCGCCGCGCCGCCGGCGGTCCACGCGACCGCGCCGGGGTACATCTTCCGAGTCACGAATTCCCTTCAGCACGTGGGGTCGCCGGTCGCGGATGACCCCCCGCCGCCGCCGGACGACCCGACCACCGCCAACAACGGCGGCGCCGGAAACGGCCGCGGGGGCCGCGGTGCGCGGGGAGGCGGCGCCGGGGGCGCGGGCGGCGGCCGGGGAGGCGGTGCCGTGGCCAACGGCCCGACCTCGCGTCTCGTCGCGAGCGTCCAGACCGCCGATGGCAAGGCGCGCTTCGACGTGTCCGGGGTGATGGGCACCGCGGAACTGAACGTGAATCAGTATCTGCTCACCGCCGATACGTCGCAGACCCTGGTGGACATGAGCGCCCACACGTATCAGAAACGCATCCCCACGACCGGAACCCTCGTGGAGATGGTCAACGCGCTGGACGCGCACTCCGTCGTGTGGATGGTGCACGTCGACTTCGACACCCTCGGGAAGGACACCGTCGGCGGCATGACGACGGAGCACTATCGGCTCAACCTGCAATACACCACCGAGCAGAAGGACTCCCTCAACCAACTGTCGCCGCACACGGCCAAGTACGCCACCGATTACTGGGTGGCCGACCTGCCGATCCACTTCTTCAATCCCTTCCTCGGTTTCGCCTGGCCGCAGCCGGGCTACTCCCCCGGCCTCAAGGTGTGGATCGACAAGCTGGTGGCGGCCGAGGACTTCTTGTGCAGCAAAGGCCCGGTCGTGAAGGTCCACTCCGAGGCCGTCCTCGGCACCGAGAATCCCAAGTCCGGCACCTACATCCGCGAGATCGAAGTCACGGGGATCAGCCAGAAGGACATCGACCTGTCCGAGTTCGCGGTGCCCGACGACTACAAGCCTGGCGGCCGGGGCCGGGGCGGCGGCGGCGAGGCGCCCTAGCGCCCGCCGGCTCGCGAGGTCAGACAGCCCCACGGCGCGCCGGACGCCGCTTCCATCGCCTTGACAAGGAAGCGGCGCGCGCGTACGCTCCCATAATCTCGCCAAGGGAGCGCCCGCCGTGCCGTCCAAGCCTGAACCCGCCGACCTCCTCCAGGGAACCGTCGGCCTCCTCATCCTCAAGGCCCTCACCCTCGGCCCCACGCACGGCTACGGCATCGCCCGGTGGATCGAAGACGCCGCCCGCGATGTTGTTTCTATAGAAGAAGGCTCCCTCTACCCCGCCCTGCGCCGGCTCGAAGACCGCGGCCTCGTGACCTCCGAATGGGGCCTCTCCGAGAACAACCGCCGCGCGCGGTTCTACACGCTCACGGCGGCCGGCCGCCGCCACCTCCGCGGAGAGGCCGCGGTCTGGCTCCGGTACGCCCAGGCCGTGACCCGCGTGCTCCGCGCCGCGGAGGCCACGTGACCAACGTCCCGCGCTGGCGCCGCTACCTCCGCTTCTTCCGCCCGGACGTGAGCGGCGATGTCGACGACGAGCTCGCATTCCACCTGCTCATGCGCGCCGAGCGCAATCGCGCCCTGGGCATGGACACGGATGTCGCCGCGCACGACGCCCAGGCCCGCTTTGGCGACGTCGCCACCGTGCGACAAACCCTCATCGCGCACGACCTCGGCCGCGAACGCACGCGCGGCCGCCGCGAGGCCTTTGGCGACCTGCTGCAGGACGCGCGGTTCGGCCTCAGATCCCTGCGGCGCTCGCCGGGGTTTGCAACCGCCGCCATCGTCACGCTCGCGCTCTCGATCGGCGCGACGTCCGCGATGTTTTCCGTCGTCGAAGCCGTGCTCCTGCGCCCCTTGCCGTTCGCGCACCCGGAAACCCTCGTCTCGCTCGGCACCGCGTCCGCCGGGGAATACGCGGCGCTCGCGGAGCGGCTGCGCTCCTTCAGCGGCCTCGGCCTCGTCACCGACGCGGTGCACCCGGTCACGATCGGCACCGAGACATCGCGGCTCGAGGGTGCGGCCGTGACGGTGAACCTGTTTCCGCTGCTGGGCGCGGCCCCGGCGCTCGGTCGCAATTTCGAACGCGCCGAGGGCGAGGTGGGGCGCAATGACGCCCTCATCATCAGCGATGCCCTGTGGCACCGGGCATTCGGCGGCGGCCAGGTGCTGGGCGCGCACGTGCTCGTCGAGGGCCAGCCGTTCACGGTCGTGGGCGTGATGCCCGCCGGATTCGCCTATCCGCATCGGCACGTCGACTACTGGCAGCCGTTCGCGATCGATCGCTCGAACCCGGGTTACGTCTGGGGAGCGAACGGACATACCATCGTCGGACGGCTCGCCCGCGGGGCGACGCTCGCCTCGGCCCGTCGAGAGGTGGCCGCGGTGTGGCCGACCATCAGGCATCTGAATCCGCTCTGGGATCCCGGCCCAGACTATGGGACGGGGACGCAAGTGACGCCCCTCGCGCGGTCCATCGTGGGAGCCACGGGCCCCGTTGTCTGGCTGCTCTTTGCGTGCGTCCTCCTCGTGCTGGTGATCGGGTGTGTCAACGTCGCCAACCTGCTGTTGGCGCGCGCGACGGCGCGACACCGGGAGCTCACCCTCCGCGCGGTGCTCGGCGGAGGGCGTGGCCGGCTGATCAAACAGCTCCTGACGGAAAGCCTCATGCTCTCCGGCCTGGGCGCGGTCGCGGGGGTCGGCGTCGCCTGGGGATTGGTCCGCTGGCTCGCGGCGGCGGTCCCCGCCAACGTGCCGCGGGCCGAGGGCATCGGGCTCGACGGGATGACGGTGGCCTTCAGCGCGGCGGTCGCGATCGTGGTCGGTCTGCTGTTCGGGATCCTCCCCGCGATCCGGGCCACCGGGACGGCGGACGCGTCCGTGCATACGGCCGCGCGCGCCACGCGGGGCCGATCCCAGCATCAGATTGCGGAACTTCTCGTGAGCGGTCAACTGGCGCTGGCCGTCATGCTCGTGATCGGGGCCGCGTTGCTCGCGCGGAGTCTCTACACGCTGCGACAGGTGAATCCCGGGTTCGCGGCCGAACACATCATCGCCGCCCGCATCACGCCGCCCGCCGAGGGCTTCCGCGACTCGACGCGGCTCGCGGCGCTGTACGATCCCGTGCTCGATCGCGTGGGGCATCTGCCGGGCGTCACGAGCGCGGCCACGGTCAGCAAGCTGCCGTTGGGCGGCGAGCCCGTGTGGGGCATGGCGGTCCGGGTCGCCGGGCAGTTCGAGGACGGAACGCACGTGCTCCCGGAAATCGCGCACCTGCAGAGTGTCAGCCCGGAATACTTCGCGACCATGAGGATTCCCGTCGTGCGCGGACGGGCGTTTACGACGGCGGACGGTCCGCGGTCGGCGCCGGTCGTCGTGGTGAGCGCGAGCACGGCTCGGAAGTTCTGGCCCGGCGGGGACGCGGTCGGCCACCAGCTCGGGTATCCCTTTCCGAGTCCCTGGATGACGATCGTGGGGGTGGTTGCCGACGTGCGGCAGGATAGCCTGCGCGACACCTCGATGACGAGCATCTACATGCCGGCCGCGCAGCGGTCGCGCCTCGAGGGACCGGAGATGTGGGTGGTCGCGCGCACGACCGCCGATCCCGCCGCGGTGGCCGCCGCGATTCGCGAGGCCGTGCGGTCGGTGAGCCCGGAGGTCGCGGTGGGCGACCTGCGGACGATGGACACGATCGTGTCGGCCTCGGTGCAAAACGCCCGGTTCACCACGGTGCTCCTCTGCGCGTTCGCGCTGGCGGCGCTCCTGCTCGGCGCGGTGGGGATCTACGGTGTGACCTCGTATCTGGTCGGCCAACGCACCCGTGAGATCAGCCTGCGGCTCGCGCTGGGTGCCACGCCGCGTCAGGTGGTCGAGACGGTGGTGCGGCGCGCGACGCTGGTGGCGGCGGGCGGCGCGGTGGTCGGGGTCCTGGGAGCACTGGCGAGCACCCGCGCGCTGCGCGCGATGCTCGTCGGGGTGACCGCGCGCGATCCGGCGACGTTCGTCGCCGTTCCGCTCATCCTGTTGCTCGTCGCGGTCGCGGCGAGCTGGGCGCCCGCGCGCCGGGCGGCAGGGGTCGATCCCGCGTCGAGCTTGCACGGGGATTCGTGAGTGTGTGCGGTGGCTCGTTTCCGCGGCCGGAACCGGGCGCCTTTTCCCGCCGATGCGCGGTCGCCAGATTGAATGGGTCGATCGATCCGGATCACTGCTCCCTTTCCGCCCGAACCTTTATGCCAACGTACGTCTATGAGACCCTCGCCACGTCGCCGGGCGAGGCGGAGCGCTTCGAGATCAAACAAGCCTTCGACGAGCTCCCGCTGGCGTCGCATCCGACGACGGGTCAGCCGGTGCGCCGCGTGATCTCCGGTGGGCTCGCCGTCATTGGAGCCGCGTCTTCCGAGGCGCCGGACGCTGGTCCCGGTTGCGGTCCGGGGACCTGCGGATGCGGGCGCTTCAACTGAGCGCACGGCCCGCGCGATGACGGAGGGCGCCGCGGCCGCGCAGCTGGTGCATCGCTGGTACACGCGACCGGTGCTGTTCGTGAGCGACGTGAACCGCGCGCTCGGGTTCTATGTCGATCGCCTCGGGTTTGAGAAAGGGTGGCATGAAGGCGACGGAACGGGGACGGTCTGCCAGGTGAATCACGGCGAGTGCGAGATCATCCTGGCCGGGAACTCGGACCGGCATGGGCGGGGACGGCTGTACATCGAGCTCACCGCGGACGGACTTGCCGATCTCCGGCGCGAGCTGGCGGGACGCGCGGTCCCGATGCAGGAGACGTGGTGGGGGTCCGACGTGCTTCAGGTCGACGACCCCGACGGCAACGAACTCCTGTTTCCGATATCGAGCCAATAAGGCGGTCGGCGAACCCGAGACACGGCCTGCGCCGATCGGCGCGACATACAGCATACCGGCCCGTCCGAATGCGGCCGCCGGGTAGCCAACCTGTCGTTGGACGCTCCTTTCGGCGCCCGAAGCCAAGACGTCCTCATCACACAGACGCAGGAATGCGGCTTCTTCCCGAACACAGCGGCGTTCGATGCGCTCCGCGAGCGCCGGTCGCCATCTGATCCCCATATGAGAGATGCGCAGGTGTGTTGCCTCTGCCCGGACACGGAATGGGGGCCGGCGGACGTCGACACACGGCGTCTTCGCGTACTTATGGGTGACATCGTTTTGCCAGCTGCCTGCTCCGGGGGTGCAGGCGAGAATGGAGCGGCGCAATCCACCTGGCAACGGGGTTCTGGACAACATCCACACCGTCCAGGAACTCGTTGGGCACACCGATATTCGAACGACGATGATCTATACGCACGTGACCAACGCCGGCGGCATCGGCGTCCGCAGCCCGGCCGACCGCCTGGAGGATTAGCAAGGCACGAGAGCGCATCGCGAGGCACGGGGCACCCGTCAGCGACGCTCTGGATTTTGGGGCGCCCCCCACATCTTATGCGGCGACGACTCGCGGCATATGACCACGCCGCGGCATTTCACGATTAGGAAGTTGTAGCCAGAGATGGGGTTGGCAGTGGCTCCGGTCATACGCTGCGGAGAATGCCGCGTGGCGCCGCAGTGATTTCTGCGCCTCGCGGGATATGATGACGGTATAATCGGCTTTGTGCCGCACTGAGAGACGATCGTGACGGCCCCGCTTGTGTGGACTGCGCCATTGGCGTAGCATCCCTCCACGCATTTTGTCGAAACGCCGGTGTTCACGGCGAGCCTACGCCGACACCTCGATGACGAACAGTATCGCGCACTTCAGGAATCTCTGTTGCTTCGCCCGGAACAAGGCAAGCTCGTTCCGCAGACCGGCGGCCTTCGAAAGCTGCGCTGGAGGGCTGAGGGCGAGGACAGCGTGGCGGACTGCGCGTCATCTACTATTGGGCGGTCGCCGACGATATCTGTCCCATGTTGTATCTCTACGCTAAGAACGAGCAGGGCGATCTCACCGCGGCGCAAACACGTGAGCTTGCTCGCCTCGTTCGGGAGGAGTTTGGATGAAACAGGCTGCCTTCCAGGAACTCTTGAAGAGCGTCCGGCAAGCCGGGGCGATTCGCCGCGGCCGGGCCAAGCCAAGCCGTGTCACGACCTTCGAGCCTGCCGACGTGAAGGCTGTCCGGGCTAAGCTGGGTCAATCGCAGAACGATTTTGCGCTCATGATCGGCGTGAGTGTGGCCACACTTCGGAACTGGGAGCAGGGTCGCCGCACGCCGGATGGTCCCGCCCTCGCGTTGCTGCGCGTGGCGGCTCGAGATCCGAAGGCCGTCGCCGACGCACTCCATCGGCCTACAGCGCGCGGTGCGGCATAACGGTCGCTGTGCTTGACGAGCGGGCATTAGAAGCGTCGGCTGCGCCGCCGCATTTGTTGGATCCGCTCGCGAACTAGCTTTGGCGTTATGTCGCGGACGGGGTCCTGTGGACGGCCATGTACGCCGTATGTACATTGAGGAGCGGCCGCCTTTCACTTTGACTGGGACCCGGCGAAGGCGACCTCGAATCTTCGCAAGCACGGCATCAGCTTCGAAGAAGCGGTCACGGCTTTCTACGATGACAACGCGCTCGTGTCCACCGATCCGGACCATTCCAGCGATGAGGAACAGTTCCTCCTCCTTGGCCTCAGTGACGCCCTACGCTTTCTCCTCGTGGCGCACTGCTATCGAGAGGGAGACACCGTGATCCGACTGATCTCGGCGCGAAAGGCCACCCGTTCTGAGCGCATCCAATACGATGCGCGGAGACTCCGATGAGAAAGGAATACGATTTTTCGAACGCCAAACGCAATCCGTACGCCCGCCGACTGAAGCGGTCGGTGACCATTCGGCTCGACGAACCCACCATTACGTACTTCAAGGCGCTCGCGACCGAACTCGACGTGCCTTACCAGACGCTGATCAATCTGTACCTTCGTGATTGCGCCGCGACCAGTCGCCGTCCGGCGATGCACTGGCGGCCATCGCGGTCGGGCGCGGCATAACGGTCATTGGAGCCAACAAACGGTCGGCGGAGGCGTCGCCCGCGGCGCCGCGTCTATTTCATCCGCTCGCGGCTCAATTTGGGCGTTCGCCGTCAACCAAGCACACGTGTAAACTGCGACGGAACAGGAGCAACTCGTGCGCCTTGAACTGACCGCAGTGTTTCTTCGGAAAGACCCCGAGGGTGGGTATGTGGCATACGTCGAGGAGTTGCCCGGCGCGAACACGCAGGGTGAAACCCTCGATGAGGCCCGGCTCAACCTTCGCGAGGCCGTTGAACTCGTCATCGATGCCAATCGAGTCCTTGCCCGCGGGTGTCGGCGTGATTCGCGAGCAGTTGCTCCTCACGGCGTAATTCGCGCCGGGCGTGAAGCGCATCGACCTGATTCGCCATCTCGAGGCGAATGGCTGTCGTCTATTGCGGGAAGGTGGAATCATTCTGTCTATGTGAATCCGGTCGCTCGGCAGGCGTCGTCCGTGCCTCGTCACCGGGAGATTCGAGACTTTCTCGCAAGGAAGATTTGCCGAGATCTCCAGGTTCAGAGCCCTGACGTCGTACGCGAAGAGCGAGCAAGTGGATCTCAGCGCCGCAGACAAAAAAGTGCTGCGGAATCTTGTGGCAGAACTGGAGGCATGCGAATGACATCCGTGCGTCGCAATTTGGGGAAGAGGCTCATCGCGAGTATGCGGGAGGCGGTCAAGATTGAAGCCGGTACCCTGCGTCCGGCCCGCCGCCACCGGCGAACGGTTGCCGACACGAGCGTGAATCCACCGCCCGAATACAGCTCCGCACGGGTTCGCGCGCTTCGAGAGCGCTTGCAACTGTCACAACCGGTATTCGCCCGGGCGCTGAACGTGAGCGTTGCGACGGTCCGCGGCTGGGAGCAGGGCGCTCGGGTGCCGGATGGACCATCGCGCCGGTTACTGGAACTCGTCGATCGCGAACCCCGCGTCGTCCTACGCGCCATTCAGAAGTCCCGCGAACGATCGCTCGGTGCGCCACCGGCCTAACCGAAGGCTGCTGCTGACGGAGGATGTCCGAAGCGCGCCGCGCGCGCGATTGTTGGACTCCTCCGCAGCAGGAGCTCCGGCGTTGAACTAAGCCGCTTCGCGGTAGTGGTGTGGGACGAGCACCGTCACGTCAACCTGAAACGTCGCTTCCGTCTTGGGATCCGCCATTCGGCTCCCCCGGCAACAGGCATTGCTCAAGCCAGAATATGTGCTCCGGTTGCCCCTCGAGGCCGTACAAGCGATCGCCTCCGTGATAGAAGCTGACATCGCATACGATGGAGGATGTGCCTGCGTACGCCATGTGCTCCTCGCTCGGTCTATGATGGTACTTCCACTCGCGCGCGAACGCCTCTAGTTCACGAAGCCCTATCACCTTAACCGCGTCTCCCAGGTGAAACCGTGCCATCTCACTATAGCTTTTAGTCATCGGTAGTCGTTTAGCGGATGATTATGATTGTGAATGAGCCAGCCTCCAACAAATCAACGGTCGGTCGCAATTGCGTTACTCCCTGGCTAGTCCTTGCGCCATTGCCCGGAATGCCAGTGGAGGTGTGTGGCCGAGCAGGCCACGTTCCGTCGACTCTGCGGAAGAGAAGCGGGGCCGCACACGTGGAGAGAGCCCTTAGCAACCAGTGGTGGGATCATCGGTCTGTCTGGGACTTCTCTGGCGGCATTGGCAGTAACCCTGGACCCGACGTGCCGAGGCTCGCAGGCTCTACGCCCGCGCCACGCCCGCCGCGCCTCCGTCAGCATTCGCCACGCGCCGGCCTTAGCGGACTCCGGCGGACGGAGACCCAGCTCGATGTCGAGCGCTTGATGGCCTCGATGTCGCCCGGAGCCAGGAAACCGCATGCGAAGGCCGCCGCAAACTCGTTGCCGGGCGCCTCGAACAGCTCGAACCCCATGGCCTGATTCACAGTACACCTGACCCGATCGGTCCGCTCGGTGGTAAGAAAGATCGAAAGCGTTATCCACCCAGATTGGGTATTGAGAGACACATATGATAGCGTCTCGAGAACGGACAACAACTCGAACCGCTCGGGGATCGGCGTCACATCGATTCCCGCGAATCCGCCGCCCTCGATGAGATACAGGCGGTCCATGAATGGGAAGCCCCCGTCCGGCATTTCTCGATAGAGGAGGCCGCCGGCCTCGAACCTGTTGCCCGGCCGCGAGGCCACAAAACCAAGCGCGCGATCCGGACGCAACAACACGACGAGCCATGGCTCGGTAGGCCGTCCGGCCTCGATGAGTAGATCCGGTACAGACACCTGGTGATCTGCCATTGGCGCCCCCCCCTTGATCAGTGATCAACGCTCCAACGAACTCTGCCAACCGGCGCCCCCAATTCGAGACATGAAGCTGCTCGTATGCCTGAGACCTTCGTGATTCCATGATCTCGTCAGTCCACCAAGGGCGGCTCAATGCCGCTTCAAGCTCGACGGCGACAGCATGCTCCCCGACAGATCGAAGGAAGTCGGCCTGCTCTCGGGTGCAGCGGCGCTCAATGCGTTCTCTCACATTGGCTTCGTACATGATCCCCTTCTGCGAGATTCGGAGGTGGGTCGCCTCGTGGATAAGCAGGGCAGCGAGGCGGACATCGGTACAGCTCGCCATCGAGTGGGCACTAATCAGCACCATCCCAGCTCGCTCCTTGGCCATCGAAAACTCACCACACCACACCACGAGACGCCTGATGTATCGCCGGACCATCTGGTATTGCCGGGCGTCCTTTCCGCGTAGCACGATGAGGGCGGAGGCCATCTTGGCTGCATAGCCATCGAACGGCTCAGGTACGCCCAAGAAATAAACGCGAACACCGTCACTCCGTCTGCTCGGGACCAGTGATGCGAGTAGGACCCGCCAGACGAGCGCGCGGAAAAAGAACGGTGGCAGAGCGAGGCGGGCCATGACTTCCTCCATCGTCTTGCTTGGGGCGCCTACAGCGGCCCACGACCAATCCGTCGACGCACCTCGGCCCATAACGTCGCTTCGCCGGCTTCCACGATTTCCCAAAGGCGTTCAATCTCGCTTTGGGTCGATGCCCGCCGCAGCGCGTCCAAGGCCTGGACGATCGCAGACTTCACCCGGACCGCCTCGGCCGAGTCGCCTCCCCCGAGCCTAGGGTGTTAGCGGCGGTCCCAAATTGAACAGAATCGGCGGGTGAAATTGCACAGTCGGGTCTCGCTCGCGTCGACGTCCGTGGTCCGGACCGATTTCGGCCGGTGTTGAGCAAAAACGGCCGCCGCA
>Ga0335085_10009638_pt1 | contig 14551 bp, 9 predicted proteins | sample Lox_Sample_45_FD_206712 | JGI IMG/M metagenome (GOLD analysis project Ga0335085, IMG submission 206712) | Soil microbial communities from Loxahatchee National Wildlife Refuge, Florida, United States - Lox_Sample_4.5 | ecosystem: Environmental > Terrestrial > Soil > Wetlands | place: USA: Florida...
CAACCAGGACAACCCCGCCATGGAGAAGAAGGGCGCGATCCTGGGGATCGACGTGTGGGAACACGCCTACTACCTGAAGTACCAGAACCGGCGGGCCGACTACATCGGGGCGTGGTGGAACGTCGTCAATTGGGAGCAGGTGAACGCCAATCTGAAAGAAGTCAGATAGCGGCGTGGAGTGGGCAGGGCAGTTGCGAGACGGAGAGTTGCGAGCGGTTGTGAGACAGGAGTGAGCAGAGGGCGGATCGAACGGTCCGCCCTCTGCTCCTTTCTACACCCTACCCCCTACACCCCGCTTTCGTCACTCGTCCCAGAGCTCCCGGAAGAACGCGGGGAGGTTGACCGTTAGCGGCGCGTCGGCTCCCGCCGGCTGCCATGTCAGCGCGCCGTCGAGGATCTCGGGCCGCTCGTCTCCTGGACGCCAGCGCTCGATGAGGCGGGCTTCGAGGTCCACGATCCAGTACTCGTCGGCGTGCTGCTGGTAGAGCCGGCGCTTCACGCCCCGGTCCCGCGCGGCGGTAGCTGGAGAGAGCACCTCGATCGCGAGCAGGAGGTGTGTGATCTCCTGCCACCCGTGCGGCCGCCGGCCATTCACCAGCGGGGCGACGTACACGTCGGGTTGCACCCCCCGCTTGGGGCCGAATCTGACGTCGGCCGGTGACACGCGGACCCAGCCCACTGGGGAGCGGTCGAGGTACTCGCCGATGCGTCGGAACAGCAGGCCCACGACATCCTGGTGGTCGTCCGAGGGAGACGGAGTCACGTACAGCACCCCGTCGATGACCTCGTGGCGGTTGCCGTCCTCCGGCAGCCGCCACATCTCCTCGACGGTCCACTCCCCCTGCACGGGCTGAATCTGGGGAATGGCCATAACTACGGGCCTCCTCGGCGGAAGGGCGCAACTCGGCATGCGGCGAGGATGGGACCGAGCCTCGCAGGCGCTGTAACCGGATCATCGGCACGCTGGTGCGAGGTGACGCGGTGCCAGGCGGCGCTTCAGGGCCGGCCGTTGCGGAGCACGGCGTTCCGAGCAGTTCGTTGCCGCCTAGCACTCCAAGCCGGCTTCCCCTCGCGCCGCGGCTGACGGTTCCCCATACTTGTCAGGCGGACTCGTCATTCCCGTAGACGGGAGAAGTCGCGTGGGTCCCGTCGCAAGCAGGCTCCGGTCGTCACTAGGTCGTCGGCGTTCTTCGCATTTGGTCGGCGCGGTTCCGCTGCTGTGTCGTTTCCACGTGGCAATCCGGGTGGGAAGCTCCAGATGACGGCCCACACCGCCTCGGGGCCGCTGCGATCGCTTCTGCAGCGCCGGTGGATCCGCATGCTTGGTTGGATCGTCGTCGCGCTTGACCTCGGGCTCGTGGGCTCGCTGGCCGCTCACTACTTGTGGAGCAACGAAATTCTGCCGCTGCATCCAGCGTTGTTTGTCGCGCTGGTAGCCCTCCTACCTGTCGGCATTGGCTTCCTGGCGTACAGGTCGGGCCGCGATCGCAGCGACGCGGCCGCAGTCAAGGAGGCCCTGGAGAGTGAAGCGCGCCTGCTCACCTCGCAGCTGCGGGCGGCCGTGTGGACGACGGATACCGAGCTTCGGCAGACGTCGGTGTCGGGGGCCCTGCTCGCGCGGCTCGAGGCCCCGGAGCTGCGTGTGCCCGGCACCACGCTCCACGAGGTCTTCGGAACCCGGGACGTCGGCCACCCGGTGATCGCGGCCCACCTGCGGGCGCTCCGGGGAGAATCGGCGACGTATGAACGCGCTGCCGGCTCCATCATTCTCGAGGGCCGCGTCGAACCGCTGCGGAACGCCCGAGGGGGCGTCATCGGCTGCGTCGGCTTCGCCGTGGACATCACCGAGCGGCGCACCGCCGAGCGGCAGCATCGCCTGCTCGCCGACGCGCTGGAGGGCGCGGGCGACCTCATCTCGGTCACCGACGAGGAGAATCGGTTCGTCTATGTGAACGAGGCGTTTCTCCGTACCTACGGCTTCACTCGCGACGAGGTGCTTGGTCAAACGCCGGCAATCCTCGGCGTGCCGGACTCCACTGCGCGCGAGATCCTCGCGCAGACGATGCAGGGCGGCTGGACGGGGGACGTTGACAACCGTCGCAAGGATGGCGCCGAGGTTCCCGTGTCCCTGCACACGACGCTGATCCGCGATTCCGAGGGCCGGGTGATAGGGCTTCTGGGTGTCGCGCGGGACATCTCCGGGCGCCGGCGGGCCGATGAGGTCTCGAGCCGCTATCGCGCCCTAGTCGAATCGTCCCAGGACGCGGTCATCGGCTTGTCGCTTGACGCCAGCATCGAGAGCTGGAATGCAGGTGCCGAGCGCCTGTATGGGTATCGCGCGGAGGAGGTGATCGGCCGGCCCTTCTCGATGTTGGTGCCTCCGGAAGGCCAGAATGAGGTGCAGATCGTCCTCGAACTGGTGCGCAAGGGTCACCGAGTCGAGAGCTACGAAACCGAGCGGATGGGGAAAGATGGCCGCCTGGTCCCGGTGTCGGTGACGGCCTCGCCCATCAGGGACCGCGCCGGACGCGTCGTCGGCTTGTCGGGGATCCACCGCGATATCAGCGTGCGGAAGCAGGCGGATGAGGTGATGCGGCGGCTTGCTGCCATCGTCGAGTCGTCGGATGACGCCATCCTGTCCACGGATGCGGGCCGCGTGATTCGCACGTGGAATGCGGGGGCGGAGCGCCTGTATGGGTACACCGCCGCGGAGGCGGTCGGGAAGAACATTGACGCGCTGGTTCTCACGCGTGGCGCGGAGGCGCAGGCGGAGGTGGATGCAGTTGCGAAGCGTCTGGCTCGCGGAGCAGCGGTGGTCAGGTACGAGGGGCGCCGCATGCGCAAGGACGGCAGCCTCGTGGAGATCGCCGGCACGGCCAGCGAGATCCGGGATGCGTCGGGCGCGCTGACGGGCTACTCCGCCATCGTGCGCGACATCACCGAGCGCCAGCGCGCCGAGGAGGGGCTCCGGCAGAGCGAGGCGATGTTCCGTCTCCTGACTGAGAACGCGACGGACATCGTCAGCCGTCACGCCCCGGACGGGACCTTTCTGTACGTCTCGCCGGCCTGCCGTCGCCTGCTCGGCTACGACGCCGAGGAGTTGGTCGGACGCTCGGCGTACGAGTTCATTCACCCCGACGACGCAGCCGGGGCTCCCCCACCGCGCGACCCGGCGGCTGCCTACTCTGTCACGTTCCGATATCGGCGTAAGGACGGTACGTACGCGTGGTTCGAGAGCCTCGGGCGCGCGCTGAGGGACCGGACGACCGGAGCCGTCGCGGAGTTCCAGGCCGTGTCGCGCGACGTCACCGACCGCATGCTGGTGGAGCAGCAGCTCCGTCGGCAGGGGGAGAACCTCCGGGCACTGGCCAGGCATCTGGATTCGGTGCGTGAGGAGGAGCACACGCGCATCGCCCGCGAGATCCACGATGGGTTGGGGCAGTCGCTGACCGCTCTGCGCCTCGATCTTACGTCGCTTGCCAGGAGGTTCCCCGAGGCGAGGGCGGACGTGCGACAGAAGATCGGGGCGATGATCGCGCTCGCGGACGGCACCATCGAGGCCGCGCGCAGCATCGTGGCCGAGTTGCGACCGCCTATCCTGGACGATCTGGGCCTGGCCCCCTCCCTGGAGTGGTACGTGCACCGCTTCGCCAAGCGGGCCGGACTACGGTGCGAGTGGAATCCCGGCCCGGCTGAGCTTTTCGTGGACCGCGAGGCGGCGGTGATTGCCTATCGCATCGTCCAGGAGGCGCTCACCAACGTGGCCCGGCACGCGAAGGCCAGGCACGTCGCCGTGCGGCTCGGCGAAGTGAACGGCGCACTGACGGTCGAGATTCGGGATGACGGGCGGGGCATCACCGACGACGCGGCCACCAGCCCGCGGTCCCTGGGGATCGTGGGCATGCGCGAGCGAGCCCTGACGCGCGGCGGCTCGCTGGAGATCAGCCGCCTTCCGGAAGGCGGGACGTCCGTCCGCGTGACCATCCCCCCGGAGCGCCGGCGGGAGCCGACGGCGCCTCGATGATCCGTATCGTCCTGGCCGACGACCATGCCGTGGTTCGCGAGGGTCTCAAGCACATCCTCGAGGAGCACGCGGACCTGCGTGTCGTCGCCGAGGTCGGCACCGGCGACGAGGTCATGCGCGCGTTGAGCGAGTCGCCCGCGGATGTGGTGGTGCTTGACATATCGATGCCGGGTCCCGGAGTCTTCTCTGTCCTGGAGCGCATCAAGGCGGAGCATCCCAAGGCCCGCTGCGTCGTCTTGACCATGTATGCGGAGAGTCAGTACGCGGTGCGCGTTCTGCATGCGGGCGCCGCAGGCTTCCTGTCGAAGGAGCAATCGGCCGACTTCCTGGTCGAAGCGATCCGGAAGGCCCACAGTGGCGGCGTCTATGTGAGTCCGTCGTTGGTCGAGCTGCTGGCCACCAAGATGCCAGGCCAGCAGGCGGGTGAGCCCCACGAAGCGCTCTCCGACCGCGAGCTCGAGGTCCTGGTGCGCATCGGCGGGGGCCAGAGCCTCAAGGCCATCGCCGCCGACCTGTCGCTGAGTCCGAAGACCGTCAGCACCTACCACAGTCGCATTCGCCAGAAGCTCGGCCTGCGGTCCGACGCCGAGCTGACCCGCTACGTGCTCGATCATCACCTGACGCTGTAATCCCGCAAGACCAGCTCCGGATTTGTAGGCCAGGTCGCATGCGCGCGTGAGGCGCGCGCCGATACCCCGCGTCAGTCTTCCGTCCGACATTTGGGGCTGCAGGTGCCTCAGTGACCGGCGGCTTGCGCCGGCCAGAAAGGCTTCGCGTGGACGTGTTCGTCGTCGAGGACTCGTCGGCGATGCGACAGCGGGTTGTCGCGCTGCTCGACGAAGTGCCGGGAGCACGGGTCGTCGGTGTCGCGGAGGGCGCCGACGAAGCCATCGCCGAGATCAGGAGCCTCCGGCCGCGCATCGTGGTCCTGGACCTAAGGCTGGCGCAGGGGAGTGGTCTGTCCGTGCTGGAGACCGTGAAACAGATCGAGCGGCCTCCGGTCGTCGCCGTCCTCACCAACTACCCCTACGAGCAGTACCGTGCGCGGTGCGCAGAACTGGGGGCGGACTACTTCTTCGACAAGGCGGCGGGCCTGGACGCCCTGCTCAAGGCTGTCCGCAGTCTGGTCAGCAACCCGCGACGGGAGGGAGCCTGTGCCTGATCTCCCGGTGTGCAGGTCGGGCGAGTATCGGTGCGCCTCGATGGCGGGCGCGGTTCTCACAGTGGCCAGGGAGGAGCGATGAAGCCGAGAGGCGCATCGACTCGGCGGCGTGCAACGGGGGCCGGCGGCAGCTCGGATGAGCGCCTGCTCCACGTGAACGCCGTCCTCAAGGCGATCCGCAACGTCAATCAGGTCATCGTCCGCGAGACCGATCAACACCGGCTTCTCCAGGGCGTGTGCGACAGCCTGATCGACACGCGCGGTTACCACGGCGCCTGGGTCATTACGCTCGAGAATGGGAAGCCGAGCCTGGAGGCTTCGGCGGGGATCAAGGGACTGGTGAAGGCGTTCCGCGCCCGCCTCGACCGGGGACAGCTGCCGGAGTGCGCGCTGCGCGCCCGGCGGCTCGAAGGGGTGCGGTGCGTCCGAGCACCGGCGAAGGAGTGCGGCGACTGCCCTCTCGCGGTCGCTTACACGGGGCGCGCCGGCCTGGCGATCCGGCTGTCGCGAAGCGACCGACTGTCCGGCATCCTCGGCGTGTCCGTGCCCGCGGCCTTCGCGGACGACGCTGAGGAGCGGCACCTGCTGCGCGAGGTCGCCGACGACGTGGCGCTCGCCCTGGAGGGCATCGCCCTCGCCACCGAGCGCGAGCGGGCCGTCGAGGAGCTTCGCAGGAGCGAGGAACGGTTCCGCCTGGCTGCTGTGAGCGTGACGGATCTCGTGTACGAGTGGGACACCAAGAACACCCTCATCTGGTATGGCGACGTGGACAGCCTCATGGGGTATCCGGCGGGCCGATACCCGAGGACCCTCGATGCCTGGGTGGCGACACTGCACCCGGACGACCTGCCACCGGTCACGGCGGCCATTGACGCCCAGCTCAAGGGCGCGGCGCCGTACGCCATCGAATACCGGCTGGCGACCAGGGACGGCGGATGGCGCTGGTGGTCTGCCCGGGGAACGGTACTGAGGGACGAGCGCGGCGAGCCACACCGGTGGATCGGCGCCGTGACGGACATCACCGACCGCAAGCGGGCCGAGGAGAGCCTCGCGCGGAACGCCCTGGAGTTGGGCGTCAGGGACCGGGTTGCGAAGGTCTTTCTGACCGTATCCGACGAGGCCATGTACGCCGACGTCCTGGCGGTCGTTCTGGAAGCGATGCAGAGCAAGTTCGGCGTCTTCGGCTACATCGACGAGGCCGGGGGCTTGGTGGTTCCGACCATGACGAGGACCATCTGGGACAGGTGCCAGGTCGCGGACAAGACCTTCGTGTTTCCGCGCGACAGCTGGAGTGACAGCAGTTGGCCACGGGCCATCCGGGAGAAGCGGCCGATCCTGCAGAACGAGCCGTCTACCGGGACTCCGGAAGGCCACATCCCCATCACGAGGCACATTTCCCTTCCGCTCATCCACCAAGGGGAAGTGGTGGGCCTGCTTCAGGTGGCCAACAAGGACGCAGACTACACCGATCGGGACCTCGCGCTCCTGAAGGTCATTGGCGCCGCCATCGCTCCGGTGCTCGATGCAAGGCTGAAGCGGGAGAGGCAGGAGGCGGCGCGCAAGCGGGCGGAGGAAGAGCTGCGGGAGAGCGAGGCCAGGTACCGGTCGCTCGTCGAGAACATCCCGGAGAAGGTCTTCATGAAGGACAGGGAATACCGGTTTGCCTCGATCAACGAGAACTTCGCGCGCGACCTCGGCATTCGACCCGAGGATGTGGTGGGCAAGGTGGACTCCGATCTCTTTCCCAAGGAGCTGGCCGACAAGTACCGGGCCGATGACACGCGGATCATGGAGACGGGCCAGAACGAGGAGCTTGAGGAGCGGTACCTGCAGGGAGGTAGGGAGACGTGGGTCCGTACCCTCAAGGCGCCGGTCCGCGACGCAGATGGCGCGATCGTGGGCATCTGCGGGGTGTTTTCCGACATTGCCGACCGCAAGCGGGCCGAAGAGGCTTTGCGCGTGAGCGAGGAGCGTTTCTCCAAGATTTTTCGTGCGAGTCCCATTGGCTTGAGCATCACCCGCATGGTCGATGGCAAGTACATTGACGTGAATGAGGCCTTCTTGGGTTTGTTCGGCTACACGCGTGAGGAGGCTCTCAGCCACACCTCCGTCGAATTGCAGACCTGGGCTTCTCCCGCGGAGCGCGAGCGGGTGACCGCGCCATTGCAGAGGGAAGGCGGGCTACGGGAGGTCGAAGCACTGTACCGCAGAAAGTCCGGTGAGGTCTGGACGGCGCTTGTCTCAGCCGAGTTGATCGAGATAGCCGGCGAGCAATATGTCCTGGCCCTGTTGCAGGACATCACCGAGCGCAAGAAGGCAGAGGCGAACTTGGCTGCCGCGCAGCAGCTCTATCGGGAGTTGTTTGACAACGTTGCCATCGGTCTTCTTCGCACCACGCCGGGACCTGAAGGGGCTTTCATCGATGTGAATCCCGCCATGGTGAAGATGTTCGAAGCGGACGACAGTGAACAGTTGATGGCTCTTCAGCCGAGTGCAATCTATTGGGACGAGAGCCAGCGCAAGCTCGTCAGCGAAGCCATCGTAGCCAAGGGTCTTGTAGAAGAAGACGTCAGGTTCAAGACACTCAAGGGGAAGATGATCTGGTGCCACATAAAGGCAGTCAGAAGAACCGACGCAGACGGCCGGATCTATTTCGACGACACTATTGAGGACATCTCCGAGCGCAAGAAGGCGGAGGAAGAGATTCGTCGGCTCAATGCGGAACTCGAGGACCGGGTCGCCGAGCGCACCCGCCAGCTCGAGGCCTCGATGGAGGAGCTGGCGGCCGTGAACCGTGAGTTGGAGGCTTTCACCTACTCCGTCTCGCACGACCTGCGAGCACCGCTGCGGCAGGCGGATGGCTTCGCCAAGATCCTGCTCGAGGACTACGGTCCGAAGCTCGAACCGCAGGCCGCCCATTACCTGGAGCGTGTCCGCCAGGGTACCCGCTACATGGGTCAGCTGGTGGACGAGCTGCTCAGCTTCTCGCGCCTGGGCCGGCGCGAGCTGGCGCGGCAGATCGTCGGGCTCGACACGGTGCTCAAGGAGGCGATCGACGACCTGAAGCCGATGCTCGAGGGCCGCCGGATCGAGTGGCGCCTCGGCAAGCTGCCGTGGACGGAATGCGATCCCACGATGATCCGGCAGGTCTTCGCCAACCTGCTCTCCAACGCCATCAAGTTCACCCGGCCCCGCGAGAGCGCCATCATCGAGGTCGGGTCCACCACGGCGGACGGGCGCCCAGAGGTGTTCGTCCGCGACAACGGGGTGGGCTTCAGCATGAAGTACGCGGACAAGCTGTTCACGGTGTTCCAGCGGCTGCACCGCCAGGAGGATTTCGAGGGGACGGGGATCGGCCTGGCCATCGTGCAGCGCATCATCCACAAGCACGGCGGGCGCGTATGGGCGGAGTCCGAAGTGGACAGCGGCGCCACGTTCCATTTCACGCTCAGTGCCGTAGGGGGCGCATGATGAGTCCGGAACCAGTCGAGATCCTGTTCGTCGAGGACAATCCGGCCGATGTGGAGTTAACACTCCGGGCCCTCAAAGCCGCCCACATCGCCAACCGCATCCACGTCGCGCAGGACGGAGAGGAAGCCCTGGACTTCCTGTTCCGGCGGGGAAGTGAGGCAGGCCGCCGCGGCGAGCTCCTGCCCCGGCTGGTGCTCCTGGACCTGAAGCTCCCGAAGGTGGATGGGATGGAGGTGCTCCGGCAGGTCAGGGAGAACCCGCAAACGCGCACGCTGCCCGTGGTCATCCTCACCTCGTCCAAGGAGGAGCGCGACCTGGTGAACGGGTATCAGCTCGGCGCCAACAGCTACATCCAGAAGCCGGTGGACTTCACCCAGTTCCAGGACACGGTGAAGCAGCTGGGTCTCTATTGGCTCGTGATCAATGAGCCGCCTCCGGCCGCCGTTGCCGGCCAAGCGTAGCGTGAGCGAGGGGCCGGACCAGGCTCGCGTGGCCGCTCCGGCGGCCGCGCGCGAGCCCCTGCGCGTCCTGTTTGTGGAGGACCGGCCGTCGGACGTGGAGATGTGCCTCATCGAGCTGCGCCGCGCCGGGTTCGACGTCACGACCGACACGGTGGACACGCGGGAGGAGTTCATCTCCAGGCTCCGCACCGGCAAGTACGACGTTGTTCTCTCCGACTATGGGCTCCCGGGTTGGAATGGCCTCGAGGCACTCGACCTGACGCGCCAGCTGGGTGGCGACATCCCGTTCATCCTCATCACCGGCTCGCTGGGGGACGAGGCCGCGGTGGACTGCGTCAAGCGCGGCGCCGTGGACTACGTCATCAAGGACCGCCTCTCCCGCCTCCCGGTTGCGGTGAGGCAGGCGCTCGCGCACGCCCGGCTCCGCCACAGCGAGGCCGCCGCGATGCGGGCGCTCGAAGCCTCCGAGGAGCGCTACCGGAGTTTGGTGGAGAACTCCACGGACGCGATCCTGCTGCTGGACGAGGGGCGCTGGACCTTCGCCAACCAGGCGGCCGCGCGACTGTTCGGCGCCGCTCGCGCCGAGGACCTCATCGGGCGCCGGATGCTCGAATCGGTGGAGCCGGCATTGCGTGACGAGGTGCTGCAGCGCATCGAGCACAGCGCCTTGACCGGCGAAATCAATCCGCCCATTGAGCGCAGACTCATGCGCCTGGACGGGACGCTGGTGGACGTGGATGTCGTCGCCATCCCAATCTCCGAGGGCGGGAAGATCTGGGCCCAGGTCATCATCCAGGACATCACGTCGCGCAAGCGTTCGGAGGAGGCGCTGCGGGACAGCGAGGAACGCTTCCGGCTATTGGCCGAGTCCATGCCGGACGCCGTGCTGGTGGGACAAGACGGCAAGAACGTTTACGCCAACCCTGCCGCTGCCCGCCTGCTCGGCGCCGCCGGGCCGCAGGAACTGATCGGTCGGGAGGTGTCCGCGTGCATTGACCCCGCGCGGCACGTCTTTGCCGGACGCCAGATGCAACGCGTACTGGCTGGTGAGCACGTGTCTCCCTTCGAGGATGGCTTCGTCCGATCCGATGGCTCCGTGGTGCCGGTGGAAATCGGTGTGACTCGGCTGGTGTGGCAAGGCCGCCCCGCGTTGCACGTCGTCGCCCGGGATCTCACCGAGCGCATGAAGGCGGAGGAGACGCTGCGCCGGCAGCAGTCCTTGGTGAACACGCTCATGGAGAACGTACCCGACTCGATCTACTTCAAGGACGCCGCCAGCCGCTTCATTAGGATCAACCACAGCCTGGCACGGCTGTTTGGGTTGAGCGATCCCGCGGAAGCGGTGGGCAAGACGGATTTCGATTTCTTCTCCGAGGAGCATGCCCGGGCCGCATCGGAGACCGAGCGGAGGATTGTCGACACCGGGAAGCCGGTCGTGAACGTGGAGGAGATGGAGAGCTGGCCGGATCGCCCGAGCACCTGGGTCTCGAGCACGAAGATGCCGTTGCGCGACGCCGCCGGCGCGATCATCGGGACTTTCGGCATCTCGCGCGACATCACGAGGCGCAAGGAGGCCGAGGAGGCGTTGCGGCGCTCCGAGGCGGAGCACCGCGGCCTGGTCGAGCATGCGCCGCTGGGCATCTATCGGTCCACCCCCGATGGGCGCTTGCTTTCGGTGAATCGGGCCTTTGTCGTGATGCTCGGGTACGATAGTGCCCAAGAGGTTCTTGGCCTCAAGATGTCGCCGGACCTCTACGCCGACGGGGAAGAGCGTGACCGACTGATCGCACAGGTCACGGAGCACGACGAAGCGAAGACGGAAGTGCAGTGGCGCCGGAAGGACGACAGCCTCATCACCGTGCAGCTCAACGTCCGCATCGTTCGGGGCCCGACCGGTGAGGTGGAGTGTTTCGAGGGGCTGGTCGAGGACGTCACGCAGCAGCGGAGCCTCGAAAACCAGTTCCGCCAGGCCCAGCGGCTGGAGGCGGTGGGGCGGCTGGCCGGCGGCGTGGCCCACGACTTCAACAACGTCCTCACCGCCATCACGGGCTACAGCGAGCTCCTCCTCGACGAGTTCGAACCCGGTGATCGCAAGCGGCAGGACGTGGAGGAAATCCGCGCCGCGGCCCAGAGGGCGGCCGGGCTGACCCGGCAGCTCCTCGCTTTCAGCCGCAAGCAGGTCCTCCAGACCCGTGTGCTGGACCTCAACGCCGTGATCCGCACGCTGGAGAAGATGCTCCAGCGCCTGATCGGCGAGGACGTGAAGCTCGAGGTCTCGCTCAGTTCCGCGCTGGGCGCCGTCCGGGCGGATCCCGGCCAGCTCGAGCAGGTCATCATGAACCTCACCGTGAACTCCCGAGACGCGATGCCCCGCGGCGGGCAGCTCACGATCGAGACGGCGAACGCGGACCTCGACGAGACCTATGCCCGCGAGCATGCCGGCGCGTCGCCGGGCAGGTACGTCATGCTGGCCGTGAGCGACACCGGCGTCGGGATGGATGCCGAGACCCAGTCGCACATCTTCGAGCCCTTCTTCACGACCAAGGAGCAGAGCACGGGCACCGGCCTCGGTCTCGCGACGGTGTACGGGATCGTCAAGCAGAGCGGCGGTTACGTGTGGGTCTACAGCGAGCCGGGCGGGGGAGCGACCTTCAAGATCTACCTCCCGCGGGTGGAGGAGCCCGTGGAGGCGCCGGCGCTTGGGGCGGCGGCACGTCCCGCGGCCGGGGGGTGCGAGACCGTGCTCCTCGCTGAAGACGACCCGTCGGTCCGGGCGATCGTCGCCGAGGTGCTCACGCTGAGAGGGTATCGCGTGCTCCCGGTCCCGGACGGCCAGACGGCGCTCGAGACGGCCCGCGCCGAGCCGGGGGACATCCAGCTTCTGGTCACGGACCTGATCATGCCCGGCATGACGGGCCGCGAGCTTGCGGAGGCCCTCGCCCGCGACCGGCCGCATCTCCGGGTGCTCTACATGTCCGGGTACACCGATGATGCGGTGGTTCGGCACGGGGTCCTGGAAGAGGGCATGCCGTACTTACAGAAACCTTTCACCCCTCAGGCGCTCGCCTCCAAGGTGCGAGAGGTGCTCGATCGCTCGAGCGTGGCGGCGCCGTCCTGATGAACGCCGTCGCTGTCGAGCCGGTCCAGCCTAGCGTCCGGCTGCAACTGGTACGGGTCCTCGCCGTTGACGACCAGGAAGAAACCCGCCGGGTCCTCCAGCTCGCGCTGACCACCATGGGGTACGAGGTCGAGGTCGCCTGCGACGGCATCGAAGCGCTGGCCAAGCTGCGGCTCGGCGTAGACCTGGTGCTCCTGGATGCGCGGATGCCTGGGCTCGACGGCTTCGAGGTCGCACGCCGCATCCGCTCCGATCCGGAGCACTGCGACCTCCCGATCATCATGGTGACCGGCCTGGACAGCCGCGAGGACCGCCTCCGCGCCGTCGAGGCCGGGGTGAACGACTTCATCGCGAAGCCGTTCGAGTTGACCGAGCTGCGCGTGCGCACCGAGTCGCTGCTTCGCCTCAAGGAGGCCACCGACGCGCTGAAGCGGCACCGTGTGGAGTTGGAGCAGACCGTGACGAAGCGCACCGCCGACCTGCGGCTGGCACTGGACGGGATGGCGGAGGCGCAGCGGAGCACCTACGCCGCCCATCTCGACACGATCCGGCGGCTCGTGATCGCGGCGGAGTACAAGGACCGTGACACGGCGGCCCACATTGAACGGATCGGCCTCTACTCCGAGCTCATCGCGACGCGCCTCAACCTGCCGCCGGGAGAAGTCGAGATCATCCGCTACGCCAGCCCGATGCACGACGTCGGCAAGATCGGAATCCCCGACGCGGTGCTGCTCAATCCGCGGAAGCTGAACGCGGAGGAGTGGGAGGTCATGAAGACGCACACCTCGATCGGCGCCCGGATCCTGCACGGGTCACTCTCGCCGGTGCTCCAGGCGGGGGAGACGATCGCACAGGCACATCACGAGCGCTGGGACGGCAGCGGGTATCCCGCGGGCCTGTCCGGAGAGGGGATTCCGCTGGCCGGCCGCATCTGCGCGGTCGCCGACGTGTTTGACGCCCTGAGCACCAACCGGCACTACCGGGATGCGCTGCCGAACGAAACGGTGTGGGAGATGCTCCAGGCTGAGAAGGGCCGTCACTTCGACCCCCGCGTGGTAGAAATGTTCGTCGGGGCCCGCGATGCGGTCGAGGCGATCCACAAGCAGTCGCAGGGCGGATAGGGGGCGAGGCAAGCGTGGCCAAGGTGCTGGTGGTGGACGACGAGACGGAGGTGCGCGGCTTCCTCCGGCGCGTGCTGGAGAGGCTCGGTCACGAGGTGTAGGAAGCGCCCGACGGCACGGAGGCCCTCCGGCTCCTCGAGAGCATTGCCTTCGGTCTCGTCGTCACGGACGCCTACATGGCCGAGGTGGACGGCATGGAGTTGCTGGTGCGGATCCAGCAGCGGGGCCTGCACATGCCGGTGCTGATGATCTCGGGTGGCGGGTACATGGCGCGCCAGGACGTGCTCGAGATGGGGAAGAGCTGCGGAGCGGTCGCCACCCTGGAGAAGCCGTTCTCGCCGGACCAGCTGCGGGCGACGATCGAGCCCTTGCTCGGGGCCGGCGCGACGTGACGCCGCTCCGTATTGGTCCGGCGGTCTACAGAAGCTCGGTCTGGCTGAGCGTCGCCGTGGGGCCGGTGCTCGCGGCCATTCCGGTCGGGCCGCTTCAGACTCAGGGGTGCCGGGGGGTACGGGTCGCGGTGGGACTGTTCTAGTCAGCGCTCCAGAGGCGAGGCAAGCTTCGCCCAGACGCAGCTGCTGCTCCTCGGCGAGGCGTCTCTCGACGAGGAGACGCTCGAGGGGCTGAGGCGGATCGAGGCGCTGGCACGGCGGATGCGCGAAATGCTCCGGCCCGCCGCGCCGGTCGGCTAGGTCGCCGTCGCCTCCCACTGGCGCGGCCGCCGTCGCGGGTGACATTCTAGCCGGGTCCTCAGCCGTGAGTCCCATGGACGCGTCGCCCTTCGCCCCTACGACCACCCCTCGCCGATTCCTGGTGCGCGCGGCGCTGGCGTTCGCAGCCTGTTATGCCCTGATCGTCGGCACGATCGCGCTCGTACACGGCCCCCGTCCGGGATTCGGGCGCGTGGACCTGGCGATCATCGCCGTGCCCCTGGCGCTGGGCGCGGCCGGGCTCGTGCTGCTCGGCTACTGGTGGCACGAGATGGTCCACGACCGCCGCATCGCGCGGCAGCTCGAAGTGAACGCGAGGCGCCTGCGCCTGCTGGCCAACCACGTTCCCTGTGGGATCTGGACGACGGACAGGAACCTGGTCGTCACCTCGGCGATCGGTGCCCTGATGGAGGGCTTCAAGTGGCCCCCCGAGCGCGCGATCGGGCGGCCGTACTCGGAGGTCGCGGAGTCGGACGACCCCGCC